>ENA-ORTZ01000132-ORTZ01000132.1-human-gut-metagenome-genome-assembly--contig:-NODE-132-length-73928-cov-5.924627_pt1 | contig 73928 bp, 60 predicted proteins | sample MGYA00242075_ERZ509199 | MGnify/ENA primary metagenome ERZ509199 (study PRJEB26280, sample SAMEA2338824) | human gut metagenome | biome: human gut; feature: human-associated habitat; material: faeces...
ACAGCGATAAACTTACTGTTTGAGCCGAAGGCGAGTTTAAGTTTTCGCTGTACGATAGACGGCGGAGCAAAATAAGAAAATCAACGTGTTTGAAGGCGTTTCCTCTCTGACTATATGAAAATAGGAGGAAAAAATGAGAAACAGCGATAAAATTACGCTTGTTATTAAGTACATAGCAATGGCAGTGATTATTGGTATTATAGTTGGAATAGTGGACACAATTTTTGGCAGAGGATTACTTGCAATTTCAGACTTTAGGACAGCTAATTACAAATATCTGATACCTTTTTTGCCAATAGCAGGTTTGTTTATTGTTTGGATGTATTCATATTTTAGCAAGGTTAGTCTAAAGGGAATGACTTTGGTTTTTGAGGCAGGACAGAATAAAAGGGATTCAATCCCTATGGCTTTGGTGCCGCTTGTAATGATAGGAACATGGATTACACATTTGTTTGGCGGAAGTGCAGGAAGAGAAGGTGTGGCGGTTCAGATAGGTGCAACATTGTCGCATTATATGGGAAGAAAGTTAAAAACTCCTGATAATAGCAGGATTATGTTAATAACCGGTATGGCAGCAGGTTTTGGTGGATTATTTCAGACACCGTTGGCGGCAACTTTCTTTGCAATGGAAGTAATTGTGGCAGGTTACATGGATTATCAGGCATTGCTCCCGGCAATAACGGCAGCTTTTGTGGCATCCTTTACATCACATTCTTTGGGATTAGAAAAGTTTGCAGTAGAATTAAATGAAACAATTAATATGTCAGATGCAAAAACAGTAATTATAATCATAATTTTAGGGTTAGCATTTGGAATTGTAGGAAGAATTTTTTCTTATTTGCTTCAATTACTGAAAAAAATAATGGCTGAAAAAATTGTAAATCCATATTTAAGAATAGGCTTGGTTTCAATACCATTGGCAATAATTTTATTATTACTTTGGCAGGGCAGATACAGCGGACTTGGCACAAACCTGATTTCAAACGCATTTGGAAATGGAGAAATTTTTCAGGTGGATTGGTTCCTTAAATTGTTGCTAACGGTTTTAACTTTATCAATAGGATTTCAGGGTGGAGAGGTTACACCGTTGTTTTCAATTGGAGTTTCTCTTGGAATAATACTTGGCGGATTTCTTGGAATTTCACCAGTGTTGTGTGCGGCACTTGGTTATGCAGCAGTTTTTGGCAGTGCCACTAATACATTAATGGCACCGATTATGCTTGGAATAGAGGTTTTTGGTGGAAATAATATGCTTGTGTTTGTGGTAGTATGCAGTCTTGCTTATGTTGTAAATGGCAACAAATCCATATATGGAGCACAGGAAAATATTGACAAAATCATTAGCAGATAGTATCATAACAGTGTTATATAACACTGTTATAGAAGTCGGGAGGTTAAAGTGACTAAACAGGTTGAAGGTGTTTATGAGAGAGTTTTAGCTTGTGCTAAAGAAGAATTCCTTGAAAAAGGTTTTTCCAAATCATCATTAAGAACAATTGCAGCAAAGGCTGACACAACAACAGGAACGATATATTCCAGATTTGGTGGCAAGGAGGGATTATTCAGTGCCATTGTAGAGCCGGTATCAGACAGAATTATTAAGATGTTTTTGGAAACACAGGAAAGCTTCCATGCGTTAGATGCCAAAGAACAACCATCAATGATGGAAACATATGTCAGTGAAGGAATGAAAACAATACTTGACTATGTTTACGATAACTTTGAGGAATTTGAGTTGTTACTTGATGCATCATATGGAACAAAATTTCAAAACTTTGTGGAAAGTCTGGTTGAAATTGAAACAGAGTACACATATAAATATATGGAGGCAATCAACTTTCAGGGAGAAGAAGGTGAAGTAATCACCGAAGAATTTATACACATAATGACAAGAGCAATGTTTGAAAGTATGTTCGAAGTCGTAAGACACAAAATGCCAAAAGAAAAAGCACTAAAATACATGATGATGCTGGAAAAATTCCATTATGGTGGATGGGACACAATAATGAAATTCGGCAACAGCGTGGAAAAATAATGCAAACATCATAAGACATTTAGAATAAAGCATTAAAAATGGAGTGTTAAAGATAATAAAGAAAATTAAGTATAGGCTGCTTAAAAAAGCAGTCAATATTTAAACCTCGTAGTTAGACTATCCTAACTCCGATGAGCCAAAACAACCTCCAAAACAACATTTCATAACAACATACGCAAATACGTTTTATTCTAACACATAGGGAAAATTTTAGAAGCAAACAATAGGCACCTTTTTGAAGTTTTACGAGCATAGTGTAAGCCAAAAATCATCTGTTCAATCCGTAGGTGAGTTTTGATTTTTGGACTTACCATAAACGGCGGAGCAAAATGATAAAAGGAACGTGTTTGCAATAAAAATTTCCCTATTTGTTCAGGGGAACATGTACAACTTTTGAAAGGAGAAGAAATGAAAAAAGAAAGTGCGTTATCAAAACTTTTCAAGTATGCAGGAAATTACAAATACTTAACCATTGCATCCTGGGTACTTTCAGCAGTTAGTGCATTAATTGCACTGTCACCATTTTATTTTATTTGGAAAATCATTAAGGAAGTGTTAGATGTTTCGCCTAAATTCGGTCAGGCGCAGAATCTTTCAGAGTATGGCTGGAAAGCGGTAGGTTTTGCATTGCTTTCAATGATTATTTATATTGGAGCATTAATGTGCTCACATATTGCGGCTTTCCGCGTACAGGCAGCCATACGTTCAAGCCTTATGAAACATATTTTAACATTACCAATGGGAATAATGGAAAGCGAGGGAACAGGAAAAATAAGAAAAATCGTAAATGAATCAAGTGCGGCAACTGAAACTTATCTTGCCCATCAGCTTCCGGACAAAGCGGGAGCAGTGGCAACACCTGTAGGTTTGCTTGCTTTGCTTTTGGTATTTGACTGGAGACTTGGGCTGTTAAGCTTAATTCCCGTAGTTTTGTCTTTTGCAATAATGGGTACAATGGCAGGAAGCCGCATGAAAACTAAGATGGAAGAATATCAGAACGCCCTTGAAGAAATGTCAGCAGAGGCAGTGGAATATGTAAGAGGTATTCCGGTAGTTAAAACTTTCGGTCAGTCAGTTTTTTCTTTTAAGAAATTTAAAAATTCAATTGAAAAATATAAAAAGTGGGTAATCGCTTATACTAAGGAACTTAGACTTCCAATGACTTTTTATACAACAATTATTAATGCAGTTTTTGCAGTTTTAATAGGGGCAGGTTTTATGCTTGCAGGTGGAAATTATGACAATAAGTTTTTATTGAATTTATTATTTTATATTATTATCACTCCGATTATTACAGTTACATTAAGTAAGATAATGTATTCAAGTGAAAATGAGATGATTGTTGAAGATGCCATTAAGCGAATCGAAAGTATTCTTAAAAGAAAACCTCTTCCTGAAGCTAAGGAGGAAAAGAAGATTTCTAAGGCATCGATTAAGTTTGATAATGTAACTTTCCGTTATGAAGATGCAGGAAAGAATGCTCTTAATAATGTAAGGTTGGAAATAAAAGAAGGTGAGCATGTTGCTTTTGTTGGTCCTTCAGGCGGTGGAAAAACTACTTTGGCAAGTCTGATTGCAAGATTTTTTGACACAACAGAAGGGGCAATTACAATTGGTGGAGTTAATGTAAAGGATATTCCTACAAAACAGTTAATGAGTATGGTTTCTTTTGTATTTCAGGATAGCAAACTTTTGAAAATTTCTATTTTGGATAATGTTAAGATGGGAAAAAAAGATGCCACAAGAGAAGAGGTTATGAAGGCTTTGAAAAATGCCCAGTGTGAGGATATTATTGAAAAATTCCCTAACGGAGTGGATACGGTAATCGGTTCAAAGGGGACTTATGTATCAGGTGGCGAGGCACAGAGACTTTCAATTGCAAGGGCAATGCTTAAAGATGCACCTATATTGATTTTGGATGAGGCAACAGCTTTCGCTGATCCTGACAATGAAACAAAAGTTCAGCAGGCTTTTTCACAATTGTCAAAAGGCAAGACAGTTATTATGATAGCTCATCGTTTGTCTTCAGTAGTTTACGCTGACAAAACTTTTGTTTTGAAAGATGGCGAGATTGTGGAAGTTGGAACTCATAAAGAATTAGTTGAAAAAGACGGTTTGTATGCACATATGTGGAATGAATATAACAAATCAGTAAAATGGAAGGTAGGTGCTTAACATGGGATTAAAAGAAAAAATACAGCATAAATATGCACTTTCAAAACAGGGTGCAAATGATATGATTAAGGCTTTTGTTTCAGTAACAGTTTCGAACATTGTATTAATGTTCCCTGTTGGAGTACTTTATTTCTTTGTTAAAGATTACCTGAACGGAGTTGCTTTCCAAAAGGGGATGTTTTATCTCTTAGCCTGCATTGGCTGCCTTGTTCTTATTGGTATTACAACTTACATACAGTACAACTCAACATTTCTTGCTACATATGTTGAAAGTGGTGTAAGAAGAATTACTTTGGCAGAAAAATTAAGAAAAATACCGTTATCTTATTTTGGCAAAAAAGACTTGTCAGACCTTACAAGTACAATTATGGCTGACTGTGCAACAATTGAAACAGCATCTTCGCATTGGATTCCTGAACTTTTCGGTTCTTGCATCTCAACATTGTTAGTTGCAATCAGCTTGTTTTTCTTTGATTGGAGAATGGCAATTGCGGCGCTTTGGGTACTACCTGTTTCATTTATAATTGTTATTTGTTCAGGAAATGTTCAGAAGAAACTGGGCAGACATCAGATGAAGTTGAAAATGGCATGTGCCGACGGCATTCAGGAATGCCTTGAAACTGTCAGAGATTTAAGAGCCAACAGTGCAGAAGATGATTATATGGTTGGTCTTGATAAGAAAATTAAAGCAGTGGAAAAACATTCTATTGTAACAGAACTTGGAACTGCTGTTTTTGTTGCAAGTGCCCAGATGATTTTGAAACTTGGAATTGCAACTGTAGCATTAACAGGTGGAATACTTCTTTCAAAGGGAAGCTTGGATGTTTTAACATTCTTTATGTTTTTGTTGTTAGTTTCAAGATTGTATGACCCGATGCAGGTATCATTACAGAATCTTGCTGCAATTATCAGTGCAGATGTTCAGTGCGAAAGAATGGATGAAATTTTATCCCATAAGGTTCAGAACGGAACAACTGAAATGAATAACAATGGTTTTGATATTAAATTTGAAAATGTAGGATTTTCTTATGACACTAATAATGAAGTTTTGTCTGATGTAAGTTTTATTGCAAAACAGGGCGAAGTTACAGCGATTATTGGACCTTCAGGTGGAGGAAAAACTACAGTTTCAAGATTGGCTTCACGATTCTGGGATATTACAAAAGGAAAAATCACAGTAGGTGGTATGGATATTTCAAATGTTGATCATGAATCTTTAATGTCACTTTATTCCATAGTATTTCAGGATGTAACTTTGTTTAACAACACAATTATGGAAAATATCAGAATTGGTAAAAAAGACGCAACAGACGAAGAGGTAATGGCGGCGGCAAAGCTTGCCCATTGCGATGAGTTCGTTAACAAGCTTCCTAATGGATGGCAGACAACAATTGGCGAAAACGGTTCAGAGCTGTCAGGGGGTGAACGACAGAGAGTTTCAATTGCCCGTGCCTTCTTAAAAGATGCACCAATTATCTTACTGGACGAAGCCACAGCTTCACTTGACGTAGACAACGAAACATTAATTCAGGAATCTTTGTCCAAATTAATACAAAACAAAACAGTTATGATTATTGCTCATAGAATGAGAACAGTCGCCAACGCAGACAAAATAGTTGTACTAAAAGATGGAAAAGTTGTCGAGCAGGGTAAGCCGGATGAACTTGCAAAGACAGGTGGAATCTACAGCAATATGGTAGAAAAACAATTGGCAAGTGCAGGGTGGAAGTTGTAGGAGATGCTTTGCAGTGAAAAGTAGTTTGGAAAATTGCATTATAATTATCATTGGAAAGTTAGTTATTGAAAAATGCAATTGATATAGTGTGAAATTTTTGAAATAATGTATAAAATAAACAGCAGGAAGTGTGAATATTAAATTTGCGCTTTCGGCGGTGTTATATATTTGGAAAAATGCGTTAAACTAGGAGGCGGAAAGATTAGTAATCATAATATGAAAAAAGTTTTCAGCTAATGAATGGGGGATTACGGAAGCAGGGAAGTTTTTGTTTGTATGTTCCGTAATTGGAAGCGTAAGAGTAAGAAAGGTCAGGTCACACACACGGCGGACAGCTATTTCCGTTAATGAATATTGAAAACCTGACAGGTTTAGGTGACGATAGAGTTTATGGATATGAAAAGCGTGATAACACAAACTTCATAGTAACATCAGGAATTTCAGACTGGGCAATCAAGTTTAAAACAGGCTGCAAGTCAGAATATGTTATAGTGAACATACAGGGAAAATAGGAGAAATATAATTGGGTGTATCAGAAATGGTGCACTCATTTATTTTTGTTTTGGATTACGTGTCGTGTGGAAAAAACGCTGTGTGACACGTAAATGATTGAAATATTTGATTATTTATGCCTGAGATTACGTGTCAGAGAGAAAAAATGCTATTCCACAAGTAATTTGAATATATGAGTTTCTTAGAATTACCATAGATTTTCACAGCCTACTTCTGTATAATAAATAGTGTGAAATCGGGGAAATACAAATTAAGATAAAGCTATTAATAAAAAAAGAAATAATGGTAGCAAGAAGTATCAGTAAATATCAACAAATAACTATAAATAAAAAAGATATATAAGGAGGACACTATGAGAAGAAGCGATAGAGAAATAAAAGATTTTGATGAAATAATTGAAGTAATAAATAAATGTGACGTTTGCCGATTGGCGATTAATGATGGAGATTATCCATACATTGTGCCAATGAATTTTGGGCTTAATATAGAAGATGGTAAGGTTGTTCTTTATTTTCACTGCGCAAGCGAGGGAAAGAAGCTTGAATTACTTAGAAAAAATAACAAGGTAGCTTTCGAAATGGACTGTGGACATGAGTTTATTTTAAATGATGAAAAGATGAGTTGCACTATGGCATACGAAAGTGTAATGGGATGCGGTCAGATTCAGTTTGTTGAAGATGAGGATAAGTTTGCGGCACTTAAGATAATTATGAAGCAGTATCATTCAGAAAATTTTGAATTTGGGACAAAAGTAATTCCGGTAACAACAGTATTTAAAATGGTTGCAGAGGAAATGACAGGAAAAAGAAGAAAGAACAATACCAAAAGAAATAATAAAAAGCAAGATTAGAAAGAAATAATAAAAAGCAAGATTAAAAAGTAATATTAAAAACAAGACTAAAAAGTATAACAGTAATGACAAGTTTAGAAAATCAATCCAAAGAAAGAGGAACACAATGAACATTCTATCATTAGAAAACATAACACATTCATATACAGAAAGAAAATTATTTGACGAGGCAAGTTTTTACCTTCACGAAGGGGAGAAGGTAGGAATTATAGGAATTAATGGGACAGGGAAGTCCACTTTGCTTAAGATTATGGCAGGTCTTGAAATCCCGGATGAAGGACAGGTAATTAAGGCAGCCAATATGATGATTCATTATTTGCCACAGAATCCTATTTTTAATGAAGAAGACACGGTGCTTGAAAGTGTTCAGAACATGATTCACCATCATGCCAATGAAGATGAATTGGTTAAGGCTAAAGCGATGATGACAAGACTTGGAATTACTGATTTTGAGCAGAAAACTTCAGAACTTTCAGGTGGACAGAGAAAGAGACTGGCGTTGGTTTCTGTTTTGATTACACCTTGTGATATTTTGATTTTGGACGAGCCTACTAACCATTTGGATAGCGAAATGGCAGAATGGCTTGAAAATCAGTTGCGCGGTTTTAGGGGGGCGCTTGTTATGGTTACTCATGACAGATATTTCCTAGACAGCGTAACTAACAGGATTATCGAGCTTGATAAAGGAAAAATCTATAGTTACAACGAAAAATACTCAGGATTTTTGGAGAGAAAAGCTGAGCGTGAGGCAAGTGCCAAGGCAAGCGAGAGAAAGCGTCAGAGCATTCTTCGAAAAGAAATTGAATGGATGCAGCGTGGGGCAAGAGCAAGGTCTACTAAGCAGAAAGCACACATTCAAAGATATGAAAATCTAAAGAACCAAAAAGGGATTGTTCAGGACGAAAAAATTGAGTTAAGTAGCATTAAGTCAAGAATGGGCAAGACGACTATTGAACTTGAAAATATTTCAAAGGCATATGACTGCAAAGTTTTGATAAATGATTTTTCTTATAATTTTCTAAAGGGCGACCGAGTAGGTTTTGTGGGCAAAAATGGTTGTGGAAAAACTACCTTAATGAAGATTATTGATGGAAGAATTGAGCCTGACAGCGGTAGTGTAAACATTGGACAGACTATCAAAATAGGTTATTATACACAGGAGCTTGAAAATAACAAAGAGGCAGGAATTGCTTATATGAATCCTGATGATAGGGTTATTGATTATATAAAAAATACTGCCGAGTTTGTAAGAACAGAGGAAGGGCTTGTATCAGCCTCGGTTATGCTTGAAAGATTTCTTTTTGAACCGTCACAGCAGTATAGTAAGATTGAAAAATTGTCAGGTGGGGAAAAACGTCGCTTAAATCTTTTGCGTGTGCTTATGGAAGCCCCAAATGTACTTATACTTGATGAGCCAACTAACGATTTGGACATTGAAACAATGACAATTCTTGAAGATTATTTGGATAGTTTTGATGGAATTGTAATTACCGTATCCCACGACAGATATTTTCTAGACAGAGTTGTCAGAAGAATTTTTTCCTTTGAGGAAAATGGGGTAATCGACCAGTACGAAGGTGGTTACACAGATTACATAAATCGAAAGAAGGAAAAGGGACTGCTTGAAGAAAATGCTTTGTTAAAAACAAAAAGTAGCAGTGCAGGAAAGTCAGATTCAGACAAAACCGAAAAAGAGGAATACAAAATAAGAAACAAAAAGCTTAAGTTTTCTTACAATGAACAAAGAGAATACGAGACAATTGAGGACGATATTGCAAAATTAGAAGAGAAGATTGAAAAGCTTGACGGTGAAATAGTCAAGAATGCAACTAATTCAGTTAAGCTTAGGGAACTTATGGAAAGTAAGGAAGAAACGGAAACACTTCTTATGGAAAAAATGGACCGTTGGGAGTATTTGGAAGATTTGGCAAAGAAAATTGAGGAACAATAAAGATAATATCTGAGTTTATCCTAGCAATTCCTACCACAGTGGTATTATATATAAAAATCTACTAATCTGGTAGAAAAAATCAAAATCAGGGTTGACATCCAAACCATAAGATGTTACTCTAAAGGAGTAAATTAAATAATTTTAAATAGTATGTAACTTTAAGTAGGCATTAACTATACACACATCTCAAAGGGGGTCGTGTATCTGTTATACCTACTTTTTTTGTGTTTAAAAGAGCTGCAACTTATAACAAAAATAGTCGTAAATGTATGATACATGCCCAAATGAACCAAAATATTATTAGTGTTTGAAAGGAGAAAAAATGAAAGACAAAATTTTTGGTGTTTTACAACGTGTAGGAAGATCATTTATGCTTCCAATAGCTATCCTTCCTGTAGCAGGTTTGTTACTTGGACTTGGTAGCTCTTTTACAAATGAAACAATGCTTAAAGCATACGGATTATTAGGTATTATGGGACCTGGAACAGTATTTAATGCAATATTTCAGGTAATGAGTGATGCGGGAAATATAGTTTTTACTAACCTGCCGATTATTTTTGCAATGGGTGTTGCAATAGGCATGGCAAAAAAAGAAAAGGAAGTTGCAGCACTTGCAGCAGCTATAGCTTTCTTCATTATGCACGCATCAATTGGTGCCATGATTACAATTAACGGTGGCGCAGAAAAAATGCTTGAAGGTGCCACAACAGATGTTGTAGGTATTACTTCATTACAGATGGGTGTGTTTGGTGGTATTATTGTTGGTCTTGGTGTTGCAGCACTTCATAACAAATTTTACAAAATCGAATTGCCACAGGTATTATCATTCTTTGGCGGAACAAGATTTGTTCCAATTATTTGTTCATTAGTTTTCACATTAGTTGGTATTTTAATGTTCTTTATCTGGCCAGTTATCCAGAGCGGAATTTACTCTGTTGGAGATTTAGTACTTAATTCAGGTTACGCAGGAACATGGGTATACGGATTTATGGAAAGACTTCTTATTCCATTTGGTCTTCATCACGTATTTTATCTTCCATTCTGGCAGACAGGCGTTGGCGGAACAATGGAAGTTGGAGGTCAGTTAATTGAAGGTGCACAGAATATTTTCTTTGCACAGCTTGCAGATCCATCAGTTACAAAATTTGCAGTTTCAGCAACAAGATTTATGTCAGGTAAGTTTCCACTTATGATTTTCGGACTTCCTGGAGCAGCACTTGCAATGTATAGAACAGCAAAGCCTGAAAAGAAGAAAGCAGTAGCAGGTCTTCTTTTGTCAGCAGCTTTAACATCAATGATTACAGGTATTACAGAACCATTGGAATTTACATTCCTTTTTGTTGCACCATTACTTTATGGTATTCACTGCGTATTTGCAGGACTTGCATATATGTTAATGCATGTATTTAAGGTTGGCGTAGGTATGACCTTCTCAGGCGGACTTATAGATATGTTCTTATTCGGAATAATGCAGGGAAATGGAAAGACTAACTGGATTTGGATTGTTATTGTAGGTATTGTTTACTTTATCGTATATTATTTCTTATTTAGCTTCTTAATTAAAAAATTAGATTTGAAGACACCTGGTAGGGATGACAGTGAGGAAGTCAAACTTTATAGAAGAAGCGATGTTGAAGCTAAGAAAAATGGCAAGTCAGAAAACGGAGAAAATAGTGATGTTGACGAATTATCAGAAATGATTACTAACGGCTTAGGCGGAAAGAAAAATATTTCTGATGTTGACTGCTGTGCAACAAGACTTAGATGTACAGTTTTTAAAGCTGAATTGGTTAATGACGGAATGCTTAAGGCAACAGGAGCGTCAGGTGTAGTACACAAGGGTAACGGCGTTCAGGTGATTTATGGACCAAAAGTAACAGTAATTAAGTCTAACTTAGAAGATTATCTGGAAACAGCTCCAAATATAGAGTATAATGGTAGCAATAGTCAGTCAGACGAAGTTGAAAACAAGACTGAGGATGGAAATAATCAGAAGGAGCAAGAGACAAAAATAGTAAAATCAATTATTATCTCAAGCCCTATTACAGGTATAGCCGCAGATTTAGGTACAGCGCCGGATGAAGCTTTTGCAAGCAGAATGATGGGAGACGGTGCAGTTGTAACTCCAACAGATTCAGTTGTTAAGGCACCTGCTGATGGTGAAATTGTATTTGTTTTTGATACTAAGCACGCAGTAGGATTTACAACAGAAGATGGTATTAGTATGATTATCCATGTTGGTATTGACACAGTAAAACTTAACGGCGAAGGCTTTGATGTAATGGTAGAAGCAGGACAGAAAGTTAAAAAGGGTGATCCTATTATGAAACTTGATTTGGATTATTTATCTGCCAATGCACCATCATTGGCATCACCTGTAATGTGTACAGAGCTTAGCGACAATCAAAAAATCAGATTACTTAAGGAAGGCGATATACAGGCAGGGGAATCACTTTTTGCTATTGATATTTACGAATAATGTCACAGAGTAATTAGGATATGTATAGAGTAAAAAAAGCGTTAAACCACAATGCGGTTGTGGCAATTGATGCAGAAAAATGTCAGGAATTTTTGATTTTGGGAAAAGGCATCGGGTTCGGTAAGAAAGTTACTGAGTATGTTGAACCAAGAGCAGAAGACACTGTATATTCAATGAAAGAATGTACGGAAAGAGGAGAGGCAGAAGACATTGTTAATGAAGTTTCTCCAGTTTGTTTAGAGATTGCAGATGCAGTTTTAAATAAGGCGGAAGAAGAATTTGGAAATATTGATAGAAGAATACTTTTTCCATTGGCAGACCATATTGAGTTTGCAGTCAAAAGAATAAAGAACAATGAGCAAATAAGCAATCCGTTAACACCGGATATAAGAGTTCTTTTTCATTCAGAATACAAAGTGGCAGAGGAAATAAAACCGCTGCTTCTCGAAAAGATGGGTGTTGAAATAGATGAACATGAGGTGGGCTATATTGCACTTCACATTCATTCAGCCATTGATACAGAGAACGTATCCCAGTCAATGATTATAGCTCAGGGTGTGCGTGAGTGTATTTCTATGGTAGAAACTGAAACAGGAAGAAAAATAAATGTTTTATCTATTTCATACAACCGTCTAATGAATCACATTAAATATATGATAGCAAGAGCCCTTAAAGGTGAAAAAATCAAGCTTAATCTGAACGACTATATGGAAAACAAATTTCCACAGGAATTTCAGATGGCAATCACCATATGTGACAATATAGGCCATTTGCTTAAGTTGTCCTTTGATGAGTCGGAGATAGGATATCTTGCAATGCACATCCAAAGGGTAACAAGCGGAGAGCTTGACTAAAAGTTGTGAAAGAAAAATAAAGAGAGTAAAACTAGTCAGAGTAACCATAGTTGATTTGACTAGTTTTTTTGTGGGTGTGGAAGTGGTTTGTTTTGCAATTGTGGAAGTGGTTTGTTTGCAATTGTGGAAGTGGTTTGTTTGCAATTGCGGAAGTGGTTTGTTTGCAATTGCGGGAAAAGATTGTTTGTTTTGTCTTGTTTCGTTGCTGATTACGTGTCGTAGAGCAAAAATGTTGTAGCACACGTAAAATATTGAAATATTTGTCTTGATTCGCAGCCGATTACGTGTCGTAGAGCAAAAATGCTGTGTGACAAGTAATTTATTGAAATTAAGCTTGTATTTTTGCATGGAATTACGTGTCGGTGAACGAAAATGTTATATGACACGTAATTCTCCAAAAGTTCATTGACATTTTATGAATAATTACGTGTCGGTGAACGAAAATGTTATATGACACGTAATTCTCCCAATTAAGCCTGTCCACAGAGCAAAAAAATCAAGTCTACCGCATTAGAAAATCATAACAAATAATCTAAAACCCTCATATGGTTATGAAAATAAAGAATAAATTATATGAATCTATGTTAAAAGTCATAACACGCTTATGAAAATATTAAGGAAGTCATGATTTTGACATAAATCCACTTGACTTCTAACTACCACGGGACTATACTACATTATATCAGTAATGTAGTATAGTTGATTAAAGATATTATACAAGGAGGTACATCATTGAAAATTGATGAAAACAGTATGATTCCAATCTATGTGCAAATTGCTGATTCCATTGAAGATGACATACTATCAGGAAAATTGAAGGAGAACGATACATGTTACTCACAATTAGTTTTGGCGAAGGAGCTTAAAGTCAATCCGGCTACTGCGGCGAAAGGAATTAATCTTTTGGTTAGCAGAGGGATTCTTATAAAGCACAGAGGCCAGGCAATGACAGTTGCAGGCGATGCCATAAGTATGATTTCAGAAAGGAAGAGGCATAGTGAAGTGGAACAGATAGCAGAACAATTAATTAAACTAAGTAAGAAATTATCAATTACAAAAGAGGAGTTACTTAAACTAATAGCAGAACAATACGATAAGAAGTAAATAAGACAAAAAAGCTAAACATAAAGTTAAACAATCAAAAAAATTAAATACTAAGCTAAAAAGAAAAACAGACACATAATTAAATACAAAGCTAAGTACAAAAGCCAGAAAAAACAAACAAAAAAGAAGTAATTCACAACAAGTAGTTGTAACAACAATTTTAGTCAGGAGGGAAGTGCAGCAATGCATAATGAAAACATGGAAGAGATTAAAAGCATAAGCATGCAGAATGTAACTTTCTCATACAAGGGAAAGAAAAGATATGTTTTTGAAGATTTTTCTGTAGATATTGAGCCAAATCACATTACGGGAATAATTGGTAGAAACGGACAGGGAAAAACAACATTAATGAATTTAATAGCCGGCAAGTTTGAACCGGATGAAGGAATAATTGAAATAGACGGAAAGAATCCGGCAACTGATATAGGGACAGCTAAGCGTATTATTTATGTGGCAGGGGTAATGAGTTACAGCGAAATTAAGTTAAAAAAGATAATCGAAGAGTATAGGTTGATGTATGAAAAATTTGATGAAGAGTTTGCTTATAAGTTAATGGAATTATTTGGTTTAAATAAAAAAGCAAAAATTAAAAATCTGTCAAAAGGTCAGGAAACAATTTTTAATTTTTGTTGTGGAATGGCAACAAGAGCAGACATAACAATACTTGATGAGCCGGTTTCGGGAGTTGATGCAATAAGCAGAAACAAAATATATGAAATTATTTTAAGAGACTACATAGAACATCCAAGAACAATATTAATTTCAAGTCATATGTTAGGTGAAATGGAAAAGATTTTGTCACATATGATAATGATAGGAAACAACGATGTACTTTTTGCAGGAGATATTGAAGAACTGAAAGACAGCGTTTACAGGGTAGACGGCGAACTTGCAAATATTGAAAAATATTGTGAAGAAAAGAAAGTTTTATATAAGAAAAATCAGACATTGGGAGCTATGGCAGTTATCGAAGGCAGACTTAACAAAGAGGAAGCAGAGAAAGCCGATGAATTGGAACTTGCCACAAGCAAGCTTTCAGGGGAAGAAATTTATATGTATAAGACAGATTTGAAAAACGCAAATCAGATGGAGGCATTATGGGAAAAGAAGAACTAAATAATATTAAAAAAATGTATTTGCTAAGAATGCACACAAATAAAAAATATGCAATAATAGTATTTTGTGTTGCCATTGTATTTGCATTAGTAGATATATTGTCAATGGTTATAAATTTTTCAACAGACAAAGATGTATTTTATCTGAATCTTAACCGCAATAGCGGTGCATTGTTTTGGATAGTAATTTTGGTATTGGTTATCACATCCTTTAATATTGGTGAATACAAAAACAATTATATGGTATTTCCACAGAACAGTGTTACAAGATATGTATCAGCATATTTGGCCGATGTAACAACCTTTGGAATTGCGTCATTGTTTCAGGTAATGAACCAGTTGATTTTGTTTGGTGCGGTATCACTAGTTTCATTATTTAATAAAAACATAAAACTAATAAATGTTTTTTCAATGAAAACTGTTTTTGCCGAGCTTGTATATTTATTGGGATGTTTTTTACTTATTACAGCAATTATCAAATTATTTGCAGTTATTTATAGAAAAAGCATGGCAGTATTTGGCGTTATTACAATTGCACTAATTGTAGGAGATTTAAGCTATAGGAATATTTTGCAGAACATTGCAGCTTATGCCAAGGAAAATAACAAATTATTCCTATATGAAAAAGCTATAGATTTAGTTTCAGCTATAGTTGGATTTTATAAAAGAGAATATAATATGGGATTGTTTTTCTTAAAAATCGTAGTGACTCTTGTAATAGCATTCTTCATAGGATTTATTATTGAAAAGAAAATCCGTGATAGCAAGCCATTGACTTTTGGCGGAAATCAAAGAGCAATATTAATAGGAATAATGGCAGTTTTCGGTTTTACAATGGCAATAGCAGGGGTTACTATGTATTCTGACAGTAACGCAATATCTAAAACAGCTACTGAAAAGAAAATATATCCACTACAAGTAAAAGAAGGTGACAAGTACCCGCAGACAATTTCAACTTCTTATGATATGAGTGCAGTTGGAGTAGGAAACATTGATATAAGTAAAAGCAAAAATCCAAGAATTGTAATTGAAAGGATGGAATTAGATTCAAAGAGCAAAAATAAATATATTAAAGATGTGTTTAAGGATTGCCAGATAAGTGCAGAAGTTAAAGATGGAAAAATTCAAGTTACAAGCAGTGCAAAAAATAACAAATATGTTTACGTATCAAATATGTATCAGGAAAATAACCACGTAAGAAGATTTTTAAACAAAGATCAGACAGCGGATTCAATTATGGGTACGGATATTGAAAACATGGCTAACAGTTATATGACAGAATATTTTGTTACGCTGTATGTTCCAAAGGCAAACATAGTCAAAGATGATGAAGACTACAATATGAAATTGTTTGTTAATGGAAGAGATATGAGTGATAACTTGGGATATTTTGATGAAGAATAAATAATATATTACAGTGCAGGGCTGTTGCTTTAACGGTGAAAAACGTTAAGGTGACAGCTCTGTTTTAATGTTCCAAAATAAAAAGTCAATTCGGGAAAAATTTTTTTGGAAAAATTTGGTATACTGAAAATATAATATTATTTAGGAGCATTTATGTTGAAAAACAACTTAGTGACAGAGATAGAAAAATATTTAACTAAATATAAGGAATATACTGTAGAAGATAAGCTGGCGTGGAACCAGGGAGGAGTATGTTTTAAAGTTATTTTAAATAAAAAAGAGAAAACGTTATTTGCCACAAGTCTTGAAGAAAATCAAATGTATTTGGAAGACTATTTTGTTAAGGTATATAATTTTTGCAAGAATAATGATAGAACAATAAATTGCGAAGATATGTACGTAAAGAAATACAAAAAGGTTACATATATTTTTGTGATTATGGAAAAATTAACACCTATGACTAATTTAGTTCTTGAAAAAGAATATACAAAAGCTAACGAAAGCGAAAACAATAAAAAGTTAAAGATGTTAAACAATATAATTGAATCAATAGACAATGTCAGAATTATCGAAGAAAATTTTCCGGATATAAAGATTAATATTGGGAATCAGCAGATTTGTATTAATGAAAATGGAGTGGCAAAAGTTCAGATTTTTGATTTGATAAAAAACAGAGTTTATGACAATGATTACATTTCTCAATTTATACATATAGTAAATAGAATGTCAAAAATTCTTAAAGTAAAAATTGAATTAGGTTCGAATGAAATAAATAGTCCAAATTTATTGGATTATTGTGTTAATGAAAAGAAAAAAACAGAGGAACTGGAAGAAACGTACAAGAATATTTTGAAAGAAAATTTGGAATTATCACAAACGGAAAATCCTTTAATATATACAAATTTGGGATATATGTATGAGAAAGGAAGAGGAACGAATATTGATTATAAGGAAGCGCTGAAATGGTATGAAAAGGCAGCAGAGTATAATAGCGCTTATGCATACAACAATATGGCTCATATGTACCAAAAAGGAATAAGTGTGGAAAAAGATTATGGAAAAGCAATAGAATATTTGCAAAAAGCCGCGGATTTGAAAGATAATGTGGCACAGTTTAATTTAGCATTAGCTTATCAAAAAGGACAGGGTGTGGAAAAAGACTATAAGAAAGTAATATATTGGTATAAAAAATCTGCAAGAAATGGAAATAGTATTGCAAAAAAAGCATACCGACAATTAAAAGAAAAACAGGATGGAAAATGAAATGAACAGTATAAAAACCGGGGATATGTATGAAAAAATAATTAATTGTGAAGAAATAGACGAATTGAAACAGATTCTTAATCAATATAGTCCATATTACGCAGCATGGAATGATTACATAAATGATGTTTTGTTAAACAATGGGTTAACATATGAAAACTTAGGTAATCTGTGTGGCTTTAGTAAGAACACAATAAAAGCTTGGGCTACGGAAAACAGAATACCAAGAAGCCGTGAAAAATTTATTCAGTTTGGACTTGGAATAAGATGCAATTTAAATGAAATGAATTATATACTTCAAAGATATGGAAAATATCCCAGACTATATTCTAAGTCATTGGAAGATGCAATTTGCATATTTGTAATATCACATTACCCGGAAGACGAAAATGTAAGGGCATACTATGTTTATAATGACTTAAAAAAGAAATTTTTGCAGGAAATACAAATAAAAAACAAGCGAAGGTTTTTAATGGATTCCAAAAACGAAACTTCAAAAATGGAAAATGAAATAGTTGAAATGAAGGACTTACAGGAATTTAAGAAATTCGTTAAAGGCAAAGAAATGGAATTTATGAATAGTTATTACAAGCTGCTTGACTATATTGTGGCTTTTGTAAAAACAGAAAATCTTGGAAGATCATACCATAGTCTTGTGCTTGGAAAAGAAATGGATAAGGGTTACGAGAAAATGATATCCAATCTTAGAAACTGGGGCGAAGTTCCAAACAGAAAGAAATTAATAAACCTTGGAATAACATTAAATATGTCTTTGGCAGAAATAAATACTATGCTAGAGTATGCAAATATGGAAAAGTTGTGTCCAAAAGACAAATTAGAATGTATAATATTATATGTATTGGCAAATGTTGACGTAACAAGTCCATACCATGAAATTAATCATGCAGTACTTGTGGCTCAATATACGGAAAATCAGGAAATAAAGCAACAGTGTAACAAGCTGTTAGAAGAATTAATTGGATTAAAAAATGCAGATGAAGTGAGGGAAGACGTTGAGTTTTATGTTCGAAATGCCCTTGATACTTTAGAGATAGACGAAAGAGAAATACTTATGATAAGTGAGTAGACAGAACCAGAAAAGAATTAAAAAGAAGTAAACGAGGAAATAAAAGTGGATTCTATATTAGGTAGAACTATATTAGGATACGAAGTAAAAGAAAAAATAGGCACAGGCGGTTTTGGCAATGTATACAGAGTAGAGCGAACAAATATAGTTGGAAATGTAAACAGAGCCTTAAAAGTAATAACTTTGCCGGAAGATGATCAATATTTGGAAATACTTAATTCCATGGGAGGGGATTATGGCAAGGCAGACCAGTATTTAAAAACTGAACTTGACAGAGTGGTAAATGAAATCAGAGTATTCTCAATGATTTCTGAAAAAGATAATCATCATATAGTTTCATATTATGAAAATGATATAGAGAAGACAGAAAAGTACAAGTATAACATATACATTTTAATGGAACTTATGACACCATTGGATAAGTGGCTTTATGAGAATAATATAACAGTATCACAGGCTATTGATATTAGTCTTGATGTGGCAAAAGGTATAAGAATATGTCACGATAATAATATTGTACATAGAGATATAAAACTCAATAATGTGTTTGTATCAAAGGATGAAAAATTTAAACTGGGAGATTTTGGAATATCTAAAAAAATAGATGCATTAACAAGATCCCATACAATTAAGGGGACACCTCATTACATTGCCCCGGAGATATATGTAAAAAATGAAAAGTATAGTAATTCATCAGATATATATTCATTAGGCATTTTAATGTATTATCTGTTCAATAAGAGACGTTATCCTTTTTATCCAAATTATCCTGAAGTGTATAGACGTGAAGATGAAGACAGGGCTTTTTATGAAAGAATGCAGTATGAGAAGCTTGCTTATCCCATTTGTGCACCGGACAATGTGGCTGAAATTATATTAAAAGCAATGGAAAAGCCGGGAAAGAGATACAAAAATATTAAAGCACTGATAAATGATTTGGAGAAAGCCAAAGCCAATTTGGATGAAAAAACTCTAAACATAAAAGTAGGATTTGAACCTAAAACTTTTGACAAGGCCAAAGAAAACACAGAAGAATCACCTACAGAAAGGGAACTTCTTGATGCTTTAGAGCGTAATATTGGAAAGAGCATAAGCTTTCAGGAACACAGCATACAGAAGAAAGTGAATGTTAACAAATCTAAAACAAGAAAAAAAATCGCTTTTGGAATTATCTCTTTGATAACTGTGGCAATAGTTTTATTTTTTGTTTTTAGAATGAATAACACGAAGAAAGTATCGGATTCAGATAGTGATTCAACGGTAATAACAACAACTTATAATCAGAAAAAGACAACTGACAAAGAAACTAATGAACCAACTAAGTTAATTGAACCGACTACATACATTCAGGTTATAAAAGTTGAAAATTACAGAAACTGCAAATACAGCAAAGTAAGCAGAAAAATAGAAAAGTCAGGCTTAGTTGTAAAAAAGATATCAGCATATAGTGAAAGTGTAAAAAAGGGACTAATTATTTCCCAAAGCATAGCATCCGGAACAGAAGTTGTTAAGGGGATGACTATTGTATTGAAGGTAAGTAAAGGTAGCAAAAAAACAACAACTTCGAAAAATGTTGTTAATGAAACAACAGGGAGATCTGCAAATATTCCTAAAACAACAGGTCAGAGCAATCCTGATAAAGGCAAATCAAACTCATCAAAGAAACAGTTTGATTTTGGAGAGATAGTGGAATAATTATTGAGGTACAATAATGAATACAAAGATTAAAAGGATAATTGCATACATTTTAACAATAACACTACTTGTAACAATGACGGGCATAAATAACTATGTTAAGGCTGATGAAAACATAGATCAGGGAAAGTGCGGCTTAAAGGCAAGTTATGTTATAGACAATGAGGGAATACTTACAATATCTGGTAGTGGTAAGGTTACTAATAAAAATTGGTCAAGCTTTAAAGAACAAATTAAGAAAGTTGTTGTAGGAGAAGGAGTAACGGAACTTCCATATGGAGCATTTAGTGACCATACAAATCTAACAGATGTGGTTATGGCGGATAGTGTAAGAAAAATAGATAGATTTACTTTTGATGGGTGCAGGTCTCTTTTTAATGTAACATTATCAAAATCGTTAAAAGAAATTCCAATTAAAACATTTAATAATTGTGTTGAATTAAAGAAAATTCAAATTCCTGATAATATTACTAAAATTAATGATGAAGCATTTTCTAATTGTGTTAAGTTAAACAATATAGTTATGTCTTCCAATATAGAAGAAGTGGGAAATGAAGTGTTTGACAATACCGCTTTTTATAATAATAGTGATAATTGGACAGATGGAGTACTTTATTGTGGAAGTGTAGTGGCTGCGTCTGATGAAAATATTTCCGGAGAGATTGACATAAAAGAAGGTACAAGGGTTATAAGTGATCATGCTTTTGAGGAAAGAAAAATCAGCGGGGTTAGCTTTCCAGAGAGTATGATTAGGATAGGTAATAACGCATTTTGGGATTGCGGCACATTAAAATCTGTTATTGCAAAATCAGGTCTAAAGTATATAGGGGTGAATACTTTTTATCATAATGATTTGTTAAAGAATGTACAATTACCGGATACAGTAATCGAAATAGGTGCCGGAGCTTTTCAAGTATGTATAAGATTGGTAAGTATAAAGATGCCGGAAAATCTTGCAAAGTTAGGCAAAAAGGCATTTTATGGGTGTGCTTCGCTTGAAAGTTTTGAAGTGCCTAAGAGTGTAGCAATAATTGGCGAAAATTGCTTTGAAGGATGTGAGCAACTTTTGGAATTTACTTCACATAGTACTGCTTATCCAGGAAACTATAAGGATGCATTGGCAGAATTAAAACTTTCAGAAACAATTGAAAAGATAAGAGCCATAGAAGGTTCAGCTTATGAAGAATATGCGAAGTCAAAGGGGATAACTTTTGAAAAAGTGGACGATTGGCAGACCATTGAATCAGAAAATGAATACGGAAAAATAACTGTTACTAAAAATCATAAGCAATATTCTAAAAATATTATTGATAATGGGAAAACATATTTGGACTATGCAAATATATCGAATAATAGTGCAATTATAGCAAAAATCGAAAGCAAGTATTATGATCAGAATGAAGTACAGAATATTTTGAATGGGGATTTGATTAAGTATTTTCAAACAAAATATTTATATAAGGATTGTTGTATAACAATAGATTTAGGAAAGTGTATATCTTTTGATAAAATAAAATTATGGATATGTAATACAGGTTTAGAATATGAAATAAATGTATCTAATGACAATATATATTTTCAAAGAGTAATGTATGTAACTAATCCATGTTTTAATGCTCGAACAGATGAATTAACATTAAAAGAAAATATAAGTGCAAGATATATACAGATTAACAGGTTGTATGACAGTGGAGGAAGTGATTATTTATACGAAGTTGGAGTATATGGTGTGGAAGGCCAGGTGGAAAAAACGGACGAACCTGAAACAACAACTAAAGAATCTGAACAGGAAATTACCACAACAGATGAACAACAGGAAAGCACAGGGGAAAACATATATGAAACCACCACAGATGAAAGTGAATCCGTAACAACAACTGAAAAGCAAGGAGGCGAATCAGATTCGGTAACAACTATTGATGCAAAAGATAATGAGGAATCGGATACAACTAGTAGAAAACAAGATTACGAATCTGTTAGCACTACGGAAAAGAAAAATTCTGAGTCAGAATTAGTTAGCACAACTAACAGTCAGAATAATCGTGCAACATCAAAAGCAAAAAGTGGAAGATTAGCAGTTCCAAAAATCAAAAGAATAAAAGAAAAGGACTACCACACAGTTCTTCTTGAATGGAGCAGGTCAAAAGATGGCTGTAGCTATGAAATATACAGGTCAGAAAAGAGGACAGGAAAGTATAAAAGAATAGCAACAACATCTAAACTTCAATATGCTGATAAGAATATTAAATCAGGGAAAAAATATTTTTATAAAATAAAAGCAATTGAAGCAGGTGAAAATCTTATCTCAAGTATTAAGGAAATAAAGGTAAAAGGAATGCCGTCAAAGCCATCTTTAAAACTTAAGGCAGATAGTAGAGCTCTTAAAATAAAGTGGGGAATAATTAGTGACAACAGCAAAGGCGTAGAAGTGTATGTAAAATCCAATGGTGGAGGCTATAAAAAATACACAAAGATTTATGCAACAACTAATTTAAAGAAAAGCAAAAGTAAGAAAGGCGCAACAGGTATCGAAAGCCCAAAATCAGGAATGAAAAAAGGCTGTACATACCAGTTTAAGATAAGAACATATGCGATAGTAAACCGTAAAAAAGTTTATAGCAAATGGTCGAAAGTAAAGAAAATAAAAATTAAATAATTAAATAAAAAACAGGCTAAAAGTAATGGTTGAGAGTTATAAAAGTTATGACAAAACCAACGTACAATAGCCTGTTTTTTTAATGCCTTTTTTGAAAGTCAATTCGCGAAAAATTTTAAAAAAAGGTGGTGGTATACTAGGTCTAACAAACGAAGGAAAGCAAAGGATAAATAATTGAAAAATTATTATGATTTATTGGAAATAAATAAGAATGCTTCAGAGGAAGTTATAAAATCGGCATACAGGGCTTTAGCTAAAAAATATCATCCCGATAATAATGGAATGTCAAATGCTGAAAAATTGGCTGAAATAAATGAGGCATATGAAGTTTTATCAAATCCTGAAAAAAAGAGAGAATATGATGCCCAACTAAAGGACGATAATGTGGATACAGAAAAAACATACCATAAAAAAGCTGATTATACACCAAAGCAAAACAACTATGAAAAATATGAAACAGATCCGGAAATGGATGCTGTTGCAAAAAGGTTTATGAAAAGCAAACCAATACGTTTTTTTAGAAGTGTGGGAAGAGAGATAAGTCACAGTCATTCTGAAAATCTTAAAAATGTTGATAATGCTTATTTAATGGGGGTAAGTATGTCAGAGTATGAATTAGTAAAAGCGTTTAAAAAGTCGTCAGGTGCAGAAAGAGGAGGATACCGAAAAGCATTAGTCGAAAAAGGACTTTTGAAAAGAGATTCACAGGGAAATCTTGTACCTACAGACGTGTTTAAAAATTTATATTAAAAGAGGAGGAACCAATATGGGAGATTACGATTTAGACACAGAAAAAATCAAAAAATCAATGGAAAGTGGAATGAGAACGTTAGAAAACGGATTTCAAAAATTAAGCAATGATGTAAAAAATGAGGAAGGAGTATTCGGAAAGTTATTTAGCAAATCAATTTCATTTTTGCAAGAAGGTAATGCAAAATATGAAGATGCATATTACGAGGCAATGAATATGTCAGACAAAATGTTGATGCGAAGATATAAAAATTCATCAGGTTTCAAAAGAACAGGTTATGCGAAAGCATTAAGAGAAAGAGGATTGCTTAAAGACAAGTAAAGTAGAACATTAGATAATTTATTTAAAAGAATAGGAGAGTAAGAAAATGGCAGATAAATTTAATCATGTAGCATACATATGCAGTTATTGTGGAGCACGACAGGTAAAATCAGCAGGAAGCGGACGTCCTGCACCGGGTACATGTGCAAGAAAAGGTAAAACAAGAGACGGAAGATCAAAACCACATACATGGGTTATTGATAAGAAGTTTTAGGAATGTTTTAAATGCCAAGGAGTAAACGTAGGAAATACAGGCAGTTAATTATTATTTTTCGAGAATTAAATATGAATTGCGGAGGAGAAACAAATGGCAAAGAAAGTGAGATTTTCATTAGAAATGAAAAATGGAGTAGAGGTAACGGATTTAGAATCACTAAAGGAAAATTTTGACATAGAAAAAGTTAAGCAATATATGATTGACGGCAGACTTTTAACATGGCTTCAGGACAGATATTATGAGGATGAAGCGGATGAAGTAGAAGAACTTGATGAAGAGGATAGAAAGCTTGGTGAAAAACTTTGTGAAATCTTTGAAGTGCCATATGATCCAAGGGAGGAACAATCAGCAGAAATGATTGAAAGATTAAACAAGCTTAAGGAGTATACATGTAACGAAGAAGTATTAAATCATGTAACAAGTGTAGCCTTTTCTCAGGAAGAATTAGCAGATTTGTTAGATGAAGAGGAAGAGGTTATTTATCTTTGTGGAGACAGATTTAGCATTCCGTTAAGCAAAACTAATACAACATACATTGGTGTAAATGAGCCAATTGTAACTTACAAAAATAAAAAGAATAAAAATCTTGACGAACTTGGAATTAAGTTTGCATATGTAAAATTTGATGAAGGGGTTGTTAATACACCTCAGGTAGCTGAAATAGAGAAGACCGAAAACAAAAATTATAATGAAGAACAACATAAAGATGAGGAAAGACTAGAAGAATATCCAATAATTTTATTTGCAGAAAAATCACCGTATAAAGGGTCAGAATATAGATGTCTTTATATGAATGATCCAAGGACGGGGATGGATGTAAAAATTTCAGAGGAAAGAAAAGATTCAGTAGTAGATTACTGTAATTCAAAAGAATATGTTTTTTATGCATTTGAAAATGACAATAATATTATGAGATATAATATTAGGACAGGTGAAACAATGATAATTCCAACCAAGTTAAAAGGAAAAATGGGACTAGTGTATAAAGAAGATTCATTGTTTAATATGTTTGAAAAAGTAGATTATTTTGAAGAAAGGAAAAGAAAGGAGGAAGAATACAAAAAAACTAGATATAATACAAGACGCTGTGGTTTTGTTGATCAAACTGACAGTAACCGAACAAATGGGAAGGAATCAGAATTTGACAGAGATATTTCAGATTTACAATATGAGAGAACAATGTTTTGTGGAGAAAACTGCGTAATAGTCAGAAATCCTGAAAATGGAAAATTTGTTCAAATTGGATTTGATGGGAATAGTCAAAAGGAGATTAGCATATTAGGAAATGATGAAACATGTGCTATAGGATGGATTCATAAGGACATTATATATTATTGCAATATGGGAACTTATATGATGTATAACTTAAAGACACGTGTAAACCAAAAAATAAAGTCAGAAGATGAATATTATAAAATTCCTTTTTTAGTTACAGATGGTGAATGTGTTTGTTATCCTGAACAATATGCTGAATACAAAAAGAATGGTGAATATATTGACAGTTTTTACAGAGTTATTTGCCAAAATATGGACGGAACTGACAAAAAAGTAGTTAAGGACAGACTGAATACATCATCTAGTGAAGTAAAAGCAATAGTCATAAATGGAAACAAAATAAAAATAAAACAGTATAGTAAAAGTTTTGTAATTGAAAAATAAGAACAATAATAAAGATAGATTAATTTAAGAACTAAAAAACAAGAAATAAAGGAGATTATTCTCCTTTATTTTTTTGATAATATATGTTATTCTATGTTTAGATTTTTGCGCTTATATATTGTTTAATATATGAAATTATGTTGCGCATATATTAGAGGAGATAAAGATGAACAGAGTTTTATTAAAGTTAAGCGGGGAAGCCTTAGCAGGTGATAAAAAAACTGGTTTTGATGAAGATACTTGTGTAGCTGTTGCAAAACAGGTTAAGACTATAGTAGATAAGGGAGTTCAGGTAGCTATCGTTATCGGTGGTGGAAATTTCTGGAGAGGACGTACAAGCAATAAGATTGACAGAACAAAGGCTGACGGAATCGGTATGATGGCAACAATTATGAACTGCATGTATGTATCAGAAATTTTCAGAACAGAAGGAATGGATACTAATGTGTATACACCTTTTGCATGTGGAACATGGACTAAGTTATTTTCAAAGGATGAGGCAGTAGCAGACCTTAATGCAGGAAAGGTTGTTTTCTTTGCAGGTGGTACAGGACATCCTTATTTCTCAACAGATATGACTATGGTTCTTAGAGCTATTGAAATCGAAGCTGACTGCATTCTTGGTGCAAAAGCAATTGACGGTGTTTATGACAGTGATCCTGCTGTTAACCCTGATGCTAAGAAGTACGATGAACTTTCAATCAGCAAGATTGTTGATGACAGATTAGGTGTTATTGACTTGGCTGCAAGTGTTCTTGCAATGGAGAACAAGATGCCAATGTTATTATTCGGATTAAACGAAGAAGACAGCATTAACAAGGCTGTATCAGGTGAAAAGATTGGCACAAAGATTACTGTAGAATAGTTAATAATTATTAACTGAAAAGTAATTTTGGATAATAACTATAGAATCAAAAATTTTAAGGATTATATAATTAGAAATATAAAAAGATTATTAATCAAAAAATTATTAAGTATAAAATTTTATTAATTATAAAAGATTAGAGGAGAATTATAATGGAAGAATTATTAATGATATACGAAGATAAGATGGAAAAATCTTTGGCTAATTTAGGTGAAGAATATGCAACAATCAGAGCAGGACGTGCTAACCCACATATTCTTGACAAAATCAAAATTGATTATTATGGAACACCAACACCTCTTCAGCAGGTAGGTAACGTTTCAGTTCCTGAAGCAAGAATGATTTGTATTCAACCTTGGGACGCTTCGATTCTTAAAGATATTGAACATGCAATTAATATGTCAGATGTAGGAATTAACCCTACAAACGATGGTAAGGTTATTCGTCTTGTATTCCCTGAACTTACAGAGGACAGAAGAAAAGAACTTGTTAAGGATGTTAAGAAGAAGGGTGAAAATGCCAAGGTTGCTATCCGTAACATCAGAAGAGATGCAATTGATGCCATTAAGAAGAAAGGCAAAGAAGACGGCATTTCAGAAGATGAAGTAAAAGGATATCAGGATGATGTTCAGAAGAAGACAGATGAATACATTAAGAAGATTGATGTGGAAATCGAAGAAAAATCAAACGAAATAATGACAGTATAATAAAATATCAGATTTTAGAGAATAAGAGGAGACCTGTGTTTCCTCTATTTTCGGTTAAAGGAGATTAATTATATGGCAAAAAAGATTGATATAACAGGACTTAATATACCAAAGCATGTTGCCATTATTTTGGATGGTAACGGCAGATGGGCAAAGAAAAGATTTCTTCCAAGAAACGCAGGACATGCAGCAGGTGCAAAGAATGTGGAGAAGATTATTAAAGATGCCCACGATATGGGAATTGAATATATTACAATGTATGCTTTTTCAACTGAGAATTGGAACAGACCTGATGATGAAGTAAAGGCTCTTATGAAGCTTCTTAGAAATTATCTTTCAGACTGTATTGAGAGAGCAAACAGGAACAATATGATTGTTAAAGTAATTGGTAAGAGAGAGAGACTTGATCAGGATATTCTTGACAGAATTGATGAGTTAGAGGAATGCTCAAAGAACAATACAGGAATTACTTTTATTATAGCTCTTAATTACGGAAGCCGTGATGAAATAACAAGAGCAACTAAGAAGATGGCAAAGGCTGTTGCAGACGGAGAGTTAAATCCTGATGACATTACAGAGGATACTGTTAATTCATATTTAGATACAGCAGGCATTCCTGATCCTGACCTTCTTATTAGAACAAGTGGTGAGATAAGATTGTCTAATTATCTTTTATGGCAGTTGGCTTACACAGAGTTTTATTTTACAGATGTTTTATGGCCGGATTTTAACAAAGAAGAATTAAAGAAGGCTATTGTAAAATATAATGAAAGAGACAGACGTTTCGGCGGAGTAAAAACAGAAGAATAAAACAATATTATAAATACATAATGGTAGGAGAAAAACAAAATGGTTTTAAGTAAATTTGCAAATAAATCTTTTTTTACAAGATTATTAAGTGGAATAGTTCTAGTAGCTTTAATGTTGGCTACAATTATACCGGGAGGAAACATTCTTTTTGTGGCAAATCTTTTGATTTCAGTAGTTGGTGTGTATGAATTATACAAGGTTCTTGGAATTGAAAAAAATTCACTTGGAATTACAGGTTATATAGCAGTTTTGGCATATTATGCAGTACTTTATTTTGATAAGAAAGAATATATGATGATTCTTATGGTAGTATTTTTAATGTGCTTACTTGCTCAGTATGTATTTATGTTCCCTAAGTATAAAACAGAACAGATTTCAAATGCTATTATGAGTATGTTATATGCAGGCGTAATGTTATCATATCTTTATAGTGTACGTGAGGGAAATAACGGAGCATATACAGTATGGCTTATTTTCCTTTGCTCATGGGGAAGTGATACATGTGCATACCTTGCAGGTGTAGCTTTTGGAAAGCATAAGATGGCTCCTGTTTTAAGCCCAAAGAAGTCAGTTGAAGGTGCAGTTGGGGGCGTTGTTGGAGCAGCAGCACTTGGAGCAATTTATGCAACAATTTTTTCAAGTAATATTACAATGAGCATTAATCCGGTTGCGGGATTTGCAATTATTTGTGCAGTGGGAGCTTTAATTTCAATGGTAGGCGACCTTGCTGCATCAGCTATTAAGAGAAATCATGATATCAAGGATTATGGCAAATTAATTCCCGGACATGGCGGAATTATGGATCGATTTGACAGTGTTATTTATGTGGCACCTGTTATTTGGATTTTATTACAGATTTTTTAAGGAGACGATATGAAAAATATTTCCATTCTTGGATCAACAGGATCCATAGGAACACAAACATTAGATATTGTAAGAGCAAATGATGATTTGAACGTTGTTGCCATTGCGGCAGGCTCAAATATTACAAAATTAGAAGAACAGATTAGAGAGTTTCATCCTGAGATTGTATGTGTATACAATGAAGAGGCTGCTTTAAATCTTAAGAATGCAGTTAAGGATACTTCGGTAAAGGTAGTTGCCGGAATGGATGGACTTATTGAGGCTGCAGTATATGAGAAAGCACAGGTTGTTGTTACTGCTTTTGTTGGAATGATAGGTATAAGGCCTACACTTGAAGCAATTAAGGCAGGTAAGGATATTGCATTAGCTAATAAGGAAACATTAGTTACAGCAGGACATATTGTAATGTCAATGGCTAAGGAATATGGTGTGAAGATTCTTCCTGTAGACAGTGAGCATAGTGCTATATTCCAGTGCTTAAATGGAGAAAATTCAAGAGAGATAGACAAGATTCTTTTAACAGCTTCAGGAGGACCGTTTAGGGGCAGAACAAGAGAGCAGATGAAAAACGTTCAGGTTGAGGATGCATTAAAACATCCAAATTGGTCCATGGGACAAAAAATTACCATCGATTCAGCTACAATGGTTAACAAGGGATTGGAAGTAATAGAAGCTAAGTGGCTTTTTGGAGTTGGTCTTGATGATGTTCAGGTTGTGGTTCAGCCTCAAAGCCTTATTCATTCCATGGTACAGTTTAAGGATGGTGCTATTATGGCTCAGCTTGGAACACCTGATATGAGATTACCTATTCAGTATGCACTTTATTATCCTGAAAGAAGATTTTTGGCAGGAGAAAGAGTTGATTTTGGCAAAATTGCACAGATTACATTTGAAAATCCTGATCCTGAGAACTTTAGGGGATTAGCATTGGCTTATCAGGCAGCAACAGTTGGAGGTTCAATGCCTACAGTATTTAATGCTGCAAACGAGAAGGCAGTAGCTAAGTTCCTTAACAGAAAGATTGGATTCTTAGACATAACAGATATTATTGAATATTGTATGAGTATGCATAAGGCTATACCAAACCCTACAGTAGAGCAGATTTTAGACATTGAACAGTGGATATATGAATTAATCGAAAGTAGGTGGTAGGATGCAGACATTAATCAGTATTATAATAGCCCTTATAATTTTCAGTGTATTAGTTTTAATACACGAATTTGGACATTTTATAGTTGCAAAGAAGTGCGGAGTTGTAGTTAACGAGTTTTCCGTTGGTATGGGACCAAGACTTCTTAGCAGAGTTGCAAAAAGTGGCACAAGATATTCAATTAAGGCACTTCCTTTAGGCGGTTCATGTGCAATGCTTGGTGAAGATGAAGATAATGCAGAAGAAGGTTCTTTTAACTCTAAACCTTTATGGGCAAGAATGGCAATTGTCGTTGCAGGACCTTTCTTTAACTTTATTCTTGCATTTTTATTGGCCTTAATTGTTATCGGTTACAACGGCGTTGATATTTCTTACGTTTCTAAAGTAACAGAAGGCAGTAATGCATACGAGGCAGGACTTAGACAGGGAGACAGAATTACTAAATATAACGGAGCTACAGTTTCAGTAGGACGTGAAATTTATTTGGAAGATTATGTTAGCCCACTTGACGGAAGTGATATTTCAGTTACTTTTGTAAGAGATGGAAAGAAGCAGACTATTAGTTATGCACCTGACAGTGAAGAACGTTATATAGTTGGCATTTCATATTATGAAACAGATCCAAAGGCTACTATTAGTAGTGTTCCTAAAGGTTCAGCAATGGATCAGGCAGGAGTTGTTGCAGGAGATGAAGTTGTGGAAATTAACGGTACAAAGATTTCAACAGGAAAGGATTTAAAGGAATATATTGATGCACATCCTTTTGGAAAAGAAGAAATCAATATTACTGTTAAGCGTAATAATAAAGAAAAGAAAGTAGTCGTAGTTCCACAGATGACTAAGCTTTACAGCAGCGGATTTGTTTATAATCTTGCAAGAGATAAGCAGTCTGTAGGCGGAGTTTTAAAATATAGTCTTGTGGAAGTGAGATATGAAATTAATACAGTTCTTAAAAGCTTAAAGATGCTTGTAACAGGAAAGGTTTCAGCTAATGAAGTATCAGGTCCGGTAGGTATTGTTAATGTTATTGGAGATACTTACAACCAGACTAAGTCAGAAGGCTTTATGGTTACTTTGTTCACAATGATTAATATGGCAATTATGCTTAGTGCAAACCTTGGTGTAATGAACCTTTTACCTATACCGGCATTGGACGGTGGAAGATTATTCCTTTATATTGTAGAGCTTATTATTAGAAGACCTATACCTAAGGAAAAAGAAGGAATGATACACTTTATAGGATTTATTTTGTTAATGGTGCTTATGGTATTCTTAATATTTAATGATATTAGAAAGATTATTTTATAAGATTGCAAGGTGGCAGGTAATATGTATAGAGATAATACGAAAGTAATTAAGATTGGCGATAGAGTAATAGGCGGAGGAAATCCTATTCTTATTCAGTCAATGACAAACACAAAAACAGAAGATGTAGAAGCAACGGTTAACCAGATTAAGGAGTTAGAGGCAGCAGGTTGTGACATTATAAGATGTGCAGTTCCAACAATGGAAGCAGCCAAGGCTCTTAAGGAGATTAAGAAACAGATTAATATTCCACTTGTTGCGGATATTCATTTTGATTACAGACTGGCAATTGCAGCAATGGAGAACGGAGCTGACAAGATTAGAATTAATCCGGGAAATATCGGCTCAGTTGAAAAAGTTAAGGCAGTAGTTGATGTGGCAAAGGAGAGAAACATTCCAATAAGAGTTGGTGTAAATAGTGGTTCTCTTGAAAAACACATTCTTGAAAAATATGGAAAAGTTACAGCAGAGGGAATAGTTGAAAGTGCATTAGATAAGGTTAAAATTATTGAAGATTTAGGCTATGACAATCTTGTTATCAGCATTAAGTCATCAGATGTTTTAATGTGTGTTAAGGCACATGAACTTATTGCGGAAAGAACTAACTATCCACTTCATGTAGGAATAACAGAATCAGGTACTGTAACATCCGGAAATATTAAGTCAGCAATAGGACTTGGACTTATTTTAAATCAGGGAATAGGTGATACTATCAGAGTTTCACTTACAGGTGATCCTGTTGAGGAAATAAGAAGTGCTAAGCTTATTTTGAAAACATTAGGACTTAGAAAAGGCGGTATTTCAGTAGTTTCATGTCCTACATGTGGCAGAACCAGAATAGACTTAATAGGTCTTGCCGAAAAGGTTGAAAAGATGGTATCAAAATACGATAATCTGGATATAAAGGTTGCCGTAATGGGCTGTGTAGTTAACGGTCCCGGAGAGGCAAGAGAAGCTGATATTGGAGTTGCCGGTGGAGTAGGCGAAGGACTTTTAATTAAGAAAGGTGAGATTGTTAAGAAAGTTCCTGAGGATATGCTTTTACAGACACTGGAAGATGAATTGAAAAATTGGAGTGAATAATTTGGAGAGAAAAAAGTTTTTTGACGTTTTTCCAGCACTTAAATTAAATGATAATTTGCAGGCTATGTTTGAGGAAGTTTATGTAACACGAGTTTCCTCTAACATGTCTCATGACAAGTTAAGAGTTTATATTGAAAGCAGCAGACTTATTGAAAAGTCTGCTATTTTCACCGTGAGAGATGAAATTATAAGAAATCTCAGAATGGGAAAGCGAATTGGAATTGAAATAGTAGAAAAATATCATTTATCACAACAGTATACAGTAGAAAATCTTCTTGATGCCTACAAGGAGAGCATAGTTATGGAACTTGGAGTAAGAAGTCCCATAGTTTCAACTATGTTTAAAAAGGCTCCCATTCGTTGGGATGGCAATAAGATGATTATTGACTTGGAGGCTAATATTATTTCAGAATCCAGAATGAAGATTTTAAAGGACACAGTTGAAAGAATATTTGCTAACAGATTTGAAATGCCTATTGAGGTAGTTATTGATAAGAAAAGATTTGAAACTAACAGGTTTGCAAAGCAGAATGCCAGACGACTTCAGAACGAGGTTGAGGTGTTACTTAACAGAGATAACGGACCAAAGGCTAAGAAGGAAGAAAAGAAAGAGGAGGCACCAAAGCCTGTTGTAATCAGAAAGGCAAGCCGTTCAGACAATCCTGAGGTAGTATATGGAAGGGACTTTAAGTTTGAGTCAGATACTAACCTTTGTGATGTTTTTGAAGGCACCGGAGAATGCACGGTAAAAGGTCAGATTATGACAATGGATGAGAGAGAAACAAAGACAGGAAAGTTTATTGTTACTCTTGAAATTACCGATTTTACAGACAGTATTGCCGTTAAGATGTTTTTGGCAGACGGCAATGTGCTTAAGGACTTTAAACAGAAAGTAAAGAAAGGTTCTTTTGTGCGAATTAAAGGTGTTGCCCTTTATGATACATGGGATAAGCAGGTGGAAATCAGCCGTGTTGACGGAATGAAGTCTATTTCTCCATTTGCCACAGAGAAGCGTAAAGATACAGCAGTAGACAAGCGTATTGAACTTCATTGCCATACTAAGATGAGTGATATGGATGGTGTAAGTGAATGTAAAAAAATTGTACGTCGTGCTTATGAGTGGGGACACAAAGCTATTGCTATAACTGATCACGGTGTAGTCCAGGCTTTCCCTGATGCATGGCATGAATATGAAGCTATTGAGGCAGAATGTGAAAAAGCAGGCAGGGAATGTGATTTTAAGGTTATTTACGGTGTAGAGGCATATCTTGTTGATGATTTAAAAGATATGATTGTAAATCCTAAGGGACAGCATTTAAATGACAGGTATGTTGTTTTCGACTTGGAAACTACAGGTTTTAGTGCGAAAAGCGATAAGATTATAGAAATTGGTGCCGTTAAAGTTGAAAACGGAAAGATTATTGACAGATTTAGCACTTTTGTTAACCCTGAAATTCCTATTCCTTTTAGAATTGAAAAGTTAACAAGCATTAATGATGAAATGGTTATTGATGCACCGAAGATAGAAGAAATATTGCCCAAATTTATGGAGTTCTGTAAGGACTCGGTTATGGTTGCCCATAACTCAGACTTTGACATGAGTTTCATAGAAGCCAATTGTAAAAGACAGGACTTGGAATGTGATTTTACAGTAATTGATACAGTTGCAATGTCAAGATACCTTATTATCGGACTTGGACGATATAAGCTTGACAATGTGGCAAAGGCTTTGGGCATTGTTTTGGATCATCACCATAGAGCGGTAGATGATGCAGAATGTACGGCACTTATTTTCTTGAAATTATGTAAAATGCTTGAAGGCAAGGGGATTGATAACCTTGATGAATTAAACAGACAGGGAAAGCAGTCAAAGAACTTAATTGACAAACTTCCTGCCCATCACGCAATTATCCTTGTAAAAAATCAGGTTGGAAGAGTAAATCTTTACAAGTTGATTTCAAAATCACATATAGAAACTTTTGCAAACAAAAGACCAAGAATCCTAAAAAGTGATTACCTTGAATTAAGTGAGGGACTTATTATCGGTAGTGCCTGTGAAGCAGGTGAGTTGTATCAGGCAATTCTTCACGGAAAAAGCCAGCAGGAAATAGCACGTCTTGCTGAATTTTATGATTATTTTGAAGTGCAGCCAATTGGAAATAATGAGTTTATGTTAAAAACAGGTAATCCTGAAATAGATGACAGAAAGAAGTTTCTTGTTGATTCAGTAGAAGAACTTCAGGATGTAAATAAGAAGATTATCGACTTAGGTAAGAAATTTAACAAAATGACAGTTGCAACTTGTGACGTTCATTTTCTTGATCCGGAGGATGAGATATATAGAAGAATTATCCAGTGTGGTAATGGATTTAAGGATGCAGACAATCAGGCACCGTTATATTTAAGAACTACAGATGAAATGCTTAAGGAATTCGATTATCTTGACAGTGATTTGGCAGAAGAAATTGTTATTAAAAACCCTGCCCGAATCAACGATATGATAGAGAACATTTCACCTATTCATCCTGATAAATGTCCACCTGTATTGGATAATTCAGAAGAAAACTTGCGTAATATTTGTTTTGAAAAGGCACACGACATGTACGGCGAGAAATTGCCTAAAATAGTTGAGGACAGACTGGAAGTAGAGCTTAACTCAATTATCGGTAACGGATATGCGGTTATGTACATAATGGCGCAGCGTCTTGTTTGGAAGTCTAATGAAGACGGATATTTGGTAGGTTCTAGAGGTTCCGTTGGTTCTTCTTTTGCAGCAACAATGTCAGGTATAACAGAGGTTAATCCTTTGGCACCCCACTATTATTGTACAGAGTGTAAAAGTTCATTCTTTGAAGACGAAGTTACAGTACCTGATGAGGCAGACAAAGAAGCAGTGAAGGAGATTCAGGATACAATAAGACAGTTAAGGGAAGACGGTGGTGTAGGACTTGACTTGCCACCAAGAAAATGTCCTTATTGCGGAAAGGATATGTGCAGAGATGGTTTTGAAATTCCTTTCGAAACATTCTTAGGTTTCGGTGGAACAAAGGAGCCGGATATTGACTTGAACTTCTCAGGAGAATATCAGTCCAATGCCCATGCGTATACGGAAGTTATGTTTGGTAAGGGACACACATTTAGAGCAGGAACCATAGCCGGACTTGCAGAAAAAACAGCTTACGGTTATGTAAAGAATTATTACGAAGAACACGGACAAATAAAGCGAACAGCAGAAATTGACCGAATTTCAAGAGGGTGCCAGGGAATCCGTAGAAGTACGGGACAGCATCCGGGTGGTATTGTTATTGTTCCAAGAGATAAGGAAATATATGAATTTACCCCTATCCAAAAACCGGCAAATGATATGACAACTGATATTATTACAACTCATTTCGAATATCATGCTATTGATGCCAACTTATTGAAACTTGATATTCTGGGACACGATGATCCTACAATGATCAGACGTCTTGAAAAGTTGACAAATACTAACGTTAACAGAGATGTTCCAATTAATGATCCAAAGGTAATGTCTTTGTTTACAAGTCCGGAAGCACTGGGAATAACATCAGATGATATAGATGGATGCCCAACAGGTTCGTTGGGACTTCCTGAACTTGGTACAGACTTCGTTATTCAGATGCTGGTGGATACAAAGCCTACTAAGATTTCTGATCTTGTTAACATATCAGGTTTGTCTCACGGAACAGATGTATGGCTTGGAAATGCCCAAACATTAATTGAAGAGGGCAGATGTACAATTTCAACTGCTATCTGTACCCGTGACGACATTATGGTATATCTGATGCATAAAGGCATTGACCCACAGGTAAGTTTCCAGATAATGGAGCATGTACGAAAAGGTAAAGGCCTTCAGATATACAAGGACAAAAAGAGTGGCAAGGAAATAAACGAAGAGGAAGTAATGCACCAGCATAATGTTCCTGACTGGTACATTGGTTCATGTAAAAAGATTAAATATATGTTCCCTAAAGCTCATGCGGCAGCATATATTATGATGGCGCTTAGAGTTGCCTGGTATAAAGTTTACATACCACTTGCTTACTATGCTGCATACTTTGCCATTAGAGCAAAAGCATTTAACTACGAAACAATGTGTCGAGGCAAGGAAAAGCTTGAATATTATATGGCTGACTTGAAAAGAAAGAAAGCAAATCACGAAATAGCTAAGAAAGATGAAGACGCTCTTGGCGACATGAAAGTTGTACAGGAAATGTACGCCAGAGGATTTGAGTTTATGCCTATAGACATATACAAGGCTAAAGCACATGAATTTCAGATAATAGACAACAAGCTAATGCCAAGCCTTGACACAATAGAAGGCTTAGGCGAAAAGGCTGCCGATGGTTTGGTAGAAGCAGTAGCAAACCAATCAGGCCCATTTGTTTCAAAAAATGAATTGCGGGAAAAAAGCAAGCTAAGTAAGACAGTAATAGAAACAATGTCAAGTTTGGGACTGCTGGAAGGAATGCCAGAAGACAGTCAGTTGTCAATATTTGACTTCTAGGGTGAAGAGTGGAACAGAGAATATAGAAGTAAGGATGAAGGATGAAGGACTGCCCGCTGGGCAGTCCTTTGTTGATGGGGGGAGCGTGGTAGCTGAAATCATAACAAGTAATATGAAAAGTTTATGATGTTATGAAAACAGATGATAAATCATATATACTTAAGCTTAAAATCATAACAAACATGCATAAAGAGTAACAAAGTTATGATTCCGATTGAAATATAATACGAAGACGTGAAATATTATGCGTGAATATTATACGTGAAATATTATACGTGAATTTTATATTAAAAAGCACTTGCAAAATTTGCCAGGATTGTTATAATAGTAAAGTGTCTTGTGCAAAAAGCACAGTGTCATAAAAATGGCTCGTTGGTCAAGTGGTTAAGACGCCGCCCTCTCAAGGCGGAATCACGGGTTCAATTCCCGTACGAGCTGTATCAGAATCGCTTATGATGATCAGGCTGGGGCGTTTTTTTGTGGAAAAAACGATTATATAAGATTATAATATAACTAGGGTTTGCTCGGTTATATAATTAAGGAGGAATTCAAGTACGGTTACATTTGTGAAGTTCTGATAATATAGCTCTATCTACAGCAGAAGAAGAGCCGTTATATTAATTCTTTAGTACATAATCAACAGTAGTATCTAAAACATTGCATACATTAACAAGTGTGGTAAGGGAGATTTTAACCTTACCATTTTCTATGTTACTAATATGGCTGGTATTCACTTTAACAGAAGATGCAACAAATTTCTGAGTAAAACCTTTGTGTGTTCGTATTTCTTTTAATTTCTTGCCAATAGAATCGAAATCAATATCCTTCATGAAATCACCTCAAATTATATGATATATAATTGTAATATTTTTATAGCTGTAGTATAATAATTCAAAAACTATAAAAAAGTTTAGCTACAGAGTAAAAACAAGCAGAAAGGAGAGAAGATATGGGTTATAGAAGCAATTATTTTGATAAAAATGATACCCCAAAAGATTTGTTTGGAGCAACTAAAAGGAAAGTAAAAAGTTATTATAATAATTAAAACGTTTTTATAAAATTTGAATACCATATAAAAATACAGACCATTTAAAGAAAAAATGAATATTCATATAATTAAAAGGCAGTATAGCGAGATTATTTTCGTAAGGGAAAAGAAAGGAAGTATTATGAAAGAATTTTTTAGTATGGGAAAAACTATGAAAAAATTAATTTCTGTTGTAATGTCTCTGGCATTGTTGCTTACTTCAGCAGGAGTAATTTTTCCAGGTAGTGATGTAAAGGGAGCAGCGACAGAAGTTGTTTCATCAATGGATTATTATTCAACAAATGATGGACCAACAATTACACATTCAGGAGTTGGTACAGTCAGCTATGGATTTGTAATGCCAAAGTTTAACGGAAAAGCCAGTAGTGAACTTTCCATTGCAGATGTGGAAAAAGACATTCAGGTTTATGTTAAACAGGAAAACGGAACAAATGGTGAATGGAAGAAAATTGAAGATGTAAGTTACTTCAAGTGGAATGACACTTGGGCATGGGAATATCAGTCATGGGGTGGCTGGGTTTGCTGGATGAAACTTACAGAAACAACATATTTCCGTTTCCATGGAAAAACAAATAACATAAATCTTGATTACAAATTGGAACTTAACAAACTTTCAAAGTATAAGCTTACAAGTATTTCTACAACAGAAACAAATATTCAGGCAGATACAACAGGTGGTTCAGCTACACATTGGGGAGCATGGACATTTAATGGAGACAAGAGTATCAAGTATGAACAGATTCAGGATGATGTTAACATTACAGTAGACAACAATGACGGAAAAGGATTTGTTCAGTTTTTAGGCAATGCAGCATCAGGATTTCTGTGGGATCAGAACTTTGGATATTACTCAGATGGTGATGGTGGATATTGGTTTACAAATATCAGTTGGTCATTTACATTAAGATTTGCATCAAAGTCAAATCCAAATGTACATCAGGATGTAAAAGTTACATATACAAAGCCAACCAGATCAAATTACAAAATCACAGCATATAATGGCACATCATACGATGCAAGCACAAGTGATACAGCATCAGTTGGTATTCCACTTCCAAAAATTGGTGGAACAGAAGCTATAAAAGATGATTTGGATTTATTTAAATACGAAGTTAAGGTAGATGGAAAGTGGATTCCACTTACAGATGTTGCAGCCTGTGGATGGGTATATGAAGGAAGTGGTTACAACAAATATTCACTAAGCAGTCAGTGGGGTTATTTTGTTGATCATGTTTATGGACTTTGGCTCCAGCCTGTAAGACAGGATACAGAAATAAAAGTCACATATCCTATTGATGGTAAAAAAGGTGGAGATGCAAGCAATAACTATGTATTGTATACAATTAAAGGAAATACATCTTATAAGCCAACACTTCCGTCAGATATGTCAGATATTAAAGTAAATGACAATTCAAATGCATATACACCGGCAGGTTGGAAGATGATTTTTAATGATGAATTTGATGGTGCATCTCTTGACACAAGCAAGTGGTCATATGATGAAGGATTCTTACTTAAAGAAGACGATATTAACACAGCCGGTTGGGGAAATCAGGAACTTGAATACTACACAAGAGACAATGTATCAGTAAAAGATGGTGCATTAAATATTCTTATGAAAAAGCAGTCAAAGGTATTTACAGAAAAAGGTGATCCATCTAAGAAAGCAACTGCTCAGTATTCATCAGGAAAGATTACAACAAAAGATAAATTCTCAGTGAAATACGGACGAGTTGATTTCAGAGCAAAAATGCCTACAGGTACAGGCATATGGCCTGCTATGTGGATGCTTCCAAATGACTCACGTTATGGTTCATGGCCATTATCAGGTGAAATAGATGTATTTGAAGGACGTGGAAGAACACCAAATATGGTATTTGGTACATTACATTATGGTGCACAGTGGCCAAATAATATTAATACATCAGATGCATTTAACATAACACGAGATGGTAATAAAAAGACAGGCATTGACGACTGGCATGTATACAGTGTTCAGTGGGATGCTGAAAATATTAAGATTTACTGTGATGGCAAATGCTATTTCAAATGTACATATGGTGAGTGGTATTCAGGCTCAGACAGAGGAAATGCATATGCACCGTTTGACCAGAGATTTTACCTTATTTTAAATCTTGCAGCAGGTGGAACATTTGACAGTGGTTATGTACCTGACAGCAGTTTTACATCAGGAACAATGTTAGTTGATTATGTTCGTGTTTACCAGCGTATGGTTAAGGCAGGAGAAGACGAGAAGGCAGACAATAATGCAGGAGTTTCTACAAATGGAGCAAAGGATGGTCTTTATGGAGATTATAAGATTGGGAAAGGTGTAACGCCGGTTACTCCAGGAACAACAAATCCAAGTGAAACAAAACCTGAGGGAACAACAGCTTCAGGTGAAACAAAACCTGAAGGAACAACAGCCTCTCCAACAACAAAGAAAATACAGAAAAAGACTCCAAACAAAGCATTAAAAACAACAGTTGTAAAGAAAGCAACAAAGAAGAAAAATTCAAAGAAAATCAGGCTTTCATTTAGAAAAGTTAAAGGTGCTAAAAGATATCAGGTACAGGTTTCTAAGAGTAAAAAGTTTACATCAGTTATTGTAACAAAGACAGTAAAGAAATATAAAAAAGTAACAATTTCTAAAAAAGCATTTGAAAAGAGAAAGAAACTTTTTGTACGAGTTAGAGCCGTTGGCTGCAAGAAGTGGTCAAAACCTAAAAAAGTTAGAATTTTAAAGAAATAATAATTAAAAAATAAAGTAGACCGTTATATTATAAAAATTTCATTATAATGATGAAGTTTTATGTATAACGGTCTATTGCTATTTTGCCCGTAAACAATTAAAATAAAAGCAATATTTTGAGAAAACCAGGATGGCAGCAGCTAGAATGAATCCAAAAACATTGCAGTATATAATGGGACACTCTGATATCTCAGTTACATTAGATACATACACACATTTGGGTTTTGATGAAGCTGCTGATGAAATGAAAAGAGTTGCTTTTGCAAAGAAAAAATATATAATACATTTCTTATAAAGCCTGTATTAATCGGCATATGAGAACATTTGAAAGGAAATAAGAAATTATGACAAAAATCCTATTCATCTGCCACGGCAATATTTGTAGATCAACTATGGCCCAGTATGTCCTTCAGGACATGGTTAACAACCAGGGCATTGCTGACCGTTTTTACATTGATTCGGCAGCCACAAGTTATGAAGAGATTGGCAACGGAGTTCATCCGGGAACAAGAAATAAATTAAAAAGTGAAGGCATTCCATGTGGTAATCACAGAGCAAGACATATGGAGAAGAGTGATTATAACGAATTTGACTATATTATTGGAATGGATAGTGCTAATATTAGAAACATAGGAAGAATTGTAGGAAATGACCGGGACGGAAAGGTTTACAAGTTACTACATTTTGCAGGAGAAGAAAGGGACATAGCAGATCCTTGGTACACGGGAAATTTTGATGCAACTTATGATGATGTGTTAAAGGGATGCACAGCTCTTTTAAATGAAATATTGGACACAGAGAAATTCACAAAGGAGAATTGATATGAAGGAGATTACTTTAGGAAAAACAGGTATTAAAACTCCACAGAACGCTTTTGGAGCTTTGCCTATTCAGAGAGTTACAATGGATGAAGCTGTAAAGATTTTGCAGAGAGCATATAAGGGTGGAATGACTTTTTTTGATACTGCAAGAGCTTACAGTGACAGCGAGGAGAAGCTGGGACAGGCGTTTGAGGGAATGAGAGATAAGATTTTTATTGCCTCAAAGACAATGGCGAAAACTCCTGATGAGTTTTGGAAACAACTTGATATATCTCTGACTAATTTAAAGACTGATTATCTTGATATTTATCAGCTTCACTGTGTGCCACAGTGCTACAAGCCGGATGATGGAACAGGTATGTATGAGTGCATGCTTAAGGCTAAGGAGCAGGGGATTATTAAGCATATTGGAATTACTGCCCACAATATTGAGACAGCTTTTCAGTGTGTTCAGTCAGGACTTTATGAGACTATGCAGTTTCCTTTCAGTTATCTTTGCTCTGAAAGAGAGATTGAGCTTGTTAATTTATGCAAGGAAAAGAATGTTGGCTTTATAGCCATGAAAGGCTTGGCAGGAGGTCTTATTCACAATTCTAAAGCTGCTATGGCTTACATTTCAAAATACGACAATGTTCTTCCAATTTGGGGCATTCAGAAGATGAGTGAGTTGGAAGAGTGGCTTAAGTTTATGGATGAAGAGCCGGTTTTGAATGATAAAATAAGTGAATATATTGAGAAAGAGAGAAAAGAGTTAGTCGGGGATTTCTGCAGAGGATGCGGTTATTGTATGCCATGTCCTAAAGGAATACAAATTAACAATTGTGCAAGAATGTCTCTTATGCTTCGTAGGGCTCCTTCAAAAGCATGGTTAACAGAGGATATGCAGAAGGAAATGATGAAGATTGAGGATTGCATTAATTGCGGACAGTGCAAGAGCAAGTGTCCTTACAAACTTGATACACCTGCTTTACTTAGGAAAAATCTGGAAGATTACAAAAAAGTTCTGGCAGGCGAAGTTAAGGTACAATAAAAAAATTGACAGACAAAGTTAAAGGTCAGTAAAAAGTTTAAATAAAAATTTTTAATCAATGTTTTTTATTTTATTTATATGTTATAATATTGAAAAGACAAACAAAAGTAATTGCAGAATGTTTCAAGTTGTTCTGCAATTATTTTTTAGTAATAAATTGATTGGAGAGTGGATATGAGTTACGCAGATAAAATATTTGTTGATATGTGTAGGAATATTTTGGATAATGGTACAGATACAAAAGGCGAAAAGGTTAGACCTAAGTGGGACGACGGATCTTTTGCATACACTATTAAGAAGTTTGGTGTAGTTAACAGATATGATTTAAAGAAGGAATTTCCGGCTATTACACTTAGAAAGACAGGCTTTAAGAATTGTCTTGATGAACTTCTTTGGATTTGGCAGAAGAAGTCTAATAATGTACATGATTTAAACAGCCATATTTGGGATGCATGGGCTGACGAAACAGGTTCTATTGGAAAGGCTTACGGTTATCAGTTGGGAATTAAGCATCATTATAAAGAAGGTGATATGGATCAGGTTGACCGTGTTTTATATGATTTGAAACACAATCCATATAGCAGAAGAATTATGACTAATATTTATAATCATGAGGATTTGCACGAAATGAATTTATATCCATGTGCATATAGTATGACTTTTAATGTTACAAAGAATGAAGAAACAGGCAATCTTGTGCTTAATGGTATTTTAAACCAGCGTTCACAGGATGTTTTGACTGCTAACAACTGGAATGTTTGTCAGTATGCAGCGTTAATTCATATGTTTGCTCAGGTTAATGATATGGAAGTGGGAGAATTTATTCACGTTATTGCTGATGCACATATTTATGACAAGCACGTTCCTTTAATTGAAGAGTTGATTACAAGAGAGCAGCATCCGGCACCTAAGCTTTGGATTAATCCGGAAATTAAGAATTTCTACGATTTTACAGTAGATGATTTGAAACTTGAAGATTACGTTACAGGTCCACAGATTAAAAATATTCCTGTAGCTGTTTAACAAGAGCTTGATATTTTGACAATATAATCACACAAAGTTTTAGCATAAATAGTATGCTTGTTAGTGAATTTATGAAGGAGAAAACATAATGAATTTAATTGTAGCAGTTGATGAAAATTGGGCTATTGGTTATAACAATGAGTTACTTGTAAGCATTCCTGATGATATGAAGTTTTTTAGAGAAACAACAACAGGCAAGGTTGTTATTATGGGAAGAAAGACTTTGGAAAGTTTTCCGGGAGGACGTCCATTAAAGAACAGAGTGAATATTGTTATTACTAAGAAAGAAGATTATGAAGTTGACGGAGCAGTTGTTGTTCACAGCGTTGAAGAAGCAGTGAAGGAAGCTTCAAAATACGACGAAAATGACGTTTTTGTAATTGGTGGTGGAAGTATTTACAAAGCTATGCTTCCATACTGCAATACAGCTTATGTAACATATATTAATCAGGCATATTCAGCAGATACTTTCATACCTAATTTGGATAAAGAGGTTGACTGGGTTTTGGCTGATGAAAGTGACGAAAATACTTATTTTGATATTGAATATTTCTTTAGAACATATAAAAGAAAATAATTATTAAAATACATATCCGGGCGTGTCCCAAGGTCGTTTTTCCACCATTGTGCAAACACAGGTGGAAAAACGGCCTTTTGACATTGTAATATAATTTTGTTATCTGCATATATTATAAAGATTAAGTTTGTATGGTAATTTTATGTTAATAAAAATGCAGGTAGGAGAGCAGGACAGAGGTGAGTTGCAGGTTAATGTAACGGATTCTGACAATGCTCCCATTAGGGATGCAAGGGTAACTATCAGTGAGCCTGAAACAGCCATTAATCCCAACAGCCCCATTGAAAGGCTTGAAACAGATGTTTCTGGGCAGACTCAGATTGTAGATTTAAATACTCCGCCATTGGAATATAGTCTTAATGAAAATAATGAGAATATGCCTTATGCCAATTATAATATTCAAATTGAGGTACCGGGCTATGAAACGGAAAATATTAGAAATGTGGAGATTTTGCCTGATTCACTATCACTTCAAAATGTGCGTATGAGAAAGCGTGAAGGTGAACAGGTGGAGAATATAGATATTGATCCCCATACCCTTTATGCTGAGTATCCGGAAAAGATTCCTGAGGACGAAATTAAAGATGTAAATGAACCGGGAGAAATTGTTTTAAGCAGAGTTGTTATACCTGAATATGTTGTGGTTCACAATGGTACGCCTTCAAGCAATGCAAGGGATTATTATGTAACATATAAAGATTATATTAAAAACGTGGCTTCATCGGAAATATATGCAACATGGCCTAGGGCAACTATTGAGGCAAACGTGCTTGCAATTATGTCATTTACCTTAAACAGGGTTTACACTGAGTGGTATAGAAACAAAGGCTACGATTTTACCATTACATCCTCAACGGCATATGATCAAAAATGGATTTATGGAAGAAATATTTTCCAGTCTATTGATGAGGTTGTTGATGAGATTTTCGACCAATATCTTTCAAGACCTGATGTAAGGCAGCCAATTCTTACTCAGTATTGCGATGGAAAAAGAGTTACCTGTCCTAATTGGCTTAGCCAGTGGGGGTCCTGCAATTTAGGTGAGCAGGGCTTTGGAACGTTAGAAATCATACGAAACTATTATGGCGATGATATGTATATTAACACTGCTGAACAGATTTCAGGCATTCCTGCATCATGGCCCGGCTACGACCTGACTATAGGTGCAAGTGGTCAGAAGGTTATGCAGATGCAGGAACAGCTAGATACCATTGCCAGAGTTTACACAGCCATTCCAAGAGTTTCAGCAGATGGAGTTTTCGGTGAAGGTACTCAGGCTTCGGTGAGGGCATTCCAAAAGATTTTTGATTTGCCACAAACAGGTGTGGTAGATTTTAGTACGTGGTACAAAATATCTCAGATTTACGTTGGCATAACAAGAATAGCAGAAGGAATCCCCAGAGGATAAAAATAAAGAAGCATATTCATTTGCTATATTTCTCAGAAAAGGTGAAAAATGCAAAGTGGATATGCTCCTTTTTATAATGTTTTATTTTATATTCTTTTTACACACATCATTTAAACAGCAACGGTCGCAATGAGGTGCTGTTCTTGCAGTACAGATTTCCCTTCCGTGATATACAAGTCGGTGGCAGAAGTCACTGCCTTCCTCGGGAGGGATAATTTTCCATAGAGCCATTTCAACTTTCTTAGGCTCCTTAATGTTGTCTACAAGTCCCATTCGGTTTACAAGTCTTATGCAGTGAGTGTCAGTTACAATGGCAGGCTTGCCAAAAACATCACCCATTATAAGGTTGGCACTTTTTCGTCCAACTCCCGGAAGTTTTAATAATTGGTTAAAGTCGTCAGGAACTTTGCTGTCAAATTCATCTCTAAGCATTCTCATGCAAAGACTAATATCCCTAGCCTTGCTTCTTCCAAGACCGCAAGGTCTTACAATTTCTTCAATTTCGCTAACATCAGCGTTTGCCAAAGCATCAATTGTTGGAAATTTCTCGTACAAATGAGGTACTACAACGTTTACTCTTGCGTCAGTACACTGAGCAGCAAGTCTTACGCTTATTAACAATTTCCAAGCGTCATTGTAGTCCAAAGTGCAGTCTGCGTCAGGGTATTCTTCTTTTAATCTTTCTATAATAATTTTTGCTAATTCTTTTTTTCTCATAAAGTCTCCGTTTCAAATTGATTAATTACAAAAAATATTATAACATAGTAGGTAGAATTGTTAACAGATTTATATGCATGAATTTTAAATCAAATTCAAAATCAGATAGTAATTTACTTTATATTTTTAAGTATTAAAAAAAATCTAAATTGTTTTAGATATTTTGTTGAATTACGTCACTTTTTTTGGTATAATCTTTACAATTTGAGCAAAAATATTGAAAGATACTTTGACTCACTTAATGAAATGAAGAAAGGAAGACACATTTATGAACGCTTTTCTAATCTTAGAAGACGGTACAGTTTTCAAAGGAACATCTATTGGATCAACAAGAGAGATAATTAGTGAAATCGTATTTAATACATCAATGTGGGGTTATTTAGAAGTATTAACTGATCCTTCATATGCAGGTCAGGCAGTATGTATGACTTACCCATTGATTGGTAACTACGGAATTTGCCACGAGGACATGGAATCACTTAGACCATGGCCGGACGGATATATTGTTAACGAACTTAGCAGAATGCCAAGTAACTTTAGAAGTGACGATACTATTCAGAATTTCTTAGAAGAACATGATATTCCTGGTATTGCGGGAATCGACACAAGAGCTTTAACAAAGATTCTTCGTGAAAAAGGAACAATGAACGGAATGATTACAACTAACGAGAATTACAACCTTGACGAAATACTTCCTAAGATTAAGGAATACAGAGTAACAGGAGTTGTTAAGAAAGTTAGTTGCACTGAAAAGAAAGAATTAAAGGGAGATGGATTTAAGGTAGCTTTATTAGATATTGGTGCAAAGAACAATATTGGAAAATCTCTTAACGAAAGAGGTTGTGACGTTACTATTTATCCATGTGACACACCGGCAGAAGAAATTATTGCGTCAAACCCTGACGGAATTATGTTATCTAATGGTCCCGGGGATCCAAAAGAGTGTGAATATCAGATTGAACAGATTAGAAAATTATACAATACAGATATTCCAATTTTTGCAATCTGCCTTGGACATCAGCTTATGGCACTTGCTACAGGAGCAGATACAAAGAAGATGAAATATGGTCATAGAGGTGGTAACCACCCTGTTAAAGACCTTGCATCAGGACATGTATACATATCTTCACAGAACCACGGATATATGGTTGACGGAGAGACAGTAAATCCTGAAGTTGCAGAAGTAGCTTTCATAAATGTAAATGATAAAACCGTAGAAGGTTTAAGATATAAAAACAAGAGTATTTTTACAGTTCAGTTCCATCCGGAAGCATGCCCTGGTCCACAGGATTCGGACAGACTGTTTGACGAATTTATTCAAATGATGGAGGTGAAGAAGAATGCCTAGAGATCCAAGAATTAAGAAAGTTTTAGTAATAGGTTCAGGTCCAATCGTTATTGGACAGGCTGCAGAGTTTGACTACGCAGGAACACAGGCCTGCCGTTCTTTAAAAGAAGAAGGTTTGGAAGTTGTACTTGTAAACTCTAACCCGGCAACAATTATGACAGATAAGGATATTGCAGATAAGGTATATATTGAACCACTTACTGTACCTGTACTTGAAAAGATTATAGAAAAGGAAAAACCTGACAGTATCTTACCGACACTTGGTGGACAGGCAGGACTTAACCTTGCAATGGAAATCGCAGAAACAGATTTCCTTGAAAAACATGAATGTCGTCTTATTGGTACAACATCAGAAACAATTAAGAAGGCAGAAGACCGTCTTGAATTTAAAGAGACTATGGAAAAAATCGGTGAGCCATGTGCTCCATCTTTGGTAGTAGAAAATGTTGAAGATGGTATTGCATTTACTAACAAAATCGGTTACCCGGTAGTTCTTCGTCCGGCTTACACATTAGGTGGTAGCGGTGGTGGTATCGCTCACAACCAGGTTGAATTAGTTGAAATCCTTGAAAACGGATTAAGACTTAGCCGTGTAGGTCAGGTTCTTGTTGAGAGATGTATTGCAGGATGGAAAGAAGTAGAATACGAAGTTATGCGTGATAGTGCAGGAAACTGCATAACAGTATGTAACATGGAAAATATTGATCCTGTTGGTGTTCATACAGGTGACAGTATTGTAGTTGCTCCGTCACAGACTTTAGGTGATAAGGAACATCAGATGCTTCGTACATCAGCATTAAATATTATTAATGAATTAAACATTACAGGTGGATGTAATGTTCAGTACGCACTTCATCCTGAAAGCTTTGAATATTGTGTAATCGAAGTTAACCCTCGTGTAAGCCGTTCATCAGCTTTGGCTTCTAAGGCTACAGGTTATCCGATTGCAAAGGTTGCAGCAAAGATTGCGTTAGGTTATACACTTGATGAAATCAAGAATGCAATTACTAAGAAAACATATGCAAGTTTTGAACCAACACTTGACTATTGTGTAGTTAAGATTCCAAGACTTCCATTTGACAAATTTATTACAGCCAGCAGAAAGCTGACAACACAGATGAAGGCTACAGGTGAAGTAATGAGTATCTGTAACAACTTTGAAGGTGCTTTAATGAAAGCTATCCGTTCTTTGGAACAGCATGTTGAATGCCTTATGGATTATGATTTTACAGAACTTACAGATGATCAGTTAGAAGATCAGCTTCACGTAGTAGATGATAGAAGAATCTGGGTTATTGCTGAGGCACTTAGAAGAGGCGTAAGCTATGACCAAATTCATGAAATCACAAAGATTGATAAGTGGTTTATTGATAAAATTGCTATTATCGTTGAAATGGAAAATTCACTTAAGAATGAACCTTTAACACCTGAATTATTAAAGGCAGCTAAGAGAATTGAATTCCCTGACACAGTTATTAGCAGATTAACAGGCAAGTCAGAAGACGAAATTAAGCAGATGCGTTATGATAATAACATTGTAGCTTCTTACAAGATGGTTGATACATGTGCAGCAGAATTTGAAGCTGCAACACCTTACTATTATTCAGTATATGGTGGTGAAAACGAATCAGTAGAAACTAATCCGCCAAAGAAGGTACTTGTACTTGGTTCAGGTCCTATCAGAATCGGACAGGGTATTGAATTTGACTTCTGTTCAGTACATTGTACATGGGCATTTAAAGAAGAAGGTTATGAAACAATTATTGTAAATAATAACCCTGAAACGGTATCAACTGACTTTGATATTGCTGACAAGCTTTATTTTGAACCATTAACACCGGAAGATGTTGAAAATATTGTAAACATTGAAAAACCTGACGGTGCAGTTGTTCAGTTCGGTGGTCAGACAGCCATTAAGCTTACTGAAGCACTTATGAAGATGGGCGTTCCTATTCTTGGAACAAAGGCAGAAGACGTAGATGCTGCAGAAGATAGAGAATTATTTGATGAAATCCTTGAAAAATGTAGTATTCCAAGACCTACAGGTGGAACTGTATTTACAGCAGAAGAAGCTAAGGAAGTTGCTAACAGATTAGGATATCCTGTTCTTGTAAGACCTTCTTACGTACTTGGTGGTCAGGGAATGCAGATTGCAACATGTGATGAAGAAGTAGAAGAATTTATGGAAATCATCAACAGAATTGCTCAGGATCATCCAATTTTGGTAGATAAATATTTACAGGGAACAGAAGTTGAAGTTGACGCAATTTGCGACGGCACAGACATTCTTATTCCTGGTGTAATGGAACATATTGAAAGAGCCGGAGTTCATTCAGGTGACAGTATTTCAGTTTATCCTGCATACTCACTTTCAAAAGAGATTATTGATACAATTGAAGATTACACAGAAAAGCTTGCACGTTCACTTCACGTAAAAGGTATGATTAACATTCAGTTTATCGTTTGTGACGGTAAGGTTTATGTAATCGAAGTCAACCCACGTTCATCAAGAACAGTTCCATACATTAGTAAGGTTACAGGTATTCCAATTGTAAAACTTGCTACAAAATGTATTATTGGACATACAATTAAGGAAATGGGTTACAAACCGGGATTACAGCCTAATGCAGATTACATTGCAATTAAGATGCCTGTATTCTCATTTGAAAAAATCCGTGGCGCAGAAACAAGCTTAGGACCTGAAATGAAGTCAACAGGTGAATGTCTTGGTATTGCAAAGACATTTAACGAAGCACTTTACAAGGCATTCCTTGGAGCAGGAGTTGTTCTTCCAAAACATAAGAAGATTATTATTTCTGTTAAGGATGCTGATAAGCAGGAAGTTGTTCCACTTGCACAGAGATTTGAAAAGCTTGGATATGAAGTTTATGCTACAAGAAGTACAGCAGATGTATTACGTCAGAATGGTGTAGATGCAATTAAGGTTAACAAGATTCATCAGGAAGCACCAACAGTTATGGACTTACTTCTTGAACATAAGATTGATATTGTTATTGATACACCAACACAGGGACGTGACAAGAACCGTGACGGTTTCTTAATCAGAAGAACATCAATCGAAACAGGTGTTAACTGCTTTACAAGCTTAGACACAGTTGATGCATTACTTACAAGCTTAGAAAGCAATGCAAAAGAAAACTTAACATTAGTTGATATTGCAACCATCTAAGATTACTAGTGGACTAAGGTCTTATTTCACCTGTGCTTGCACAATGGTGGGATAATGACATTGTAATAAAAAAAGCCTTGGAGAGAAACACATCGGAAAGGTTGTGTTTATGGCAGATATTATAAATAATATTGTTGGAGGAAGATATTATATACTTGAACTTATAGGCAGAGGAGGAAGTGCTATTGTCTACAAGGCAAGGGATATTCACAATGGTGGAATTTATGCTCTTAAGAAGTATATAACATCTGATCCTGCCAACAGAAAAAGATTATTGGAAGGAATGGAAAGAGAACTTGAAGTTTTAAAGAACTGCACTCATCCGGTCCTTCCAAAAATTTTTGACTTAATAAAGATTGAAGATGCATTTTTTCTGGTAATGGAATATATAGATGGGATTGATTTAAAGAAATATGTGGATGAATATGGAACATTATCTACAAAAATGCTTGTAAAAGTTATGGAACAGGTATGCAGTGGCTTTTATTATCTTCATAGTTTGTCGCCGGCAATAGTTTATAGAGATTTAAAGCCGGCTAATATTATCTTGTGCAAAGATGGAAGAATTAAGCTTATTGATTTTGGCATAGCAAAAAGATACAGAACAGATATTGATGTGGATAAGCTTGCCTTGGGAAGTAAGGGATTTGCGGCACCGGAGCAGTTTGGCGATAGCAAAGGGAAGGGGCTTTATAATACTGACATTAGGGCAGACATATATGGAATAGGTACAACAATGTACTATTTAAAAACTGCAAAAACATATAATTCAGTGTCAGGCAGTAAATCACTTTACAGTTTTAAAGACTATTTTAAAACAAGCCATAAACTTAGAAATATAATAAAAAAATGTACAAGAAATAATCCTGATTTAAGATATCAGAGCTGTATTGAAATACTTTGTAGCATTAAAACCTTGCATATTATTGGAAAATAATTTATTCTTTATAGTATGAAAATATGAAAAAATGGGAAGCCAATGGAGGTAATGAATGAATTTACAGGAAACAAAAGCAAAATTGGAAAAGTATAATCAGTCTCAGTTATTAAAGTATTATGATGAACTTGATGAAAACCAGAGACAGTCTTTATTAAAGCAGATAGATGAAATTGATTTTGATTTGCTTAAGTTAATTGAAGATGGCGGAAAAGAAACTGAAAAAGGTGTTATCACACCCCTTGACGATGCAGTAAGCATTGCTGATATTGAAGCAAACAAAGATAAATACACAGCTATAGGTACGGAAGCAATTAAAGAGGGAAAAGTTGCAGCTTTACTTTTAGCAGGTGGAATGGGTACAAGACTTGGCTCAGATAAGCCTAAGGGAATGTACAATATTGGTCTTACCAGGGACGTATATATTTTTGAAATGCTTATTAAGAATTTAATGGATGTTGTTAATCAGACAGGTGCGTGGGTTCCACTTTATATTATGACAAGTGAAAAGAACAACGATGACACAGTTAAGTTCTTTGAAGAAATGAACTATTTTGGTTATGATAAGAATTATGTTGATTTCTTTGTACAGGAAATGGCTCCTGCAGCATCTTTTGATGGCAAGATTTTCTTGGAAGACAAGGATAGAATTTCAACCTCACCTAATGGCAATGGTGGATGGTTTATCTCATTCGTTAAGGCAGGTCTTTGTGAAAAAGCTAAGAAGGCAGGAGTTGAATATATTAATATTTTTGCAGTTGATAATGTTTGCCAGAGAATGGCTGATCCTTGTTTCGTAGGTGCCATGATTGATGGCGGATACCGTTCAGCAGCAAAGGTTGTTTCTAAGGCTACACCTGAAGAAAAGGTTGGTGTACTATGCTTAGAAGATGGAAAGCCATCTATTGTTGAATATTATGAATTAACTGAAGATATGAGATACCAGACTAAGGCAGACGGAGAACTTGCATACAAGTATGGTGTTATCTTAAATTATTTATTCAACATTGAAGATTTAGAAAAGAATATGAACAACAATCTTTCAGTGCATGTTGTAAAGAAGAAGATTGCTCACATTGATGAAAATGGTAATGCAGTAAAACCTGAAACTGAAAACGGATTCAAGTTTGAAACATTAGTACTTGATATGGTACATATGATGGATAATTGTCTTGCTTACGAAGTTGTAAGAGAGAAAGAATTTGCACCTATCAAGAATAAAACTGGTGTTGATTCTGTTGAATCAGCCCGTGAATTACTTAAATTAAACGGAGTAACATTATAATGAAAAAATTATTAGAACTTATTACAGAAGAGTTTGAAAAAGCTTTTGAAAAGAATGAATATGACAAAAAATTAGGTAAGGTTGTTGTATCTAACAGACCTGACCTTTGTCAGTATCAGTGTAATGGGGCAATGGCAGGTGCAAAGCTTTACCACAAGGCACCTATTATGATTGCCAATCAGGTTGTTGAGTCATTACAGGACAATGAAATGTTTGAATCAGTTGAAGCAGTTATGCCGGGATTCATTAATATTAAATTAAATAGTGAATTCGTAGCTAAATATCTTAATGATATGAAGGAAGCTGACAAGTATGGATGTGAAAACAAGGAACCTGAAACTATTGTAATTGATTACGGTGGAGCTAATGTAGCTAAGCCTCTACATGTTGGACATTTGCGTTCAGCAGTTATTGGTGAAAGCGTTAAACGTATTGAAAGATTTATGGGTAATAAAGTTATTTCTGATGTTCATTTGGGAGACTGGGGACTTCAGATGGGACTTATTATTACAGAGCTTGAATGTCGTAAACCTGATTTAGTTTATTTTGATGAATCATACACAGGAGAATACCCTGAAGAGGCACCATTTACAATTTCTGAATTAGAAGAGATTTATCCATGTGCCAGTGCTAAGTCTAAAGTTGATGAAGAGTTTAAAGAGAAAGCACATCAGGCAACATTAAAGCTTCAGAGTGGATATGCTCCATATACAGCTATTTGGAAACATATTATGAAAGTTTCTGTTGAAGATTTAAAGAAGAATTATGGAAACTTAGATGTTGATTTTGATTTATGGAAGGGTGAAAGTGATGCTCAGCCATATATTCCGGGACTTATTCAGGATTTAATTGACAAGAAGTTAGCTTATGAAAGTCAGGGAGCTTTAGTTGTTGACATTTCAAAGGAAGATGACACAAAGGAACTTCCACCATGTATTGTTAGAAAGTCAGATGGCGCGGCTTTATATGCAACATCAGATCTTGCAACAATTATCCAGAGAGAACAGGATTACAAGCCTAACCACTATATTTATGTAGCTGATAAGCGTCAGGAATTACATTTTACACAGGTATTCCGTGTATCTAAGAAAGCTAACATTGTAGACGAAAATACTAAGATGGAATTTTTAGGTTTCGGTACAATGAATGGCAAAGACGGCAAGCCATTTAAAACAAGAGATGGCGGTGTAATGCGTCTTGAAAGTCTTATTGCACAGATTAATAAAGCTGTATACGATAAGATTATGGAAAACCGTACAGTAAGTGAGGAAGAAGCTAATAACACAGCTAAGATTGTAGGACTTGCAGCACTTAAGTATGGAGATTTGTCAAACCAGGCATCAAAGGATTATATCTTTGATATTGACAGATTTGCTTCATTTGAAGGAAATACAGGCCCATATATTCTTTACACAATAGTACGTATTAAGTCAATTCTTGAAAAATACAAAGCTGAAAGCGGAAACGCAGATGTAAACCTTCCTGTAATCAACACGGACAATGGCTCACAGATGCAGTTAATGCTTGAAGTAGCTAAGTTTAATGAAATAATTGAAAATGCAGCAGAAGAACTTGCTCCACATAAGATTTGCTCATATGTATATGATTTATCTAATGCATTTAACAGATTTTATCATGAAACAAAGATTCTTGCTGAAGAAGATCAGACTAAGAAGGCAGGATACATTGCATTAATCAATCTTACAATTAATGTACTTGAACAGTGCATAGACTTGTTAGGATTTAGTGCACCTGACAGAATGTAGTGGGAAGAAGAACAGTGGAATAGAGAAAAATATAAGAATCAATCCTGTAGTTGATTACATTATTGCAATTAATTGGCTGCAGGGTTGATTTTTTTTGTGTAGTGGGGGGACATTAAAAAATCCCTACAGCTTCAATAAAAGAAACTGTAAGGATTTTTATTTTCAATAATCTTATTTAGAAGCGCTTGTTTCAGCACTTGTAGCTGTTGTAGCAGCTTCAGTTGAAGCATCACCTGTTTTGCCCTGAACGTTTGAGTCGCCGTTTTTAATTAACTGCTGTCTTAAACTTTCAATAGCTTCTTTTGAAAGGGTGCTTCCCTGTGTTGTTGTGGCAGGAGTATAAAGTCCTGTGTCAATAGCAACAGAATATCCGATATAACCAATAAATGCTATAGCAATAAGTGTTGCAACAACGTATGCTGCAATCTTTTTAAAGTTACGCTTCTTAACATTTTTCTTTCTGTTGTATTTTTCCTGTTTATGCTTGTCTACTTTTGCCTGACTCATTATATGTACCTCACAAAAATTTAATAAATTCTTAAAATATTATAAATCAAAAGTTACTGTAAAACAAGGGCAAACTATGTTATACTACAAATAATGCTGTAAACAGTAATTTTAGAAAAAAGATAAGTTATATTAAAAATCAATTAAGAAAAAGATAAGTTTATACTAAACTTGTTAAAAACAAGTTACATTAAAATAATTAAACAGAGATTGTTTTAAAATACAGGAGAAATATATGAATAACTACAATGTGATTATTTTTGACTTAGATGGAACATTAAGTAATTCAAAAGAAGGAATTACCAAGTCAGTTCAATATGCTCTCTCAAAGTTTGGAATTGAAGAGCCTGATTTAGATAAATTAGAGCATTTTATAGGTCCTCCATTGGTTGATGAATTAATGAAAAGTTATGATTTTACGAGAGAACAGGCGTTGGAAGGTGTTGAATTTTATAGAGAAAGATACAAGCCTATAGGAATATATGAAACAGAAATATATCCGGGAACTGAAGAAATGCTTGAGATGTTAAAGGGTAATGGTAAGTATATTGCATTGGCAACTTCTAAACCACTTCCTATGGCTAAGGAAGTTCTTAAGTATTTAAAGATTTACAGCTATTTTGATAAAGTTATGGGAGCTGAGCTTAAAGGACCAAGACAGAACAAAGTTGATGTACTTGAAGCATTGTTTGATGAGATGCCTGACAGCATAACTAAGAAGCAGTGTATTATGATAGGTGATACATGTTTTGACATTGATGGCGCTAATACTGTTGGTATTGATTCAATAGGTGTTGATTACGGATTTGGCGACAAGGACGAAATGCTGGCTCATGGAGCTAAAGCCATAGCTTATTCTGCCACAGAACTATGCAATATGTTGTTAAAATAAAAATTATAAAGAATTTTAAATAGAATTAAATCATACATATTTTAAGATAGAATTTAATTATATAAATTTTAAAACGTAATTAAATTGCACAGAAGAGTATAGATAATTATTTTTATACAAAGACACAAAAAGATAACAATATATAGATATAATGTATAAGTGTATAAAGCACAGAATTGAGGAAAAAAGATGAGACAGAAAATAACAGCAGGAAGACTTTGGGGATTGATTAGCCCAATGATTTTGTATATGGTAGTTCAAGTAGTAGTATCAGGGATAGTAACATTTGGAATTATATTTGCAGCTAATTTTGTGTTACATGATTATGCTACTTTTTCAGCATCAAAGATTGGCATGAAAATAGCAGAGGAAAATATTTTACTTGAGTTGTTAATATCACAGATTATAACAGCACCGGTATTAATTAAATGGTTAAAAGATGACATAAATTTGGATAAAGAAACAGGATTTTTTAAGAAGTTTAAAAGAACATCAGCATTTAAATTTTTACTTATAATTCCTTTTGGAATAACAACAATGTTTTGTGCCAATTATTTTGTTTCTATTCTACAGATGTTTATGCCGAAATTTATGATTGATTCATATGTAGGCACATCAGAGGCACTTACAAGCGGTCCGTTTATAATACAGGCATTGGCAACGGCTGTTGGTGCGCCTATTGTAGAAGAATTAATGTTTAGAGGTGTTATTTATAGAAGACTTAGAAGAATGGCCGGAGTAATTCCGTCAGCAATTATCGTATCATTGCTTTTTGGTGTATATCACGGAAACTGGATACAGGCACCATATGCATTTTTGTTAGGCATGGCATGTGTTTATGTATATGAAAGATACAAGAGCATAATTGCACCAATGATTTTGCATGGAACAGCCAACTTTGTTGCAATATTAATAACTTTTTTTGCAACAATTTCAGGAGAAAGCGTGGTTGATCAGCATATTACTTACTCAGTACAGGACTTAATTGTGCTTATAGTTTTTGTAATAATAACAGGTTTATTAACATTTTTATTATATAGAGTAATCAACAAAAAAGTAGTACCAGAGGAAATAAATTAAAAAGCATATTTCCCGACAATTGCCCACACAAAGGGGAGGGGCGGTACAGATTAGGAGGACAGGTAATGAAATTATTGACGATTACAATTCCATGTTATAATTCACAGGATTACATGGAAAAAAGTATTTGTAGTGCGTTAACAGGTGGAGACAGAGTTGAAATTATTATTGTAGATGACGGTTCATCAGATAACACATTGCAGATTGCAAAGAAGTATGAAGAAAAGTTTCCTAACATTGTAAGAGTAATTCATCAGGAAAACGGTGGACATGGAGAAGCTGTAAACACAGGAATTAAGAATGCAACAGGTTTGTATTTTAAGGTAGTTGACAGCGATGACTGCCTTGGAAGAAAAGCACTTGAAAAAGTATTAAATCTTTTGGAAGAAATGGTTGCAAAAGATGCAGGTCTTGATATGCTTGTGTCTAATTTTATGTATGACAAGCAGGGTGCAAGACACAAGAAGATTATGAGATACAGAAGTGCCATGACACCGGGCAAAATGCTTGGTTGGGAAGATATTCATTTTGGAAGAACACAGTATTTGCTAATGCATTCAGTTATTTACAGAACAAAGATTCTTAGAGAATGTGGAATGGAACTTCCAAAGCATACATTCTATGTTGACAACATTTATGTATTCCAGCCGTTGCCATATGTAAAGAACATCTATTACTTAGATGTTTGCCTTTACAAATATTTTATCGGAAGAGATGACCAGTCAGTTCATGAATCAGTTATGATTAAAAGACTTGACCAGCAGTACAGGGTTACAAAGCTTATGCTTGAAATCTACAATAGCAGTCCAAAGGACCAGAAGAACGCAAATGATGCAATGATTCATTATTTTGATATGATGATGTGTGTATCTTCAATTCTTTCAATTAGAGAAGGCTCTGAGGAAAGATTAAAGGACAAAGAAAAGCTTTGGAAACAGCTTGAAGAAGCAAATCCTGAATTATATGGAATAGTAAGAAATTCACTTCTTGGAAGAACAATGAATCTTCCGGGAAAGTTTGGTAGAAAGTGTTCTGTAGTAGGATATAAGGTTGTAAACAAATTCTTTGGATTTAATTAAGAATAATATTTTTTAGAAAAATAAAACAATTAAAAATTTGTTATGTTAAGGGGTTATCGTTTTGCGTTATGAACTGCTAGTGCGATTGCCCCTCATCTTATTCCTACCAATGTGGTTGAGATTGATATAAAGATTAGCTAATGTTATAATAGTTAGATAATTATAACATTAACCAGAGTGATAAGAAGATTATAGTTAAATATATAACAATACATGGAGAACGCTTTATGACAGAAGACAAAAAGATTAAGATTGGAAAATTATGCAACAAAATAGCCACGGTGCTTTTTGTTCTTTTTTTTATAGATACTTGTGTTATGCCTATAATGAACAAAAGATTTTTTATAACATCAGTTGTAATTATAGCAATTCTATTTGCTATTTGCAGTATCACAAGTCATATTTTATTAAAAGATTATAAACCGGAATAAATGTTCCGGTTAAAGGATTGCAAGCATGAATTAATGAAAATTTAGCTCTTGCAATTCTATTTATATAAGAAAAAAAGATATTTATTTAAGGAGCAAAAAAATGGAAAACAACAAAGGAACAATTTGTGTTCAGGGTGGATGGAAGCCAACTAAGGGAGAGCCAAGAGTTCTTCCAATTTACCAGAGTACAACTTTTAAGTATGACACATCTGAACAGATGGGAAGACTATTCGATTTAGAAGACAGCGGATATTTCTACACAAGATTACAGAACCCAACAAACGATGCGGTGGCATCAAAGATTTGTGAACTTGAAGGTGGTGCTGCAGCTATGCTTACATCTTCAGGTCAGGCAGCTAATTTTTATGCTGTATTTAATATTTGTGAAGCGGGAGATCATTTTATCTGCTCTTCAAATGTTTACGGAGGAACCTTTAATCTTTTTGGAGTAACAATGAAAAAGATGGGAATAGATGTAACATTTGTTGATCCTGATATTTCACCGGAAGATTTGGAAAAAGAGTTCAGACCAAATACAAAATGTGTTTTTGGAGAATCAATTTCAAATCCGTCTCTTGTTGTATTTGATTTTGAAAAATTCAGCAAGGCAGCCCACGCTCATGGAGTGCCACTTATTGTTGACAATACTTTCCCAACACCTATTAATTGCAGACCTTTTGAATATGGAGTTGACATTGTTACACATTCAACTACAAAATATATGGATGGTCATGCTATGGCAGTAGGCGGAGCAATTGTAGACAGTGGCAATTTTGACTGGAAAGCACACGCAGACAAGTTTCCTGGAATGACTGAACCGGATGATTCATATCATGGAATTGTTTATGCAGAAAAATTCGGTAAGGCAGGATATATTACAAAAGCTACAGCACAGGTAATGAGAGATTTAGGCTCAATTCCAGCACCAATGAACTCATTCCTGCTTAATGTAGGACTTGAAACATTACACCTTAGAATGCCTAAACATTGCGAAAATGCATTAAAGGTAGCTAAGTGGCTTAAGAATAATGACAAGGTGGCTTGGGTTAACTATCCGGGACTTGAAGGAGACAAATACTACGATTTGGCACAGAAATATATGCCTAACGGAACTTGTGGAGTATTAACATTTGGAATTAAGGGTGGACGTGAAGCGTCAATTAAGTTTATGGACAACCTTAAATTCGTGGCAATTGTTACACACGTAGCAGATGCACGTTCATGCGTACTTCATCCGGCAAGTCATACTCACAGACAGATGACAGACGAGCAGTTAATCGAAGCAGGTGTACAGCCTGATTTAATTAGATTTTCTGTAGGAATTGAAGATGCAGAAGATATAATCGCAGATTTAGAGCAGGCACTAAATGCATAAAATTAAAGAATTTGATTATAAACTCTTGCCAGGAGCGGTATCATATGAAAATCTAAATTATAAGTTACTAATCAAGGAGCATAGATTATGAAATTCAGACCGTGTATAGACATACATAATGGAAAAGTAAAACAGTTAGTAGGCGGAAGCCTTAAGGATAAAGGAAATCAGGCGGATGAAAATTTTGTATCAGAAAAAGATGCAGCCTATTATGCTAATCTTTACAAAAAAGATGGCATAAAAGGCGGTCATATTATAATTTTAAATGCCGGAGGTTCTGAGTTCTTTAAGGAATCAAAAAAGCAGGCGTTGGCTGCACTTAAGGCATATCCTAATGGAATGCAGATAGGCGGAGGCGTTACGGCAATTAATGCAGACGACTACATAAGAGCTGGTGCGACTCACGTAATAGTAACATCTTTTGTTTTTAAAGACGGAAGAGTTAATTACGGCAATCTTAAAAGCCTTGTAAAAGCTGTTGGAAAAGAACATATTGTTTTGGATTTAAGTTGTCGAAAGAAAGACGGGCAATATTATATAGTTACAGACAGATGGCAGAAGTTTACTGATGAAGTGGTAAACCTTGAAACTTTGAAAAAGCTGTCAGAATATTGTGATGAAATTCTTGTACACGGTGTTGATGTGGAAGGCAAATCAGGCGGAATGGAAGAAGAACTTGTTGAAATGTTGTCTAAGTTTACAGACATTCCAATAACATATGCCGGCGGAATAGGTTCAAAAGAACAGATTGAGAAGTTTGCTGAAATTTCACAGGGCAATCTGGATTTTACAATTGGCAGTGCACTTGATTTGTTTGGTGGAAAGTTAAGTTATGATGAAATCGTAGAGGAGTATAATAAATAATATCTTATAATATTTTTTGAAAAAGCTTCCATACTACATAGAGAGTAGTATGGAGGTTTTTTTATGGATGAAATTAAAGAATATGGTCAGGTAAAACTTGATCACAATAATAATCACAAGAATATATTTTTGTTAAGCATAATCGGAGAAATAGAGGGGCACGAAAATGTGGCATCAGGTACTAAGGCTACCAAATATGAACACATCTTGCCAATGCTTGCAAAAATCGAAGACGATCAGGATATAGATGGCTTGCTGATTATATTAAATACAGTTGGTGGAGATGTGGAGTGTGGACTTGCCATTGCGGAAATGATTGCAAGTCTAAGCAAACCAACAGTTTCACTTGTACTTGGAGGAAGTCATTCAATAGGAGTGCCGTTAGCGGTATCTGCTGATTATTCATTTATTGTGCCAACAGGAACAATGGTAATACATCCGGTAAGAATGAATGGTATGTTTATAGGAGTGCCGCAGACCTACGAATATTTCAAAAAAATACAGGAAAGAATAAATGATTTCGTAATCAATCACTGTCACATTCGCGAAAACAGATTTTCAGAATTAATGAATGAAACTGAAATTCTGACAAAAGATGTGGGCAGTATTCTCGTTGGCAAGCAGACAGTTAAGGAAGGCATAATTGATGAAATCGGCGGGCTGAAAGATGCAATGAAGAAACTGTATGAGATGGTTGATAGGGAAAGTAATAAGTAGATTTGTCCCGATGATTAAAGAAATGAGTAATTGTATGAGTGGCAGTATGAGCAATTGTATGAGTGGTTGCGTAAGTAGTTGTATAAGTAGTCATAATTGAGCATCGGAAGTTGATAAAAAACTTGTTTTAAAGAATGTACCACCATGGCGTAAGGCTGTGGTGGTACAAAATAAAAACTCAATAACAAACATTTATCACGCTCAAATATTAGCATTATTACTAAAAGTTTGCTATAATATTAAAGTTACATTAAATTTTAATGGGTACAATACAAGGGGATATTGCAGAAAAAATTAGATTAAAGAATTCATTCCAATCTATATGGGGAATATATACAGAATAAAAATAGATAAGAAAAATAGATAAAGCAAGAAAAACAGATAAAGCAAGAAAAACAGATATAACAAGAATAACATATAGATATCACACAGAAGAATAGGAGTTACACAATGAATAATTTCTTTGGTATGTTAGCCAGAATGAAATACATCAATCGCTGGGGATTGATGCGAAATACAAAAACTGAAAATATTGCGGAGCATAGCTTGGAAGTTGCTATTATAGCTCATGCTTTGGCAGTTATAGGTAATGCTTATTTTGGAAAAGAGTTGGATGCTGAGCATATAGCAATGCTTGGAATTATGCATGACACAACAGAAATTATAACAGGGGATTTGCCAACACCGATTAAGTATTATGCACCTGAAATAAGAGATGCATACAAGAAGGTTGAAAATGTGGCGGCCTGCCAGTTGATTTCAGAGTTGCCGGAAGAAATGCAGAATGCATATGAAAAAATATTAATTGAGCATGATGATATTAATTGGAAATATGTAAAGGCAGCAGATAAGATGTCTGCATATATTAAGTGCATAGAAGAAAGAAATACAGGAAACACTGATTTTGCAAAAGCTGAGGAAACAATAAAGAAGGCTTTGGATGAAATGCATATGGAAGAAATTGAGAAATTTATTGAAATGTTTCTTCCAGCCTACACTAAAACATTAGACGAAATCAGCAAATAAAACTTATAGAAAAAGCAAAATAAAAAATGTATATAGTAAATCAAACAAAAAACAAATCCAAATGTACATAAAAACGAAATCAGCAAATAGAACATAGGAGAGCTGTATGAAAGCAGTATTTATTGCAGAAAAACCTAGTGTGGCAGCAGAGTTTGCCAAGGCATTAAAGCTAAAGACAACTAGGAGAGACGGATACATGGAAAGTGAAAATGCCATAGTTACATGGTGCGTTGGTCATCTCGTAACAATGAGTTATCCGGAATGTTATGATGAAAAATACAAAAAATGGAATCTTAGAGATTTGCCATTTATACCTCAGGGACAATGGAAGTATGAGGTGATTCCCGGGGTAAAAAAACAATTTAATATAGTAAAAGAGATTTTGAACCGTGATGACGTGGACACAATATATGTTTGCACCGACTCGGGACGAGAGGGAGAATACATATATAGATTAGTTGCCCAGGAAGCGGGAGTTAAAGGCAAAAAAGAGAAGAGAGTATGGATTGATTCCCAGACTGAGGAAGAAATTCTTCGTGGAATAAAAGAGGCAAAAGACCTAAAGGAATATGACAATCTTTCTGACGCAGCATATCTTAGAGCAAAAGAAGATTATTTGATGGGAATTAATTTTTCAAGACTCTTAACCTTAAAATATGGAAATTCCATAACCAATTATTTAAAGGGAGAGTGGAAGTCAATTAATGTTGGTAGAGTAATGACCTGCGTTCTTGGAATGGTATGCAATAGAGAGCGTGAAATAAGAGGTTTCGAAAAAACACCTTTCTATAGAGTTATGGCAAAGACTGATATACACGGACGAAAAATAGATACAGAATGGAAATCACAGAAAACATCAAAATTCTTTGAATCTCCACTTTTGTATAAAGAAAACGGATTTAAAGAAAAAACAACAGCCCAGGCACTGATAAGAGCTTTAGAGGAAAATGGACTAGCCAATAGCAATGACGAAATAGCAACAAACAACAATTCCACAAATATTGCATCAGATGATACAAACAATAATGTAACAAACAGTGCAGTAGGAAACAATTCGGAAAATACTGGTGATATGAATATTGAAAAATATCCATTAGAAATGACTATTAAGTCCATCACTATGAAGGATGAAAAAAAACAGGCACCGTTGTTATACAACTTAGCGGAACTTCAAAATGACTGTTCAAAGATGTTTAAGATTAGTCCTGATGAAACATTAAATGTAGTGCAGCAGTTGTACGAAAGCAAGCTTGTAACTTACCCAAGAACAGATGCCAGAGTTCTTTCAACGGCAGTTGCAAAGGAGATAAGCAAGAATATTTCGGGCTTGCAATATTATCAGCCATGTAGCGTTTTTGCACAGAATATTTTAAAGCAACAGTCCTACAAGAACCTTGCAAAGACTAAATATGTAGATGACAAAAAGATAACAGATCATTATGCCATAATACCGACAGGTCAGGGATTAAACGGTTTGGCTAAGCAGAAACCAATTAATCAGAAAGTATATATGCTTATAGTGAGACGTTTCTTAAGCATATTCTATCCACCGGCAATATACAAAAAAGCTACTTTGGTAGGAGTTATGCCGGCAACATTTAGTGATGGAACAACAACTACAGAACACTTCTCATCTAACTTTAAGATTTTGGCTCAAAAAGGTTATCTTGAAATAGCAGGAGTTCCTAGCAAAAAGAAAGCTACCGACAATAAGACAGACAATAAATCAGACAAAAAAACTAATGAAGAAAAAGCTAAAGAAGAGCTTGAAAATGAAAATATTATCAACGAAGAGGCAGAATTAGATGAAGAATTTTTTAAATTGTTGTATAATATGCCCAAAGGTGGTAAAATTACCGTTAATGAGATGAGTATAAAAGAAGGTGAGACAACGCCACCTAAAAGGTACACATCAGGTTCGATTATTCTTGCCATGGAGAATGCAGGTCAGCTTATTGAAGATGAAGATTTGAGAGCACAGATTAAAGGCTCGGGAATCGGAACCAGTGCAACAAGAGCAGAAATAATAAAGAAACTGGTGAACATTAAGTACATATCATTAAATAAGAAGACACAGGTAATTACTCCGACTCAGTTGGGAGAAATGATTTTTGGAGTAGTTCACGGTTCAATTAAATCATTGCTTAATCCTGAATTGACAGCCAGTTGGGAACTGGGCCTTACCCAGGTAGCGGAAGGAAAAATAACATCAGAGGAATATATGAAAAAGCTGGATGATTTTATCAGGGGCAGATTTAATAACGTTATTAATTTAAATAACGCAGGTCAGATGACTAATTATTATAATTATGTGTCGCAATTTTATAGGAGGAACAATAAGTAATGTGTGGAATAGTAGGTTATGTAGGTGAAAGAGACTGTACAGACGTTTTATTAGATTCATTATCTAAGTTAGAGTATAGAGGATATGACTCAGCAGGTATTGCCGTATTTGAAAATGGAGAAATAACAGTAGAAAAGGCTAAAGGCGAGTTAAAGAACTTAAGAGAGAAAGTAGCTGAACACAAGCCAATGGGACATTGTGGTATCGGTCATACAAGATGGGCAACTCATGGTGAACCATCAGATATTAACTCACATCCTCATGGAAATAAGAGAGTATCAATTGTACACAATGGTATTATTGAAAACTACAAAGATATTAAGAATTTCCTTATTGACAAGGGATACACATTTATTAGTGAAACAGATACAGAAACAGTAGCTAAATTATTAGATTATTATTACGAAGGTGATCCTGTAGATGCAATTATCAAGACTCTTAAAGATGTAAGAGGAGCATATGCACTTGGTATTGTATTTAAAGATTTTCCTGACAGAATTTTTGCAGTAAGAAAAGATAGCCCACTTATAATCGGTGCCGGCGACGAAGAGAACTTTATTGCATCAGACGTACCTGCAATTTTGAAATATACAAGAAATTACTATCTTTTAGAAGAAAACGAAATTGCAACAATTAAGTCAGACAGAGTTGAGTTCTGTGATATGCATAAATTACCTATCAAGAAAGAAGTTCAGGTTTCTAACCTTGATATGGATGCTGCAGAAAAAGGCGGATATGAACATTTTATGTTAAAAGAGATTCATGAACAGCCTAATGCAGTAAAGACAACAATCACACCAAGAATTGTAAATGGAATGCCAGACCTTTCAGAATGTGGTTTAACATTAGAAGCTTTAAAGAATTACAGAAAGTTATTTATTGTAGCCTGTGGTACAGCAATGCATGCCGGTATGGTTGGAAAATACGTAATCGAAAAGCTTGCAAGAACAGAAGTAACAGTAGATATTGCATCTGAATTTAGATACAGAGATCCAATTATAACACCTGAAGATTTAGTTATTGTAGTTTCACAGTCAGGTGAAACAGCAGATACTAAGGCAGCACTTCATCTTGCACACGATAAAGGTGCCAAGGTTTTATCAGTTGTTAACGTTAAGGGCTCATCGATTGCAAGAGAATCAGATATGGTTCTTTACACACATGCAGGTCCTGAAATTTCGGTTGCTTCAACTAAGGCATTTTCAGTACAGATGTCAGTAATGTACCTTCTTGCATTTGAAATGGCATATGCAAAAGGACACATTGATGAAAATGAATGTAAGAGATTAACAGCTAAGCTTGCTGAAATCCCTGACATTATTGAAAAGACAATGGAATGTGAAAAGAAATGTAAATATGTTTCAAGTAAGTTAATTACAGCACAGAGCTTATTATACATTGGTAGAGGTTTAGACTATGCATTAAGTATGGAAGGTTCACTTAAGTTAAAAGAGATTTCATACATTCATTCAGAATCATATGCAGCAGGTGAATTAAAGCATGGAACAATATCATTAGTAGAAGATGGAATGCCAGTAATCGGCGTAGCTACTCAAACAGAATTATTAGAAAAGACAGTAAGCAACATTGTTGAAGTTAAGTCAAGAGGAGCATTTACAATTGCCGTATGTAAGGAAGGAACAGAATTTAGTGAGGGCGTAATCGATGAAGCTATCGAAGTACCTGCAATGGAAGATGTTTTAATGCCTATGTTAACAGTAATTCCTTTACAGTTAATTGCATACTACACAACAGTACTTAAGGGATTAAACGTAGATAAGCCTAGAAACCTTGCAAAATCCGTAACAGTAGAATAAAGGAGAAAACCAAATGTATACAATAAAGGATTTATATGATTTAAATGAAACAATAGCTGCAAAATTATTTGAAGGAAAAACATACCCATGGGAAGTTTTAGCTGATATTGGAGACTTTATTATGAAACTTGGACCAACACTTCCAAAGAATGAATTTAATCAGATTGAAGATAACATCTGGGTTCACAAAACAGTTAAGATTGCTCCAACAGCAAGCTTAACGGGTCCTTTGATTGTTGACGCTGACACAGAAATAAGACCATCAGCTTTCGTTAGAGGAAAGGCAATTGTTGGGAAGAACTGTGTAGTTGGAAATTCTACAGAATTAAAGAACGTTGTTTTATTTAATACAGTACAGGTTCCACATTACAACTATGTTGGTGACAGTATACTTGGAACACATTCTCATATGGGAGCAGGTTCAATTACATCTAATGTAAAATCAGACAAAACATTAGTAGTAGTAAAGAACGGCGATGAGCAGATTGAAACAGGACTTAAAAAGTTCGGTGCAATGCTTGGAGACTATGTAGAAGTTGGTTGTAATTCAGTATTAAATCCGGGAACAGTAATCGGAAGACACTGTAATGTTTATCCATTATCAAGTGTTCGTGGAGTTATTCCTGAAGGACATATTTTTAAAGACAAAAACAACATCATAAAGAAAAAATAATCATAAAATGTAAACGAAAAGTGATTGCAAAAATTGCAATGATAAACTATAATTACATTATCAAAATAATTAATATTTATTAATTATTTTGACCTGAAATGTTCGTGAATCCTGCCTATTTTGAACCTACAGTTTGAATAAAGGGATTCCTAATCTCTAAAGGGATGTCAAGCCTCATTATCAGGTGGAAGGCAGAACTTTAGATGCGGTTGCCCACCTGGCGTTTGCTAGGACTCAAAACGCAGGCCGGCATTTCAGGTACATATTTTATAACCAATCACGAAGTGATTGATTATGATTTCGAGCACCTTATGCGAAGCATGACTTGAATGTGCGAGAAACGATTATAACAGATGAGAAACGTAGTATATTTTTTTATACTACGTTTTTTTTCTGAAAAATCTTATCAGAAGAAATAATGGGGGAAGTATGAAATTAAAACTAGCAGTATGTATTTTTGTGGCAGTGTTTTTGTCAGCGGTTATTTTTAAAGTTAATCAGGTAGAGTATATTCCTGAATATGATTCAGGAGGAAAGTCCCTGCAGGCGGTCAATAGCGAAAATATTACTGAAATAAAAACAGAAGCAGCGACCACAACAAATGAAGAAAGCAAAAAAGACAACACAGTTAGAATTGTTATTCTAAATAATAATTATATCACAATGCACTATTCAAAATTTGTAGCCAAGGCATCAGTATTAAACATATATTTTGGAGAGAATTTTAAGAATAAAAAGAGCATAAAGAAGCAGATTGATATTGGAACAGGCAGTAAATATTTTAAACAAAGCAATGTTATAAAAGTGGAGCCTAAAGGTGAAATGTCAATACTGAAAGATGAAAAGAATATGCAAAGTTATAAGGGGATTTTCTACATATATAAAGAAAGCAGTGGTCTTGTGTTAGTTAATCAGGTTGGCATGGAAGATTATGTTGCAGCGGTAATTTCCAGCGAAATAGGGGAAGAATCGCCAAAAGAAGCCCTTAAGGCACAGGCAGTTTGTGCCAGAACATATATTATGAAAAGTCAGGGCAAAAAATATAAAAAATACAATGCCAAGGGAGACGATAGCGTAAGTTATCAGGTGTACAACAAAAACGTTCCCGGAGAAAACAGCATAAAAGCAGCAAATGAAACAAAAGGCACGGTAATGAAGTATAAAGGAAAATTAATAAATGCATATTATTTTTCTACGTCATGGGGATATACAACAGACTATAGAATATGGGGAAAAAAGAAACAGAAATATTTAAAGGAAACCAATCTTACAACAATCACGGAAAACATATCAGATGAAAAAATCTTTGATAAATATATAAAAGAAAAACCTAAATCAGTGGAGAAAAAATTGCCTTTTTACAGATGGACAACATATCTGACAACTAAGCAGATAGAAAATTCCATATACAAAAATATGGCAGTAAACGTAGGTACAATTAACCGAATGGAAATAAACAAAAGAGGGGCAGGGGGAATAGTTGCCCAAATGACTATTTATGGAGATAAGAGACAAATATCCATTGTAAATCAAAATCAGATTAGAAAAATACTAAGCTCATATTACTCAACAATAAAACTAAGCGATAAAACCAAGAGAACAAAATTAAGCATGCTTCCAAGTGCGTTTATTTCAATAAAAAGTGTGTACAAAAACAACAAATTGGATGGAATAAAAATATACGGAGGTGGATTTGGACACGGAAGTGGAATGAGCCAAAGTGCTGCCTGCCAAATGGCAAAAAAAGGAAAAGGTTACAAGGAAATACTTGCAACCTTTTATAATGACGTTGAAATTACATCTTTACAGTAACTGTAGCTTCAGTTTCAGGGAAGAGAAGCTTATTGATTTCCGCACCAATAAACATTATATAAATCAAAAAATAAATCCATAACATAAATACGATTACAGCGGTAAAACTTCCATACATATAAGACATTCCTGAAAAGCTGTCTACATAAATAGAAAAGATATAGGAAAAAACAACCCAGCCAAGTGCTGAGAAAAAAGCACCCGGAAATACTTTTCCAAAAGTAGCAAGCTTAAAATTGGCAAGTCTGTATATTAATGAGAAGAAAAGTACCAGAAGTAAGAATACCAAAAGATATCTAAGCATTAATGTAACAATAGATATCTGTCTTAACCATGGAGCCAGTGACATGGCAAGGTTAAAGAGCTTATTACCAAAAACAAGTAGTACCATTGTAGAAGCCAATGCAACAGTAAATATTATTGTATAAAGCATTGATACAAATCTTGATATGAAATAATTACGTTTCTGGTGAATTTTTGCTATTTCGTACAAGCCAAACATTACAGACAACACGCCTTTAGATGCTGACCATATTGCAGCAATGGCTGTAATGGACACAGCAGCACTTGATACATGTTCATATATTTCACTAACAGCCTGAACAAATAAAGGCTTAAGAGAATCAGGTGCATATGAATGAATCAAATAAATAATAGTATTCTGATTAATTGAAGCATGACCTATTAAATTAAAAAACAAAAGTATAAATGGAAAAATGGACAAAATAATAAAGAAAGAAGCCTGAGCTGTATAGATACCTACTTTGTCCTGCCCAATAGTGTCAATAAAGTCATATGCTTTTTTTATAAAATTAAATAATTTATGTTTCATAATAAAATCCTTTACTTAATCATATGAGTTAGTATAGCATTTTTTACTATTATCAACAATAAATAAAAATATAAAAGTGTAAGCAACATTATGAGTAATACGGCATAAAATATAATAAACAAAAAGAGGAGATAAAAATGTCAGATTATAAAATGATGTCGTGCAATCAGTGTTGCCATACCGGAAAAGATTGTGATGTATGTGTAAGCCCCGGATGTGGTGAACCTGAAAACTTGTCTATATATTCCCCTATAATATATGATGAGGTAGGAATAAATCTGTGTAGAACAATAACCATACCTGAGAATATTTTAACACTTTATCCAACAACAACTTACGTTCAGCTTTTGGTGGCAGATATAAAAATATATTCAGGAAAAGGCTATTTTACAGGTGAAGAAGAAACAGTTGAATATACTGAAGAGGAATTGGCAGAAATGGGAAATCCACCTACTTTTTCAACAGTATCAACCATACCGGGAAGAGCAAACTGCCTGCGTGTAAAACTTACAAACCTAAGAGTAGTATTTAAAATCAGACTATACGATAATTGTAAGAAATACATTACAACAGTTTCATTAGAAGCAGTATATTTGCCGGCAGTTGGAACAACAAACTACAATCCGGACACAAATCCAAGAAGTGTAACCGTTGACATGTATGCACCTTATGGAGCATCAACAGTTTACAATTCATACGAAGAATACTATATCAACTACGTAGGCTTTAATATGTATGACAATACGGTAGAAAATGGTTTAAATATGAATGCAGTTGCGAAAGTTATGGAATTTAATCCCACAACGGGAACAATGTCTGCCGGAATAACATTATACCTTAGAACAGTTTATTATCAGGCATACAAATTCAACTCATTAGGAAAAACAATGCCACCGAAAATGAACACCCACGAAGCAGAAAGCAATCCTTGCCTTAAATTCGTAGAGGGAGACTTGTTATTAAACGATGTAAAACCACTGGAACTGGAACCACCAATGTGTGAGGGAGAAACTAAAAGAGAAATAAAAGACAATAACGAAATAAACCAGTGTTTAAAAGAAATATTAAATACATGCAACAGCGAAGATGAAGAAGTAGATGACAAAATATAAAAAACAGGTCTGCCATGAAAGTGGCAGACCTGAAATAAGTAAGGGAAAATATTACCATACTTCCCAATCTGTTATACGTTGAAAATTAACAATGGTATCAGGAGTAAGTTGATTTTTATCATTCATTTTGATTGTCCACCAAATATCTTCATATTCTGCATCGTCATCATCATCATCAAACTTACAATAACATTTTCCACATATAAAATCTATTGTATGCTTTTTTGAATTGTAATTATATTGTTTTACACCAAGTTTTTTTAGAAAAACATTCATAGAAGTTGTTTTTTTGATATTAATTACATTTTTTAATTTACAATTAGCATATTGAATTGAATAAGAAAAAGGTTTATCTTTATCTTCATCAGAGGATTCCATTACTAAAAAGTTGAGAATATCTTCGGATGCTGTTTTACATTTTACAACACCAGGAAAAATATTCTTTTTTATATTTTCCTTTAATACAGTCATAGAACCATAATATTTTTGAAAATCGACTAAATCATCAAAGCTTAATCCCATAGGAACAAAATAATTAGTATTAATTTTGTATTTTTTAATCCAATGTGGATAAAGTTTAAGCTTTTTTTTGATGATGGTGGAAGCTGAATACTTCTTGCCTCCTTTTTCCTTAGTGTACCAGCCATCAAAAGTATATCCATTACGTCTGATAGAAGGAGCATAGCCACGTTTTTTGTTTATTTTATTTTTGATAGTAATTTTGTTCTTGCTACGGTTAGGTTTTGCTTTAAAATAACCTTTACCGGCATAATATGTAATATTAACCTTTGCTGCTGCATTAGTCTGAATGGCAGGGATAAAGGTTAGTGATAAAATGGTTGTAAATAGAATAAGTAAATTAATTAGTTTTTTCATAAGACAATCTCCTCGATAGTGTAAAAACAATATCTGTTTTGAGCAAAAATATTAGTAGCGTTTCCAATCATCTGTTAATACAAATGAGACGTTAGTGTTTGGGAATATTTGATTCTTTTTATCAAGATATATTTGCCAAACTACATCAATATATTTATGTTCAGAGGCATAATAAGTTTTGCAACAGATAAAATCTAAAAATTTAGAATTAGAATCGTAATTGTAATATTTTACGCCTAATTTTCTTAAGAAAATTTTAAAATTGGTAGCTTTATTTATATTAATCAAATTTTTTAGCTTACAGTTTAAACTAGAAAAACCATAATCATATAAAAAGTTACCATTATCATCTAGGGCATTAACATTGCTGGTAACATAAAAATAATCTTGCTTCTCATTAATCAAAGTATAATCATAGGAATAAGAGCCTTTTTTCTTCTTTAGTATTTTTAAAGTCCCCCAATAGGGTTCATAATCAGATAAATTAGGATAAGTTGTACCTAACGGTATAAAGTATTTATTATTGACTTTATATTTCTTTAACCAATGAGGATATAGTGTTTGCTCCTTTGTAATAATGGTAGAAGCTGAATATTTCTTGCCCCCTTTTTTCTTGGTGTACCAGCCATCAAAAGTATATCCGCCACGTCTGATAGCAGGAGCATAGCCACGTTTTTTGTTTATTTTATCTTTGATAGTAATTTTGTTCTTGCTACGGTTAGGTTTTGCTTTAAAGTAACCGTTATTTGCATAATATGTAATGTTAACATTTGAAGCTGCATTGGTTGGAATGGCATGAATAAAGGTTAGCGATAAAATAATTATTGAAAGAATAGTTAGATTAATTATTTTTTTCATACGTTATATTTCTCCTATAATGCAACAAATTAGATGTAATATATTGTATCTAATTTGTAAATTAAATCATGTTATATTAATAATGTTCCCAATCGTCATTTGCATCGAAAGAAACAATTGTATCAGGAGAGACTTGATTTTTACTGTTGAGATTTATTTGCCAAACAATGTCAGTGTCGTAAGTTTCATCAGAAAAGCGTGTTGAACCATATACAAAATCCACATAGTTATCTGATGGATAAAAATTATAAGATTTAACACCTAATTTTTTGAGAAATTTCTTGACAGAAATAGTTTTTCTTATGTTTACTAAATTTTTTAGCTTACAATCAATTCCAGAGCAAGAATAGTCATAAACATAATCACCGTCATCATCAATGGCTTTAACAAGACCGCTAATAGAAAACGAATCTCCATATGAATTGGTTAAGGTATAGCTACAAGTATAGTTACCAATTTTCTTCTTGACTATTTTTAAATTTCCCCAGTAAGGTTCATAATCAGATAAACTATAACAAGTCATACCAACAGGAACAAAGTAGTTAGTATTAATTT
>ENA-ORTZ01000136-ORTZ01000136.1-human-gut-metagenome-genome-assembly--contig:-NODE-136-length-72319-cov-7.939527_pt1 | contig 72319 bp, 76 predicted proteins | sample MGYA00242075_ERZ509199 | MGnify/ENA primary metagenome ERZ509199 (study PRJEB26280, sample SAMEA2338824) | human gut metagenome | biome: human gut; feature: human-associated habitat; material: faeces...
CTTTAATTAAATAATATTTATAAACTAGCTATTCTTTATGTAAGAAACTAATCAGAAATATATTAGATATTACTAATATATTAAATTAGGTATTAAACAAGATATTAATAAGATAGTCATTAATATATAGTCATTCAAAAGAATGTATATATATATATATAAAGATAATTTGAATGACTATATATTATAAGAAATTAATTAGATATTAATTAATTTTGAATGTATATATATATATATATATATATATTATATATAAGGAATTAGTATCATTCCTTCGGAGGGGAATTACAGTATAGTCATTAATTGGATATTTGTCAAGAGATATTAATAGGAAATTGTAAATAGATATTAATTGGATATTAATTATATCCGCTACGCTTTTGAGAAGATTATATTGAATATAGTCTTCTTGGATAAGAAATTGATTAGAAATTAATCAAATTCGCTACGCTTTTGAGAGAATAATATTGATAGTCAATAATTTCTCTCGTTTATTAATTTAATTGGAGATTAAAAATGGCATTTACTCGTTCTATCGTTAAAAATACAACTGAAAATATGAATATTAAGCGTGAAACTGGAGAATTTTGGATTAAATGTGGATATGAAGCATTAGTACCTGAAACCGAAACAACACCGGAACAAGAAGTTATCGTTTCTTTCCCATTTGATATTGATTTGGAAAGAATGCCTGAATTGAATGTAACAGCTTCTGAAGGTTGGGTTAATCAACTCAATTGCGCAAGAAATAAATTGCGTATGGACATTTTGGAACTTGCTTCTGAACTTGAACCTGGAGAAACTAAAGAATTGAATTTGAAGGTATTTATCTTCCGTAAAACAGGCAAAGATAAACTGTCTATGAACAAAGATAATCCTTTCGCAAGAAAAGAATCTTTAGTAAAGTAAATCACTAACAAAAAGGAGATTACGAAAGTAATCTCCTTATTTTTTTAATCAAAATATAGTCAATGGAGTAACATCATGACCGAAAACACAAAACAAGTCAAAACTAACAAAAATACGAAACCTTCACGTAAACAGACTCTCAAAAGATTAGATAAAGAGATCAATCAAAAGAGGAAAGAATATTGGAAGAACCAAGTAGAAGAAATAACAAATTCATTCTTAGATTGGGTCTTTTAACTATTATTTAAAGAACCAAGTTAAAGAATTTAATTTCTTTTTCTTGGTTCTTATTTTTTTATTAAGGATATAGTCATGACTTCAAATAATTCAGAAGAATTAGTACAAGCTCAATATGAAATAGAAAAGAGATATTCAAATAATCAATTAATTCCTAGATTAAAAAGAGAATTAAAACAAGAACCAGAAATAATCAATATTATTAATACAAATAATCTTCCTTTAGAATTTTGTATTACAGCTTTAGTTCATTTATCTTTAATGAAAAGAGCTAATGTACAAACAATGGTAGGTTTAATGAGAAATTTCTATGAAGATATTCAAGATGTAGCTGCTGTATTAATAAAAATGATAGAAGTAGATTTAATGGATTTTGATTCTGTATTTATTACAAAATATCTTATATCTCAAGAAACTCAAATAGAAATAGATAGATATCAATTTCCATTACCAATGATAATACAGCCTTTAAAACTTAGAACCAATAAAGATACAGGATATCTAACTTCAAAATCATCTGTAATATTAAATAATAATCATACAGAAGAAGATGTATGTTTAGATCATCTAAATAGATTAAATAAAATACCTTTATCTATTGATATAGATACAGCAACCTTTATTAAAAATAAATGGAGAAATTTAGATCATAAAAAATCAGATGAAACATTTGAAGAATATCAAAATAGAAAGAAACAGTTTAAGAAATATAATGATGTAACTTTATTTGTTATGGAATTTCTTAAACAATTCTCAAATACAATATATCTTACTCATTCTTATGATAAAAGAGGTAGAACATATACTCGTGGATATCATATTAATGATCAAGGTAATAGTTGGAATAAAGCTGTCATTAACTTTTCTAAAGGAGAATATATAAATGACTGAACTTCAAGTAATTGGAATTATATTATTTGTTATTGCAATTTCTGTAATTATTATTGTTATTTCTTTAAATAGATATAGAAGAAATAAATTTAATAAAGAAATAGAATTAAGAACCAAAGAAAGAAAACTTGTAGAAATTTGGTTTAAAAGAAATTATAAGAAATACTCAGAAAATGAATTAAATAATAGATTTCATAAATATATTATGAAAAAAGATATTCCTTCTAATGTAAGAACTTATTTATATTCTCAATATTCTGCTTTAAAACATTCAGAAGAATTTAAAGAACCAATTCAACATATTGTTGAATAAAAGATAAGACCTATAGAGTGCATCCTCTCTATAGGTCTTTCTCTTTGTCATACTCAAGCCAAAAGTACGACTCCTTCTATTGAACATATAACATTATACATAACGGAGATTATTATGCAAGAGTTTTCAGGATTAGTATATTTACTTATAGATATAGCCAATAATTATGGTCTTGATAAAAAGTCTTGGAAAGAAAGAATCCAATGGACTAAAGATCATATAAATGAATTGGAATCTTATCTTAAAGAAGCAGAAGAACCAGCATTATTCTATGCTTCTGTTAAAGCATTAAGACAAGCTCAAAATAAAGAACAAGTACATTATCCAATTTCTTTAGATGCTACAGCTTCAGGTATTCAAATTTTATCTTGTTTATTACATGATAGAAAAGCAGCTTCTAAATGTAATGTTATAAATACAGGTAATAGAGAAGATATCTATACAAACATATATAACATTATGTGTAAGAAAGTAGGAGATAAAGCAAAAATTCAAAGAAATATGGTTAAATCTGCAATTATGACCTTAACAATTTAATGGGGTCACTATCTAAGTAATTAGATATATGCAATTCGGTGAACTCAGGGAACATCCTAATATTAAGTTAAGGACAACTCTGATCTAAGACTTTCCTTATGGTAGTATAATATGACTTACTTAATGGAGTTATATTATGCATATTCATAAAGTTAATCAGTATATTGAAATTCTTAAAGAATATTATTATTTAGATTCTAATGAAAATTTAAGATATAAAAAACAAGGCTATCATGGAAGATATAAAAAAGATGATTTAGTTAAACAACACTTTGATAATCTTGGATATCTTAATGTAACTATTCCAACAATTAGAACTAAAGGTAATGGATGTGCTTCTGTAAAAGTAGCTCACTTAGTATGGATACTTTCAGGAAAAACATTACCAAATAATATGCAATTAGATCATATTGATGGAAATAAATCTAATAATAGAATTTCAAATTTAAGATTAGTAAATCAAACAAAAAATAATAAAAATAGATGTAAACGTTCTGATAATACTTCAGGAATTACAGGCATATGTTGGAATGCTTCACATAATGAATGGTGTATTAGAAGAACAGTACATGGAAAACGTTTAGCTACTTATAGAAAAGATTTAAAAGAAGCTAAAAAAGTATTAGAAGAATTTACTAAATTAGATTCTGAATATACTGATAGACATGGAAAGTAAAGAGCAACGACTATTCCGTAAGGAAGTACACTCAAGTGAGTGGAAGTGCCGAACTCCTTTAATAAAGGATGAAGATATAGTCTGATCTATACAGTAATGTATAGCTGGATTAACTATCCGCATTAAGATTAACGAACTTAATGGAACATATATGCGTGTTACGGGTCACAAGCAGTACCAAGAGAAATATTTGGAGAAGGAGAACTATATTCTAAATTCTTAGAAACAATGGAAGAAGAATTACCATATGTTTGGGAAGCTAATAAAGTATTCTTAGAAGTATGGAATGATAAAGTTGATTCATATCATTGGATTTTACCTGATAACTTTCATGCTAATGTAAAAGTAACAGGTAAAGTAAAAGAAATAGTTAATTGGTTAAATGAACCAATAGAAATAACTAAAGAAGTGCAAAGACCTCAAAAAGAAGGTAGATCTATTGGAGCAAATTTAGTACATAGTATTGATGGTTATATAGTTAGAGAAATAGCTAGAAGAACTATGTATGAACCAAATAAATTAAGTAAGGTTTGGTCAATAGTACTCCATTACTATAATAGAAGAGATGAAGCAGAATCATTATTTGATGAAAATAATAAAGATACTCAAATGCTTAAAACAATATGGGATCTTTATAAACAAACAGGTATGTTATCTGCAAGGATAATTGATTATATTTATCCTCATTCTATCTATTATATTTTAAATAATAACGGTTATTCTGTAATTACTAATCTTTTAAGAACATTTGCAGCAGAACCATTTGAAGTTATATTTATTCATGATTGTTTTAGATGTCTTCCTAATCATGGAAATGAAATTAGAAGACTTTATATACAATTATTGTATGAAATCTCTAAATCAAATTTATTAGAATATTGTCTAAGACAAATTACTAATAATCCTAATTTAACTTTAAATAAATTAGATGATATTTCTAATGAAATACTTAAATCAGAATATGCGTTAAGCTAAACAAAAAGCCAAGAAGAGGACGACAATTCCTTTTCTTGGCTTATTTTTTTTCAAAATATAGGAAAATATAGAATGAAAACTGTAAACAATATCTATAAGTGTACACCAGATCAAACTAAGAAATATGTAATTCATTGTATGAAATGTGGTTTGGTTCCTTTTATTCAGTCTTCTCCTGGAATTGGTAAATCTTCTATTGTTAAACAGATTGCTAAAGAATATAACCTTAAATTAATTGATTTAAGGCTTTCTACTTGTGATCCAACAGACCTTACAGGATTACCTCATTTTGAAGGAAGAAAAGCTACATTTTCTCCATTTGATATATTTCCTACAGAATATACTCCTATCCCTGAAAATAAAGATGGATGGTTATTATTCTTAGATGAATTTAATTCTGCTAATAAAGCAGTACAAGCTGCAAGTTATAAACTTATCTTAGATAGAATGATAGGAAATTATAATCTTCATAATAATTGTTTTATTGTTGCAGCAGGTAATTTAGGAACTGATAGAGCTATTGTTAATAATCTATCTACAGCAATGCAATCTAGAGTTATCCATATTGAAATGGATGTTAACTTTAATAATTGGTATAAAAATATTGCTATTCCTCATAAGTATGATTCAAGAATTATTGGTTTCTTGAATATGTATAACAATAAATTAATGGATTTTGATCCAGAACATGAAGATAAAACATTCTGTTGTCCTAGAACATGGGAATTTGTTAATAATATTATTAAAGATGAAAAGAATTTAGATCCTCTATTAAATCTTTTAGTAGGTACTATTTCTACAGGAGTAGCTATTGAGTTTGTTCAATGGGCTAAGATTTATGATCATCTAATTAAATTAGAAGATATTATTAAAGATCCTGAAAATTGTAATCTGCCTGAAGATCTTAATATTAAATGGGCTACTATTTCAATGTTATTAGATAAATTTAATAATAATAACATTACAGAAATTCTTAAATATGTTAAAAGATTTGATGTAAGTTTTAGAATTTTATTCTATAGATCTATTTTAATTAAAGAACCAAGTATTAAAAATAATCCTAATATTATTAATGATTTTGCAGAATTATCTCAATATATATTTGGAGATGATAATGAATAGATTATTGGATAAAGCTAAATCAGCTATATTCTATAATTCAAATGCTGCATTTTTAGCTCCTATTATGTGTTCTATGGAATTTAAATGGGATGATAAGATTGAAACAGCAGTAACTAATGGATTGGTTATTAAAATCAATCCTAATTTTTTTAAAGAATTATCTTTTGAAGAAAGAAAATTTGTAATCTTACATGAAGTATGGCATACAGCTAGATTACATAATATTAGGGGAGAAAAGAAAGACCATGAACTATGGAATATAGCTTGTGATTTAGTTATTAATAATCAGCTTAAATATAATAATGATTTTATTCCTAAATGGTGTGTCCATAGTAATAAATATTCTTATGATACTTCAGAAGAAGAGATTTATTATGATCTTTTAGATGATAAAGATAAGAACCAAGGAAATAGTAGTAAAGATAGATTAGGAAATGATATTCAAGAATTTGGAGATCCAAATCAAAGTAATGGAATTAATCAAGAACAAAAGAGTGTAAATATAGTATCTAATGCTATGGAAATGGCTAAGATATCTGATAAAGCAGGATCTATTCCTGGAAATTTACAACAATATTTTGATAATTTCTTTAAATCTATTGTACCTTGGCAAACTATTCTTCAAAATTATCTTAAAGATTTAGATGAAGAAATATATTCTTGGAAAAGACCTAATAGAAGATATCAAGATATTTATTTACCTTCATTGGTTCAAGATGAAGGAAGATTAGAACATCTTGCTTTCTTTTTAGATGTATCTGGTTCTATTGATGATGCTCAATTACAAAGGTTTAATTCTGAAGTTAAATATATTCAGGAAATAATGAGACCTAAAAAACTTACTCTTATTCAATTTGATACAGATATTCAAAAAATAGATGTATTAACTGAAGATAATAAGTTTAATAAACTTAAAGTAGTAGGCAGAGGAGGAACTTCCTTAGAATGTGTACATGATTGGATCGTTAAAAATAAACCTACTTGTGGTGTAATATTTAGTGATCTTTATTGTGAACCTATGGAAGATCCAAAGATTCCTATTATTTGGGTCATTATTGATAGTGAAATTCAACCTGAATTTGGAAAATGTATTTTTATTAATAAATAGCTATGAATTATAAATTTTCAGATAAATTTCTTATAAAAGTTGTTAAAGATAATACTAATCTAAATGGATGAAAATATAAATTAACTAATATTTATGAAGAAAATGATTTTGGAGACTATAACTTAGTATTTAGATTAAATATGTTTATTATAGGTAAAAATTTCATTGCACATATTACAGATAAAAATAATAGTTATTGCTATACCATTTTTAAAGATGATGAAAATAAATTTAGATATTTAATGGAAAAAGCTAGTCCATTATATGAACACGTTTTATTAAGAATTTGTGAAGGATTTTTCAATGATCATAAATAAACAAGATTTATTATTAGTTGCTCCGTTATTTCCTATGTTTGATTCTAAACAGAAAGGTAACGGAGTATCTTTTGGATTAACTGAAGCAGGATATGATGTACGTATTGCTCAGGAAATTCAATTCTTTTGGAATAGCGGATTTCCTGAAATTCATATCTATGATCCGGTAAGCCAAGAAAAGAAAATTATTCATGATACTTTTACTCTTGCATCTACCATTGAAATGATTAATATGCCTAATAATCTTGTAGGCGTAGTACATGATAAATCTACATGGGCTAGAGAAGGTGTAGCAGTACAGAACACGGTTTTAGAGCCTGGATGGAAGGGTGGATTAACGCTCGAACTTAACTTTCAAAGACGTAAAGATGTAAAGATTCCTTTTGGTTCAGGTATTGCTCAAATTCTCTTTAATGAAATTAAAATACCTACAGCTTATAACGGTAAATATCAGAACCAAAGTAAAGAACCTCAAGAAGCTATTTGGGAAAAATAAGTATGTTAGATTTATTTGATAAACCTATAGAAATTAAGTTTAAAAATTCTATAAAAGAATATTTAATAAATCAATATAAACCTTGTTATTTAAATATAACAGAATTAGAAGATAGAATTAAATATTATGAAAGAACTTTTACAGAAAAACTTAATAATAATGAAGATTTAAATAACTTTTATATTTATTTATTTATTCATAAAAAAGAACATATACATAATTTAGAAACTACATATGAAATAACTATTGAGTGCTTTGATATATGTTGATTACATTTGAAGGTATAGATGGTTCTGGTAAATCTACTTTAATTAAACAAGTAGGAGAATATTTAAAATCTAAAAATTTAAATACTCTTATTACATATGAACCATATGATGAAGATATTAGAAATTTAATTAAATCAGGAAAATATTTACCTAAAGCTGAATTAGCTTTATTTACTGCTGATAGAGTACAACATATAGAGAATATTATTCTTCCTGCTTTAAAAGATAATATGATTGTTTTATGCGATAGATTTATTGATTCTACTATTGCTTATCAATTTGGAGGTAATGGAATATCTCCTGATGTAATTAAAGCAATGTATAAATTATTAAATTATCCTATTTATCCAGAAAGAACATATTATTTAGATATTCCTGTATCTGAAGCAATGTTTAGAATTTCTAAAAGATATTCTAAAGAATATGATAAATATGATTGTCAATCATATGAATTTTATCAAAATATTCAAATTGGATATAAACAAGCTATTAGAGAAGATCCAAGTAGATTTTGTACTGTAGATGCTAATAGATCTATTAATAAAATTCTATCAGATATTATTTTAGATTTAGATAGAGTTCTTATAAGGAATAATTATGTATAAAATTAAAGATAATTTAACTAGATTAGCTATCAATGTATTCTTTACTGATAAAGAAATAGATGCAGCTTATAGAGAACAAGAACATGATAAAACTAATTATGTTCTATTACAAAAATTTGATAATGCTGTAAATATTACTAATATTAATATTCATATTAATAAAAAAGAATTTAAAAAAATAGAATACAATCCAAATGGATGGAATAAACTATTTGAAGTAACTCCTCCTTCTATAAAAGATAAAAAATATATTCTTTTTATAGGATTTACTCCTGATGAAGAACCTTTATATGTCTTTGATACTTGGAATTTTGAACTAAATAAATTCTATTATCATGAAAATGATGAAGTAAAAGCATATAGAGAGATTCCTGCTCCTACGTTATAACTATTTTTCTTGGTTCTATATAAATCCTAATCAAGTTTTCAAAGAGATTAGGAGGTTATATGAGCCATTTCATAATATTTATAATTGTAGTAATGCTTACAGCAGCATACTACAAATTAATCATACCAGTAGCTGCATTGTATTTAGGAATTATTTTTGACAATGTTTTATATGGTCTAATTGGTATGATTATTACATGGTTATTCCTTATGGTTATTTCTAAGGTTCATGAATAAATTCAATAGAGAAGGGTTTTCCCTTCTCTATTTTTTTAAGGAAATAATTATGAATATAGATGGCATAGAACTTAAAGATTCAGAAAGAACCAAATGTGAAATATGGACGAGAGTAATGGGATATCACCGTCCTATTGATAGTTTCAATATTGGTAAAAAAGGTGAAGTAGAAGAACGTAAATATTTTTCTCAAGAAGTATGTAAAGATAGGATAAAACAAAATGCAAGTTAAAGTTATCGCAGATTCTATTTCTAAAGAAGGTAAACGTATTACTACATTTGAATTAATCTATCCAAGATTTATTCATGCTGAAATGTTAAGACATAGAGTATTTTCAAGAACAGTTGAAAGCTCTAGAGCTAAACCTATTAAGAAAAATTTAGATGAAGTAAGAATTAATCCTGTTCTTCCAAGACATTTAACTATTAATGAACCTGGAATGGTAGGAACCAAGGAAATTACAGATTTCAATAAGAAAGAAGATATTTATGATTCTTTAGCAATGCTTGCAAATATGACTGTTACTGCTATTGAATTTTTAGAAAAAGAATATCATTTACATAAACAAGTTCTTAATAGATACTTAGAACCATTTCTTAATACAAAAGAAGTAGTAACTTCTACAGAATGGGATAACTTTTTTAATTTAAGACTTGCATCTGATGCTGAACCGCATATCCAAGAATTAGCTGCTTTAATGAAAGAAGGATTAGAGCAAAGTATTCCTAAACTTGTTAAAGAAAATGGAGTACATTTACCTTATGTAACAGAAGAAGAAAAAGCTAAATATCCTATTAATACTTTAATGAAGATTTCTTCTGCAAGATGTGCCAGATGTTCTTATAAATTATATGATGGTACTACAGATGTTGAAAAGGACTTAATCCTTTATGAAAAATTAAGAAAAGGAAAACATTTAAGTCCTATGGAACATGTAGCAATAGCAGATTATAAAGATTATGAAGGAAATTGGGCTAATCCTGAATATCATGGTAATTTTGTAGGATGGTGTCAACATCGTAAATACGTAGAAGTATTTAAATAAATATTAAACCCTTGGTTCTTCCAAGGGTTTATTTTTTTATGGAGATTAACATGAAACCACAAGAAATTATTGATAGATCAATCATTGCTAAAGCATTAAAACTTAGAGAAGGTAAAGTTTGTGATGTTAGTACAGGATGTTCTAAATATATTATTCGTGTTTATAAAAATTCACAATGTAAAATTATTTTATCTCTTATAAGTTTTATAAATAAAAAGAAAAAAGTTATTGGATATTACTTATCTGAACAAGTAGATAAAGAATTAACAGTTGATTATCCAAAACCTGAATATCCTATCTTTATGTATGAAGATATTCAAAAAATGATTAAAGAATCAGAATTATCTTCTAAAGATAAAAAACCTATAAAGTATTTAGTAAAAGATGAACCAGAAAAAGAAAATAATTCAAAATTAATTCAATCCCTTAAAAGAGAATTAAATATTATTGAATTAAAGATTCAAAAAGAAGAATTACTAAAGAGGATTGAAGATGCAAGTTAGTTCTAATCAAGTAAATAACTCTTATGTAGTTGGTTCTACTCAAAAAATTAATAGTTTTACACTTTCAAATTCTAAAGAATTCTTTGATATTCTTTCTAAGAATCTTTATTCTGATCCTCTTCGTGCAGTTATTAGAGAAACTATCTGCAATGCTTGGGATTCTCATATTAAAGCTGGTAAAACAAATATCCCTATTAAGGCTACATATGACGGCGAGAACATCGTTATTCAAGATTTTGGTACAGGAATACCTCATGAAGATATTCCTCTTGTATACGGTGTTTTTGGTGGCTCTACAAAGGTTTTAGATGATACTCAGACAGGAGGATTCGGATTAGGTTGTAAAGCTCCTTTTGCTATTACCGAATCTTTTACCGTACAGAATATTTATAACGGTATTAAAGGTATATATACCTGTATTAGAAGTGATCCAGATAATAACGGATTACCTTCTATTAGAACTATTGTCAAAGTACCTACTGATGAACCAAATGGAATTACAGTAACTATTCCTTATTCTGAAGGATATAGTGAAAATAGAATTAATGATCTTATTGAAGATGTTATTAAATTCGGAGGTATTTTAGCTAATGACAATGAAGATATTGAATTACCTATAGAAGAAGAATTTACCATCTATAAAAAAGGTGTAAATGATCCATATCTTATGGTTCGCTATGGTAATGTTACTTATCCTATAGATGTTAAAAAAGTACTTCCTAACAGAGATACTAATAAATTTGATTTAGGAGATATTACTGTTATCTTTGAAGCAAAACCTAATACATTAAGTATTGCTCCTTCAAGAGAAGGACTAGTCTATGATGAAAAAACAGTAGATACATTATTTGGTTTCTTCAAAAGATTAGATACTTTAATTAAAAACAATAAAAATAAAGCTTTACTTAAATGTATTGAAGTTTTAAATAGAAAAGATCTTTATAAATTAATGTCTTGGTCTAATTTAGAAACTTCTATTTTCAATAGAAAATATATTTATTTTTATAAATATTATAAATACAATCAATTAAATAAAGAAGATATTGTTACTCTTTATTCAATGTATGCTGATAGAGCTAGATATGGTTCTAGATTTAATATTAAACATTTCTTTAAAAAGTTTCCGTCTTGTATTAATAAAGTAATGAAAGCTTATATTTATGGTTTTTATTCTCATAAATATAGATATGAATTTTTTAAGATTTTTGGAAAAGATTTAAAAAAAGCATATATTCTTTTTAATAATTCAGATAATCCTTATGATAAAACTATTAAGTTATTAGATAAAAATAAAAAATTTAATTATTTTTATTTTAATAACACAATATATTTAACTAATAAGATTACTAATTTCCTTATTGATAGAGGTTCTATTATTACCGGGTATCTTATTCCTGTTAAGAATAAAGATAGAGAAGCAAAAGAAAATTACTATAAGAAACTAGGATTTAAAGTTATTTATATTCCTAATGAATCTGAACCAGAAAAAAGAGTTAAAAGAACCAAAGAAAGAAGAGTAATTAATGGAGATTTTTATACTACAGATAAAGAAATAGCATTAGAAGATATTAACTGTTATTTTGATAATAGACCTTCTAATGGTTATGTTAATAAATGGTCTATTGTTTTAGGTCAATATTTTTCTAAAAATAGTGACCATATTGATAGTAACCTTTTTGGAGATGTATTTAGAAATGAAATTACTTGTGTAGTATCTAATCATAAATCTGAAGTAGAAATGTTCCAAAGAAGAGGTATTCCGACTCTTGAAGAATATATTAAAGATTTTTGTAAGAAGAATATTACAAAAGAAATTAAAGAAAAAGCAGAATTTCTTTATGAACTAATTAAAGAACCAAAATATTTTACTGATTATGTAAAAGCAAAGAATAGTTATACAAATAAATATTTTATTGCTTTACAACATTTTATTAACTATAAAGGATTAGATGAAATAAGACATCATAACTATGATGTTAACCAGCATCTTAAAAAGATGTCACCTAAAGAAGTTATTGTATGCTGTAACTATCTTGATGATAAACTAAGAAAACTTGAATTCTCTAAAGAATTTAAGAGATTTCTTACTAGAATTTATCTATCTAAATTAGATGTATATAGAATACCTGATTTAAATTTTAAATTAGTATTAAGCCATGCAGATATACAAGCTATTTATAACAGACTATTAAGGAATAGAAGAAAATGAGAATTATTAATATTGTTTTATGTTCAAACAATTCAACATTAATTACAGATACAGGAAAGATTATTAATATCCCTTCAACAAGTGTTAATAATAATTTTTTAATTAACATTGTTGTTCCTGAAATTCATAAAAATAATTATTTTGAGTGTGAAGATAATGTATTTGCTTCAGAAGAATCTATTCAGGATCTATTAGAACATTATGGTATTGAATTACCTAAAAATATAAAAGTTGAAAAAGTAAAACACGTATTTACAGAAGCAATTAGATCAGAAAATATTGAAGGTCTTAAATTATTTACTGAGAAACTTAAAAAGGTAAATAAAGAAAGAGAATTTTCTGTTGAATCATGTATTGACTTTTTGGAACATTCCGATCTGCCTATTACAGCAGAAGGTAATATCCTTGGATATAAATATCTTAATAGATATCAAAACTCTGAAGATATTTTTGTAGATTGTCATACAGGAAAGATTCAGCAGAAAGTAGGATCTATTGTAAAAATGGATATTAAAGCAGTAGATCCTAATAGAGCTGTAGATTGTTCATATGGCCTTCATGTAGCTTCTTATGATTATCTTAAAGATTTCGGAGGAGATATCTTAGCTTTAGTTCTGGTTCGACCAGAAGATATTATTTCTGTTCCTGAATCTGATACAGCTAAGATTAGAGTATGTAAATATCAAATTCTTACTGTACTTGATAATAATGAAGGAAAACTATCTAATGATGAAATTTCTTTCTGGATCAATCTTCCTGCTCCACTGCCTAAAGAAGTAGTTGAAATTAAAGGCAGAACTCAGGATTTTACTGTTACTCCTGTACAACAGAAAAATTCTGAGCCAAAAAAGAAATCTAAGAAAGAGATTAAATCTGGAAAGATTTCTAAAGAAAAGAAATCTAGTATTGTCAATAATGTTAAAGAGATTGTTGACAATCTTAAAAAGAAAGATATTGAAAAACTTATGATTAAATTACTGGATACAGGAGAGCTTACACAAGATGAAATCCAGCAAGTTTTGAATTATAAGAAAAAAGCTAAGAAATCTCTCAATGCTTTGTTCGGTACTTCCAGAGCTAATTACTTTAGGAAATACATCGAAGAGATTAAATAATAAAAAATAGAGGCTCCTAGTGAGCCTCTAATTGATTTTTATAGGAGTATATATGTCTGATGTTATGACTTTAAATAAAGGTCAAGAAGAGGCTGCTAAGGGCTTTTTTAAATTCCTTATGGAAAATGATAAGAATGAGCTTGTTATCAGCGGAGCAGGTGGTACAGGTAAAACTTATCTAATGGGATATCTTATTGATAAGATTATTCCAAGATATCTAGATACTTGTAAATTATTAGGGATACAGCCTAAATATTACAATGTATATATGACAGCAACTACAAATAAAGCTGCTGAAGTATTAGGAACCAATACAAAAAGAGAAACATCTACAATTCATAGTCTTCTTGGTGTAAATGTAATAGATGATTATGAATCTGGAAAAACTAAATTAAAGAAAGGTAAAAAATGGAATGTTATACACGATTCCATTATTTTTATTGATGAATGTTCCATGATTGATAGTGAGTTATTTAAGTTTATTCATGAAGGAACTCATAATTGTAAGATTGTTTATGTAGGAGATCATTGTCAATTAGCTCCTGTAGCAGAACCATTATCTCCTGTATTTAAAAAAGATTTTCCATTTTTTGAACTTACAGAACCAATGAGAAATAATAAACAGCAAGCTCTTATGGATATTTGTACTCAATTAAGAGAAACTGTTGAAACAGGCATATTTAAACCTATTTCTTTGGTTCCAGGAGTCATTGATTTACTCAATGATGAAGAAATGGAAAAAGAAATTACTAAAGAATTTAAAGATCCTACTTTAGATAAAAAGATTTTATGTTATAGAAATAGTAAAGTTATTGACTATAACGGATATATTCAAGAAGATTTAAGAAATAATCGTTTATATGAAGTAAATGAATATTATGTAAATAATAATGCTGTAAAAATTACAGATATTAATTGTAAACAAGTGGTTTTACCTGTAGAAGATGAAATTAAAATTATAAGTATTGCAGATAACTATAATATTGTTAATGTATTTATTGCAAAAGATATTAATCTTCCTTGTTATGCAGCAAGAATATTATCTTTAAGTACAGGTCATGTATTTAATACATGGCTGCCTATAAATATTCAAGAAATGTATAGCTTAATGAAATATTTTGCAAAACAAAAAGATTGGATTCATTATTTTTATGTTAAAGATACATTTTTAGATCTTAGACCTAAAGATGCAAGTACAGTTCATAAAGCTCAAGGATCTACTTATGAAACTGTATATATTGATTTAAGTGATTTATCTACTTGTAGAATTCCTGATATGGCAGCAAGACTTTTATATGTAGCATTTACTAGAGCCAGTAAAAGAATTGTTCTTTATGGAAAATTAAAAGAAAAATTCGGAGGTATAAATGCTTAAATCTCTTATAAATAGTGAAAAAGACTATTTAAAAATGGAATTTGCTAAAGATTGGGCAAATCTTATTGTTGGACCATATAGAAAAATTCATAAGAATCAAATAAAAAAATTAGCTTTATTAAGTAAAAGACTTTATTATCTTGATACTCCTGTACCTAAATATGAATATGATAGTTATTTTAATTTAGGTTTTTATTATAAAGATAGATTATTCGTCTATGACGATGAAATGTATCTTGAAATGAGACAATATTATAGAGTTTCTTTACCATATCTTCATAAAGATTTAGAAAAAGAAGGAAGTCAATTAAATCAAGATTATGAAAAATTATCTTTTGAAGAACAAAAAATAATTCAATGGTTAACTAGAAATTTTATAAATCATAATAATAGTCCTCAATACTTAAGAAATACACTTCCAGATAGTTTTATTAATTTATTAAGAGAAAATAAAACTAATGAAGTATTTGTTAGATTAGATAGAACTAAACCAACTAAAGAAGAAGATAAAGATATTATTAATTTAATTAATTATTATCTTTTATTTAAATTATTAGGAAATTAAAATGCGTTATTTAAAATATTCTGATAAAGAAGAATTTCCTATTGTTTTCTTGGTTCAAAGTATAAATAAAAAAGATTTAGAAGAATATTATTTTAAAGATTTAAATAAAGATAATATTCTTACTTTAGATTTATATTATGAACCAGGAAAAAAGAAAACTCCTGCTGCAATTATTAAACAATATTTAGAAGAAGAAATTATTCCTATCTTAAATGAATATAAAACTAAATATGTAATTGTATCTGATCAAGAATATTTTAAAGTATTAGCTAAAGTATTAAAAGTAGATTTATATTTAGGATATGCAATGAAATCTCCTTACGGTGACTTTCAAATATTTTATATTCCTAACTATAAAGCTGTATTTTTTAATCCTGATGTAATAAAAGAAAAGATTAATTATGTAATTAAATCTTTAAAAGATTCTTTTATTGGTTCTTATAAAGATCCAGGAACCAATATTATTAAATTTGAAAAGTATCCAAATACTATTAAAGAAGTAAAGTATTGGTTAAATAAATTTATTAAAGATAATAAACCTTTAACTTGTGATATAGAAACTTTTTCTTTAAAACATTATGATTCTGGATTAGGAACTATTACTTTTTGTTGGAATCAACATGAAGGAATAGCTTTTCCTATAGATTATTATGATGGAAATGAAAAAGATTACTCTAAACAAGTAAGAGAATTATTAAAAGATTTTTTTATTAATTTTAAAAATAAACTTATATTTCATAATATTTCTTTTGATGTTTATATCTTAATTTATCAACTTTTTATGAAAAATCTAAACGATACAGAAGGTATGTTGTATGGTTTAGATGTTATGTTAAAAAATTGGGAAGATACTAAATTAATTACATATTTAGCTACTAATTCTTGTGCAGGTAATCATTTAGGATTGAAATATCAAGCTCAAGAATTTTCAGGAAATTATGCTATTGAAGAAATTGGAGATATAACTAAAAGAAATTTAAATGATGTTCTTAAATATAATTTAATTGATGGATTATCAACTTGGTATGTGTATAACAAGTATTATCAAAAAATGATAGATGATCAACAATTAAATATTTATGAAAATTTATTTAAACCTACTACTAAAGATATTATTCAAATGCAATTAGTAGGTATGCCTATTGATAAAAATAAAGTAGAAGAAATTAAAATAATTTTAAATAAGGATATTAAAGATAGTTTATTTAAAATTATGTCTTCTAAATTTGTTAAAGACTTTGAATATAGTCTAAGAAATCATTGGGTAGAAGCTAAAAATAAAACTCTTAAAAAGAAAAAAGTAACTATAGAAGATTGTGATTTACATTTTAATCCTAACTCAGGTAAGCAATTACAAAGACTTTTATATACTGATTTAAAACTTCCTATAATTAATCTTACTAAATCTAAATTACCATCTGTTGATAAAGATACATTAGCTGAATTAATTTTTAAAACTGATAATGAAGATATTAAAAAATTCCTTCAAAGTCTTGTTGACTATGCTGCTGTCAATAAAATTATTTCTAGTTTTATTCCAGCATTTGAAAAAGCAGTTAATGTAGAAAACGGATATAGATTATTTGGTAATTTTAATTTAGGTGGTACAGTATCAGGAAGATTAAGCAGTAGTGAACCAAACTTACAACAATTACCTGCAACAGGAACCAAATATGCCAAACTTATTAAAAAATGCTTTAAAGCTCCTACTGGCTGGTTATTCTGTGGTCTTGATTTTGCTTCTCTTGAAGATCGTATTTCTGCTTTAACTACTAAAGATCCAAATAAATTAAAAGTTTATTCTGAAGGATATGATGGTCATTGTCTTAGAGCATTTTTCTATTTTAGAGAAGAAATGCCTGACATTGAAGATACTTTAGAAAGTATCAATAGTATTAAATCTAAATATAAACATTTAAGACAAGAATCTAAAGGTCCAACATTTGCATTAACTTATGCTGGTACTTATAGAACTCTAATGTCTAAATTTGGATTTTCAGAAGAACGAGCTAAAAAAATTGAAGCTAAATATCATGAACTTTATAAAGTAAGTGATGAATGGGTTAAAGCTCATTTAGATCAAGCTTCTAAAGACGGATATGTTACTTGTGCATTTGGATTAAGACTTAGAACTCCTTTGCTTAAACAGGTTGTAAAAGGTACTTCTAAGACTCCATATGAAGCTGAGGCAGAAGGTAGAACAGCAGGTAATGCTTTAGGTCAATCTTGGTGTTTACTTAACAACAGAGCAGGAATAGAGTTTAATTCTTTGGTTCGATCCAGTAAATATAAATATGATATTTTACCTGTAGCAATGATTCATGATGCTCAATATTTTCTTATTAGGGATGACCCTGAAGTTGTAACTTGGGCTAATAAAAATTTAGTTAAAGCAGTACAATGGCAAAACGATCCAGCTATCTATCATGATGTAGTTAAATTAGGTGGTGAATTTTCTATTTTTTATCCTGATTGGGCACATGAATTATCAATACCTAATAAATGTGATGAAAATCAATTAATTGATATAGTAAATAACTATATGGAGACATTAAATGACTAAAGAAAGATCTTTTTGGTTCTTAGTATCTGGAGAAGTTCTTTATAAAGAACCAGAAAAAGAAAAAGATTATATACAATCCGTTCGTTTAAATGGAATTATTAAAGGAAAAGAGAAAACTATTCCTGTAACAGGTATTGCTAAAGCTCAAGAAGTATTACAAATTAATTTTAAGAAATTAATTTCTCAAAAAGCAGAAATTGTAGGTGTAACTTTATATGCAATTTCTAATCTTGGATTTATGACAGATGAAGAATTTAATAATCTTCCTGTTGAAAAAGAAGAATCTAAATAATTAATTAATATACCCTAGATTTATTCTAGGGTATTTCTTTCTCTAAATAATATGATTACTAATAAAGAAGATATTCCATTAACTTTAGCTGTATGGGCAGTTGATGATGATTATGATTACGTGAACCAAGAGAATTATATTTCTGTTACTCAATTAATTAAACCAATTAAACAAATTATTCTTGGAATGAGAGTAATTGATGAAGATACTGATGTAAGTGATTTAATTAATGCTGCATTAGGTACTTGTATTCATTCTGGAATAGAGAAAGCATGGAAATTTAATTATAAGAAGAATCTTAAATCTCTTGGTTATTCTGATGAATTAATTAATAAAATTAAGATTAATCCTAAAAAAGAAGATTTAAAAAATACAGATATTCCTATCTATATTGAACAAAGAAATACTATCAAAATAGACGATTATATTATTGGTGGTAAATTCGATATGGTAGCTGATGGAATATTACATGATAATAAATCTACTTCAGTTTATACATGGATATATGGTGGAAGAGATAAAGATTATTGTCTTCAAGGATCACTTTATAAATTAATTAATAAAGATATTATTAAAGAAGACTTTATTAGAATTAATTATATATTTACTGATTGGCAGAAATCAGCAGCAGCACAAAATGAAAAATATCCTTTAAATAGATTAGTTTGTAAAGATATTCCATTACTTTCTTTAGAAGAAACTAAAAAATTTATAGAAGATAAAATAAAACAAATAAAAATTTATAAAGATTCTCCTGAAGAAAAATTACCTAGATGTACAGATGAAGATCTTTGGAGAGCAGAACCAAAATATAAATATTATGCTGATCCTACTAAAACATCTGGTAGAAGTACAAAGAATTTTACTTCACTTCAAGAAGCTAATGAATATAAATTAGCTAAAGGAAATAAAGGAGTAGTTATTGTTGTTCCTGGTGAAGTAAAACGTTGTATGTATTGTCGTGCATATAGTATATGCAAACAAAGAAGAGAATATTTTCCAAATGATTGATCTAACTAATGTAAAACATCATGAAGCTATTGAAGAATTAGTAGATTTATTATGTGCGAAAACACAAAATAACGATAAAGGATTCTTCAAAGCAGAAGTAGCCTATTTTTTAGCAAAAATGGCTTCTTGTATGAGAGCTTGTGTACTTACTAAAGATAGAGGTGAAATACCTATTAATCTTTATGTAATTGCATTAGCTGCTTCTGGTATGGGTAAAGGATTCTCTGTTGGAATTATGGAGAATGAACTCATTAAAGGATTTAAACGTAGATTTATTGAAGATACTATGCCTATTATTGCAGAAGCTAATCTTCATAAATTAGCTGATGACAGAGCATTAAAGAATCCTGACGGAGATCCAGAAAAAGAATATACAAAACTTGAAAAAGAATATGAAAATTTAGGTAAATATCCTTTTACATTTGATAGTGGAACTACACCTGCTGTAAAACAATTAAGACAAAAGCTTTTATTAGCAACCTGTGGTTCTATTAATCTGCAAATTGATGAAATTGGTTCTAATCTTATTGGTTCAACAGAAGTATTAAATACTTATCTTGAACTATTTGATCAAGGATATACAAAACTTAAATTAACAAAGAATACTAATGATAATATTAGAGGAGATGACTTAGATGGGAAGACTCCTGCTAATATGCTTCTTTTTGGTACTCCTGTTAAGCTCTTTGACGGGAGCACTACAGAGAATGAGTTCTATTCTTTTCTTGAAATCGGGTATGCCAGAAGATGTATATTTGGAATTGGGCATACCGATAAAAAAGCCTATCATTCAATGACACCTGAACAGATATTCCAGTCATTGATTCAACCTAAAAATAAACAAATTATTGATAAATGGGCTAATAAATTTGCTCGTCTTGCAGATCCAAGTAAATTCCAATGGACTATGGATATGAAAGATGAAGTAGCAATTAAATTATTAGAATATAAAATTAATTGTGAAAAAGCAGCAGATCAATTAGCTGAACACCAAGAAATTGAAAAAGCAGAATTATCTCATAGATACTTTAAAGCTCTTAAATTAGCAGGAGCATTAGCTTTTGTTGATGAAGCAATAGAAGTAGATATGGATCATTTATTACAAGCTATATTGCTTGTAGAAGAATCAGGACAAGCTTTCAGATCTATTCTTACAAGAGAAAAATCTTATATGAAATTAGCAAAATATATTGCTAATGTAGGAATAGAAGTAACTCATGCTGATTTAAATGAAGCACTGCCTTTTTATAAATCTGGTGTAGCAGCTAGAAATGAAATGATGACTATGGCTCAAGCATGGGGCTATAAGCAGAATATTCTTATTAAGAAATCATATATAGATAATATTGAATTCTTTAAAGGAGAATCTCTTAAAGCCACTGATCTTGATAAATTAATTATTAGTTATTCAGATCATTTTGCTTATAACTATAACAATGATTATGCTCCTTTTGATCAATTAACTAATTTAACTCAATCAGCAGGAATGCATTGGATTAATCATCATGTAAAAAACAATCATAGAAATGAAGAGAATATTATTCCTGGATTTAATATGATTGTTTTAGATGTTGATGGAACTATTTCTTTAAATACAGCTCAAGATCTACTTAAAGAATATAAATATCTTATATATACAACTAAGAGACATACAGAAGAAATTAATAGATTCAGAATGATTCTTCCAACTAACTATGAATTACAGTTAGATTCAGAAGAATATAAAGAATTTATGGATAATATTCGATCTTGGTTACCATTTGAAGTAGATGAGTCTGTGAACCAAAGAAGTAAGAAATGGGAAACTTTTGATAAAGGATCTTATTTTTACAATACAGAAGGAAAACTATTTGATGTTTTACCTTTCATACCAAAGACAAGTAAAAATGAACAATATCAAAAAGAATTTTCCAAAATTGAATCAATGGACAATTTGGAAAGATGGTTTGCTCAACGAATTGGTACAGGAAACAGGAATAATCAATTACTTAAGTTTGCTCTTGCTCTTGTCGATTCTAATATGTCCGTCTCAGATGTTGAATCCAAGGTTAAAGCTTTTAATTCTAAACTCAGTAATCCACTCTCTGAAAAAGAACTTGAATCAACAATCTTTAAAACAGTAGGTCAAAAGATTCTGAATAAGAATAGTTAATTATTTTCTTGGTTCTTTTAAAGGAGATTTTATGAGTAATGAAGTAAATGATCAATTAATTTTAGTATGCGGATATTCTGCTACTGGTAAATCAGCTAGTTTAAGAAATATTAGGAACCAAGATAAATGGTTTTATTTAAATACTGAAGCTGGTAAAAGATTACCTTTTAAAAATAACTTTCAATCTTTTAGAGTTGATGATCCTCTTCAAGTATTTGAAGCATTTGAAGTAGGTACTACAGATCCGAATGTAGAAGGAATTATTGTAGATTCTTTAACTTTCTTAATGGATATGTACGAAACACAAAGAGTTCTTACAGCTTCTAATACTATGAAAGCATGGGGAGACTACAATCAATTCTTTAAAAAATTAATGCAGGAATATGTAGTTAGATTTAATAAACCTGTTATTTTTACAGCTCATGTAATGGATACTCTTGATGAGAAGAGTATGGAAATGAAGACAGCAGTACCTATTAAAGGTGCTGCTAGAAATAATGGAGTAGAAGCATATTTCTCTACTATTGTAGCTGCTAAGAAAATAGCTATTAAAGATTTAGAAGAATATGATAAAAGTCTTCTGCATATTTCTGAAGATGAAGAATTACTTGGTTTTAAATATGTATTTCAAACTAGATTAACTAAAAAGACTTTAGGAGAAAGAATTAGATCTCCTATGGGTATGTTTAGTAAAGAACAAACATTTATTGATAATGATTGTCAGCTTCTATTAGATCATTTAAATAATTTTTATGGAGAATAATTAAATGGCAAAACTTTTTAATAATCTTACAACAGACGATCTAGAACAATCTACAGATTATTTAGGAGGTCGTATTGTATTTCCTTCCGGATGCTATATTGCAACTATTAAAGCAATGTATACATCTCAAGCTAAATCAGGAGCTTGGGGAGTAACTGTACTTGCTGATATTGAAGGAAAACCTTATACAGAAACAATTTATATTACTAATAAAGAAGGTAAAAATTATTTCTTAAATAAACAAGATCCAACAAAGAAAGTACCTCTTCCTGGATTTACTTTAATTGATGATCTTTGTTTAATTGGTACAGAAAAGCCTCTAAGTGAACAGGAATGGGAAGAAAAAGTACATATGGTCTATGATCCAGATGTAAAGAAAGAAGTTCCTACAAGCTTAGAAACTGATATGGATCTTATTGGTAAGAAAGTAGGTCTCTGTATTCTTAATGAAAAAGTTGATAAGACTAAACTTGAAGGTAATGAATATGTACCTACAGGTGAAACATTCAATAAGAATAGAATTGTTAAAATTTATCATCCTGAATTGAAACTTACAGTAGCAGAAGCACGTGATGAACGTGATGCTACATTTGTTGATAAATGGAATGATAAATTTAAAGATGTAGAAGTTGATAATAGTAAAGGAGCCAATAAGAGTACAAATAACGGTACTGAAGGCTCACCGCTTAAATCTCAATCTAGTGCAGCACCTAGAAAGAGTTTATTTGGTAATAAGAAATAATATAATGAGGGCTTTTAAGCCCTCTTATAATGTATAAAGTAAATTTACCTTTAAGAGTTCAATTATCTAAAAATACTTATTTTTCTATCAACTTAAATGCATATAGAAATGCATATTTTCATACATTAAATAAAGCAAAAATAGTATTTAAAGAGATAATTGCTGCCCAATTAGAACCAATTCCTTATATATCATCCTGTAAATTAACTTATATTCTTTATCCTAAAACAAAACATCTACAGGATATTAGTAATATATGCAGTATTGCAGATAAATTCTTTTGTGATGCAATGACTGAAGTAGGTAAATGGGAAGATGATAACTATACAGTCATTAAAGAAGTAACTTATAAGTTTGGTTCTATAGATAAAGATAATCCACGTGTTGAAGTAATAATTGAATCAGAGGAAGATTCCATGCAAATTAAACTTGTTGAAAAAGAAATTGTTGATGCTATTAAATATTATGTAACTAATAATGTAGGACTTAATGTTCCTGCTAATTTTGAATTTAATGTAAATCTTGTAGCTACTAGAGGTTCTTCTGGTATTACAGCAGAAATTGATTTAAATAATATTAAAAAAGAATCAAAGACTTGTGAAGAATATATAGTAGATGAATATAACCCTGCTGAAAAAATTACTAAATCTGAAGAAGTAGAAGAAACAGTAGAAGAAAAGATTGAACCAGAACAAAATACTGAAAGAAAATCTTTATTCGGTAATTTAAAACGTCCTACTAATGATTAATTTGTGATATAGTCCAGTTATTGATTAATTGCTCAGTTAAATTACAAGTTGCCGACTGAACAAATTTAATCAAACTTTCCTCTAGTCATAAGTCCAAATATTTGGCAGGCTAGAGGGATCTTTTTAAATACTAAGGAAAATATAATGCGTGCTACTGAAAAAATGATTAAGAACGAAATCTTTGATGTATATTCTCAGATTCTTGAAGCAGTTCCTACACCTGAAGAAGAAAATGCTCTTACTTCTGAACAGATTGCTATTTCTTATGATCGTATTGAAACTTGCTTGAAAAAACTTCGCAAGTTTAATAAAGAATTGATTCGTTTAACTAAGCCAATGCCTGATATGCCTCAAGCATAATAATCAATTTCTTTTTGTGGTTTTTTTGAAGGTTTATATAATCAAGCCTTCTTTTAAATAGCCTTACATTTTTTATCGACTTATGTTTTCATGTTTTCATAATTCATATCTTCACCAATGTAAGGCTATTTAAATAAATAACTCTATAGTCTTATTGATTAACAAATACTTATGTCTATTCTATAGAGTTATTTATTCAGTTCTTTGGTTCATTCTTTTTTGGAAATTAAGAGACGACTTATAAGGCTTTATAAATCGAATCAGAGAACTGAATAAATATCTGTTCCCTTAGCTCAGTTGGTTAGAGCAACCATGATATAATTTATTTATATGATTGCTTTTACTATAGGAAATTAAAGATGAAAATAAATCTTGAATATCCTTATTCTGAGAAATGGAAATTTGGATATATTGTTACTAATTCAGAAAATAGAAAAACTTTAATTTTATACAATGATTGTGGTGATAGAACTAGTACACAATATGCTAGATATTTACTAGCAATAAAGTTAAAAAGATTTCTAACTGAAGAAGAAACAGTAGATCATATAGATGGAGATAAAACTAATGATTCTCTAGATAATTTACAAATATTATCTAGAGAAGATAACATTAGAAAAGCTTGTAAAAAACCAGATATTAAATTAATTTGTCCTATATGTGGAACAGTTTTTTATAAACAAAGTTCTAAATTATCTGGAAAAAAATTAAGAGAACGAGTTAAAAATAATTTAATATGTTGTTCAAGGAAATGCGGTAGAATTTCTGCATCAAGAAAATTAAAAAAGAATAAGGGAGATTAGCTTAATGGTAAAGGGAACGGCTTATACCCGTTTAAAGCGGAGCCTAGATAAGACTCTGTTACTGGTTCGAGTCCAGTATCTCCCACCATTTAATAGCGATATTCTGAATGTGATTTCAATTATCAGAAATTAACTAGTAAGGATATTGCTTATACAGGTAAATATATTCCTGTTGACTGCTAGGAAAGACTAGCACCTAATTATTGCAGGCATAGTTCAAAGGTAGAACCCTAGACTTCCAATCTTGTGATGAGAGTTCTATTTTCTCTGTCTGCTCCAAAATAAGACCCATATGAGATACTTCTTTGTAAGTATGTACCTGGGTGCTTATAGGTAAATCGTAAGCCTTAAAACGATTGACGATGCGAAACAGACCATTGACAAAGTGAAAGAGAACTTGATAAGAGGAAGAAACCCTTGACAAGAGGCAAAGACCCTTGACTGCTGGGTATATGGCCAGTTGACAGATAGGAAATAGACCTCTGACTATAGGGAAAGACCTACTCTATCTCTGTAATGATGGCAAATTATATGTAGGGCGCAGATTGTTATGTAGCGATACACATAGCCGTTATAGCCTTCGGATATGGCTAGTCCTTTTTCAGTATTTTAGCGACTTTAAACTTAAAGAATACGAGCAGCAACTATTATGCCGATAGTTCATGCGGGGACATCTAAATCGATGATAAAGAGGAGGATGAGCCTCTCAGGAGAATCTAGTTTTACTAGGTAAACTTTCAAATTGAACCAGACAAAGTTCCTGTTAAGAGTCTGGTTCACCTACATATACAAATTATTTTAGTTTTTATATTTAGGTGAATAATGTTCTTTAAATTTCATAAAAGTATTATTAACAGTAATCATGTTAATTATGTAGATATAGATGAAATTACTTTAAATATCTATGTTTATTTAACTAATCATGATCGTATAGAATTTAAATGTAAAAACTTAGAAGCATTAAATAAAGCATTTGATTTATTACTTTATAGATTAAATAAATCCAAGGAAGATACAAATGGCTGAATTTCTATTCTTTCATGATACAGGAATTAATATTAATAATATTGATTTCTTTACTATCAATAAAGATAGAACAGGTATTACTTTCTTTATGAAAGGTGAAACAAATATCACTATCTTTAAACCAGAAGAAGTTAATATTGAAGATTTTTATGAAGGTATTGTAAATATGATTTATGATACTGATGAAGATGAGCCAGAAGAATTAGAGATTAATTAATCCAGAGTGGTGAAATTGGTAAACACAAGGGACTTAAAATCCCTCGGAGAAATCCTTACGAGTTCAAGTCTCGTCTCTGGAACCAAAACAATATATAATACATATAGATACTTTCATTTAGAATTTTCCTTTGTTGGGAAATAAAATCTATAGCAACTAATATACAAACGAGTCATGATAGTTAAAACGTCCATATCCTCCTAGGTATGTTGCTAATTGCAAAGAATAGCTTCTACTCCAGAAGCAGCTATAGTCATTCCCCAGTTACCTTGTATATGTAAGCTGGGGATTTTCATACAGGGTATTAGCCAAGTTGGTAAGGCACTAGGTTTTGATCCTAGCTATCCATGGTTCGAGTCCACGATACCCTGCCAATATTTATAGAATCTTTTAATTTGAGAAGAATCACTGATTAATATCAGCAAATAGAAGTTTAGGAAAAGCGTTAGCTTCAAAGGGTCTAGCGATAGATTGCTTGCCAGATTAGACAGATTATAAACGCAGATTTCATGGATCTATGAGTAATAATTTGTTCTGGATCTATCAACGAAAAATCTTAAGAACGAGGCGTCCATGAAACGCCTACAATCTTATGCTTCTGATTCTTCTCAAACTAAAATATTTTAAGGAGATTAACAATGAAAATGAATGAAAAATTTACTTGGAGTGTTCTTTCAATGAAAGGACTATCTAATAGTGAAAAAGTATATTTAATATCTGCTTATCCTGAATGTAATCAAAACTTTGAATTTAATGGTAAAGCAATAGATACATTACCTACATCTACAAGAACCAGAGTAGAAAGATCATTAATAGTTAAAGGATATCTACAAGAAGTAGGAACCAGAAAAACTAATGGTCTTAAGAAATTAAAACTATTATTTACTCCTTATGAAAAAATTTGATCTTACTTCAATATTTCTTAATGCTACTGCTTTTTTATTATTTATAATAATAACTTTAGTATTAATAATAGCAATTAAATACTTAGTTCTTTTTTTATTTTATGGATGTATATACTAAATTTGTAATGAGTATTCCTAATATTCATTATTCAGATAAATGTTATCTTATATTAGCTTATGATTCTTGTGATGAAGAATTTAATTATGTAGCTAAAAATATAAGAAAACAATTTCCTAGAGAAACAAATGTACGTATAGAACAAAGATTATTAGATTTAAATCTTATTTATAGAACCAAAAGTAAAAGTAAATTTAGATTAAATTATATTTGGAAAGACGGATTTAATAGGATACCTAATCATGACAATTCGTATCGAACTTACTAATAAAAAAAGATTTTCTTTTAAAGATCAATGCAAAATTGATAAATATTTCATCATTAAATTTATAGATGAAATTGAACATCCTGGAATTTTTAAAGCAGTTAGAAATCCATATAAAGATGATGAATTTGTTCTTGAAGATTATAATGATCGTTGGATCTATAGTGATGACGAAAACATGATAGAATCTTGGGAAGAAATTGAATTTAAGTAGTTGCTTGTTAATCTCCGTTAAATAAGCACTTGGTTAGTCTCTACAAGTAAAATTGAGACTTCTCTCTTACAACATTATTTATATCCTTATCTTTTATAGATAAGGATTTTTTATTTTTTATTATGTCTAATACGTTAAAACTTTGTCTTAATAGAGATAAGATGTTTGATAAATTAACTACTTATCTTGAACAAGCAGCTTCTACTTATGAATATAAAGATTTAGGTAAAGCTGGTATTAGAGTAGTATTTTGGTCTTCTCAAGAATTACCTCCTACAACAGTAGATATTAAATATCTTATAGATGGTACAACTTCTATTATTTATAACCAAGGTAAGAATCCATTAGCAGGATATGATTTAGCAGATTATATTGTTAAAAATACTTGCTTTGAAAATGATCCAAGAGATAATGGAAATTATACTAAAGTAATAGAAAATGTTAATTTAACTGAGTATTTAAAAGAACTTTCTAAGAAAGATCATATTTCAGTTAAATTTCTTAAAGAAGATAAATTAAGTAATTTAATTGCTTATAGAATTGATTATAAAGATTATAATTCTTGTAGATTAACTTTTTACCCTAAAACAAATAGATTACTTATTCAAGGAAAGCCATTAAATGCTTTCTATACTTGTAGTAAATAGAATAAAGCCCTTACAAATGTAAGGGCTTTTTTATTAATTAACTAGGTGTCTAAATAAAGCTATAAATGGATTCATAGTTAATGATCTAAAGAACATATCAAATCCCATAGTATTTCCTAATCCTCCTTCCCAAGCTTTACTGACTAAGTTATCGGTAATAGCAGTACCAATTCCAGATAATCCTATTGCATTAAACGGAACAAATGCAGGAATCATAGATCCAATTAATGCTCCGAAAGGATTATATTTCAATAAAGAAGCTGCAACTTTAACAGATCGAATCTTGTAATCATAGAACCACATTAAACCAATAGATTCAAGATATTGTCTCTGTCTTCCTCTAAATTTATCATAGTCAACAAATTCTTCTTTAATTCGTCTCATAGCAGCTTCTCTAGTCCATCCTCTTCTGTTGATTAAATCATCATAAAGAATAGATTTAGCAACAAAGTCTCCATACTGTATAGACTTTTCAAGAGCTTGATATAAAGTAGTATCTTTAGTTACTGCTAATGTTCTTGATAAAGTATTCAATGGTTCAGGTAATTCACCTAATTTCTCTTCAAACCATTGACCTAATTGTCCATCAGAAATTTCTACTTCATCAGGTTTAATACCTAAATCAGCAACCGTTGACATTTCACCTTGTTCAATTAAAGGTCTAATAGTCTGCATACCCTGATAAGAATTACGTAATGTCTCTATACGAGCTTCTAATAATCCCTTTTGATATTCATCAGTAGTAGCAAAAATATCAGCTTGTAGCTTCATTATTTCTCTTTGAGTATCAAAATAATGTTCAAGCTCTGCTGTCTTTTGAGGAATACCTTTAATAATAGCTGTAAGAGGAACACCTGCAATCATAAGCTGTATAACATTACTTATAGCATTTACAGCAGGAACTACAACAGATTTAACAACAATAGTATTTCTGGCATAGCTCATCATTGCCATATCCCATTGTTCTATAGTCTTAAGCCATCTATATCCGTTATTTCCTAAAGTAGCTACTAAAGCTATCTTTATAGCTTTCTGAACTTCAGAATTATATCTTGTATTGCCTGTATAGATATCAGTAACAGAAGCCATCTTAGAACCAATAACATCTTCTACTAAATCTACAGGTACATAGAATTTATTCTCTCCAAAAGAATCAAAAATATATTCTTTAATTTCAGGAGTTAATAATTTTAATGTAGATTCTATTGTTGGATCTGTTTTAGCTAATTCAAATACATTAACAAAACTATTTCTTGTAAAAGAATCAGCTTTGTTATACATATCATGCAGAACATCAATAGATTTCTTATTGATTTCTTTAGCTATTCTTTCTTCTGCTTGACGACCTAACTGTCTTCCAATCATATCGGTAATATCTCTATTGAATTTACCGTAATTGTTAATAACAGTTGGATCTACAGATCTTTCATAAGCAACAATATCTCCATCTTCATTAAATACAGGTACATATTTCTCAGTATGAGGAATATTCTTATTAACTATATCTCTCTGAATAAATCGAGTAATTCTCTTAACATCTTCAGGTTTAGTTATTAATCCTCCTGTATATCCTGTAGAGAATCCAGAAGATATATCTACTCCGCCAGCAGTTTGATTAACAATTTGAATAATACCTTCATTAAACTGAGGAGGAGTTAAACTACTATAGTAATAATTAATATTCTTATTACTTTCAGCAGCATTACTATTATATTTAGCTACTTTCTTATATCCATGACTTAATAGATAAGCTTCTTTTGTAGAATCAGCTATAACTATAGAACCAGAAGATTTCTTAATAGCAGGTAAATATCCTTTTTGATAATTCCATTTAGCATTGCCTTGTGCTTTTTGTTTTTCTTCTTGAGCAATATTATATAAAGCAGAAGTAATATGAACTATTGCATCAAAGTCAGAAGCAATATATTTAGATAATACTGCTTTTTCAGAAGCATTAGATTTCTCTATAGCATATATAGAAGTTAATTGATCCAAAGCAGTAATTAATTCTGATTTAACTTCTAAGTTATAGTTATATCCTCTAAGATAAGCTATAGCTTCAGCATTTCTTAATAAGAGATTACTTTCATTTCTTCCTGTAACCATAAATGTAGCTAATTCTTCACACTTCTGCTGATATAAATTAAACATAGCAATATCAGTAGAATTTTCTTTAATAGTTTTAAGAAGATTAGCTTTTATAGCTTTTCTATAACTATGATTATCAATTAAATCAAGATTCTTATCAGCTTCAATACCAAAAGCAGATAAATCAACAGAACCAAGAACTTTAGTAAGAGTTTTCATTTCCTTCTTACTAGGTTTATTCTTAAATTTATTTCTAAGAATAACAGGGAAATTATTAATAAACTCATTACGTGTTCTTTGAACCATATATCTAATAGGTTTAATCAAATTATATGCATCTGCATTTCTATTTGTTAAACCTACTAAGTCAGAAATCATATCTTTAACAGATTGAGGAACCCATTTAAGTTTATGGATCTGAACATTTAAGGTATCAAAGAAAACTTCACCATGACCATTTTTAAGAGGTTCTATAACAGATCCTCCTATGGTAGCTATATTCTTACCTAACTTAGTTGTAGCTTTATCAGCAGCCTTATATAAGCCTTCCTGAGCCTTTTCTACAACTGTATTCATTACTTGGTTCGTAATCTCATTTGCTTTAGCTGTTGTATCAGCATCTAAAGTAAACGGAGTTTTAGCCTCAACAATAAGATGATTAGCTAATTTATCTAAAGCATCAGTAACAGATTTCTCATTAAGAGTACCTGCTGATGCTTGAGTCATGGTATAGAAAAGATTCTTAAAATAAGTTTGAAGCTTAGTATCAAAATTACCTTTAGATTTAGCTTCAATCTTATTATCAAGATTTCCTACAATTTCTCTTAATTCTGGATCTACAGCAAGAATACCCATAAAAGCAGCTAAATGCATTTCTTTAGGTATATCTTTATTAATACCCATAAGTACATCATATTTAGCAGCTAATCCGTTTGGATCTTCTACTTTAGAATAAAGATCTTCATAAGATAATTTCTTTTGAACCAAGGATTGAAAATCTTTAATTAAAGCAAGAGATTTTTGATTAATACCATTAGCTGTAACCATAGTAGCAGCTAACATATTAAACATTTCTCTTTGTTGAGCATTCCATTCAGGGAATGCAGCATAAGTAGTTAAAGATGTAGCAGCTAATTTACCTTGGTTCAATGCTATAAAATCTTTAGCATTATTTAATTTGAAATCTCCTACTTTATTTAAATCAACTTTAGTTTGAAGTTGAGTTACAAGAGATTCTCTTAAATTAGCTAATCTATCATTTTCTTCTATTGGATCTGTTCTGAATAAGATAGGAGATTCTATAGAAGTTAAACCTGTAGTATTACTATTAAATTGTTTATTAATAATAATAGCTGTATTAGCTTGTAATTGACTAAAGTAAGAAGTATTTAATGAAATTTTATCTGTTCCAAATAAGAATTCTTTTAAGAATTTAAATAATTTCTTAAATGAATCAGTAACAAAATTAGGAACCATAGACATAACTATATTCATAGTTTTGTTAGATACTTTACTAGAAGTTTCTGTCTTGGTTATCTTAAATGCTTCTTGTACTGCTGGATCAGATAAGCCATAAGCCATAAATTCATTTAAGGCTTGAGCTACATTACCAGAACCAAGTAAATTACTTACTTTATTCTGAACATCATAATATTTATATAAAGCTTCAGGAGATAATCTAAAATCTTTAGCATCAAGATCATGATTAATGAAATCATTCATTAATTCTAAAATATTATCAAAAGCTTTAACTTGAGCATCAGATAATTTAGATTTATCTGTCTGATATTGATAAGCTAATTTATAAGTTACAGCATGAATAAGTTCATGCATAAGATTTATCTTCTTATCAACAAAATCATTATTAAGTACAAACATAATATCTGTACTTGGATCATAAAATGCTTTGGTCTTATTATCTCTAGTAATAGTAGATGTATCTACACCTAATCTATTAGCTACAGTAATTAAAGAACCCATTGTCTTAGCTTGAACCAGACGAGTATTACCTATAGCTCCATTTCTTTCTAAAGTTTGATAAAGAATATTACCGCCTAGAGCTTTAGATAATTCACTCTTAAGATCAGAGAATCTAACAGGTTTAACATCTCCTGGATTTACATCTCCTACAGATTGTCCTTGAAGTTGATCAAACCTTTTTGTATAAAGTCTCTGAAGTCTTTCTAAAGGAGTTTCATCTCTAGTAACTTCTTTACCATCTATAGTTTCAGTTATTTGTTTTAATGGTTCATTTCCTTTATGGAAATAAGGATTTTCAGAACCAGCCATTTGATCAGAAGAAAAGTCAGTATTTAAAATAGCATAAGATCTAGCTTCAACACTATCAGCATTATTTTTAAATTCTTCTATAGTAGCTTTAATTGATTTTACTTTTTGTTTATAAATATCTTTATATATTTTTTCTCTTTCTTCTTTTGAATCTATTAATCTTAATTTCTTATTTACTTTTTTAAATACTTTATTAACAAGTTCTTCTTCAATATTTCCAGAAGATAAGAAATCTTTTATTTCTTTAATTCTAAAATCTTCTTTATTATCTCCAGATATTTGGTTATCTGGTAAAGATTCTAAAGCATGAATAGTAGATAAAAATTCATCTTCAGTAAAAGCTCTTAAGAAATCTCTATATCTATTTTCCATCATTCTAAATAGATTATTATTTAGAGCTTCCATAGCAGCTTGATTAATCTTAGGAGCTTCTTCATCAATTTTATCAATAGCCATATGAATACCGTCGAAAATCGGTAATACATCTTGGAACATTTGCATAACTTGATCAACCATAGTGGCATCACCTAATCCCATATTTAATTGAGGAATAGGTTTAACTCCACCATCTGTAGGAAGAGTAATTTTATTATTTATAGTGTTATTTCCAAACATATCAGAAGCATATGCCGGAGATACTAAAGAATTATTATCTTGATAATCTTGTTTTTCTAATATAAAGTTCTTTTTATTATTAGAAACTTTGGCTCTAAATTTTTGGTTCTTATTAGTTATTTCATCTAAATCTCTTGTAGATAAACCATTAGAACCAACTTCATTAATTTTAGAAGAATAATCTCTAATTAAAGCTCCTCTATACATTCCTGTCATCATAGATGCAGCATGAACTACAGAATATAAAGAATCCATAGTTTCTTGGCTATATGCTTTATGAGTAGCATTTAATACATTTTGTGTATAAATAGTAGCTATATTATTTATAAGATTTTTTTCAAAATTAGTTTTCTTTATAGAAAATTCTTTTAAAGAATTAGAAGAATTAATTAAATCATAAAAATCAATTTTTCCATGATTAGTTATATATATTCTTCCTGTTTCTTCTTCAATATATAAAGAATTATTAATTAAATTATTTAAATAAGTACAGAAATTATTAAATTCTTGTAAATTTTGTTCTTGATTTTCTGAAGGAAAGAATGCATTAGCTAATTCTTGTCTAGAATATTTAATTCTATTATCATTATTATTTTTAGCTAAATTTTGCATAGCAGCAGAAATACTAGAATATAGATTCTTTTCTAACATTTTTACTATATTTCTTGCTGTAGTTTCTTTTTGAGCAAAATATAAAGATTGAGTTACTACATCTTTAACAGCAGCACGAGAAATAGATATTTTTTTATCAGAAACTATAGTATTACCTTCGGAATCTTTAGTTTCTTCAAAATTAACTCCAAAATCAAGAATATCTAATACATTAATGACACTCGTTACAATATTATTAAAGTTATTAATATCTTTATAATCATTCTTTTTATTATTTTTAACATTCTTAATCATTTTAAGAATATTATTTTTAGTTTCTTTAGCTACAGAAGTATATACGTCATCAACTGAGCTTTTAATTCTTTCCATTACATCATGCTTAGATAATGCTTCTCCTTGAAAAGCTATACCACCTTTAGCAATTAAATCTTCCCATTCAGGTGTAAAGTTACCTAATGTATTCATTATTAAACTCATAATAAATCCATTGGTAATACCATCAGCTTCTATATAAGCATATGTTAAATAATTCTTTAAATTTTCTTGATTATTTTCTGCTAAAGCATGATCCAAACGAACTAATTCAGCTATAGCATCAAATCCTGTAGGAGTTACTGCTTCTCCTATAGATTTCATTAAATCAGAATATAAAGTTACTATTGAATTTGCTTCATTTTCTTGGCTCTTAGATTTAATACCTTTAGTTGGAAGCTCTGTTTGATATTTAAATAAAAGATCTTTTAAATTTTTATAATTTTCATTATTTCTAATATTATCTAAAAACTCTTGAGTTTCTTGATAAGATTTATTATGAATCTTAAATCCAATACCTTGAGCTATAGCTAAATCAAGATATTTTCTATATTGATTATTAGTTAAATCAATAATAGCTTTAGTAGGTTTATTAATCATACGAAGAATCTTACTACCTTGAGGTGTAGAAGATCCTTTCTGCTGTAAACGTCCTACAGAAGTTATACCATGATTATATTTACGATAAACTTCATTATAAGATATACCTAATTCTTTAGTTATACTATTAAATACTTCTTTTTCATATTCAATAGTTTCTAATTCTCTTTGAATTTGAGCATTATAACCAAGAATAGATTCTAAATCTTGATTATTAAATTCACCTTGATTTCTATCTCCAGGAAGTTCACCAGTTTCAATAGATTTACTAAATAAATTAAGTAAAGATTTAAGACCAAGATTTAATAATAAATTTTCTTTAAAGAAATCTTTATAATATTTAACTTCATTGGCTCCTTGAATAGTTTTCTTTTCATTATTTGTTATAGGAGTATTATTATGAAGTTGTGTTTTATCAACAGGTACTGGATCATTCATGTAAAATTCATTATCCTTTCTTGTTTCAGAAAGAATATTTGAAATTACATAATTCATGGTCTTAAAACCATTTGTTTTATTTTTAATTTGTTTAAAAATAGAATTATCTTTATTAAAATGAATAACTTCAACATATCCATTAGGATTACCATCTTTATATTTAGTTATTCTTGATTTTTCAAAAATCCAAAAATTAGGATTTAAATTTTTCCATCTATTTTCATATTCTTTTTTATATTTATAATCTTTACTTTCTGTTTTATAAATATCTTTAGTTAAAACATTAAATACTTCAGAAACTACTGAATCAATTATTAAATTAGATTCAGTATCTTTTGCATCTAATGTTTTAGATAATCCTAAATTATCTCTAACATCTCTAGAAATATCAGTAAGAATTTGTCTTTGGAATTTAGAATTAATTAATTCATTTAATCCTTCATTATCTAATCCAGAATATTTTTCTTCTAATTCTTCATCAGAAATCATATTCTGAGAAGGACTGCTAATAAGATATTCAAATGTAGATAATATAACTGTATCTAAAATATGAGGATTAATTAAAAGATTTCCATCTTCATCTTTTTGAACCAAAGCAAATAAACGTGTTTTATTATTAGATAAAACATTTTCTAAATCTTTATCTGTAGCATTTTCTGGATCAAGAAGAATATTATATAAAGAATTTAAAATATATTCTTCAACTCCTTGATCTCTTAATTTTTTTCTAAGATCTTCAATTTTATTTAATAAATTTCCATAAAGATTATTATTATATTCTTCAGGTAATGTGCCTTTTTCAATAAAATCTATTAATCGTAAATCTAATTCTTTAGAAATACGTTCTTTGATATTTTTATAAAATTCATTAAAAACAGATTTATAAGTTTTTAATTGTTCTTGAGTATATGTGGGTTTATGTAAGAAATTAGTATGACCATTGGCTGTAGTAGTTGCATCATATAATTTTCTATTAGATAAGATATTAAATACATCTTTAGCTACATTATCTAAACCTAAAGTAATACCTTTAACTTTCTTTTTAAATACTCTATCAAATAATTTTCTAGTAAATGGATTTAAACTATTTAAACCAAATTTTTCATTAGCTCTAATCTTAGTATTAACTACCATTTTTTCTTCTTCTGTATAAGAAGATTCAGGTTTAGTTAAAACAGGATTTCCATTACTATCAAAAGTAACTAATCTATTTTCTTTAGTTTGTTCTCTTAATGCTTGTTCTTCTGAATCATCTATTTCATATTGACCAGATGTTTCATCAGAATCATTATCTTCTTCTTTTTTAATAATATTCTTAGATTTAACTTTTCTTTTAATCTTTTTAGCAAAATCTATTTTAACTTCTTTAGGTTTATTACTTTCTTGGATCTTAGTATTAATATTTCCTAAAGATTTCTGATATTTTTGATAAATATTTTTATCAAATAAAACATCATTGATATTAGAAATATCAATAGAAGATACTCCTAATTCAGGATATAAAGAAGCTAATGTATTATAAGCTAAAGCAGCATCTGCTACTAAGGAACCAATAGAATTAATCCTATTCTGATCTTTAGAATCTGATTTATTAAATCCTTTATTAGTAACATCAATAAATTTATTATTTATTGGATCATAAGATCTAAATTTAATATCAGATTTATCAGAAGTATTATTAATAGCATCTAATTTATTTAAACCAGAATTAATCCAAGCACCTAATTTCTTCATTTGGTTCTTAGCTTGTGTAATATTCTTATTAGCTAAGTTATTAAGAATAGTAGGTATAAATTCTTGTTTATTAGTCTGCCAATTCTTAGATCTAGATGTTTCAGTATCTATAGCAGATAATGTATTATCTGATAAAGAAGTATTAAGAGTATTCTTAATACCTTGTAATGTATTTAATTTATTAAGATCTTCTTTTTGTTTAGCAGTTAAACCTAATTTATCTTGATTCTGAAGAATAGTATTAACTGTTTTTTCAGATAAATTATAAGGTTTATATTTTAATATAGTATCTAAAGAAGATTTTAAATTATTTAATGTATTCTGATCTACATCTTTATTTTTAGATAAAATATTAAAGTTTTCTTGTAAAGAACCAGTAATATTAGTTAATACAGAATCAGAATATTGATAAACACTTTGTAAAGCATCATTATTCATTAAAGTATGAATAGCTTCAGATGCTTTAAGTAATTTTTCTTTATTCGGATCATCGTCTGGTAATTTAGATACAGCTTCATTAATTTGATCTAAATTATCAAAGTTTTCTAATCTATTATGAAGATCAATAACTTTTAATGCAGTAGATTTAGTTTTATTATGTTCACCATCTGGATCATCTTTTAATAAAGATGCTAATTCAGATACAGCATTTTGATATTCAACAATAGCATTATTAGAACTATATCCTTCAGATTTAACATCTTCTTCAGGAATAGTAAGAGATTCTACTGCTTTAGATAATTCTTTAGATTCTTTAGATAAAGAACCTAAAACTTCGTTATTTACGATAGCATCTTTAAAATCATTATTAAGAGTATCTACAGTTTCTTTATTACTTAAGTTATTAAATAAAGTAGTAGATACATTTCTTAATTCCTGATTAGCTTCTTTATTATCTAATTTAGATTTTATTTTTTCAGGTATAGAAGATGATTTATAAGCTTCTATAGCTTTGTTTTTAGCTGTAGAAATGCCTTTAATTGTAGTTTTAACAGCTCCTTTAGTTAATCCAGGTACTTGAATAATACCTGCTCCAGGAACAGCTCCTATAACGCTTTCAGATATATTAGAACCAACACCTTCTAATATATCTTTACTTGGATCAGCATATTTTTTAATAGCTATATTTTGAGGTATTGTTTGAAATCCAGTAATACCTTCTTCAGTCATTTCACCAAGAATATTTTTAGCAAATTCTGCTTTAGTTAATCCTGATGGAATTTTTTCTAATCCTTTAGAGAATGCACCAGCAAATGTAGCTAAAGCTCCTACTTCAAATAAAACAGGTAATGCAGCATCATAAGCTATTTTATTTTTAGCTTTTTCTTTAGCTAAATCTTCTTGCATTCCTTGAGAAATTAATTCTTTATAGTAATTTCTATAAGGAACAGAATTTTCTAATAAATCTTCATGAGAAATATTTTGAATTTCATTCATTACTTCAGATGCAGAACCAGTACCTTCCATAGCACCAGAAGTAATCATCCAAGAATATTTATTACCAAAATCTTCTAAAGAAGTTGGAATAATCTTTTTAGCTAATTTATCTCCTAATACATTGCCTACAGCATTTTGTACTCTAAGAGGTAATTTTTTATCAGTAAGAAGCTTTTCAGCAATATCTGTATCAAATCTAGATTTTTTAGCTAAATCTAATGCTTCTTGAGAATATTTAAGAGCTTTTTCTTTATATTCTCCTACAACTCCTGATATTAATCCTTGGTTCTTTAATGTAGAAGGAATAGGAGTATTAAGACCGCTAGGGGTAAATACTTTAGAAATAGTTTTTCCTGTTTCTTCAGAAAGAACATTATCAAGAATTTGCTGTCTAGTTAAACCTGCTTTGGTTCCAGCATTAACTTCTTTATTTAATAAAGATACTTCATTTAATAAAGCTTTATCAGATGTATTTAAAGATTCTTTACCTAATGATTTACCTAAAGCTTTTAATCCACTATTAACAATAGCAGATGTACCTAAAGAAGCTCCGATAGAACCTACAGCACCAGAACCAAGATGTCCTAATTTCATAGGAGAAGTCATGGTTACTGCTGTAGCATCTAAAGCATCTTCTTTAATACGTTTAGCCCATATACCAGCATCTCTACCGATTTTAGATAAATCAGCTAAAGTTTTACCTTTAGTTTGTACTTCATTTCTATATAATTCTTCTGAAGCTGCTTCTTCTTTTTCTTGCTGTAATCTATTATATTTTTCATTACGAGCCTGAATAGCATTTAATCTTCTTAATTCTCTTTGAAGAGGATCAGATAAATTTTTATTAAATACATCTTCTTCAAATTGATTAATACCACCGTAAACTTTATTAGCTAAGTTTGGATCTATAAAAGAAGGTAAAGCAGCAACTGAAGCAATTCCTGTAACAGCAGAACCAAGAGCACTATTAGCTGTATCTAATGCTGCTTGTCCCCAAGTTCTTTCAGCAGTTCTATCTCCAATATATTGAGCACCTGCATTACCAAAATTTTGATAAATAGCATTAGTAGCATCTACACCATACTTATTAACCATTTGGTTATAAGTAAGTTTATAAAAATCATTTTCAAGATCAGATCTAATTGCTGTTTCTTTTTCTTTAACAGGATTATCTAAACCAGCTAAAGAAGAATAATAATCAGTATTTGCTACATCTCTTTCTATTAATTCTTTATTTAAAGGCTGAGTATCCATAAAAAACCCATTTTATTAATAACTTATAGCTTGATTTAATGCTTCTTGCTGTTTTTGTCTTAATTTTTGTTGTTCAACAGTTAAATTGCCAACGCTTTTATTAAAAGATCCACGTAAAGAATCTATATCTTTTTTTAAATTTTTATCATTTAATATTTGATTATAACTATTATTATATTCTTTTAATTGATTTCCTAATTTATTAGCTAATTGAATTTTATATATTAAATTTAATTTATTAGCTTCAGTAGGATTTAAATCATATAATCTTTGTGCTTCTGCTACTTGTTGATCTAATAAATTCTTTTGAGTTTCTGCACTAGTAGCTAAATTTTCTATTTCTCTAAGTTTATTTAAATTTCTATTAACAGTTATTAAACTTTTACTTCTTTTTTGATCTTTATTAATTTCTTTAAGAAAATTAATTTGTCTTTGATTTAATGAAAAACTTGGATCTGTATTAGGCAACCATTTATTAATTCCAGTGCTAAATTCACTATTATTACTTAATAATGCAATAGTTTGAGGAATAGTTAATCCATTTTCTCGAGCAGTATTAGCAATCCAATTAGTTAATTTAGATTTAGAATTAATATCTTTGATTCCTAAAGAATCAACATAAGAAGATACTGCATCCATTGGTGCAATATTAGGTTGATCATATTTATTTAAAGTATTTTGATATTTTTCAACATCAAGACCATTAGCTATAGTATTAATAGCTTGTCTTTGAGAAGAAGCCTCATCCTTCATTGTTTGAATAATATCTTTAACAAGAAGATTACCTTTATCTGTTTTTATCATTCCTGGAATAAAATCAGAAGAACTATTAATATTTCCTTCCGTAACTCTATTAAGACCAAAATATCCAGGACTTTTTACTAAATTTCCTACATAATCATTAGCATCATTTATAGCTACATAACTATAACCATGATCTTCTGCAAATTTTCTTGTTTTATCCCAAGCTTCTTGTTGTTTTTGAGGAGTATTAGCATCTTTAGCAAAATCTCTATAGACTTGCCTTAACATTGCAGATTGTTCTAAATCTCGTCTTTGATCTCCGTATTGTTTACGAGCTAATCCTAAATGACCTGCTGCTGTTAAAGCATTTCTAGTAGGATTAATATCTTCATGAAGTTTCTTAGATACAGCAGAATTTAAAGCTCTTTCTCTAGCTAAAGCATTAGCTTTTTGAGCATAAGCTTGATTACCTGTTGTTTGAGCCAAAAGATAAAGATTTTTAATATCTCCATTTTTATCATATTCAAGGTTATTTTCATAATCTCGTCTATCAATATCTTTTTGAAGCATTGTAAATCTATCTTGCAATGCTTGTTGAGATACTTTAGCTGATACTCTTCCTGAAATACCATCATAAAGTTTTCCACTTTGAATAGCATTCATTAAATCAGCTTCAGTTTTATACTGATTCATACGTTCAGCTAATATACGATCAGCATTATCTTGATCTGTTTTAGCTAAAGTGGTTCCAAATTCAGCTAAATTATTACCTAATTTATCAAAACCTCTAAGAGCTATTCCAAGATTTCCACTCACATCTAAAGTAGGAGAATGAGTAGGATTGTATCCTAATTGAAAAAATGAAGAAGCCATTACATTCTCCTATTAACGACTAAGCTTATTATCGTTATACCAATTATCATATTTACCAGTAGAACCTGTTTCCATAACACTACGAGTATTAGCAATATCTCCTAATTTAGTGTTATAAGATTTAATAGAATTATTTAAATTGGTATTAGCTAAATCTTTTTGGAAATTAAATTGATCTTTAGCAAATTTAAGTGCTTTATTTCCCATATAAAGATTACCAAAAGCACTGGCTAAAGAACCAAGTCCTTGAATACCAGCTCCTATATTTTGAAGATTCCAAGAACCATCAGAATTTAAAAATGTATTTTTTAATCCATTATTAAATCCATCCCACCATGATCCAGTAGAAGAACCAAGAGGATTATTACTTGCTAATTGATTAAAAGCAGAGAAATCAGAGCCTAAACCTGTATTAGTACCAGCTAGTCTAGCTACAACACTTGCAGGGATTTCTTCACCAGTGGATTCGTCAATATATCCTAATTCAGCCATATATAACCTTTTATTTAGAGAATTGAAGCAATCCAAATAATAGGTTATTGCTTCTTATATTAATAAATTTAATTATAAATTATCTACTTACACCTGTTAATGGTAAAGCTAGTGTATATGTAGGATAGTTATGTATTAAATCTAAAGACATATCTGTAGATATAATAGTAGATGTTCTATTTAAGAATGAATCTGGAGATTCTCCAGAGAATCCCATAAAATCTTTATATAGAGCATTTACATAACTCATACCTATAAGACTATTCTTTCCCATTAATTCCTTGGTTCTGTCAGAAATATCTTGCATGGTACTTGAATATTCATTCATTAATTTAGTACCAGCATTCATCCATTTTTGAGCAGAAGAATTTATATAATCAGAATAACTATTTAAAGTAGCAACACCTAATTTTAAAATATTTGCACAACTGCATAGTTCTCCCCAACAGCCATTAAGATCTATATCTCCTTTTCCTATCATATAGGAAGCAACTAATACAGCTACAGTAGCTAAAATCTTACCTGCTACTTCTCCGAATATTGCTGTAAATGCTTTAAATATCATTGGCATAACGAATTTATTAAACATCATGCCTCCTAAAGCTACTGTAATAGCTGCTAAAGAATAAGCTATTGTTGTAGCTGCTGCTGCTCCTGCTGCGGATGTAATCATTCCTGCTGTAAACATAGCAGAATAATACATACCTGCTATTAATTCACCTAAACCATTCCAAGATAATGCTATAGCAACAATAGCTACAAATATTTTAAATATTCCTCTTTGATACCAACGTACTTTTTTCTTTACGTATGCATTAAATACAATATAATTGCAATGTGTAGCAAAATCTGTAGAATTTATTAATCCTATTTCTTTAAATGAATTATATTCAAGAGGAATAATAAATCCAGATTCATCTTCTTCACCTAATTCATTATATGCATCATAAGATACTGCTTTACCTGAATAAATAATATTGTCATAAGTTAATTTAGTAAATCTAATCTCTTCATATCTATTATCAGAGATTTGTTTACGCATATAAACAATATTTTCATAATTAGTTACAGTAACCCAATGACCTGTACCACTATCTCCGCCATCTTCTACCCATTCTTCTGATTCATAAGATTCTCTAGCACGTTCTATAGAATATTTATTCTTTCTGGCTCCTGGAAAGATTTTTCCATTTTTAATTTTAAAATCTGATATTTTATAATTAATTCTAGTATTATATGAAGCAATACCATAATCAGATTTAATTTCTATAGTTTTATTTCTTGTAGATTTAATTATTGGTATTAAAGTTGAATTAGAAGAACCAGTAGAATTATTAGATAAGTTTTCATTTAAATAAAGATTATAAAAATATTCATAAATATATTTTTTATTCTCCATATTTTTAGAATTAATTGAAGAACCAAATTGAATATATGCATATTGAATATCATTTATTTCTTTATTATCTTTAAGATTTTTAAGTAATTTATTAAAATTACTATTATTTTGTGATCCTGTTACTTTTTTATATGCTTTTCTAATCCAATTATAAGTATCAGGATGAAAACTATCTGAATAGAACTGTTTATCTTGTCTTAAAGGTATATAAGGAAAATATGCTTTTTCTATTGGATTAGCTTTTTTAAAAAAAGAATCATAATAAGATTTTCCTGTACCTTCAGCATAATATTCATAATATTGCTTAGTAGCAATAATATTATTTATTCCTGTTGTTGGATCTTTTTGATAAGTATCTACTTTATAAGAAAGAATTAAATATCTTTTATCTTTAGGGTATTGGGTGCTTGTAATAATTACACTAGAACCAGAAGAAAAAGTTATTTTTATATCTGATCTTTTATCTAGTACAGTTACCCAATAATATCCATCTTCTCCTTTTCTTTTTTCTCTATGAGAACCAGTAATAGTAATAAATTCTTCTATTGAATATGGATCATTAATCATATCAGGTCTATTGTTATAGACCCACATATCAGCTATATAAGATATATCATACCAATCAATAGAAGCTTCTAATATATCTAATGTTTGATTCTTTTGAAGATTAACTAAAGATACTAATATAGGATATAAATCTTCTTTTCTAATAGGAATATCAGGATAAAAAGTAGAAGTACCTAATCCAATATGATTTGTATATCCTGATCTTAATGCCCAAGTATAAAACCGTCTTAATCTTATACCAGAACCAGAAAAAAGATTATTCATCATAAATGTACCCATGTTTGGTACATTTTGAATAGCTCCAGAAACTAATGTAGAAGGTAAAAACTTCTCATAATCATCTCCTGCCATGTTATATACAACAGAAGATACATATATCTTAGTTTTGGAGCCAAATAATCCCATTATTGAAGTCCTACATTTCTACGCATAACAGATAAAACATCATTAACAGCAGCATTTTGAAGATTTGCAGGAGCTAATAAACCTTCATCAATACCTTTCTGTGTAATCCAAGCATTACTAAAGATTTGAGCTGCTTTACATTCAGCATCTCTTTCATAAGCCCAAATTTGCTTTGTATAAAGATCTTTTTGCTTACCAATAGAACCAACAACCTTCTGATTATCAGATCTATTATCTAATGTTTGTGCTCTGGTAGCTTCATAATTTTCTTTAACTAAAGCATATTGAGCATCTTCAGTAGCAAGTTTTTCAACTGTTAATGCATAATTAGCTCTATTTTGATGAGCCTGTGCTTGTGCAATAGCTAATTGTACTTTAGCCATAGCATTATTTACATTAGCATTTATGGCTCCTATTTGGCTATTAATAGCATCCCAGAAAGCTTTATCTTTACCTAATGCAAACTGTACAGCACACTGCATAGCTAATCCTGCTAATGCAGTATAGGCTTTAGCATATTCTGCACCTGTAAGTCTCTTATTCTTATATTCATCTATAAGATGTACAGAAAATGTTTTCATGAATCCGTCAAATATACCTGAACCATCTATTTGACGTACTGTAATAGTATCTACAGTAAGTTTATCTACTGGATCATGAAGAAGTTTTAATAAGTCAGGTGTTAATGCAAAATATGGATCATCAAAATTAACATTGGGAACTGTAAAATTTAATTTACCTGTGATACTTTGCAATAGATCTAAAGCTGTATCATCACTTTTAAATGTATTTGCCATAGTATTAAAAAATAAAAGCCTTACATATGTAAGGCTTATTTTACATGATAATAAATTTAATCAGTAAAACCATCAGAAACAGGAATTGAACCAGAAGCCTTCTGTGCAGCAGCTAATTCAGCTAACTGCTCTTTGGTTAATTGAGGTAAAACTGTTAGAGAAAATTCAGGAACCCATTGAGTTTTAACTGTTAGTTCTCCTGTTTTCGGATCACGTTTTGTAGAAATAGAAAGATATTTACGTTCTTTAAGAACATTATAAATGATTTGAGGAACGTGATAACCTTCAACAGTCTTTTCACCAAACGGAACAAACTTACGTACAGTACCTGTATATTTATTCCATACGGTAATAATTTCACCTTCCCAAGCTTTTTTATTCGGATTCAGATTAACAATCTGACAACGAATAAGTTTTAAAGCATCATTTCTAACTCTAGTACGTTCTGCATCTTCAGCATTTATTGCTGTAGCTGGTTTTTCAGGAGAAAGTACAGCATTAATTCTTTCTTTAAGAGTTTCAATACCAATATTAGGAGAATATTTAATTCCTAATTTATCTGCTCTTGCTTTAAGTAATTCCAATTCATTAGCAACTACTGTAGAAGGAGCATTAATTTCAGGCTGATTAATTACTTCTGACATAAAAATCCTTATATAAATTAAATTTGGAACCAAGAATATTATTTCTTGGTTCCAAGATTAAAGAAGATTATTTCTTCTTATCGCCACCACGCTTCTTACAAGCCATAATTCACTTCATTAAATTAATTAAACGGGAGCAACACATTTAATAAGACCAAGACGTTCAGGACGCTTAATCAAGAAACCATAATACCATTTAATAGAACTGAAACCAATTTCACCGTATGGTTCATTACGATCAGCAGTTTCACGACCAGGCATCTTAGTAAGAACAGAGAATTTTACAGTCTTACCGTCCGTTTGGAAGCCGATAGTAGAGAAGCTATCATCACCGACCACGAAGAACGGGTAAATATCATACTTACCATTAGTAGAATGATACTTAGTGTCTGTAGCAGTAGCACCAGCACCAGCCCAATGAAGCATTTCAGGAACACGTACAATACGGAAATTATCGATAGAACCAATTTCACCATTTAATACATTACCTGCATCAGCATAGTGTTGAACTTCAATAAATGCCTTATTTCCGAAGAAATCAGTCATTTTCTTAAGAGCAGGAACCAAGTCAATACCTACATAAGCAACACGAGAAGCAGGAATTGTCTTAGTATCAATCATACGAGAACCAGTAATAACCTTAGTCTTCATCGGAGTTCTATTATCCGTAAGAATAAGATCAAGCTTCATTATGGTTTCATAATCAAGAGTAGAAGTAGCATCTATAGTTGCATTAGATGTAGCACTACCGCAATAAAGAACAGTACCAGCAGAAGATAAAAGATCTTTCTGTAAAACAGCTTCTGTAAGCTGTGTAGCACCGTTAATTAATTCACGAGAAAGATGTTCTTTAAGCTGATCATCTGTATCAAAATCAAGAGCTTCTTTCGTAAATTCATAGAAGAAACCGAATTTATGAATAGAACCTTCAATAAGAACACGAGAGAAACCAACTCTATTAACTCTACCGCCATGTTCTGTAAGAACAGGAAGCTTAGATGTAATGGTTCCGATATCACGAGAAGAACCATACAGGTTACCATTAGCAATGGTAGCTCCGGAAGCATCAATACCCTGATCATTAACGTTACGATCATCAAGTAAAGGCAAATAATGATAGCATTTCATTGTTTTGCCATAATGCTTTGGCATATTTTCAACAGAAGCAAGAGGCATGAAATACTGATCTTTACGAGCATCAATTAAAGATTTTTTGAGCCAATAGAAAGTATTAAGCTGATCGGAATTGCTGGATGCATCAATAGAAGACTTTTGACCATCAGCAGGAGCATTATAATTTAACATAATTTACCTTATAAACGATTTTCAAATTGTTTTAAGAAATCGTCATCACTCATAGATAACGGATTTATAAATTTTTCAACTTTATTCTTGTTACTACGAGTAGGAGCAGCAGCTTTAACTTTATCGGAATTGGTTACTGGACTCTTAGGTACTGCTTTTCGTACATCTAAAGGCTGTCTCTGTAATTTTCCTTGATTTTGCTTTACTAATAAATCTCCAACTTGTTTGTAAGCAACCAAGAAAGGAACATTAACATTAATATTCCCTAATATTTTTTGTCTTTCAATCTCTTCGGAAATCTTTTGGAATACTCCGTTTTCCCGTTGAGTATGAATAGTCTGCATGATACTGGGATCTTTAAATATAGCTTCTTTAGAAGTAGCATCCCATGCATTAATGACTCGAAGTGTTTCTAAACCTTCTTGATTCTGTTTAAGATCATCAAGAATGTTAATGAAATTTGCTTCATCATCTGAGACTCTATAATTACTAGGCTGATATTTATTTTCAGCTTGAGTATCTATATCTATAGGATCTATACCAGCATCTTTCACTAATTTTTTAATAGCTTCAGGATTCTTTTTATCTAAGTCAATTAAATAATTAATCTTAGATTCATCCAAAAGACCATTATTCTCTAACATTATAAGCAATTTTCTATGAGGTGCAATAGCCTGCATCTTTTTTGTAAAGTTTGCACCTTGTTGCATTAATTGAATTACTTCTTCTGGACTTCTTAAAGTAATCATTTTTCCATTTGCTTTAAATGGAGCCATGACTTTCTTATAAAAAGCTTCATAATCTACAGAACCAGAAGATTCTGTAGTTTCTTTAGATTTATCTACTGAACCAGAGGATTTAATTGATTCTTTCTTTGGTTCTGTAATCTTAGTATTTGTATCCTGTGTTTCTGTATTATCTGAATTATTTTCTTCTTCATTTTCTGTGGATTGTGACTGATCATCTTGTTTATCATGATCTTCTTCCTCAGTTTTATTATCTTCTTCTTTAGATTCTTCAGATTCTTGTGTAGTTTCTTCAGAAGATTCTTCTTTAGTTTTATCTTCTTCATTAGAAGTATCTTCTGTAGAATCTTCTTCTTTTACTTCAGGAGGATTTTCTTTAAGAAAATCTTCATCAGACATTCCTAAAACATTTTTATCTTCCATATATTATTCTCCTGATTGAGATTGTGCTTCAGTAATAGCATTTTCTAATTCAGGAAGTTCATTTTCAGCATGATCTCCCATACGAATAGAAACATTAAGCCAACGTTTTAAATGCTGACCTGCTTTACCCATTTCAAGAGCTAAATCTCTATCTTCTTTAGAAATAGCTGGATCTCCTGCTACTCCAATATAACGAGCACATTCTTTAACACAATATTGATCAATAATAATCTTTTTAAAATCAGGATTAGATTCCAAACGTTTAATTGCATCTCGTGTAGCAATTAATTCTTTATACTGATCTTTTTGATTTTCAAGTTCAGTGACTTCACTCATGATTAGTCCTTAAAGTTAATTAAAGGCGATTGTAATTTGCTATATCTTCTGATATAGCGTTATACCCGATAGCAGCTTCAACATCTGGTTTAGTTTCATCTGGTTTACGGGATTTAAGCAGTGCTTTAGTAATCTCAAGATTTTGATTACCTTGAGCTTGAGCACGCATCTTTTCCATATCTTGCAAATGAGAAATACCATTAGCATTAAGTTCATATGCAAGACGTTCATTATCAGCCTGAGCACGTTTAAGATCAGCTTCTGCTGCTGCTTTATCCATATCAGCCTGTGTTTTATAAGCAGAGGTTTGTGCATTAACAGATTCAATTTGTGCTTTAGCACCTTGTAATCCAGCTTCAGCTTGAATTTTTTGAACTTCAGCTTGTAATTTCTGTACTTCTGCTTGTAATTTAGCTAATTCAAGTTCTTTAGCTTGTTGTTCCATTGGGTCAGGCTGAGGCTGATAAGTTCTTAATTTCTCAGCTAATGCAGGCATACGTTTAAGATCTGCTATTTCAGCTAAGATCATTAAAGTAATATCAGATCCCATATTAGGACCTATAGTTTGAAGCATAAAGCCCATATCCTGAGCTTTTTCATTATCTACATCAGCAGTAGCAATATCTACTTCTAAGTCAAAGTTACCTTTAAGATCTTCTCTTCTAATATTTACATATTGTCTATTAGTAACTCTAATAACTTCTTCTTCGGAAAGAAATTCTGCATTCATTGCAATAATTTTATTTCCGACTTCTACCATTCCTTTAGCTAATCTTCTAAGAATAGACATCTCTCTTCTAGAAGCAGCATCTAATACTCCCCTAATAGCAGTAGCTACTTTACTGTTATAAGCATCTCCTGCTAAACCACCTGAAAATGCTTTAATACCAGTTAATGCTTCTGCTTCTTGGTTCTGCATTTGAGACATTAAAATAGCAGACTGAGGTATTTCAGGATATTTATGTTCTATATATCCGCCTCCAGCAGGATTTATAGAAGGATTAAATTCATAAGTATCTCCTGCATCAAATCTCTTTCTATTTAATGCATCTAACATTCCTTTAGCGAAGCCCTGTTGAGCGTTTGCAGATCTACCTAATAGATCTATCATACCTCGAGTAACTGCTCCCAGAATGCGTTGATTGTCCTCTAATAAGCAAGCATCTGGTTCTCCATATAAATCCCGTTTAACGGGTAAATATTGAACCAGAACAAAAGGAAGTTTCTCATCAGGAAATGGATTTAATTCCATTCGAATTAAAGTATCTCCGATCCATGTAGCTACAAAAGGAACCAAAGAACCATCTTTATGAATATCATAATATCCCCAATATTCATAAGCTACTACTTTCTTTCGAGATAAATCTTTAAAATTAAAAGTATCTGGAATATTTGTAGCATGGTCTGTATCAGTAACAGGATCTGAATTTTCCCAATTAACTTTATCTAAATTCTTATACCTATTACCATATTTCTTTAATTCTGCTTTATTAGTTTCAAAACTATGAATAACAAATAAAGCTTTATTAATATCTCCATTGCAAGATGGATCTATATATACATTAATAGGATTAAGAATTTCTACTACAGGATCATTTTCTAATACTTGTTCTACTTGAGTATCTTCATAATTAATAATAGTGGCTGTAGTAGGTTGACCTGTTTCTTCAAAATAATCTACAGCAGCTTTTAATTCATCACTTATTTGTTCTTTATAAGCTCTAGTATTAGATTGCTTTAATAGTATAGCTTCTTGAAGCTGCTGCATTGTATTTTCATCTTCTATAGGAAAATACTCAAATACAGGTACTTGTTGAGTTTCTTCTTTAGTAACTCTATTCCAACCAAGCTTAATAATACTCGTTCCTTCATCAACTGTAGAACGAATATAATCATCTATTAATTTAATTTTATTAAGTTTGGTATTAAATTGCCAATTTAATAATAATTCATTCTGTTTAGCAGCTTCCTCATCTTCAAATGTTTTAGGAGATACTGTAAACAGTTTATATTGGTTCAAAAATGGTTCAGATAAAGCTGAATATCTCCATTCAGCCTGTCTTCTTATAAGTTTAGGTTGTACAGAAGATTGCCCTTGTCTTACTTTAGGTTTACATTTACCTTCAACATTTAATAAATCTGTCCAATGTTGAATTTTAGACATTTGAGCATCATGACTTGGTTTAGCAGATTCTAAATCTGCTTTCAAAGTCATAATAGTAGGCTCATTTTTCCAATCAGTTAATTTCTGATTGTTTTCTTGAATAGGTAACTGTGTATCTTCCATAACAACCTACACTTATATTTAAATTATTATTATAAATTAACCTTCTTGATCAGTAGAACCACCAGAAGGTGTTTCTAAAGCAGTAACTCTAGTTGTTAAATCTGTAATAGAAGTATTAAGTGTTTCAATAGAAGAGCTAATAGTAGTTACAGATGCAGATAATGTATTTAAAGCAGAAGCTAATGCATATGTATTAGAAGCTTCTTCTTTACTTAAATAAGTAGTAGAAGCATCGGAAATCTTAAGATATACAGTAGCTAAAGAACCAACAGTAGTAGTAAGTTCATTAACAGAAGCTGTTAAAGTTTGAAGCTGTGATTTAATAGCTGTAATTTCTGTAGTATTGCCTTCAATTTTAGAAAGATTAGAAGCAATATTGGTAATATTAGTTTGAATCTTTGCAAGATTTTCAGCTATTTTAGTTTCATTAGCTGTAATTTTTGTAGATTGTTCTGTATCTGTTTTAGTATTATCTTTATTAGATTTATCTAAAGAACCAATAGCAGAATCAATAGATTTAAATTTATCTAATAAATTATCTGCTAAATGAATTCCTGCAACTTCAGGTTTAATAATAGTAGTCATTTTATTTTCTCTCAATAATTAATTTATCAGTTCCTTCGATATATCGTGTAATAACTGAACTGCATCTTTTCGTAAGTTCTCGAAGTCGTAAACGCTCTCGTTCGCACGATTGTAAGTTTTTTGAAGGTTTATTTGAGGAGCGCTGCACCCGTTCATTAAGAGTCCTAAGATTACTAATAAGCTTATTTGCTTCAGCAAGTTCTTTATCTTTAGCATCTTGTTTTGCTCTTTCTTGTTTAAGAGTTTGGCTTACTGCTTGAACTTTATCTATAGCATGGTTATATTCTTCTACTTTAGAACCAAATAAATAACCACTAGTAAATGTAGATACTACAATAATAATTAATAAAACTATATTGTTCATGGATCTAAATTCATATTAGATACAAATAATCGTTGTTCTGCTAATCTTCTCTTAGTTAATCCTTTTTCAGAAGCAGATCCAGGAGAACGATAATCTGTAAATTTTCTAGCAGCAGTAATAAAATCTCCTCTATTAATATCATCAAATATAGAATAAGTTCTACATTTAGTCATTCCGAAATTATATACAAAAGACATTAAAGCTATAAATTGATTTTCATTTATAGGTACTTTAACAAGATTAATTAAATCATTATGTGTATTAATTAAATCTTGTGAAAATAACTCATAAGCTTTTTGTCTTGTTATTTTATCTCCTTGTTTAACTCCTTTAGTATGACCTATACCTATTGTATAGACTCCAGCAGAACATTTATAAGCATTGGATCTATATCCTTCATATAGTTCTATAAAAGAAGCTGCATCATTGGGATTATAAAAAACTACTTTATTATTCATTGTCTTCTACTTTTAATTAATGCTTCTAAAGATGTTATACGTTTAATAAGATCATTCATTTGATATTCTAGATTTTCAGTTTTAACTTCATAAGCTTTAAATGCATCTATTTCTTTTTGCTGATCAAATATTTTTTGTTGGAGCCAAGTAATCTTATCTCTATTATTTTGGATCTCATTATAATTTTGAGAGAATCCTATTGAATATCCTACAGCCATATAAGCTAACATAAGGGTAGCTTTAATGCATCCGTTAATAAACTGTTTATATGATGTGTTTAAATTTGGCATAATTAGTTACCCTTTCTATCTTCTTTATTGAATTTAACTAATTCATTAAGTCTTGCAATAAAGATTTGATAAAAAATAATAAGAATTTTAGTTCCGAAATAAGCTGCTATTGCCGAACCAGCAACACAAATTCCATACTCTAATTTAAAAGCATGAAGAATAAGATAAGTAATATATCCAGCAACTATGCCAGAAAATACTTCATAAAGATATTCAAAGAAATTAAATGGTTTATTTTCTTTGAAAAATGAACTAGCTCCACCAGCTAAAGCAGACATTAAAATTAATAATATTGGAGCGATCTGAGATAGATCATTCCAAAATTCAGGATCTCTCCAAATCATAATTTTTCCATTAAAATAGTTTATTACTATTTTAATAGATTTTAATAAAAAAGGGATACTTAGTATCCCTTTGAAGTTTAATAATATTTAAACTTTTATTTTACTTCTATACTCTTATGAATTGCTAAGATGTAATAGAGCGATTTGTATATATTTTTAATATCACAAATATCTTCACTATCTAATTCATCTACATCCATGTCATTCATTTCTTCTAGTTTCTTATGAAGAAGTGTCATGGACTCAGACATCTCTACTTGGAGCCAAGAAGCATTAGTATTCTTTTCTAACATGGTTCTACTCCTTATATCTTTCCATGATTTCTAATAGAGCCTGACCATCAGAAGCATCAAATTTAAAAGGTATTCCCATTAAATTAATCTTAACTTCTGATTGCTTTTGAAAAGCAGTGTCTATGAATAGTTTTACTTTTTCAGTATCTAATAAATTAGATTCATTCATAAGTCCAAATTCTTTGAGAATAGGAGCATATTTTTGAGCTATATCATCTACTCTAGTTAGAACTAATACAGAAGCTCCGCCTAATCCCCAACGAATAAAACTTTTATCTTCAGGAATAGCAGGCATAATTCTTTCATCTATAAAATTAGCTAGAATTGCTTTTGTATTATTAAAACTAATCATAGACATAGATCAATCCTTATTTAGTTACTTTAATAGAACCAGTTACAGGCTGTACAGCAGGAGCTTCTGCTGTTGGAGCAGTCCAACTATTCCAACGAGGCATAACTTCAGGACAGATATCATCTTTAGAAATCTTCTTCTGAGCTTTAACATAGTTGCAGTTAACATACTCAAATAATCTCTGATTGTTAATTATCTACCATACATAGCCATAGTAACAATTAATTCAATATCTTGATCTAAAACTTCCGTAGGAATTTGTATAGAAAGAGTATTACCGCTTGTTTGTGTAACTTGTACAGTAGTAGGAGTTACAGTAAAACTATCTATATCAGCAATAACATTATCACTAGGAGAAACATTTATAGATGTTCCTAACATATTTCTTTTAATAAAAATACTGTTTCTTTCTATAATTGAACCATCCATAGCATTATAAGTTACATTAATATTTCCTACTATTTCTTCTGGATCTGGTGTAGGTTCCGGATCTACAGGTGTTGGAGGAGTTGGAGTACTTTCTGTAACTATAATTTTATCTGTTTCACCTGATTGTAAAGTAATCATTTATTCCTCCTTAATAGGCTCTATACGAGTAATAATACTATCAAATAATAACTTCCAAGCTGCTAAAAACAGTCCAGAATGCCATATTAAATGATTCTCGCAAGATAGTTTATTATCTTCTTCAGAAGCCATTATGCAGTCTCCTAAGCAGGATACAAGCATAGGACATTCTTTACATTTTCTTCTATCTTTCCAAAAATGAAGATGTTCATTAGGAAATTTACTTGTTTTAATAGTATCAAGTGTTCCATATGATTGATCGGAACCATGGCAAATAAGTAAGTTTCCTTGCATATCTACTGCTATAAAATTTTCATTATTAATAAAACAACTATTTTTATATAATTGTTTATTTACTAATCTAGAAATCAATTTAGATACATAATCTCTAATAGAATGATATGGATGATTTCCATCTACTGTAGAACCAAAAGCAATAAGATTATTTAATAATACTTTTTTAGTATTAGAATCAAATTTTTTTACTACATTTTTAGAGAAATCAGATAATTTAACTATACCTTCAAAGTTAATATCTACATCATCCCCAAAGTATTGTGCAAAATAAGAATGAAGTTTAGATAAATCTGAATTATCTGGAGTAACTACAATATTAAATCCAAAGAATAAACCTTTTTCTTTAGCTTGTTCTTTATAATATTTAAGTCCTTCTAATACTTTTGGATCTTCTAATGGATTTTTATCATCTCTATAATTAGAGAATGTAGGTCCATCATGAGATACTGTTAGCCCTATCTCATTATCTAATAAATATTGAGCTACTTCTTTAGTAATTAATGAACCATTAGAAATAGTTGAAAATTTAACATCAGGATATAATTCTTTTAATTTAGGAACTAATAATTTAATAGTTTTTAAGTAAACTAATGGTTCTCCGCCCCAAAAAGTTATACTATTTACTTTAGTTAAATTATTTTTTAATTTATTAATTAAATTATCTACTTTTTCTTTTAAAGAAGATTCTTTAACTATAAAAATAGGTTTAACTATTGATTTTGCAGTATAGTTTTCTAAACAATATTTACAATTAAAATTACAATTAAATCCTAATGTAATTCTTAAATTAATATTATTAGTAGATTTATATAAAGAATTTTTATCTTTTATATTATTTTTAATAAAATCTTTTAATCTTGGATCTTGATCCAAGAAAACAGGGATACCCTCTTCTGTAAGAATATCTTGAGTGATATTGTCATAAGTATGAACTAATAAAGTTCCATCTGATTTTTTAGAAGTAATCTTAAACTTCATATGGTTCTACCTTAATAATAACTGTATTAAATATAAGTTTCCAAGCTGCCAATAAATAACCAAAAGATTGTATTTTAAGATTTATACAACCATATTTATGCTCTTCTAATGAAGATATAGGACATCCACCATTACATATAAATACTACAGGACATTTATTACAATAATCTTTATCTGTCCAATATTTTAAAAAATTAGGTATATTTTTGGAATATTCTTCTAATTTACCATACCCTGCTGATTTATTATTCCAAGCATGACAAGCTAGTATATTACAATTTAAATCAATATTTAAAGTATCTGATTTGTAATTATTACAATTATATTTTTTATATTGAAAATTAGGTTTATTTACTAATTTAGCTATTGTATTAGATACATTATTTCTTAATCTAAAGAAAGGATGATTATTATCTCTAGTGGTACCCCAATATAAAAAATTTCTATAAAGAATACTTAAATCTTTTTTAGAAAAAGGAGTAACTATACTATAAGAATCTTTAGATAATCTAACTAAAGATTCAAATTTATATTGAATATTATTTCTTTTAAGTTTATTTTCAAAGAATCCTAAAAATTTAGTTAAATCACAATTTTCAGGAGTAATAACTATATTAAAAGGTAATATATAATTCTTTATATTATCAATATAGTATTGCAATCCTTTAATTATTTCTGGATTATCTAAAGGATCTTCTTTATTTCTATAAATTTTAAATGATGGGCCATCATGTGAAATAGTAATATAAATATTATTTTCTACTAACCATTTAGCTATATTTAAATTTATTAGAGAACCATTAGTAATAGTAAAAAACTTAGCATTAGGATATATTTTATTCAAATACGGTTGAAGTTTTTTCCAAGTTTTTATATAAACTAAGGGTTCTCCACCCCATATAGTAATTTTTTTAGGATTTAAGTTTAATTTAGTAAGTTTTTCTATAAACTCTTCTAAAGGAATTTTTTCTTGTTCTATATGTATTATTGCTCTTTCTTGAGTATTACAGTATTTACAAGAATAATTACAATGATCTCCTAATTTTATTTTTAAATGATCTAATTCTTGTTTTTTAGGATTAAATCCAGATAAAAATTCATATTTATATTCTATATTTTTAAAACTAATTAACCTTGGATCTGAATTTAAATCAATTAAATTAAAATCTTTATCAAAGATATCTAAAGATAAATTATCAAAATAATTAATTTGATAATTTCTTAAAGAATCTTTAGAAATAATTTTAAATTTCATTTAAATACTCATAATTAAAGTATTGACAATAATTTTGTTGAATTTCTTTAAGAAACCTATATACTTTATTATTAAAATAGCAATCTAGTGTAGGATTTTTAGCTCTAAAACATCCACCAAAACATATTTTATATGCTTTACATTCTTGACATTGTTTAGATTTATATTTTAATAATGGTTCTTTAAATTCTATAGGAATTATAGGAATAGTTTTTTTAAATATATTTTCTACTATAGTATTTGAAGAAAAATCATGATGACAAAGATATCTATTACCTTTTAAATCTAAAGCATAATTATTAGAATTAAAACAATAATTTGATAAAGTATGTTTTAAATATCTTTTAGAATAATCGTATATAAATGCATTTAATGCATTATAAAAAAATACATTATTTACTTTTTTTAAATAAAAAAGTAAATTATTAAAATAAATATCAATATCTTCTTTAGTAAATAAATACTCTTTTGGAATATTATTAACATAAAGAATAGGATAAATATACCAATTTAAACATCTACCATAATTATTATATAAATATTGCCATTTATTAAAATAATTATCCCAAGATAATTCTTTATGATGAACCAAAGAAGTAATATGAAGATCTTTAATTTGAAGAGCTAATTTCCATTTATCTTCTTGAAGTTGTCCGCAATGATATGAAAGATTTATAAATAAATCATTATCATTAATATATTTAATATGTTCTTTAGTTAAAAGAGAACCATTAGTTGTTATTCTAGGTTTTCTTAAAGTAGGTATATCTTTTAAAGAATCTATTAAATATTTTATTTCTTTAAAATAAAGAAATGGTTCTCCACCCCAAATAGTAAATCTATTTATAGGTTTATTTTTATAATTATCTTCTAAAAATTTTAAAAAATTTGTACAGAAGTATTTAATATCATTATTTTTATTAAAATGTGATTCATCTTCTTGTAAACAATATGGACATTTCCAATTACAAGCAGAACCAATAACAATATTAAATATTGTATCTTCTGTACTATTTTTAATCATAATTAAACAACTGTTAAAATCTTTTCAGCTAAATCTGTCCAATATTTACTATTAATTTTAAATCTAAGTTTATCACCTGGATTTAAACCTAATGCGTAAATTTTACCAGTACCTTCTCCATTAATCATTTTAATTTCTTTATTTGGAGTATATCCTTGAATTGGTTCAATATAATAATTAACTTCATCCAAACATACTTGATTATCTTTATGAAAGGCTTTAATAGAAAAAGTAATATATTGGTTAGACTGAATTGTATTATTACAAGTTAATTGAATAGAAGGAATCCAATAATTTTTAAAATTGGTAATAAAATTACCAATAGAATCATAAGATTCTTCAGATGTACCATCTATTTCTTGATCAAAATTTAAATTAGTTATTATATTTTTAATAGGACATATTATTTTTGGAGCGGATAATAAAGTAGTGTTTGGTAAAATAAACCATTTACCTATAATAAAAGATCCTTGAGTTTTTAAAAAAGAATGAAAAGATTTATAAGAATCTTTACTTATATATGTTTTAGCATTTTGATTAATAAAAGATGCATAAAAATCAGAAAATACTAAAGATACTTCATTATATGGTTCTAATAAATAATCTGGAAGTTTTACAGATAATTGTTTATATACAACATACTTATTATCATTAAATTCAAAACATTGATCAATTAAATCTTCTTCTGTATTTAATTTAGTTAATGAAGTAATTTCTTTATCATTTTCTAAATATAAAGAAAGATATCTAATTAAAACTTCTTTATCTTTAAAAAATAGATTAAGTAAAATTTTAATATCATTACCATACTTTATATAAATACTTTTATTCATTTTATTTCCTAACAATTATCATTACAGTCACAATCACATGCTGAACAATTTTTACACTGAGTACAATTACTACATTGTTTTTGATTACACTGTATAGTAGTACAATTTACTGTTGTACAGTTAATAGTAGTACATTGAACTGTAGTACATTGGATTGTAGTGCAATCTATAGTTGTACAGTCTTGTATTAAATATGTACTTTTAGTTTGTTTTACTGGAACACAATTAGAACCAGTAAAAATACCTTCTATTCCAGTTTCTGTAATATTAAAATCTAAAATATTAAATGGTTCAGTTCCATTTATATGATCATTTTTTATTTGAATACTCATTTACAACCTCAATAGTTTCTTGAGTACAGATATATCCTGTTTGATCTAAAAGTTGAATATCAACTTTGTCTCCTGGAACCAAATCTAAACTCTTAAATTTAAATTTACCTATACCATCTTTAACATATATTTTACGCTGAGGTATGTATCCTGCTAACGATTTTATTTCAAACCAATTACCATCAGTATCTTTTTCTAAAGATTGTCCTAAATCTTTATATACTTCAAAAGAACATTCATATTCTTTATTTGGTTCTATTTCTTTAGGAAGATTTAATTTAAATGAGAGAACCAAGAATTTAGAAGCATCTTTATTTTTATGAAGTTCTTGAGAAGACATTTCTACTATATTAGATAAATCAAAATTAGTAAAACATTGTCCTTCTTCGTCAACAGCAAAAGATTTAGCAGCTTCTAATACAGAATCATTAACAGATCTACAATATATTTGTGCTATACCTTGATATCCAATACGAGATAACCATTCTGTAGATCTTTCGTAAGAATGAGTACAACAATCTCTTTTAGATATAACTTCTACAATTCCTTGATTAACTAATAAAGGATTAACTATAAATTGAATGTTTGCACAAGGTTTCCACCAAAGTTTTCCTATTCTTGAGTTTTTATCAAAACAACCTTCTGCATTAACATAATATAATTGACCATTTAAATCAATATATCTATTTCTAATAGAATTAGTAGTAAGAATATCAGAACTAGATACTTCAGGATTACCTGAATCTTTAGGAACAGGAGTCAATACTCGAACCATCATTTTTGATTCATCTGCTGTAACAGATATATATTTATATGTTTGGTTCTTAGCATGAACTAATCTAATAGGTCTTAAAGACATTTATATTTCCTCTATTTTAATAATTTCTTTACCAAATACTTCTTTAAAAGCAGATTCAAATAAAGCTTGATTATATGGCATCATAGATTGACATCTAATTTTATGATCTTCTTCATTAAGTAAAGGACATCCTCCCATACAAGCCATAATATATGGACAATGTTTACATATTTCTCTATCATGTATAGATTTTAAACTCCATCCACAAGTAGAAATATCTTTAATATTGCCATGATTTAATCCATTTAAAGGATTATCTGCATAACAAGTAAGTAATCTTCCTTCTGTATCTATAGATAATCTTTCTACAGAATTATATGCAGGACATCTAGCTTTAAAAGAAGCATAAGGAAGCTTATAAATAATATGCCTTATAGTTGTATTTCTAATTCTTCTAATATCAACAAAATAAGAATAATATGGATCATTAGGTTTAAGATTTAAACCCCATAGAAGATTATTTTTAAGTGTTTCTAAGCCATTTTTTCCATAATCTTTTAAGATATCTTTAGATCTAGAATCAGCTTTAAATACTGTAGATAATTTAATAGGAAAACCTACATATAATTTTTTCTCTAAAAATTTAATAGTTTCTTTAATATCATAATTATATGGATTAAGAACCAAAATAATATGAGCTAATCTTTTTTGCATTAAATATTTAATAGAAGATCTAATATTTAAATCATCTAAATAATCTACTGGATCTCTTAATATTGTTTGTGCCGGTCCATCATGACTAAATGCAATATGGATATTATTATCAATACAATAGTTAGCTTTTTCTAAATTAAATAAAGAACCATTAGAAACAGTATGTATTACTTTAGTGTATTGTAGATCTTCTCTTAATAATTTAATTAATTTTTTAAATCTTTTCCAATATACAAGAGGTTCTCCTCCCCATATACGTATATTTTCTATAGAATTAAAATTTAAATCTGAATTTTTTAAAATATTTAAAAATTCTTCAGGAATAAATTTAATATCATCTCTATGTTCATTTTGAAGACAATATTTACATTTATAATTACAATTCATTCCTAAAGTTATATCTAATAATTTAACCTCTTTTAATTGAGGTTTATGTTTAGATTCATAATTAATATTATTAATTACTTGAGTATGAATTTTTAAATAATCTTTAGAAGTATAGTTTGAATATAATGTAGTAGGATTTTGTACAGTATATCTTCCAATATCAAATAAAGATAGTGGTTCTATTATTTTTTTATTTTTATTATAAAAAATACCTAAATTACTATTATATAAATAGTATTGTTTAGATTTTAAATAAATTTTAAACATAATTAATTATCATTACAGTCACAATTACAATTACATACTGAATCATAAGTACAATTAGTAGTTACATTACATTGTATAGTTGTGCAATCTGAACAATGAACTTGATAACAATGTATTTGATTACACTGTACTTGTGAACATTGTACATTACTACATTTTACTTGATTACATTGTTTTTGATTACAGTTATAACATTGTACAGAATTACATAATCCAGCAGTATCTTGATTATTTAATTCACTTGCTTTTAAATTATTCTGATAATTAAGAATAATTTCTTGTTGATCTAAATCAAATGTAAGAACACTTTGATCATTTACTTTTATTGGTAAGGTGCTCATAACATTTCCTAACTAAACTGTACATAAAGCGTTATAAAAACATAATTAGCAGAAGCTATAACTAAATTAATTATATTTTTATCATTATTTACATTACCAAATATAAATACACTATTATCTGTATTTGGTTCTGCATAATCCATTACAAGTATTGGAGCCAAATTACTTAAATTATATCTTCCAATAGTAAAATCATGTGTAGAATTCCATTGGTTTACTTCTGCTGTTCCAATATCACCTGAATAAGTAACTCTAGACTGTACCCAACTACCTTTTAATACATAATCTCTTAATTTTGTTGCTTTAATTAAAGAATCTATATAAGAAGGAAATGTATAGTATCCAGTAATGTTATTATCAGTTCCTTGTATCCAATCTCTTAAATCAATATTAAAATGAATACTTCCATTAGTAGCTGGATTATTATTTCTTAAAGCAAAATAAAGAAAAGGAATAGCTGTATTCTTTTTAAATACGTAACTATCACTAATAATATAGTTATCTGTATTAATAATCTTATTACTATATAACTTAATAGGATTATTAGTAGTATCTTCTATATTAAATACACCATTTGTGCTATCTATTTTATTATCATGGATAGAAAGCATAAATTTATTCCTTAATAATTAATTTCTTAAGAGTATTTATTTCTCTTTCTTGCTTGTTTATCTTATCTAATAAGATAGATGTAAGAGCATTATAATCAATAGAAAGGAATTTCTTACCTTTTTCATCATAATGCTCTACAACAGCTTCTGGTACATATAACTGTACTTCCTGAGCTATTAAACCTAAATGTTTCTTACCATCAGAAAGTAAAGTATATCTGTATGGAACCAAGGAAGAAATATCATATTCATCAGATACGCATTCAAAATCTTCTTTCTTGGATCTATCAGATGTACTTGTAATAGTAGCTCCTTGTATTGTACCAGTACAAGTAATATCTCCTGTAACTGTTACATTACCTGTTATAGCACCACCTGATTTAGAGTAATAAGTTTTCATTAAACCAGCAATATGTTCAATGAAATTTTTAAATTGATCTGCAAAATTAGAAGGATTCTCAATCATAATTAAATTCCTGTTATTCCTACTTCAGGTAGTTCTATACTTTGTGTTTCTACTGGTTCTTCTGGTTCTGGATCAGGAGTAACAGTAGGATTATAAAAAGATTCAAATACTTCTACTGGATCTTCTGTCCAAGCAGATAAAGTATTAAATGTAACAGAATCAGGCGTAGATACAAGAGTTTCTATAGCTTCTTTAACTCTTAAAGGAGTCATTAAAGCAGTATTATTAGTACCTGTCTGAGCTTCTTCTTGTGTAGCTATTTCAGGTTTATCTGTTAAATCATTATAAGAACCAGAAATACCAGAAGCAGATAAGTTAGGTTTATTAGTTAAATCATTATAGTTACCTGTAGAAGCAACTTTAGCTAATAATTTAAACTGTTTAGCTATTCTTGTAAATCCAGCATTTAATTTAATAATTAAGGTTGAAGTATCACTCATTATTCTTCTCCCTCATAAATTTCATTAAAAAATTCAACTGGATCATAATCTAATGGATTTGAGTCTGTAGAAAAATCTATAGAATCTTTAAAAGCTAATGCTTTTAATTCATCCCATTTATCTTTATTTAATTTAGTATTAATTGTATTTAACAAAACACGCATCTCAATAGCAATTCTTTCTGCTAAATTAAGAAGCTGTTCTGTTAAACTTTTCGGATGATCTATCATTTGATTACTCCGTTGTATTATTTAATTCTGCTTCAAACGTAGTAACAAAATTAGTATTTAAATCTCCAATATCTGCTTTTAATGTATCTACTTCAGATTTATTAGAAGCTATAGTAGCTTCTATAGCTGAAAAATCAATTTCATCTTGAGATACAGCATTAATATTATCTCTAGCTTGTTTCTTTTGTGCATCAGTTAATTCCTGAACATCATCATACTTTACATGACCAGCAGCTAAATTCTGCAATGCTGTAATAGCATCTTGATTACTTTCAATTAATTTTGCTAATTCATTTAAAGTATCATAAGCAGTACCAGCTCCTCCAAGTAAATCATTTTTAACTTCTTGTTTAGCTTTTGTAATTTCACTAGCTACTTTAGAAGATGAATATACAGTAGTTGTAGAAGCTAAGGTATCATTAATAATAGAATTAAGTCTTTCTTGTAATGCAGCTATTGCTGTTTCTGCTGCATCTATATCAGCAGAATTAGCATTTATAGCTAACATTGCATTATCAAAATTAGTTTTAAGACTATTAATAGCTTTTACTAAAGATTCTGCATTATCTGTATTAAGCTGAGTTGTATCTCCAAGCTTTATATAAATAAGTTTACATTCTTTAGCAATACGTACTGCTAAATTATTAATTTGTGCAGATAATGGACTTACATTTATATTATCACTCATTATAATTCCTCAAAGAATTTCATTGTATTTTCAAATGTAGTTGTTGGATCAGGAGATAAAGTAACTCCGCCTTTTAATTCCAAGGAACCAATAATATCTCCTGTAGATTGTCCATAAATCTGCAAGAACCATTTTTCCGGATCTGGGTCCATAAGAATTTCATTAGCAGACATACCTGGCATACCTTGAATAGCACCTGCATCTTGCCATTCTTTAGTATTATCATTCCAAACCATAATAGTTTGGAATCCATTCTTATCATCATAAATTTGATAAGCATCTCCAGGTTTTCCAACTAAACCTGCATTAATAAATTCTTCTAAAGAAGGATATACACCTTGAAGTTCTAAACCAGTTCCTGGAAGACCTATATCACCTTTAGGACCTTTAATAGAAGTAACTAAAGTACCTACTTTAATAACTTCATTAGTAACTATTTCAACAATTTCATATATATCTCCTTTAGGTGTTACAACATGATCACCTACTTTAATACTTACATTAGGAGTTATATAAGAAATAGAAATTTCTTCAAAAGGTAAAGGATCTTTATTTAAATATCTATAGCTAAAAGCAGCTTTATTAGCTTCTTCTTGAATTTCAGCTAAAGATTCATCTAATTGAGTTTTTACTAAATCTTTAATACTCTTTAAAGAAGCAGCTGTAAGAGTATTAATATCATTGATCTTTTCTTTACCAAGATCATTAATTTTATCCAACCAAGTTGGTATTTCCAAAACTTTATCCATATTGGAGCCAATAGCTGCAATATTTTCATAGTTTTGATTAATTAATTTAATATCTTCATAATGATCCATTACAAAATTAATTGCTGGAGAATCATGAAGATCTTTAAGAATAGGTAAGTTTAGATAGACTGTTTTAACAACCTCATAGGATCGTCCTATCAGTCTATCTACAACTCCACTTGGCGGACATTCATTAAACGGATTTATAGTATGCATCTCTAATTATTCCAAAAAATCAATGGAATCTTGAGTTGCAATAGTATATTTAAGAACTGCTCCTCCCTTGAAGTCTTTTAATTCCTTTGGAAGGAGGAATCTAACCATAGATTTATCATTATCAATTTCTACAGTTATATCGCAATTATTCAAGTTCTCACTGCTACTTATACATTCTATTGAATGTGTTTTCACAATACTTATTTCTGTACTTGTATTTAATATAATACCATGTTTACAAAGTATTTTCACTGCTTGTTTAGTAGTGAAATTGATTAAGGATACTTCCAATTCATAGAATAAACAAGAAAAATCAGGGATGACAATAGAACTATTAAGATTGGTATCAGTTCTGAGATCTGTCCAGATACCATCTTTAAGATATTTAGACGAATATGCGTATAAATACTTCTTAAGATCTGTAGTATTTTCATAATTTCCTTTAGTTGGATCAACCATTGACTGTAATACTGCAATACCTGTTTGAACCAAAGGATTATTATTAGTTCTATCAGCTATTGAAATAGGTACATCATCTCCTTCTATAGACGTATCAAGCCAATTAGGACCATCCTTAGAAGCAATAAATGTATGATTAGGTAATCCTAAGTCATGACCATAATTGCCTGCTATAGCAGTGCTATTTAAGCCTATGACGGTATTTCTATATCCGCCCAAGATAGAAGAAAATTCTCCCTTATTTTTATTTCTGGTTCCAGAAGCTATATGAGAATAATTACCAATTAAAGTATTACCGTATCCAGCAGATATAGAAGAATATTTACTATCTTCTATTTGATTTATAGAACCAGAAGAAATAATACTATTTTCTGAAGTATTTATAATACTTTCAGAAGAACCAATAATAGAAGAATAATTAGAATCAGTTATCTGATTATTATCTCCTAAAGAAATATTATATTTCTTTGGTTCTGTTGAAGTTATCTTATTAGTATTACCAAAAACAATAGAATAAGTATTCTTTTTAATTTCATTTGTAGTACCTGATAATACAATACTATATTCTGATTGTTCTATTGTATTGTGATCTCCATTTACAATAGTTTGATAAGATAATTCACTTTCTGTAAGACCTGTTAAAGTATTTGCTGTGCCTGATAATATAATTCCATTAGTTATTAATGAAATAGTATTACTAGAACCAGATAATATAGAAGAGTCATCAGAATTTCTAATTGTATTATTAGAACCAGAAATAATATTGGATTCATTTGAATTAAATAAAGTATTTATATTTCCTGAACCAATAAATGAATTATTAGAATCAGATATATCTAATGAAGTACCTGATCCTATAAATGTATTTTCAGATCTAGTAATACTATTAGATTCTCCTGAAATAATAGAAGATTTACTAGAAGAACTAATAGAGCAAGTATTACCTGAACCAATAAAAGAATAAATATTATCTATTGTATTATTCTGACCTGTAACAATAGAAGAATAATCATTTAATACTTGATTATTAGTACCAGATCCTATAAAAGAGAAATTACCGTTAACAGCAGATTGATAAGTAGAACCAATAATAGAATATGTACCATTTATAGCACTTCTATTACCTTGAGTAATTACATTGTTGGTTCCTTCAATAATATTTCCTTCACCTGTAGCAATAAAATTATATGATCCTGAATCACTATTTTTATTACCTGTAATAATTGAAGAATATAAACCACCTAATATATTAGAAGAACCAGAACCAATAAAAGAATAGTTACCAGATGATGTATTTCCTTTACCAGATACAATACCTGAATACTCACCCGATGCTACTTCTGATTCTCTATTATTATTAAACTGTAAATCTACAGTATATTTTCCTCTAAATTCTGATCCATATTTAGATCCTGTAATAGAAGCTTCTCCTTTAGGAGATAAAACTATATTTGTATTAGTTTTAGTAGATTTAGGAGATAAAATAGAATTATCTTCAAAAGTAGATTCTATAAAGTATTTAAATCCTGTAGATTCACTTGGTTCATCAGGATTTTCAGGATTATCTTCCTCTTCTTTTTTATCTGTAGCAGGCAATCCTTCTATAAATAGATCAATTACTTTCTTAGAATTTCTAATTGTTTCTATAGTAATAGATCCTTGGCAAGTACCTATAGTTTTAGGTACCATCCAAGCAGGAAATGTTATATATTGTCCTGCTTTAATTCCTTGAGGTACAGAAGTTAAATCAGCTTGTACATCACCTGATAATTTAATAGATTTAAAGAATAATACTTCTTCACCTTTATTAGAAACTTTAATAGTTACTGGATTAGATTTCTTCCAAATAACTACTTTTTCTCCAATAAATAAATTTGTTGGATCAACTTCTAATATTTCTTCTGGAACAATAGTATTTTGTTCTGGTATTTCACATTCTCTATATTCAGTCATTATATCCAACCTCTTTTATGGAATTTAGAATTAGTTTCAGAATAAGAAGAAGAAACTAAATCTTGTTCTATAGTATCTTGTATTACTTGATTATAAATAGTTAAGTATTTTTGAGAATTAGTAATAGCTTCTTGAGTATTTAAATTTCCATAATACTTATAAGCAATATAAGCTCCTAATGCTTCAAATAAAGTATCTGGTAAATTTATTTCTTGTAACGGATCTTTTTCAAAATCTAAAAGAGGATGTTTTGCTTGATATACAACAGAATAAGCTAATCCAGTTAAAGGCTGAGGTATTTCTAATATATCAAATACAGGAGTAAATACACTTCTGAAATCAGTATGATTATTTAAAGGAACTTTATGATGATAAGTATCATATACAGTTAATATTTTAATTAAATCATCTGTATATGGATGTTCTGGATCATCTCTAATAAACTTATCTGAAAATTCTGGATCTTTTTTATCTTCTTCAGTAGCATTTAACCAAGAATGTTTAGAACTTAAATGATATCTAGTCCTATATTCGTTACATTCAACAATTAAAGTATTAGTCTTTAAAATAAATCTACTATAGAGTCTTAATAATCCTTCATTAATATAATTTACTATTTGAGGAATATCTTCAGGAGGAACTGAACCATTTCCATCATTACCTATTTTTAAATTAGATAATTCAGCATAAGATAGTTTTTTTAAGTATTCTGTTAAATTCATTTTTATTTTCCTTTGCCCCAGAATGCTTTATATCCATTATTAGCATATGCTTCTGCATCTTCTGCTTTATTAAATTCTCTAAATTCTTTATTTTTTAAAGCATATAAGACAGCTTTACCTGGATCTTGAAATTGATATAAACCTCCGTCAGGAGTTTGTATTATTGTAGGAAAAGCTATAAATTTATCTCCTACGGTTGTCCAAGCCATTTTATGAGTAGATATGCTTCCATCTTTATTCTGTATAACAGGATATTTATCTGGATATAAAACTCTCTGTTCAAAGTTTAATGATGTATTTGGATCTATATATACAGGCATAATTAAACAATATAAGAAGATAATGCTGAATACTCTTCCTTATTAAAATCATCATCTTCATAAATTGATTCTCCCTGAGCATTTAGAATCATAGTTTCTGAAGGTTTCCAAGGATTCAAATATCCAAGCATTGAAATTGTATCTAAACAGTCATCATGACCTTTTAATCCAGATTTAGTTGCTAACTTAATTTGCTGGATAAATATTCCCATTATAGTTGACATCTTTAATTCTTGCGGAAAATAAAATTTACCTGCTTTGAACCAAGGAACAACCATATTAAATCTGGATAATTTATCTGCTGTAGGCCTAATTCCAGGTTGTTTACTCCCTTTCATTCTTGAAAAATTAAACCATATATTTCTTGTCATCATTTCTTGTTGAAGCCAAGGGATAAAACCTCCTTGCTGACCTGTAATTTCTATACCTACTTCTTGAGGTTTATATTCAAGAACTAATCTAAATAAATCGTTTACATTTTTATCCATTGTTTGTTTTTCACAAACACCGTCTACCCAGAACCAATCTCCATTAGAGTTATAAGCCCATACAGAAATAACAGAAAAGTCAGCAGTTTGTTTAGCAGATGTAGCAAAATCAGTAGTTATATAAAAATTAAAGTTATGTTTATTCTTTAATAATGATTTTCTTTGATACCATCTAATTTCATCATCCTGTACTAATCTTTCATCATCAGAACTAATTCTCAACATTAATTCCTGATAAAAAGCAGCAGTAGTTCCAGTCTTTACAGCCATATCATATTGCTTCTTTACAAAATCATAACTAAATCTATCTTCCCATGCTCCTCTAAACTCTTCAGGTTTACAAGGAAATTTCTCACATACAGGATATACGTTTACTTCCCAAGCTCCAGATTCAACAGCTTTAATTAAAATATCATTTTTATCAAAAGGAGTACCGCAGAATATAACCTTTCTTCTTGTTGGATCTAAGGCATGGTTAATACCTTTATAAACAATATCCTCAATTAAATTCATAACTGTCTTAGATTTAGCTGATTCATCGGTTAATAAGTCATCTAATACAGCTAATACAGGTCTTTTAGCAAATATCTTAGTACCACGTACACCTGTTGTAGCACCATATAATTTCACACCTAATCTTTGACCTGATCTATTTTTAAATTCCAAATAAGTATCTGTAAACTTAGCTTCAGGAATCCAATGTTTTAAGAAATCTGAATTTTCATAACGAGTTTCTATATTCTTTCTTGCGTTCTTGGCTCCGTTTTCCATACTATCTGCTACATATATCATTCCTTCTACTTCACCAAATCCAGGAATTTCATGAAATACAGCAAGATATAGAGTTAAATACTCCATAAACAAAGTAGTTTTAGCAGAACCACGAAAGCAAAGATTAACTAAGTATTCTGATTTACCTACTATTTTATCCAACATAGTTAAATGCATAGCAGGACTCTTATTAGCTTCTGGGTTATTAGCATTAACCAGTTTAATAAAATTTATATACTGTAATGCAAAAGAGCTAGGTACATATTCTGTAGAATTTATTAAAGAATAATCTACTTCATCTAACCATTGATCTACATCTTTAGCTACTAATTTATTGTTCATTTATTATTTCAGCTTCTACTATTGTTTTAGGAGTAAATAAACCTTTTTCTATTGATTTCTTTTGGTTCGCAGCTAACTCTACTAAAGCTTGTTTTAATTCATTTATACCTGAAGTTTCTTTCATATCAATATTAACTAAAGGTCCAGCAGCTTCAGGTTTAGCTAATGCTTTCAAAATACTATCAGCAGCCATACATTTAACTCTTTCACTTTTAGCATTATTCATTAATTCAGCTTGAGTATTTATAGCTTTTTGATAAATATCTTGATTTAAGACCCAAGAAGGAACAAGAGTCTGCTCTAATATTAAATTAACTAATTTGCCTCTATTATATGCAGATACATAACTAGCTATATCTTTCTGACTGGTTCCTCTAGCTAATAATCCAGCATATCTTTGAGGAAATGTTCTGGCATAACTATCTACATTAGTTAATCCCATTAATTTAAAGCTTACATACTTTACAGCAGCTAAGTATTCTTCAATACTAAATTTACCATCATTGATTACATGAGCATAACTAATAAAGTTACTTCTTATTTGATCAGCTACTATTGGATCATTAGCTAAGTTATTAAGTTTATCTACAAAAGATTGTTCAATACTATCTTTTAATTTAGCTGGTACAGCCTTTTTAACTACATCTAAGGTTAAATTCATAAATAATCTCCATTTTCTATAAATTATATTATAAGTAATTTATAGTATGAAAAATAACCCCCAGATACATATATTATTTTATATTTTATAAAGAGATATAGAGACTAGATACATATATGTACTTAATCTATAGAGAGATGTTGGGGTCGTGGTTCACGACCGTTTCACTGTGAACCACTCCCCCCCAGGCTACGCTATTGGCTGTCCTTCTGCCGTTCGGCAGTAGGGTGTAGCCATATTTCATACATTAGGAGTCTATCATGGCTGGTTTACGTTCTCTGTTTGCTACATCTGTTTCTATGCTCAACACATCTGTTGAAACATTATCAACTGTTGTTGATTGTGTATTTAATGGTTCTCAAGCATTAGCAAATGCAAGTGATGAGTACATCAAACTTCAAGTTGCAAAACATGAAGCATTAAGAACTGTTCGTATCTCTGAAACAGCAAGAGAAATTGCTCAAGCTCAGATCAAAGAACAAGACAGAAATGCTCGTTTCATCAAGAAGTATGATCCAAATGGAACAATAGATCTTGCAAATCAAATGGAAGCTTTAGTAAAAGCTCTAGAGAAAGCAACAAAGTAATTAAATAGATTACTTATCTGAATCATTGGAATTTATTCCAGTGGTTCAGAGTAAGTGTTCTATTGGAGAATACTTATTAACGGAGAAATACTATGGAAGACTTATTCTTTGCATTACTTGCAACTGCAATTCTTTGTGTGGTTGGCATCATTGGATGCTTGTTAGAGAACTATCTGGAGAAATAAATCTCCAGAAAGGAGATGAATGAATCCATATCTCTATGGATTTGTCCTAGTTCTAGTAGTCATATTAGTAGTTATATGGCTCTGGATCTATGACATCATGAGATAAACGTATAAAACAGATAATAAATCTGAAATCCTAATGCAGAGGATATATAACTGCATACATAGAACCAAAACTATTAAACAATAGTCATTAACTCATAGTCATTTAAGCCCAAGGATTCAGGGTATTGATGAATCCATTTATTAAGGAGTCTATCATGACACGTAAACTTGTTAAATCCAATCCGTTTGCTAACTTTACAGTTGCTTCTGCAAAGCCTGATTTCACAGATGCCAAACCAATAGTTACAGCAGAATCTGTTTCTGTAGCTTCTATAGAACCAAGTAAGAAAGAATCCTCAGCAGAGCCTTGTTTCATCATTGAGGTGGGCTTTCTCTATAAGGATAATGAGATTGTATCTGACATATCTAACCTTTCTCAGGAAGCTATTTCAGAGCTTTTATGGGTACATTTTCCTAACTGTATCTATGCAATTCAACAGCAAGGTCAATCTCTTAAAAGATACAATGATGCAGTTGAGAAGAAAGCTATGTATCCTTCATCTCATCAAGAGATGTTAGCTAAACTCAATGATCAGCTTGCAGAACAAGCAGTAGATCTATTTAAAGATATAGAACCACAAGGTTTCTATCAATTAACTCCAAACATTAGATTATGTAATAGAACCAAAGCAGAAAAGAAGGAAGTAGTAATGCCTACATTACAATCTATCTCTTCTTTAATTAAATAATATTTATAAACTAGCTATTCTTTATGTAAGAAACTAATCAG
>ENA-ORTZ01000165-ORTZ01000165.1-human-gut-metagenome-genome-assembly--contig:-NODE-165-length-66617-cov-9.230267_pt1 | contig 66617 bp, 90 predicted proteins | sample MGYA00242075_ERZ509199 | MGnify/ENA primary metagenome ERZ509199 (study PRJEB26280, sample SAMEA2338824) | human gut metagenome | biome: human gut; feature: human-associated habitat; material: faeces...
ATGCAGACCACTTCACCATCTGTTGTTAACAGAGCAGCACTGACGCAATTCTTAGCTAAATCTATACCGATGGCTTCGTATTCGAGATCTGTATCGATAGTTTTTGCGAGTATCCTTCTAACTGACATGGAATCACCTCTAATGAGAACTTTGTCACTTTCATTTTGCTCTCTCTATTTCGTTGGGAGCAAAGGGGTTCCATGTCATTAAATCTCAGATCCAATTATTTGGCGCAGATCAGCAACCGTTTTCGCTCGGGCACTCTTCGAGAAAAATCTTGTTTTTTGAGTTTGTAGGCAGAAATGACTGTATAAAACTTTATTTAGCAGATTAAATAGTCGAGTTTTCTACAGAGAAACAAAAGCCCGATGCTTCGTGCACCGGGCGAGAATTTGATCTGGTGCACGATACTAGCACCGTTTTTTGTTTAATAATCAGTTTGTTAAGCGTTACAGATCTGTGATTTATCGGTACGTTTTTCAAAAAACGCTCATTTTTTATCGTTTTTAGGTATTTTCCCTAGTCCGTGTCTTTACAGGCGCCGGAAGTAAATTGTTGACAATTATACATTTGCAAATGTATAATTACTTACATCAAATAAACAAATCGCGAATGCGAAGGAAGGTTAAGAATGAAAGAAGTAAAAAAAGTTGGACGTCCACGCTCAACGTTGGAAGGCGGAAAAAACTACACGTTCTATTTAAGCCGTGAAGTCGGCGAGAAAGTTAAGGAATTAGGCGGAGCGCGCTGGATACGCGAGCAAGCGTACAAATCTATGACAACGAATGAGGAAACGAAAATGAATAAGCAGATTGAAAAGCAGATCAGCAAGTACAGAACGAACGGTATCGCTCTTTACGTACACGACAACGGGCAGCCAAATTATTATGACGTTAAAACGATGTGCGATTTCGCGATGGTCGATTTTGAAGAACACGACGGCGAACTTGTCGCGATTTTATTAGACGACGGCAACAAACGAGTAAACATTATCAGCGTTGACCAGCTCGACGATTTAATCGCGAAACAAACGGAGTATCGCGGTAATTTTTACGAAACAAAAGACGACGCGTTGAAAGATTTGAACTACATGCTCAACTCTGAAAACATCGATAAAGATACGTACGATGAACTTGTAGAAGAATTGAACAAGTTGAAAATCTAAAAAGACAGGGCGCAGTTAGCGCCCTTTCGCTTATCTGCGACAGCACTTTTTCTCATCGAAGTATTTGCGTTCTGCAACTTCTCCCTGCTTTCCAACATTGAATGAATCAATAGGACGGTGATAGCCCATTACTCGTGTCCAGACTTCGCATTTTGTGCGTTCGCTGTTTTTAATTCCTAGCGTTTGTAAATCGTCTTTCATACGTTACCTCGTTAAATAACAACTTATTGATTACGTTAAACTTTTTACACCTTACGGCTGCCATGTTAAATAAGCATCATTTATCACTGTAGCGCTTTTCGACAATATTCAATAATTCCTTCTGCTCGTTGTAGTAACTCTGTACCTCGAGCCTCCAGCTTGAGATGTCGAACTGCGAGTCGAGCGGCATCGCTTTTGGCTCGCTTTTCAATTCTGGCGATACGTTCGCGCATCCGGTCAGACTCAGTACGAGCGTTAGATTCAGACACGCGTAACTCAGCCATCGCGATAGTTTGTTCTTTTTGCTTAGCTTCATATCGTTTGATCGTATCGGTTAATTGAGAAACTTGAGACTGCGCTAACTTTAGTTGCTCAGAGTCGCGTCCCTGCGATAGACCGAAAAAATAAGCGCCAATGACAAGTAACGTCGCGGCGCCCAACTTCAAAAGAGAAAAGATATTCACATTAGAGCCACCTCCAATCGGCGCCGATTCGTAAGGCCCGTATTCGGTACGCCGTTCACTTTATTAAACGTAAGAAAACCAGCTTTCGCCTTTTCGAGCTGTCCAGCATTCAAATATTGAAGCGTACGCGAACGAGCTACGGCAGGCACTCCGACATTAAAGGCTAACGACACCAGCGCGATAAATTGGCCCTGCGTTACTTTCGCGGTTACGTAAGGCGCTAATTCCTCAACGACATTTTGAATATCGTCGAGTAGATATTTATCGGCAGTCTTTAGATCGATTGTCATCCTTTCGTGGACTCCACGCGTGTGGCCGTAACCGATCGTCCACTTTTGCGCCGAGCATTGATACGCCTTAATCCTTAAGCCTTCTCGTTGTTTAATAAAAGGTGCCGCGCTGGACGGATTCCACTGCGAAAAATTCAGCTTTTCTTCATTCACTTGTCTTTTCCTCCATCCCGCAACGTTGTTTGAGTTTGTTTTCTTCCTGAGTTTTAACGACATCGAGCATCTGCCGGATGTGCCTGGGGATGATTGAACCGAATCCTGCACGTTCAACGTTCTCAAGAATTGAAATCAATTCGTTGAGAGACAGCGCACCGCAAGCACCAGTGCCAATCCACGGCTCTGCAAAAATTTGGTCAATTCCATGAAATCCAATAGCAATCAACAGGATCACGAGTTTTTTGACAACACCGATCAGTCCGATACGGCTGGATAGTGTTCCAGTTCTGGCAGCAGCTATCATTCCGGTGAGGTAGTCAAAAACAACAAAGGCGAACAGCCAATAAAAAAAGTTTTGGTGCTCGCCCATAATGGTGCTAACCATGCCAGTGAAAAATCCAGCAATGGCTAACAGCGCGTTTTTGACTATTCCAGGCTCAAAAGTACTCAGGCGCTCTAAAAATGAATTCCACATGACGGCACCCGATCATGAAAGTTAATCGCGAATAACCGTGACTTTTGGCTCCTCAGGCCAAACGACGTTATCTGGAAATCCTTCTTGAGCTGGTACATCGCGTAACGCTTGGCGATACGCTTTTACTTTTTCGAGGTCTTTTGCGCTGATCGGATAATCAGGCTGTAACAAGTAATCTGTTTGAGAAATCAGATAGTCACGCTTAGCGCGTACTTCGGCCTCCTTCTTGGCGCGCTTTTCTTCTTCAGTCGGCTGGGGAATTTCCTCGACAGTAGTAGCAATTTTGTTACCGCTTTCGTCATTCACTGCGACTTCTTTATACAGCTCAGGTTCAGCCGCTACTAGTTGCTGAAGAATCTGACGCATTTTGTTGTCGTGCGCTGTACGAGAGGTATGCGAAATCTTCACGCCTACGAGTTCTGCGGCGCTCGACGGATACGGGATTTCGTCCCATCCGCTGTTTACGTCGTTTTTATCTTTGATCTTAAAGAAAACGTTCTTTTTCTCAGCCGGCGCCACCGTAGTACAGTCAGGCGGGAACAAGTATTCATTTTCATTTTGGGGGTTACGCTGAGCGATAGAGCCGTCTGCATAGTAGCCGTCGGCGTCATACGTAAAGACTTGAAGTAAAGAAGGAGTCGTCATGCTGACCTCTAAAGTAATTAAGGAGTTAAAACCTAAGGAAAAGCGTTATCAAATTACTGATAGCGATGGACTAGCGCTTAGAATCCAACGCTCAGGCGTTAAATCGTGGGTTTTACGCGTCCCGCAAAATGGGCGAATCGTTGACATCACGTTGGGCCACTGGCCTGAAGTCACGCTCCAGCACGCTAGAGCGTTGGCACGTCAACGAAAGAAAGAATTAGAGTTAGAGCCGTCAGGCTCGTACACAGTCCGCGACGCGTTCAAATTTTGGTGCTCTAAAAAACGAGGCAGAATACTGAGCTATCGCGACGAACGTCTAAGACTCGAAAAATACGTCATATCGAAAATCGGCAGTCGTCAGCTAGATTCAATTACGCCGCCTATCGTCATTAAGCTCATGGAGCCTATAGAAGAATCGGGCAAGTTATCGACTGTCAAACGTTTGCTAATGCGAACGCGTGAAATATTCGACATGAGCGTTAATGCTGGATACCTAAAATCGAATCCGCTCGCGAAAATTACGAAGGTATTTCCGGTTCCCTGCGTTAAACACATGCCCTCTATCGATTGGAAAGAGTTGCCGATAGTCGTAAGCCAAATCGAAAATCTAGCGCCTACGAAATATCGTTTACTGTTTTACTTTTCGTTGGCTACGTTATTACGTCCTAAAGAAGTTGTATCGATTAGGCTCGAATGGATTAACGAGGACGCGATAACGATACCTGCCGAGTTCATGAAAATGAAGCGGGTTCATCGTGTACCGCTAACTCCTTACTTAATCAGTCTGATAAACGAGATTAAGAAAAACCGCGTTAATCAGCGCTCGCCTTATTTGTTTCCTGCGAAACACGCAAACAAACCTATCAGCAGTCAAGCTCTAGCCAAATGGCTACACGAACAAAGCGTATTCCGTAACCGCCTAGTAGCGCATGGGCTTCGTTCTATCGGTCGTTCGTGGTTCGCAGATAACGACGTACCTAGCGAAATCGCTGAGGCGTGTTTAGCGCACACAGTCGGCTCGCAGGTCGTACGCGCTTATCAACGAAGCGATTATTTCGCGTCACGCTCTCAAATAATGCTTCGCTGGCACGCGCACATTATGCAGTGTGCTCAATGTGCTCAGATTTTTAAGACAGACTCCGTAACGACGGGCGCCGGCGTCGAAAAAACCGAAAAAATCGACTAGTGCCTAGCACAGCATAAAAACCGCGCTCCGAGCATATCCGACGGAGCGCGTAAGAGACTAACGAAAATTCCCGAATAACGGCGGCTCTTTTTCTTATCTATATACCACAGGCGCCGCATGGACTGGAGGATTTAAAAACTTGAACGCTGGTGCCGCTACAGGCTGGACTACAAGCGGATCAGTTGCTCCTATTTATAACATAACTTTAAGCTATAACGCTTCTTTGAGCCATCCCCTTTACGGAGCTTCGAACACCAATCAGCCCTCAGCTATTAGAGTTTTGTCTCTAGTTAAAGCGTATTAAAAACAAGCCAAATAGGCCGTTTACTCGCACTTCGTTCGTTCCGTTTTGATAGAGGTTTGAGGCTCTTGAAGCGTCGAAATCAAACTTCGTTGCGTAAAAGCTTTGACCGCCTTCTACTTTCGCATCTTGAGTTTCGGTGTACTTGAAAACTCCGCTCGCATCATCGTCGACGTTACCAGCTCGGAGAAACCTTGACCCCATAGTGCCTCGGATATTCGGTAACCCAGCCTCGACGTAGCTTCCCACTTCGCTAAGCGTTGTCGTACCTTCGATAAAGCGGTGATGAAGATTAGGCAGATTGAAATGTGCTTCGTCAGCGGCGCCGAACTTAGTACCTATAAGGGCAAACAGCTTGTCGTACTGCGTTCTGAGCACAGACGCTCCGTTCGCTAATAACCAGCCGTAAGGCACATCGCCGCCGAGGTAAGGAATAATCGAACCTATCGGACAAGCGCCGCCGCGCTGAATAAATACCTGTAGAGAGCGTAAAAACTGACTTACAAGCGTAGTTTCGTCAGTAGGATTTACATCTTCATTAAGCTGATTTTTGATAAATTCGCCGACTGCGTGAGCGATGTTTGCGCCGCCTACGACCGCTGTATTAACGTGAGAAGAAAGTGCGATGCCTGATACAAAACCGCTTGATCGTGCTGGCGTCGTTTGCCAAGCAGTAGGAGTTAATACGTTAGGATTGGCGCCTGTGCAAAAACCGAGGATGTTATTAGTAGCCATTTGATTTGTCCAAAAAGAAAACCCCGCAAAATTGCGAGGCTTGTTTGAGAGAAATTTGAGATTTAGTTAGCGATGATTTCCGCCCATTCGGAGGTATCGAAACCCTGTAGTAAAGGCGTCATCATGTCGAACGCGAACAACGGAACGTCATTCATTTGAGACAGGAGGAAAACGTTAATACGTACTCCTGCGGGCTTAAACGGTGCTATCTGCTGAAGGAATAGAGCACGCTGAGCGCTGGACAATGCTTTACCTACGACACCTATCGATATCGTCATATCCTGATGATCTTCAATGACGACGCCCAACGTACCGTTAAAGAGTGAGCGAACGCCGTCGTAAAACTTTTCCGGTGTTCCGTCCCATACGTTCGCGAGAATCTGTAATTTGAGCAGGAATCGATATGAGTCATCGTCTAGTTTCGTCATTCCGCTCGTAGCGTCATATTCTCCGCACCAAACACCGCGATCGAACCCAGTAATCTCTGTATCGTCGAACGTGAAAAATACGCCCTCAATCGGAATAGATACGTAACGATTACGTCCGACCCATTCGCCCACTACGTCAAGCTGTTTTCCGACGGCTGAATCTAAGTCATAATCAAACGGTACGCGCTCCATTAACGCCTGTAACTCAAGTACAGGGCCGAGTAACGAACGGAGCGTTTCAACGAATCTCGGCTTGTCCCTATGCTCGGACGGTACACGCTTTAGATACGTATTGAAATCAGTCATTCGTAATTACCTCGACATCGGCGATGTCGCAGTGAGCGACTTCATTAAATCCGATAGCGATGTTTTCCGAGGCGAATGCGCCTGAATTTTTAGCTATCTGAATAGACGTGATGTCATAGCTAATGTCGCTGTCGTCATTCTCTAAGTTAGCGGGTACGTAGAGCTTAGAAATTCGTACCGTTTGACCGAATGTCAGCGAATTGATGTAGTCAACGACTTGAGTCTTAATCGAGTTGTAAAGCTCAGTAGTAAATCCTGTTAACGGCTCAAGCGTAATCTTTACTTTGATGTGTACGACGGTAGGTCTAAAGAAGTTGACCGTCATCGGAACTTCTTCGCTATCTTTAACCGTTACGCTCGTAGTGCCGTATGTACCTGTGCCTGCCGTTTTCCGTAATTTAATTACGTCGCCGATAGCTTGAGCGTCCCCGCCCTCTACGACTACCGCGATAGAGTGACTAGGTATGCCGTTATCGTCTGTAGCGCTCGTATCGTTTTCGTAAACGATTGCACGTGTTACGCCGTCTACGTCAAGAATGCCGCCTAGGATTCCTTTTAAAACAGTTTGCGACGGCTGAGCCGTTGAATACGTTTGTCTAACACGTAATTCCGCGTCCGTCTCGGTATCACGTCCGGGCGCGGCCTCAGAGTTATTAGTAACGCTAATCCATCCTTCAGTAGGAGTCGCGATTCTCGTAACCGTACCGGCGCCGGCTCTAATATCGCCTGCGTCGTCACATGTCGCAGTAACTGTTATAGACCCTCTAGTCGGTATTACTACTTCAGGCGGTAAATTCCATATGTGAGAATCTTTTGAGGTATCACGTACTTGCCCGTTTGTGATCGTCGTACCTGCGTCACCTGTAATAACCACGTCAACGCTTGAATGTGTCGAGGATTGTCTAGCGATACCGTTAATCTTTACTTCGCGGCTTAACGCATCCCCGCGTGCTGTCGCAGGTGAGAAGTTATTAAAAACCTCAGCACATAAGAGCGCTAAATCGTATTGAGACTGAGCAAAATGCGCGACTAACTGTCCGTCCTGCGAGTCGGCGTCGAGGTTAATATCTGAGCCGTAAATCGAGCGCATAGCCGATTTATTGAACTCTAAGAAATCCTCGAAATCGGCAACAAAAAAGCCCGCGTCGTCAACGTAGGCTAATTCTTTCAAATCAGGCATTTACTTTCACCTCGCCGTAAATAGTATCGAGCGTTACATCGATACGTAGTTTTCGCGTATCAGGGTCGAACGCTGTAGAAAACTCAGTAATCTGATTAACGCCTGCTGTTTCTCGAATACGCTGATAAATCGCCTGTACAGCCTCGGTTTGCGTATGTTTTCCTAAGACTTGTTGGTAGTACGGCGTACCGTCGTTTGTATCTAAGTACCACTCACGCAGCCACATCCTGAGTCGCGTTAAAACTGACTGCGCTACAGCCTCAGCGCTATCTATGAAATAGTTATCGAGGCCACTGCCGAAAGTCATATCGCCGTTTTCATCTAGTTTTCGATATTTCATGTTATTTATCCGGCGTCGGGCCGTGATTGTGAGTATGGTTTTGAAGCGATACCGTATTAGCTGTAATGTCGCCTGTTGCGTGAATCGAGCCTGAAACTTGAGCACCGTTACCGCCACTAACCGTAATTCCGCCCTGCCCTGTAATTAACCCTGTCACGGTTAACGGGCCTTGAACGGTGTTATCAGGACAAACGACTTTAGATTTTTTAGCTGTTACGTTTACGTCGCCATTGATATTGATATCGAGTTTTCCAGCCGTCAGGCTTATGTAATCCGAACGTGAATCGGTACGTATCTCGATGGCGTTAGACGATACGTTCGGTAATTTACGCGGCTGAGACGTGAGGCCGAAAATCGCTATAGCGTCGGATAGATCATGCGAACGAGAATCTTTAGGAGACTGGACGCCGCCGCTTTGCCACCAAAAGTCGATACAAGCGTCAGCGAATACGACTAAACATTCGTCATTTTCGCTAACTGGATACGTAATGCACAGACCGCCAGCACGTGGGAACGCTATCGGTACTTCAGTAAGCACAGGATACTGAGTCTCGGTAACGTTGCCTTCGTAACCGCGTAACTTTCCCATGAGCGCAGGCCGCACGGATACGACTTGCCGCGCTAAATCGACGCTTGTCACGATAGCTGGCATAGCTACGCGAATCTGAGCTTTTAAATCCTCAGACTTTTGTCGTTCGATTTCTTCAGGCGTCGCGATACGTTCTAACTGATTCATTTTTTCGTGGTCTTTTTAGTTGACGGGTCTAACGAGCACGCTTTAATTTCCGTGCTCCATTCGTTCCCGTGGGTATCGCCTGAATGTTTAAGCGACAAAATTTTGAAGTCACCCGTAAGAAACTCGGACTCAATGCGTATTGGGTCGTAGATACGTAGGAGCGCGTTAAGACAACAAGAAACAGTAACGCCGTCTTTATCTTTTTTAGGCGAACCGATCATGCCGGTATCGGCTCGTAATATGAACGCTTTACGGTCGTCTCGCGTGCTGTTTTTTTTGCAATAGACTAAATGTCCATCTTGTACAGACCACTGAGTGTCGCTATTTTTAGAAACTTCACGCGAATAATTCCGAGCGGCTCCGAAAAGTACGCGTCCTCTCGGATACTTAGTCTCATTACTGACAGCTTTTAAATCGTCGTTTTTAACGCCGCGTTCTTTCATAGCGTTAAACGATTTCTTAGCGATGTCGTTATTTGAGTAACCGGCGCCGACTGTTTCATTTACGAGAGCGTATGAATAGCCGCTCTGACCGTCGCCAGCGTCGATACTGAGAATCGTATCCGCGCCGTTACGTACCTGTGACGTACTAATAATGTTTCCGTCAAAGATGACAGCGTTATGAGACTCGTAGCCAGCTTGTAGAACAATGCGTTTTAAATCACCATCCGCGATACGCGCTACCGTCGTTTTAGATAAGTTATAGATGTCGATTTTCGCTGTATTCGGGTCTTGAAGCGCTGTTTTCTCTACGTCGAACGAGACTCTAAAGCCACTCAGGTCTAAACCGTTCCCGTCCTTGTCGCCTACGAGTAACGTAATTTTTCGCCAAAAGTTAATCATTCGTCACAACGATTAAATGAGAATCTGTACCGAGATTAGTTTCGGTGGGGTCTGCGTTTTCGTCGCCGTCGGTTACGACAATCAGGCCGAAACCGAGCTTTAAATGCTCATACTGTTGTAGGAGATTTTCGCCAGCTACTAGCGCGAGATTACGAATAAGCCATTCATTCTCCGAGCGGCCTATATCCAATGTCCACGCATGTAGCGGCTCATTCCATTTAGTCCGCAAAAGGTAATTAACGCCGTTGATTTCAACGTTAAATTCTTCTGCGAAAGAATTGAGCGGGATTTCGTATGTTTTCATCGTTATAAAAGAAACTATTTTTTGCCTCTTACAGCGTTAGCCGCGTCTTCTAGTGCTGAGGTTCTTACGGGTTTTTCTTGAAGCTGTTTAGTTCCTGTTTGAGCTGTTTTAGCTGTTACGTTCGGATTCGCCTGCTGAGACCTCGGCGGCATATTCGTAGCGAGAGGAAAGGTTATTAAAACCTCTTGCATAGTCAACGTACATTTAAGAATCCTCGAAGAATGCGTATCCTGATTAGCCGTCACGGACACTAAAAGCATATTGTCGTAACGTCTTAGACCTGTTACAGCAGTAAACGGTACGCCGCTATACATCAAATCTAAAAGACGTTGATACGTCCCTTGAGGGTCTGAACGTTCGCCAAAAACGACATCCCACGTAATATTTTTAGGCTGTCTAACGATGTGGTCAGTACCTTGAGTCCCGTCTTCGATAGGGTACTGAGTAGCGTTTACCGCAATATTGTGCGTTTCAGTAATCGAGCAAAAATCGGAAAACGCTTCAAACCGCCTTGTAGGTTTAATTTGAAGCAGTTTTCCGACTGCCGTACCAGCTAAGCCTAGTACCTGCGTTTCTAAGAAAGACATTAGTAAACTCCGGTTGCTCCGCCCATCTGAGTGTAAATACGGTTAGTACCGCTTGCCACGTCTTTAGCTTCTTTAGCGCTATTGACATTAATCGTTTGATTCACTTGAGCGTTATTGTTGTAAACGGTGTTAGAACGCTGATTATTGTTAGTCGTCGTGGTCGGCAAACTCGAGACCGCCTTATCGTCCTCTTTCTTACTGCCCCACGAAAATAAACCCTTAACAGCGTTAACGCTCGTATCCCAAGCGTCAGTAACCATATTTCCGGCTTTTTCTGCGGCCTCTTTACCGAAATCTTTAACGGAGTTAATTAAATCGTTCCACCACTTAGTAAACGCTTTCCCGATGTCGGTTAACGCCGTCATAGCTCCGTCACCTATACTTTTCCATAGATCACTAAACCACGTACTCAAACCGACGAATGTAGAAATAATCCCGTCGTAAACGCCTTGGGCTTTTTGCGAAATCGTATTTTTTAGCTCATCCCATTTATTAGACGCTTCGGTTATTGCGTTATTCCAACTATCAGATAAGAAGCCTTGAATACGTTCGCCTAATAGCGACATCTCGTTAGAAATCGTATCGGCTTTAGACTTCCACCAGTCCGCGCTAAAGAAATTACCGACGATTGTTTTTAGACCGTCAAAAATTCGGCTCATGTTGTCAAACCACACTTGAGCTGCTGACCAGTCAAAAAAAGATTTACCGCCCTCTTTCCACGTCTCGTAATCATCGATTAGCAACCCGATAGCGGTTACTAATCCCATCACTAATGTAATGATTCGTCCAATCGGAGACGCTTTAAATACAGCGTTTAATAGTTTCCATGCAATAGTTACAGCGCCGATATAAACAGGCCACTTTCCTAAAACCTTAAAAAGTTTTCCGATTCCGGTAATAAAACCTGTAACGAGGTCGGCACCGATTGATACAGCGGCGGCGATAGGTTCAACGTAGCTTTTAATTAGTCCGGCGTTTACATCGATTAGCTTAGAAACACGTTCTATCGCTGTCGTAATAGACGGCAGGACACGTAAAACAAACGCGGTAATGATGTCGTCGAAACCACGCTTAGTAATCTTGATAGCGTCGTTATATTTAGCGCCTAATTCTGCTGCTTCGTCTACATTTATTCCGAGAGCATCAGTACGTTTGTTGTATTGATCGATAATCTCAGTCGTATCAGACGTGAGCATACCGATTAGCGTCTTATCTAAGCCTAAACGCTGGATATACGCGGACTGCTCGGACTTGCTCAGGTCTTTGATCTTTTCTTTTACTTCGTCAAGTACCTGAGTCGTCGTCTTTACGTTTCCTTGCGCGTCTTTCGCAGATAGTCCGAGTTTTTGAAAGACCATCGCGCCGCGTCCGATACCCTGTGCGGCCTCGCCGATTGTTTGAGAGAGATTCTCAAACGAGGCTGTAGCAGTGGCGGCGTCGGAACCTGTGAGATCTGCAACGTAACCTAGACGATCTAAATCTTCGACAGTCGTATTTCCTACGCGGGAAACGACATCGCCTAAATCGTTGAACTTGTCAGCAGTGCGCTGAATCGCCATAGCGACAGAACCGGCGGCAATTACGCCGCCGATCATCTTCGCCATGCCCATAACGTTATCGGTAAACGAGCCGACGGCTTTTTCTGCCGCCGAGAATGACGCAAGGTTAACTAACGCATTAACTCGTACATTTAAATTGTCAGTTTCGGCCATTTTTCCGCTCGTAATACTGAGAAACACGTCTCTCGTTTTCGTCGTTCGCGTCGATAGCGTCATTTAGAAGTACTAAATCGCCTAACGAAACGGACGAATCGAAAAGAGACTCAAAAGATAAAAAGCCCCGAAGAACAGGGCGCATTAGGAAAGACTCAGGAATATCTAAGAGTTGTAAGGAGCCTGACCATTCAGGCCGACTTAGCTCAACCGGTTTCCGCTGAGCCAGTCTGTAAAAAAATCATCAAAATTAAATTTAAGTACTTCAAACGTAATTTTGTAGAGCGCCTTGAGATTATTAACCGCGTCGCTCATGATTTCACCAGACTGAGAGCAGTAATCGACTTCAATACCTGCGGCGACGATTTTCACACTCGGCATAAGATGCTTAAAGATCAATTCATCGCGTTTTTCTGCGGGCAAATACTTATTAACCGCCTCCATAATCACAGCGGCGATAGCGATTTTGTTATCAGGCTGTTTTTGCATTACGTCTAACAAGTCGGTTGCTTGGGTCGTAATCGGGAAAAAGAAACGGTTAACGATGTCGTGCTGTTGCTTAGCGCTCAAACGGTGAAGACGAATAGTTACGTCGTTAATAACGATGTCTTTCGTGAAATTCATCTATTAAGCTCCGATAGAAGTAATCTGACCGCAATTTAGAGTTACGACGATTGAATCGCCCTTGGATTTCTTTACGCCGTGGCCCGTAATAGATTGAATCGCGACTTGAGAGCCAGTGTGCGTAATTTTCATGTCTCTATCGAGAATCGTCACTGTATCCGAGCCTGTAGAACCGGTGCCGCGCTGAGTAGCGTGTAACGCCATGAAGAAAGCGACGCACGGGGACGAAGGTAAATACTCAAGAACGATCGTACCTGCGCTTGTTTCGTATTCGCTCCAAATAGATGAACCGTCGATCGCTTTGTTACGTTCGCCGAAATCCTCGTCCAAATTGATCGTAATACCGTTGTCAGTCAAACCCTGTTTTAAATCGAAAGAGACGCCACCAAAAACAGCGTATGCGGCACTTGCGCGAGCAATGCTATATGTTTGTTTAGACATTTTTAAATTCCATTAAAAAAGCCCTGTATGCGTTACAGGGCTTGTTTAGAAAATGACTTGATTAGCGATTGATGTTGATTGTGATCGGTACGCTGTGAATAGCGCCCGCGAGTTTGATAGCGCCTTGAATGACTGGACTCTTACGAGCTTCGCGTTCGGTCTGAAGCTGATCGTTTACGCTCGGAGCGTAGAGATAATAACCTTTTTCGAGGTATGCGCCTTGTTCTAAGTCACCGAACGGGTCAGCATTCCAAACACCCGGAGCGATAAAGCCGTTAATTACAGCCTGATCGAGAGCGTTAGCAACGCGAGACATTAGGCGAGCTACGCCGTCATCCGTCTGCGGGATTTTCGTCTTAGATTGATACAGCTCGTTATAGACTTCGGTCTGAATCAAATCCTGCAACCAGTCCGAGCCGTGACGTTCATCGGCCCACATGCCGCTAGACATAACGCCTTCTTCAATGATGTACGTATCGTTAGACATGATGACGTACTTATTAACGTTACGCGCCGTAAGATTCGTATCCTGCGACTGAGTGAGGTTAGTCGGCTGGAGGCTCGGAGCCTGCTTAAATTTCAGCGTGATCGTAGTCATAGAACCGCTGAAATTAACGCTAAACATACGACCCAATGCCGAAGCGCAGAGATACTTATTCAAACGATAGGCCGCGTCTTCTGCGTCGTACTGAGTAGCGAATACGATAGTACGTGTGTACTGACCTCGTTTTAATTTAGACGGCAGGTCTGTAGATTCGTCGGTATAAACAGAATTAGCACACGTCAAATCTGTGAGCGTAATACCGTAAATGTGCGAATCCGCGGACGATTCAACGATCTGAGCGATTTTAAGAATTTCTTCGTCTGAGACTGTAGTACTAGTAGCTGTAATAAAGCCGTAGAAATTTCTTCCGTAATCTGCGAACAACTTAGAAACGCGTGTACTGATAGCAGTGTCGGTTGAAGAATCCCACGGCTCAGCGATAATCAAAGTCTGAGGTTTCGGAGACTGAGAAAAATACGCCATCGCAGCCAGCGTTTCCGGTGCGTCATCACCGAAATCAGTAGCTACATCGTCAGAACTTGTATACGTGCGATAACCTTCGCCAGCGTTAACAACGTTTTTCGTATCGCCAAGAATGCAGAGCACGCCGAAGCCGCGTGTTTGAGCCGCTTTCGGGCTAAACACCATATCGACGTTAACGATATTGTTTAAAGAAAGTGCCATTTTAAAAATCCTCGTTAGGAGTTTTGAATTTCTGTAGGTGCTGAAACTAGAGATTTAATTGACCAGCGTCGGACGTATGAATAATCGAGCGTTAGGTCGACGGTGCTCATAGGCGTTCGAGCGTGGCCCTCGGCTAATCGGTCAATCTCAATAATCTGAGCCTCGTTAATGCTGAGGCCGAATTTTTGTAGCGCGTCAACGTTCTGAGATAAGTAAATCAGGTCGTGTAGTAAAAACGCCTTCTCTCGACTGTTTTCACCGATGAGCTTTACTCGGCAGTGCGCCGTACCTTCGTAAGCCTGATCTAAATGATCGTCGGTTTCCTCAACGTCGTAAGGCATGCCGTTGAACTCGATCTGATAGAACTCGAAAAATACGTTTAAAACGTTCGTACTAATCGCTGTTTCGAACTCACGAAACATCGGTTTGACGTTGTTCGTATTACAGTCGAGCGCGTCAGCTAACCACGCCTGAAATTTGTCGTCGAAATTCTTTGAATAAACGTATGTAGCAGTGCTTGCGAGTACGCCGTATTTCGTGGAGTCTACGTAACTCATACTTGTTTGCTCCTAGCCAACGTCGCTCGGTAATACGCGCCGTTAGGGTTGTAATCTGCGATAGACATAACGTCGTACAGCACGCCATTAAATTCAATTTGATCGTTAATAAAGCCGTCTTCAGCAATGCTTACGCGCTCAACGCCGTAGTACGTCAAACCACATGTGACAGGCGAGCCATCGGCGTATACGATATTTACTAACTGGGCGTCGTTAAGCGGCTGGAGCACGGCTTGAATCGGCTTACGAATTTTCGTAATTTCGTCCCTGCCGTTTCCGAGCGGTGTAGCTTTTTGGCGTATGAGTACGCATGAGACCGTGAAATCAGGGTCTCTAACAATTTCTGAGACATCAATCATTTTTTATCTACGACGTATTGAATAGCGTTGAGTAACGCGCCTGTACGAATAAGTGCTTTCGTACCTTTAAAGCCCTGACGCTGACGCGCCTTAATCGTTGCCGGCGCTAGCGGTACAAAGTTTCGTTGATCGACGATGTTTTCTTTAGCTGTATCGCGAACGAGCATACCGACGACGTTTAAAGCCTTGTTTACAGCGCCGATCTTGCCGCTCAAGCCTTCGTCTACTAACGCCTGTTCAAGAATCTCGTAAATACGTTTTTCGTTCGCTAGAACGGCAGGCTTAAGGTAAGGACGTGGAGGTATCGAGTGCGTCCCGTACGTTTGCCATGTCGCGATTTGGAGGTTAGTAATCGGCGTATCTTTACGTCGCAAACTTTTCGCTTCGATATAGCCAATAGAGACGCCTTGCTTGTTAAAACGCTCGAAACGTTTCTTTAAGTGAAAGATATCGGACTTGAGCGCGTCCGCTCCTTCTACTTTCATCGTTAGGGCCATGATGCTCGCCCCGTAACAGCGAACGGCATACGCCGATAACGTTTTAAAAGGTCAAAAAACTGTTTGCCGTAGGGCGTCGAATTCCAATATCCAGCGTCAGCGAACGACGTAGACGCAGTATCGTAAGAAACAGAAACCGAACCGACAGTTTTAGAAGAGACTGCGCCATGAGCGCCGCTGCTTACGGTGCCTGTAACGTCACCGTCCCCGGTACGTTGTCCGTTATCAAGACTAGCTAGGTAATGCGCGGTAAAAAGAGCTTTCCCAAATTCCGTAGATTTACCGAAGCGATTCTCGCTAATTTGGTTATCCGCTTCGTCTAAATAAAACTCTACGCGAGCCTGCGGAAACTCCGAAAACTCAGGAAAAATCTTTAAAAAATCGTCGTATGTCATTTTGCTTTTACGTAATTACGCCCGCTGGCGTAAACCAGCAGGCATAAAAAACCTCGTTGTTAAATGAGGCTTAGATGTTGTCGAAGTACATCACAGTTTCGGGTCTGCGGAACTGAACTTCAGCCAAGCGCCACAGATAAGCGGCGCAGTAGTCGAGGCCCTTGTCGTAGGTCTTTTCACGCCAAACTGGACGCATGTGATAACGAACGTAGTTCTTATCTTTTGTGTAAAGAACCATACGATCTTTAGACGAAGCGCCTAGGCCAGCCAATTCTTTAACTTGATTGACCGTCATAGAACCTGCAACTTTACGTCCAAGGGATTCTTGTTCGATGTAATCGATCATAGAGAAATGACGATCATCAGGGGCCTTCATGCTAAAGAGCTCGACATACTGAGCAGGCGTAAGGAGCATTGTGTTAGGCATAATGACGCCCTTCGTGGCTTGATATGCCTGATTGAAGTAGTCATCAATCGCGGCAGCCACATCATCCCAAGTTTTAGAAGAGCTTGCGAGAGCGCCGGTAGTGGTACCTTTTTTAACTCCAGCATTATTTAAAAAGCCTTTAAATCCTAAGTTGGCGTCGCCGAGGTAACCAACCTGATGAGCTTCTTGCAGGAATTTATCGTTAACGAGTTCAATCTGCTCAACGTTAACGTTGATATCTTCAGCTTTCTGAGCGGCCTCAAGCTCCATAGATGTTATAGAGATTTCGCGGCCTGCTGTATAGACTGCGACAGCCGTAGCGTTCAATTCGTAATCAACGCCGCGCAAGTCATTTGCGCCCTTTCCAAGCCAGCTCATTCCTGCGGCGTCTTTAGTACCCTGTCCGATACCTTTGATATTACGCAGAGCTACGACGTTAGAGACTTTATCGAGGTCTTCGACGATAGGAATGTCGCGAGTGAAATAGTAATTCGTGAGCGGACGGATAATTTCCGGCTCAAGCTGTGCGAGTCGAGAATTCCACAGCGCTTTTACTTGATCTGCTGAAATTGCCATTTTATTTGTCCATAAAAAAAGCCCCGTCCGAGTGAACGAACGAGGCTTAGTTAGTTAAGAAAAATGATGTTTGATTAAGAACCTGAAGCTTTGATTACGACCTGCTGAGTTACCTGAATTTCGGCGCAACCGTCAGCAATACCGTCGGCGGCGAAAACTGCGCGTACGGGTACTTTCGTGTTGTCAGTCGTAAAGACTTTGCTTGTCGCGTCAAAGTACACTGGCTGATTACGTTTAGGCGTAATCGAATCGGCGGCAGGCACCTGAATGTAACCGGTGCTGAGAACGCCGATTTCCTGCGGGAACACCTGCAACGTCCAACCCTCGTGATAACGCACGACAACGCCGATCATAGCGTCGAGGCCGTCGGTAGATTCGAGCACTTTTGCCGTGCCGTCCGTGTCCTGTTTGACAGGCAAGCCGGCGCCGATAGCGGCGGTTGTCGTAATAGACTTAATGTCCGCGCCACCGCGAGTGACGAAACCCGCGATCATATTTTGTTCAATGTATCCAGTCTGCATTTTTTATCTCCGATAAGTTATCTAGCTTTATTCCAAAGAGCCGCACTTTGCTCGACAAAAGACTTCGCCTTCTTCGGTGCTTCATCGTGCTTAACTGTTGCGAGCGTCGCCTGAGTCATAGAACGCTTGAAGTTTGCGCAGGCGCGCAAGACCATCGCGTGATCGCATTTAGACAAGTCGCCGAAAGAATCGACAAATGACTTACCCTGCTGAGATTTCGCAAACTCAAGAATTGCGGCATACGGCAGATTAGGCGTCGTAGGCGCTAACGAAGGGGCAATATCTGCGGCGTCGCGAATCATCGCGGCGTCGAGCTTGGTTTCGGGTTTAGCGTCTTTCTTCGCTTCTTCCTTCTTGCATTTGTCAGCTTTTTCGTCGGCTTTCTTGTCTGCTTTAGCGTCGGTCAACGCTTGAAGAATTGCGGCTCCGAGTACAGCAGGGTCAATGCCAGCGAACGGATTAGGAGCGACGTTCATATCGTCATCGTCGGCTTTCTGTTCTTCAGTAGCAGGCGCCGGAGTTTCTACGGCCTTGTTATCCGGTGCAGGTGTCTGAGTGGCGTTAGGCTCAGGCTGTTTAGCTTCGTCAGCGTTAGTAGACGGCGCGGGAGACTGAGCTTGCGTAGATTTTTCGATAGCGGCGACCCGTTCTGTCAACGCCTGAAGCTGTTGAAGAATCTGAGCGCTCACATCAGGCGCTTCATCTTTTTTATTAAAAAATGCCATTTTTTTATTCCTTGATTTAGTGATTGCAGAATCTTTTAGAGAACACGTTCTGCCACCTCGTCCGAGCGGTACGAGAGCAACGTGATTTCCTATGAAGTTTGTTTCGACGCCGATACCGCCTCCTTGATCGATCACGTTTGAATCGAAACCGCACGAAAGCTCTATCGCTTTACCGTTCACGACTTCTTCAATCGCTTTCGGGTCGAAAATGATGATGTCAGCGACTAGGCAACCTGCTGTAGATTCACGGCCTTGTCTTACGTGAGATACGGTACCTACAGCGAACTGTTTCCAGTTTTCTCCGTTTACGTTAGGTACGTCAGGATGTCCTAGCGTTACCGGTTTTCCCTCGAACGAATTGATCGTATCGTCGGAGAATAAAACGTCACTAGGACGTATTAAAAACACTTTCCCGTCCGCGTTAGGCTTTACCTGATCTAATTCGTCGGGTAAATATTCACGTGTACCAATAGACGCGATAACAGCGTTACGACAAACTAAAAAGCCCTCTTTCGTGAGAGCTTTATTCGGTGAAATTGGATAGCTCAAGTCATACATTTAAGCTCCTAATTCTTTGAATTGTCAGGAATAAGTGGCGCAGCATAACATCGGCAGTTCCAGATATTTCCGGGCGAATAATATTTACCCGGCTCAACTTCAGGCGGATTCGAGAACGAACAAATTTTCCCTTCCATCGCCTGATGAGAAGCGCGTACCGATTCATCCTCTGCTGTGTGCCATACGTACTGATCGATTCCGACGGACTGCGCCTGAGCTTGTACGAGCGTTGATTGCGTTCGAGCTACTTCAGTACGTGCGATACGTCTAGCGGCGTATTCGGGATAATTAGGCGTCAATCCTTGAATTTTCGCGACCAACGTTTCGTGACGTGCGCCAGTCTCTGAAGCGATCTGAGAGCTGAGCTTCTGAGCTTCTAACGCGGCGTTTACGGGTAACGTTTTAATGAGGTCTACTTTTTCCTGTACGAGCTTATTTACGAGTGCGATCATTTGCGGCGACTGCGTATCAATACGTAGACCCGACGTCTTTTTGAAGTCACGCGCAAGTAAAACAGCATTGTTACTAATGATCTTTGACCATAGGGCCGTAGTTGGAGCGGGTAACGCATTAGCGTAATTATCGAGCTGTGCTTGCAGTATCCCGAAGTCTTTAATCGTCCCGTCGGCGTTCAGGTTCATGTTAATAATCGCCTGAATGTTACGAGCGACTTGACGATAATAACGCCACACTCGAGCGCGATACGTTTTTTCGTGATTAAACGTTGCCATTTAACGTAAACGCTCCGAAATTGGGCTTTTCGTTAGAGTCGACGGCATTACCGATGTTAGGCAGGCCAGCGTTAACGTATTGTCCTGTTTCTTCCGGTATCGGCGGCGGCTCTACTTCATTAAGCGACTCGATATCCTGCGACGTAACCGTCGAGAAAATACCCGTTTTTTCGCTTAACGCGGCGATTTCTTCGAGCGCTCGTTTGTCAGAAATTAGCCCTGCTGCTTGTACGCTAAGAATCGTGTTTACAGCGTTCTGAGCGTTCGTAATACGTTCGCTCGTTGTTTCTTGCTTAAGCGGTACGAAGTCGAAGTCGATATCGGAGACTTGGCGGCCTGCGCTGGTGAGGATTAGCGACGCGATACGGCTAATCGGTTCGCGTAACTTATCTTCTTGCAAGCGTGAGATCGTATCGTAGTAATTAGCTAGATCAGCGTCTCCGCTCGAAAATCCTGCTGGCGACATACCGAATAATTTTACTAACGGTATTTCTGCGGCGCCGGCGATTTGTTCTGAGAACGTAATCAGTACGTCACGAATTCCGCCGAACGAGTAACTCTGAGACTGAAACGTATCTTTGTTGTCAGAAACAGTTAACGACGAATTATTTTGAACGTCGTTAATCATTTTTACAGCACGGCCCATGAAGGAGGCGCGTTCGTCGTCTTGTAAGCCCTGCCAAAAATTCTCGATACCTAAATAGCGTATGTAGCAGCGCTTGAGTAATTCGAGACAGCTATCTAACGAAGCTCCGTAGGCGTTTACGGCTGAGTTAGCAACGTCATAAACAGACTCGCCCCAGCCTTGATTTACGTTGAGCTTACGATGCGTTGAACGTATTCCATTAAAGCGGATAACACGACTAGCGTCAGCGTCGAACGTGCTCAACGTTCCGTAGGCTGGCTGAATCGAGTATTTAACAGGTAAACCCGCCTCAGCGCCATAAGTTTTTACTGTCGTACTCGGCGTGACTTCCGTTTTATCGAATACGCGGAAACCTAGAAGCGTTCCGTTAGGGTTTAAAACGCTTTCCGGCGCCCCGTCACCCATATCGATCATTACGAGACTACCGCCGTATACACGCGCGTACGTAATCGCGTCAGTCAGCAGGCGCCACACGTTTAAGCGACGGAACTCTTTCTCTAGGAAAGCTGACGTATCAGCGTCAAGACGCCAATTCACGCCTTTCGAAGTCATGTCTCCGGCGATAGATTCTGCCATGCGGCGCGCAATCCAATTCGACGAAAATAAACGACCCTTTAGTTCGTCCGGCAACGAAAAACTTATTTCGTTTGCGACGTTCGTAATTAGCTCGCCTGTGCATACAGAGCTTACGTATGCGGTCGCGCTGTCGTGTTTCGTACGTCCTGCGCCTTTTACTTGAATATTTTTTGCCATGAGAATGATGTGCTATTCAGTTTTCCGACGACGCCGTAACGCAGAGCGTCCGGTACGTGTGAAAATTCGTGATCCGGTTTATCTGTCGGATTTCCTGACGAATCAGTCGCCCACGTGTAATTTGTGATTTCGTTGTAAAAATTCGGAACGTCCGGCGCCACGATAATTTGATACTGCTGTATGAGCTGGATACCGTAACGCACGCTGTCCGCGCCTTTCGGAGCGGCTACAGCATTAACGCCTAGACCACGTAATTCCTCGATAGATTTAGGCTCTGCGGCATCGCACTGAACTTCTTCGCCGCGCAGTCCTTCGGCTTTAATCTTTTCGGCGATTTCAGCGTTAGTAAGACCACGAACAAGAAAACAGCGAGTAATGTAGATTTTCTTTTCGCTTTGATTAACGAAACCTCCGACAAAAGCGGTAGGGTCTGTAAAACCGAAGTCGAGGCCGTAAAACGGTTTACACTCGTCATCTTTGTTTAGTGCGTCGAAATCAAACTCAAGCTCAACGACGTTTTCGTAAATCGTGCCTGTCAAAAGACCCCATTCGCCTAAGCCTTCGACTTTATAACGTCGAGGCTGATCGAGCTTCATACGCTCGAATATCGCAATGTCCGCTGGGTCTAACCACTCGTTACATAAGTACGTAGTCGTTAGCGCTAACGTATCATCGTTAGGATTATCAAAGAATCGTTTTTTACCCCACCAACGCTCAGACCATGGGTTGAGCGTTAGGATGAATTGTTTCCATAGTCCTTCAGGTAATTGACCGCGAATAGAAAGGTCTAACTTGTTGAACTCGTTTTCGTCCTCGATCTGATACGCTTCGTCAATCCATACCCAGCAAAGTACACCAGTCGGTACAGAAATAGACGTAATTTTCTGCGCGTCATCGAAGCCGCGAAAAAGGATTTTTTGACCTGTCAGCTTATGCGTAATCTCAAGCGGCGATACTTTGAAATCCCAATATTCCTCGACTCCTAAGCGATGTACAGCCCAAACGAGATCGGAGTAACACGAATTTCTAAGAGTACGTTCGTAACGTCGAATAACGAGCGCGTTCGCCTCCTTGTACGCCATTAAGTTAACGATTAACTTAAGCGCCGAAGTCTTTGACTTCTTAGAGCCGCGTCCACCCTTGCATACGACATAACGCTGTTTGCTATTCCAAAACGACGCGTAACCTCGACCGACGATTTCGCTCAGCTTTAATTTTCTTTGCTTCATTCATCGTTAGTCTTTTAAATCATTTTGAATAATGAGCACCGGCGCCACGTTCAAATCTTTTCCGTCTTTACCGGTAATGGCGACTTTCTTTCTATCGCCGAAGTTTTCGTCATTCCGCATAGCGGCTTGTCTAGCGCATTCTTGAATGACGATTTTCTTTGCTTCGACGTACCCTTTCGGAAGATCGACGCCAGTCTTTATACAGCGATCAGCTATGAGATTTAATCTCTCTACTTGTTCCCATCCGAGCGCGTCAAAAAGCCACGAGCTTTCTTTACGTGCTTGCGCGGAACGGTGACAAAATTCTTCGTTTTCTTCTTTCCAGCGAATTATCGTTCGTCTCGAAGGCATACCCTTCATCGCGCCGATCTTGCGCTCTGATTTTCCCTCGAGAATTAAATCGATAATTTTGTCGGCTAATTCTTGAGAATACTTCACTGGACGGCCGACTTTGTTTTTTGTTGAAGTGGCCATGTTTCGTAATAAATAAATCCAGCGGAGTGGGCGTATTTCCGAAGAAATCTAGACTTGCTGGATATTGTTGTATTTGGCTCGGTGAACGATGCCCACCGAGAGGCGATAGCGACTCTGAAGAAGGTGCTGAATAAACACAGTCGCTAGAAGAAGTGTCGCGTTACATATACAAGATAACGCGGCTTTCGTTTACGGTTTACTTGACGTAGGAGGCTTGCAACCAAAAGTCGCTCTATGACAGATTTGTATATTGGTTACCGTGAAACGAAAGACCCCTCGCGAGATTATGAGTTAGTTTGAGTTACTCACAAAAGCGAAGGGGCGTATTTTTAGACTTTTTCTTACGTTGTTTGGCTTAATCGTTGTCGTTCGTCGTTTCCTCTGAGCGCGCCGGTTCCTCCGCAAGGAACCTTCTCTAATTAAGCCAAATCGGGCGGCTGATACACAGCTTGAAATTGTCTAGTACTTACACTACACGTTATTTCTTGTTGTTGCAATAGATGGAATAGACGCGAATACGCATAGCGAAAAACGTTAGAGCGTCGGTAGTCCAAGCGTCTAACATTTGCGGTCGTACGCGCCAAATTTTGCGTCCTGCTCGATTGAGAGAGTTTTCCGAGCCGAATACGTAGAGCAGTACGATTAGCTTAGCTGTACGCACGTTAAGCCCGTGAGTGCCGATAGTGAGCATTTCAGTATCAGGCGTACTCATGTATTGCCATACGGTGTTTAGCAAGTCAGCGTCTTTCTGATCTACCTCGATACCGTAGTCTGCTGATCTATCCTCAGGGCCTGTGTAGTCCTCGGAAAAGTCGGTTTTATTACGTGTCAGCGCTAGAGCTTTTTGAACTGCGTAAGTAATCGAGATATTCTTAACGACTTTATCGCGATAAGCTCGGCGCCAGTTATCGAGGCGCGGTCGTAATTCTTCGATTAGCTGTTTTTCTTTATCGTCCATAAAACCTCCAACTTGTCATTTAATTATTGAGACTGATAGGCGTTTCTTCGTCTGAGTAAGAAAGATATTGCCAGCCGCCGCCGTCTTTCTTGCGACGCGGCGCGACTATGTAGAGCTGTAACGGATATTTAGAGCTGAATACTTTGCATTTGACTTTTGCATCGTCTGCGTAGACAGTGAACGAGCCTTTGACTTCGAAAACTACGAGACTCATGTCATTCAGCAGTACGAGAAAATCAGGCGTATATCTGCACTGATTTTCTGCGATTTTGAACGTTACAGCTTCGAACCAGTAATCAACGATTTCGCCAGCACGTTTGCGACGTTCTAATAGAGCTGCAAACGCTGTTTCCGTCTTATTCATTTCGCCAGTTCGCAGGCGTCCTTTTGCTTGTAAATATTTATTCATCGTTTTCAATCCCTGCGATTAACTTGTTAAGGCGTCCGCGAACGCGATTCATTTGAATGATTCGTTTAGACGTAAGATTCATATCCCATTGGTGTCTATCGAAATAGAGCCTGTATCCGGTCATTAAATACGTATGAAATTTCTTATGGATGGTGTACGGAGTAAGGCTCAACTTGACCTCAATTTCTTTCGGCGTTTTATTCAATGACGCTAGCCGTACGACTTCAAAGCAGTAGTCTGATAAATCATCACTTTTAATGACGCGATCGTTTTCGAATCTCATATTTTTTATATCTCCTTGGGAAGGCGTTTTTTAGCGCCTCTGTGCGATTATTTGCGCGTGAACGTGCCAACGATCAAACTGCGAATAAAAAGCGCGCCTGCGTCGAATTTGATCGTCTTGCGCACGTTTGAAACGTGTACAGCGTGAGAAACTAATCGGGTAGCACTCTCCCGGCGCGCGCGATTCGTGCAGACAAAAGATATTCATGTCTCCGAACGATTTAACAGGCGGGACGCGTTTATTACCGGCACCGTCAATCCAATACGAAGCGGCGTGAGCGCAGTAAAGACAGCAACCACGATTCATTAAAACCGCCTCCAGTCGAGAAACGCGCCCCAAAATGCGAGTACAAGCGCTGTATACATATCCCATTCGTTAAATATCGCTGGCTCACTACCAAACGTCTTTGAAAACGTTGCACCGAACGAGATAAGGCCGCCGTAAACCGCGAGGATGATGAAAAACTTGTAAATCCATCGAAACATCGCAACTCCTAAGCTACTAAAACAAACGCAATCCATAACGTTATGAACGAGAAACAAAAAGCGAAAATATGATCTTTCATCGTTCATCCTCCTTGTACGTAAGCATCCAAATCGCGAGCTTCGTGAGTAAGTAGCCGTTGATAAAAGCGATAGGCGCGACAATGAGCGTTAAAAATACGTAAGACTCAATCGACATCGTTATCTCCTAGAAATACGGCTCAATTTCTGTTTCTTCTTGCGCTGGCTCAACGGCTTCTAACCATGTACGGTTAGGAATACGATCGTTACTAACGCAGAAATTCAATGACGCGCTATCACGCCACAAACTGATATATCCTTCGAATGGGCCGTTTCGTTGTTTGCATAGATTCAGAACGAAATCCGGTTTGCTGTCGTCGACTGACTTACCTTCTGCGAGTTTTTGAGTTTTCGACTTGTCGTAGGCAAGAACGAAGACGTTAAAGGCGACGTTTGTAATGTTTGACGAACCCTTGATAGCGTCTTTAGAAGCGGCGTTGAATACTGAGTAATTCGTAGTCTCGTTATTCTTTCGGCAGTGCGCTACAACGATGACGTGTACTTTGTTAATCTTCGCAAACTCTACGAGCCGCTCCATCAAGTAATCAGTCTCGTTTTTGTTCATGTCGTCTTGAACGCACATAAGTAACGAGTCAACGATTAGAACGTCTGCGCCGCCGTAATTAACTGCCGCCTCCAGCAGTCGTAAAAGCTGATCGGGCGTAATCTTTGAGGTCAAGTCGGCGATAGTGATGTGTTTCTTGAAACGCTCAAAGAAAAGATTCATATCGTCAGCGTTAATGACGCGCTTAGACTCTGAACAAAATGTCTGAGTCATCATTCTGTCGAGAGTACGTAACGGAGACATTTCAAGCGAGGCGATGTAAAGCGTCGCTCCACGCGAAACTAAGTGCAGTCCTATTTGACCTAAAAGCATAGATTTACCGCTACCGTTTTCACCTGCGAAAACCGTAAGCTCACCAGCTCGAAACTCGAAGTTAATCGGTTTTCCTAAGAATTTCGGTAACGTTTGAGTAAATGGCAGGGTGTACTTAGCGACGTGCCTTTTCTTTTCTTCAAGAAAATTTTGATAATCATTCTTAAATTCGATAATATCTTTGTTGATATAGAACTCTTCGGGGCGGTTTGCTAATTCTGCGTACTCAGATAGCGACGCCTCGATTTTCTTTCCGTCCAGCGGGTCTGCCCAAAATTCGCCGATAGAAGCGAAATCAGGCGAATCTTTCGTATTGTTTTCTGACATCGTTATATCTCCATGAGACAAATCGTTTGTCGGTAAACATGACCGACACGACTAAGTTTTTAGGTTGAAATTTCGGTAACTCAGACATCCATCGCTTTACCGCTTCTCGGACGTTCGGCGTATCCTCAACGTCGATAAAGTCAAAAAGAATGTTTTTTCCTCGTAATGCTTCAGGCTTAAGACGCTTCGGGTCGTCGTTGAATGAAACGAGAACGGTTGGCACTTGCGGAGCACGTTCAGGCAATACTTCGACGCCATCGATTTTTACAGCGTCGTTCTTGTAGAGCTTTATAACGTCGTCATTCAGCTCAGGAAAAAATACGAGCTGAAAAGACGTAAGCGCGTCCGGACATTCGTACATGACGTTACCTGCGTGATCGATAATCTGAGCTGGAGGCGCAAACATCATTTATTCGTCTCCTTCGCTACTTCGGGTATGTCTGACACGTTGTAAGCGCGCATACCTTTTTTTACGTATTCGCCTAAAACGGCTTTAGCCTCGTCAGAGTACGTAACCGGCTCAAGGTCTTTGTAGAAGTCGTCGGCTGTAATCCACTTCGCGTTAGGGTCTTTCCATTCGTCTTTAACCCATTCAGCCTTAAAGCCTCGCCAGTCGCGCAGAATTACTTCGTCTAACGCTTCTTCTAACGTCCAGCCCGCGATTTTCGCTTCATTACGTATCGTGTTAATCACGCGTTCGCTAACGATCGCTTTCTTTTGTTTTCTATGAGCTAAGAAATCCGCCCATAGATCTGCGCTCACGTCGTCAGGCTTTACAACGCTAGCTTGTTTTTTAGTAGCTGTCCCAGTAGAACGAGGCTTTTTTTCTGTTTTTGGTTTAGAAAAGGTAGGTTCAGTTTCTACGACCTCAGACGCCTCGACTAGTGGTAGTTCATCGTCTACAGAAAAAGAGTCATCGTTTTTATAAGTTTCTTTATTAGTTTCTATTTCTGTTTCTTTTTTAGTTTCTATTAATGTTTTGTGGTCAAAATTTTTACCTACCCTAGTACAAATATTTTCCCTACCCTTGGTTAAATTTTTAACCAACCCTTGGTTAAATTCTTTACCTACCCTAGTATCAATATTTGACCTAGGTAAAATTTCTTCACTAGGTAAAATATTTAACCTACCTTCTTCGTCATTTTCATTCTGTAAAAGGTCGGTTTCTATGTTTTTTATCGTCTCCGAATTTTTTACAGAGTCTCTTAATTTCCCTGTTTTATTCAAAGGCAATTTTTCTAAATTAACGAAGTAAGACGATGACTGGCAGGCGTTTCCGCTGATACGCTCTATAGCTCCGGTTGCCTCAAGAATTGATAAACAATTCAGTAAAGTAGGTTTGCTAAGCTCGGTATCTTGTAAAAGCGTGCTTAGGCTCGGATTACATTTACCCGTCGTATCGTTTGAAAACTCGCATAAAGACCTGAGGACGGCCCGTAAAGACGCCGACCCTGCCGTCCTAAACTTGAGTTCGTTCAATAGCTTTATAGACATATCAAGCCCAAATACTATTTTTGAGACCCAGCCTTGAACGGGTACTTTTTCCAAACTGACAAATCAGGAAAAACGGCTCTTAAGTACCTTTCTTTTTCGACTGGTATGCCTCGAGATTTCCAAAATGAAATCGAGGGCTGAGAGAGATCAGGAAAGATCGAATTAACATTCTTAATTCCGCCCAGCTCATCGATGACCTGTATCGCTATATCTTTTCTTACGGTTAAATTTTTCATGAAAAAATAATTTATGTTTTACCTCTTATGAGTTATTATAACCCTTGTTATATCTAAATTAAAACCGTCGTTTTACTTCTTTGCGATAACATTTGTTATAAGGAGTAACGGCTATGATTTCTGAACTTAAAGATCGTCTACGTTTAGCTCTTTCAGAAAAAGGGCTTACGCAAGCTGATTTCGTGCGAAAGCTGAATCACGAAAAAAAAGGAACGATTTCTCAGGCCGCCGTGTCCAAGTGGTTAAACGGGAAAACGCCTTTTATCCGCTCTGATTTAGTGATTAAGGCTGCCGACATCCTTGGCGTACGTCCGGAATGGCTAAACAATGGCATTGAGCCGATGCACTATCTACCCTCAACTTCTAACGTAACCGAAGGGATTGAACATCAAACTAAAAAAAGAAGGATTCCTGTGATTTCGTTTGTCCACGCTGGAGTGCATAATTCTGCCGACTTCATTACTGACGAATTTATCGAAGCCGACGAAGAAACCTCTGAACTAACTTATGCGTTACGAGTAGTCGGCGACTCTATGGAGCCGCTTTTCCATAACGGTGACTTGATTCTTGTTGACCCTTCGGTAAATCCTAAGCCCGGAGATTATGTAATAGCCCGGATTTTGAACGAAGACGAAAGTACGTTTAAAAAACTTCGTTTTAAAGGTATAGACGAAAACGGACAGCCGATTATGGAATTAGTGCCGCTTAATCCTGATTATCCAGTTTATACATCCAATAAAACTCCGTTCGTTCTTTGCGGCAAAGTTATCGAGCACCGGACTTACTTTAAAACTCGTTGGTAGCAGTTTCTTTCTTGGAGGAAATATGAAAAAACTTTTAATTCTTTGTTTAGCAGGTTCGATGCTAGCGTTAGTAGGCTGCAAGACGAAAGTACACGCGCCTATCAACTACTCTGATATTTTTGGCGAACAAAAAACTATTCCCGGTGGAATTGCTGTACAGGTTCCTTCATGTACCGATACCACAGATAAATTTGAAAGTAACTCAGTAATGGAGGCTAAACAAAAGATTCCGTACATTTTTCCTCAAGCTAAATACTTTAAATGCGTTGGCGAGGGATTCTATTCTTACGCTATGTTTTGGGTTCCTCTACAAGTTGGCGGCACCGACAGCCAGTGTAAAAAAGATCAAATTTGCGTTGTTCATGGAGACGGTACAGGCTGGATAGCTGTAAAAATGGGCGATGAAGTTTTAAAGAAGTCAAAAGAATTATCTAAGTCTGATTTCGATGGTAACGATATAGATATAGAGCTTTCAATTACAAACGATACCGGTAAACCGATTGATATTTATGTGCCAGCTTCGTATATAGATAACTCTGACGCTTATATGGCAAATCTGACAGTCAACAAAGACGCTAAGAAAATGTCTGTAAAGCTGAGTAACGTTGCCACTGAGTACGCAATTAAAGGTAATACGACGCCTGTATTTTTAGACAAAGAAAAAGATAAAGCCGCTAAAGAGAAAACCAATACAAAATAAGATAAGTTAAATTTCGATCAGCCGCCTTCGGGCGGTTTTTTGTTGCTAAAACAACAACGATAGTTATAGAAATATGTAATTTTTTGTTTCATATTACAACGTAGGTTTTGTCTTTTCTTATAACCTTCGTTATAATTCACTTATCAATCAAACGTTCTTTAAAAAGTCTTACAGATGATTGTCATGTAAGACATCAGCTCCTAAACGTGAGTAAAGCGAAAGCGCATGGAGCTACAAGGCGGCAATGAATTGCGCCTAAGAAATCCGGACGAAAGAAAGGATGCGGCAGAGAGAATGTCGAACCGACACAGGTTAGAGTCCGCCACCGAGAGGGGCTACGAGGCTAGAGAAATTCCAAGTGCGTATGTGTGCGAGAGCATAGAGAGCAGCTCCCTGTACAGGCTCAGAGAAGTAATGAGAGCGCTGACAAAGTAAGCAAACGATCGTAGTAGAGGCCGTTCAAACAAAGACAGTTCATAAATAAAAGCGCGTCGGCTAACGTGTTTTGGAGGATTTCTCGTTAGCGTCCTGCGGCGCGCTTCTATTTGAAGTTACTAAATACAAGCGTCCGCCAGCATTACGCGATATGCAGTAGATCTCCTTACCACACTATGCGGGCGCTTCTATTTGTTAATTCGAGTTATTAGGATTTTTCTAATAGCTCATTCATAAGCCCCTTCGCATGGTCATGTACTGCTAATCGACCAAAAATCGCAAATACAGCGAGGGGGCTTTTGAATGCCTTCGAGACTGCATATAAACAAGTCCCCTGCGCTGTTTTCTTAATTAACTGTTAGTTCCAGTTTTTTCAGCGACAGGGGCTTTTTTATGTGTGGTCGTTTCTACATATTTAAAGGAGATAAGCATGATTCTTACAGATGACGAAAGAAAAGAAATCAAAAACGAATTGATTGAGTCAATCGTAGAACAATGGGGCTTGAATGATGAAAAATTCGATTGTCTCGATACAGCGCTCAAATCAGCAATGCCGATGATTGTCGAGGCGTTACTTTTTAGCGACGGGAAACTTACGTTAGACGTTACGAAACTTGCCGATGCAGCCGACGCAAAATCAGAGCTAGTCAAATACATGCGCTCTTTCGAGTCTCTCAGAGCTTGCGACTTCGTTAATGACGAACTCATTAAAGAAGCAAAAGCAAATGATAAGTTGTACTTCTAGAGGTGCCTATGCTTAAAGGGATTAACGGCGTCCAGTTGGTCGCTATCACAGGAGCGCTAACGCTCCTTTTTTCATGTCTCGGACGTTTCTTAATGATGAAAACTGAAGACGGCGAAAACGTTTTTTCAGTGCTTTTAGCAGTCTCGTTGTTGTTCGCCTCAATCGTTTTACCGTTCTTTTTCGTAGGGTGGTTTTAATGCAGTACACGCCTAGAACGTGTCCGGGGCCGGGAGACCTTTGGCAACTGAGCTGGCAAGAAGAAAAACGCGAAGCCGAATACGAACGACTTCTTGAAAACTTCTTTGATAAATACATTCCGCGCTATTGCAACGAACGTATTAATGAGTTGGCTGAAGCTGGCGAGGATGAACGGCACCCCGAAATCGAACCGATATTTGACGCGTATCTAAAAGATCACGATTGTCGCTAAATAAGGAGGTTTACAAATGTCGAAAATGATGAATTACATGATGGGCGAAGCTGAAGCGGGCCGTTTCGAGTTTCATGAGTCACCCGACTATCCCGACGAAGCGGAATACTACGGGCATGGTTTTACGTTCGCTGACGCTAGAGATCTTTTAGGTAACGCTCCTAAAGACGCTCCGATGACTGACGAACAACTCGATGACTTCGCTAACTACGTTACGAAGCAATCGCAGGCAAAAGAAAAGGATTTCGTACCCTTTGAAGATGACGAAATCCCATTCTAATCAGTCAAACTTGAACGGAAATCTACGAGAGGCGCCCACCGCCTCTCAAATATAGATTTAGTTCAATCTCGATAAGGATAACACTAAATGAGCTACAGTTGTTTGATTTTGGGCGAGTCCGGCACAGGAAAAACGTGCTCACTGAGAAACCTCGACCCAACGAAATGCTTACTGATTCAGCCAGTGCGCAAGCCGTTGCCGTTTCGCAATCTTGGCTGGAAAGAAAGAAAAGAAAAAGGCGATGGCGGAAACGTTTTTGTTACGACAAACACGCTTTACATGCTCGAAGCAATGAAGCGCGCAACTGCTGACATCATCATCGTTGACGATTTTCAGTACATTCTCTCGTTTCAGTACATGCAAAGACGTAATGAAAAGTCGTTCGATAAATTTCTCGATATCGGCGGAGCTGGATTCGATATCTGCAAACTAGCGTCAGAGCTTGCGGAAAATAAACGAGTCTACGTACTTGCGCACACTCATACAGAGGACGGACGCACACGTATTAAAACGCTCGGAAAACTGCTCGATGACAAGATCGTCTTAGAAGGAATGTTTACTACCGTTTTACGCACTGCTGTAGACGGAGATAACTACTTATTCTCTACGCACAATTCAGGAAGCGATACCGTTAAATCACCGATGGGTATGTTTAGCGAGCACTTCATAGAAAACGATTTAGCCGCCGTAGATCGAACTATATGCGAGTTTTACGGAATCGAAGCAGCACCCTCTCATATTTCATTAACTAACAAAAGGATAGAAAATGCGTAATACTAAATTTAGTCTCAACGTTAAAAACGCGCGTACAGTTGGCGGCGCGTCATACATCACAACGTCCGGCGCTTACATCGGAAAAATCACTGCGGCACGTATCTACGACACACCGAAAGGAGCGACGATGCTTGCGCTTGATTTTGAATCGAACGACGGCGAAAAGGCACACATGCAGACATGTATTTACAAAGATGACGGCACCGAAACATTTGCACGTGCGATTCTTGACAGCTTAATGACTGTATTCAGACTTCGTGACCTCGAGGCGGTACAAGGAAAATATCGCGACAAGCAAGGCAAGGAACAAACTGGATACTTCTTTAGAGAGCTTATGAATAAGCCTGTAGGATTGCTTATTCAGGCCGCGCCTGAAGAGTACTTACAGGGCGGAGTAATTAGAAACATGGTTCGCTTGAATCTCCTTACGCCTTTCGATGCTAACACTCGACAGAATGCAGCTGAGATTCTCGATAACGCCGAAGCTAAAGCAGTTGACGCGAAACTCAAGAATCTAAAAGATAAGCCGCTCAAGAAGTTGCCGCCTGAAAAAGCCGCCGAGCAGTTTGAGCCGTCTCCGTCTTCAGCGTCATACGACGATATTCCCTTCTAACCTATCCTCGAGCGGCGCTAATAACGCCGCTTTTTCTTTAAATGAAACTTTATGAAATTCCAAGCACGCTGCGTAAAGCGCTCGATAATGTCTACTACAACGAAGAAACAAATAAAGCTGAAGGACTTGAGGAATACAGAGATTTAGCAGAAGAAGCTAAAGAAAAACTCGAAAACACAGCTTTTTACTTATGTGAACTTGAGCATGACGAAGAAGCGATTAAGTCCGAAATTAAGCGTTTAACGTCACTTCTTAAGTCAAATAGGAATAAGCAAGACACGATTAAAAATCTCATGCTTGAAGCGATTCAGGCGTTTCCTGAGCACAAATTAAAGACCGCAAAAGTCTCTATGTGGGTTAAAAAGACAGTCTCGCTAGACATTGATAACGAGAACGAAATTCCGTCGGAATACTACAGAGAAAAACGGACTATCGAACTCGATAAAACTAAGCTCAAAAACGACCTCGAAGAAGGCGTATTCGTTCAAGGCGCTCAGCTTAAAGAAAATCAATTCATTCAGATTCGATAGGTACTTTATGAAATTAGATTTTCTTTGGAAAGATCACGAGTTTTTTTGGAAGAAAAATGATTAGTTACACGATTTCAAAGTACGAATATTACGAATATTCGCTAGTTGATTACTACGAAATTAAGAAAGCTTTCTCTGAAATTTTCGCCGACCACGATGCGACTCCGGGAGTCATTCTAATCACTAGCCTCGGAATTTTAAAGCTCCTCGAGGATGAATATAAAAACGCAGAATACAAATCTAGTTTTTTAATCGGACAAGACAACCATAACTACATAGTCCGTTTTTTCGATAGAGAAATCGAGGATTTAAAGGACGAAATAAGACAAGGCTTTAATACAAGCTGGCACGATGAATATAGAGATTGGCTTCAAACATTAAACAAAATTCGTCAACGTTTAATCAATAAAGCACCAGTCGTAAATAAATGAAAATATTTTTTATATGTGTCGCTTTAGTCGTCTTTAGCATTTCTTTTTTACCGTTAATAGTTTCGTCCGATTTACCGACGTTTTTAATCGGATGTTTCTTAATCGGTTTATTCATGCTTTTGACGTATCTCGTTTATTCAATCGTTTTAAAAATCCTAGAAAAGGAGAATCAAGAATGAGATTATCTACCTCAGTTAATTAAAGGATAAAACGTAATGGCAAAAAATAAGAAGCCGCGAAAAGCGTACAAAGCCCGTCCGATTCACTCGACGGGCTGTTTTTTTAGCCGCGCTGATATCGACGAAGTTAAAGACATTATCAACAAAGCCGGACTGATCTTTGAGATCGTATTAAAAACTGGACGCGCTACAGAATTGCACATGAATCTCGCCGAGGACGTTCTCAACTGGGGCGGGATGTTACTTTTTGATCGGCGCTGGAAAGGTCAAGAAGCGACTGTAGACGAATTTCAAAAAGAGCATTGGAAAGCGCTTCACGCGTTCGGAGCAATCGTAAAACGAAAAAATGCAGGCAAGACTCAAGGTTACGTCGGTACAGCAGAAGAATTAGAGATTATTAGTTACGTAGGCGGCGAAGTCGTTCGTTTGCTCAAGGAAGCGATGGAGCTAGCGCCTTTTCGTACTCTCAAAGAATTTCTCGCAGTACGTCAAATCGTAGGCGAGCGCGTTAACCAAGGCGGCACGAAATCAATACAAGGTATCGAAGCGTCAGCGCGCTCGGTACTCAATCAACGCAAATTTAGCAGACCAGAGGCGCCATTTGAAAAGAAAAGAATACGTAAGTAAAGAGCAGATAGACGCAGCCACAAAATTTTTAGGACTTAATGATGAACAAAATTGAAATTCATAAATCGTTATGCGATCAGTTAAACGATATTTACAGCCGCAAAAATGCGGATTATGGAGACTCGTTCGCGAAAGTACGTAGAGAAGTACCTAACGCGATTCTCGTACGCCTCATGGACAAAATGGAGCGTATTAAAACGCTCCTTTTGAATGGCGAACGCCTCCAAGTCGCGGATGAGAAAGTCGACGATACGCTACTCGACTTAGCTAATTATTGCCTCATGGAGGTAGTCGAAAGACGTAACGACAAGGAGATTAAAAATGTCGTTTAGCTTCGGCTCGGTGTGCTCCGGTATCGAAGCGGCCTCAGTTGCTTTTCAGCCGCTCGGCTGGTCACCCGCGTGGTTTTCTGAAATCGTTTGAGACTTTTAGACTTAAAAATAGAACGAGAGGAAATCTTAAATCAGTTAGCCGCTTTATAGCGGCTTTTTTAATGGGTGGAATATGGAATTACAGGAAAAGATAAAAGCCATCGCAGATTTTTACGGACTAAAGCTCCAAATTGGCAAGCTAGGCGAAGAAGGCGCGGAACTTGGCGCAGTCATCGCTAAGAAATTCGTCCAGCAACAAACAGGGCAGCTCATTTACAAAGACGAACTCGTAACTATGCGCCTGCTCGATCAAGTAGAGGTCGCTATCTGCGAGGAATTAGCAGACGTTTTACTCGTAGCGCGTGAAATCGAATATCTCATGTATGCGCACCATCCCGAATACGCGAAATACATAGAAAACATCATGCGTCAAAAGGCCGACAGACAGTTAGAACGAATCAAAGAAGGACGAAAACAATGAAAAAAATGAATCACTTGAAAATTTCTCTCAAACACAATACAGACAAAATCGAAATTCCTGAGTGGACAAAAACGATCATTCTCAACGCTGATACCTACGAGGCATACAGCGACGAAAAACTAAACGCGATTTATAACCTGTTTGCAAAAACTCTCGGAATGACCGCTGACGAAGCACGTCAAAAATACACATGTCGTTTTTACGTACGTTTCAATCAATCGTATTCAGAATATTACGTCGAGTTTTTCGATTCTGTAGTCAATAACAGCAAATTAAAATTTTAGAGGTGCGTCATGAGCGATATTGATTACAAACGTCTAGCGCAAGAAATCGTAGCTGAGCAAAGTAAAGAGTTTCTCTCGTTTGATGACGTGTGCGTTATGCTCGGCTACAAACGTAAATCCAGCGCGGTAAAGAAAATCACTGAGCAGGACGATTTCCCGCAAGCTACTCAGTTAACTGATTCAGGCTATCGTCGCTGGTTTAAAAGAGACATTCTTCACTGGATTGAAAAACAGCGCCAAGCGCGCTCTAAATGCGCGCTCAACGCTTTTAACGCTAGCCGAGTCGCTTAGCGATGTCTTCGGCGCTCGCTCGATAATACTTCATTAGCATTTTTAAATTTTTGTGTCCCGTCTGACGTGCTAACGCCAGTACGTCTAGGCGGGGCGCCCCCGTCTCAGGGTCAGGGCTTGCGGCCCACGTCGCAAACGTAGCACGCCCGTCGTGAAAATTCAGCCCTTCGATAATCACATTTCCCGCCGAATCTCTAACCTCATTGAGTCCGGCGCGGTCTCTCAGTTTGCGCCATAGCGCATCTCGTCTCGTATCGCTTAGTCTCGAAAATACTCTAGGCGAATCACTTTTCTTAGTCTCAATTACCAAATTTAAAAGCCGTTTCGCATCGCTCGATAACGCTACGTCTCTACGTGAATTTGTTTTTGTTGCCGGCGCCGGTAAGTGAATAACATTACCGTCTATCCAGCTCTCCTCAATAGCTAAAATTTCTCCAGCACGCATACCTGTGCGACAGCTAAAAATAAAGGCTAAGGCTGTCAACTGCGTGGAATTGAGCGGCGGCGTTTTTCCGTCCCAGCCTGAAGCTAAGATAATCGCTTCTTGTTCTTCTTCTGACGCTACTCTTTCTCTATGCTCAGCAGGCTTAGGCCACTTCAATCCCTCAAGCGGATTATTCTCAATTAGCTGTAATTTTCGTGCGTATGACAATACACAGCTAATCGTAGTCAATTCTCTGATTACTGTAGATGTCGCTATCGTTCCGCCCGTCGGCGCTGGCTCCTTTAATCGTGTATCTACGTGTTTTTGAAACAGACTAACTGTTAAATCGTCTAACGAATTTTGAGCTAAAGGAGTTTCAGCTAAACGATTAAGTCTGAACGTTTCCCATTTTGCGCCTTTTTTCTTAGGCGTTTCTTCTTTTAAATACTGTTTAATAACTTCAGCGAACGTTATTGATTTAGCGCGCTGTTTCGGATTTAATTCAACTTGTAACGCGAACTCTTTAGCTTCTTTACGAGTCTTAAACGTTTTAGAGTGCCTATTCCCGTCAATTCGCCATTGAACCTCATACGTACCATAGGGTCTTTTTGAAATTGTCGCCATATCGCCTCCAACTACGATTTACGTCTGTCATTACATCTGTCAAACATCTGTCATTTATGCGATTGTATGCGGGAATATGCGTAAAAAATTAGCCGCTTCCCCGTAGTTTCGGCGGTATGCGGCTATATGCTTAACGGTATGGTGCACGATACTGGTTTCGAACCAGTGACCCCTGCCGTGTGAAGGCAGTGCTCTACCCCTGAGCTAACCGTGCTTTCCAATGAAGCGTGATTCTACACGATTTTTTAATTCTTTTTCTTGCTCTGTTCGAGCGTTTTCTCAACGCCCAGATTAGCAAGGAAATCCGCGCGTTCATTACCCTCGATTCCATCGTGACCTTTGACCCAAACCCATTCAATGTCATGCGGTTTTGCGGCTTCGTACAGTTTTTTCCAAAGATCAGCATTCTTAACCGGAGAGCCGTCTGCCGTTTTCCAGCCTTTTTTGATCCATCCGTAGATCCACGCCGTCATTCCTTGTTGGACGTACTTGCTGTCTGTGTGCAGCGTAACTTTGCAAGGTTCTTTTAAACGACACAATGCTTCGGTCGGAGCCGTAAGTTCCATTTGATTATTCGTTGTACTTAGTGCTCCGCCGCAAAGCTCAAGCACATGACCCTTGTATTTCATCCATGCACCCCAGCCTCCGGGACCGGGATTGCCTTTGCTCGCGCCGTCGGTCCAAATTTCTACTTCTTTCATCTCAATTTAAAGTTACGTTGAATCAGTTCGGTCTTTATTCACTCTTGGGGGCAGGACGGCGTCCCAAGAAGAAAAACTTCTTGTTCACGGCACGCCCCACCAGCTTGCAGCCTGCTACTTCCTTCGTCGCACTGATCGCAAAAATTGCCCCGCATTGCGGCCACCAGCGATCACCGGCCTTCTCAATCCATGAGTCTTCTTTGCTCTGAGGAGAAGAAAACGTGAGGCCGTAGCATCCGAAAGCGCCTCGGTCGACATGGAATGAGAGTAAGTGCAGCCAGTCCCGAATCTGGAAAACTGACATAAACTGCCTGCCGGGCAGAAAGGTCTTTGCCCCAAAGCGTTGCATTTTAAAACGCAGACCCCATAAGCTCATCAAATTAAACCCCGTCAGAATAATCCTTCCGCCCGGAATCAATATCCGATAAATCTCTCTCAATAGAGCGTGAGGATCTTCAGAGACTTCCAAGGAGTGCGGCATGACGACCAGATCGATGCTCTCGCTCTCAAACGGCATGGCTTCAAACAGCATCTGCAGAGGCACGCGATCGTCCGTTTCCAAGAGCTGAGTCAGAGGCCGCAGAGTCGGCTCGGCAGCCACCTTGAGTCCGATTCGATTATTCTTTAAAAAATCGATTCCGGTCGCACCCAGCTGCACCGCGTTATATCCGAAACAATCGGATACCAATTTGTCGTACTGGTTCTGCTCCCACCGGAGGGCATACTGACCCAAGGATGAAGAGTAAAATTTTTCGAGTGTTATCGTTTCGGCCATAAATGACTGACGTTGCGGACGATGATAATTGAAACACAATCGCATCGATCCGGAATGATTTTCCATTAAAGTGCCTGATAATTGTATCTTTATCCTGACTTCTGAGCACCACTCCGATGTTTCTGAAAACCGCTCTCCGTACCTTGGCTTTGTCTTTGGTTTTAGCGCTTCCGCTGCACTCTTACGCTTCCGAACCTCCGGAGAGTGAGATTGAAGAAATCGTGACGCCCGGCGCCGATGACGACGAAATCTATACGGTTTGGACACGCGTACGAGACGGTTTCAAGATCCCGAACATGGAGAACTCAGTCGTTGACGAAAATCTTGCAAAGTATTCCAAACGTCCGGATTACTTGCAGCGCATGGCCAATCGCTCTCAGAAATATCTTTATCACATCATTGAAGAAGTCACCACCCGGGGGATGCCGACAGAAATTGCGCTCCTGCCTTTCGTAGAAAGTGCTTTTGTCACCAACGCCAAATCTCGAGTCAAAGCCGCAGGCCTTTGGCAATTCATGCCGGCAACAGGCAAGCATTACGAACTTGACCAGACAATGTGGAAAGACGAACGCTACGATGTTTTACAGAGCACTTCGGCGGCGCTTACTTACCTGCAGAGATTGCACGACGAATTCAACGATTGGCCGCTTGCCTTTGCTGCGTACAACTGGGGAGAAGGCAATGTTCGCCGCGCGATTAAGCGCAACCAGTCTTTAGGACTTCCGACGGATTACATGTCGCTCAAGATGCCGGCTGAAACCCGCAACTACTACCCGAAACTTCAGGCGATCAAGAACATTGTTCAGAATCCGAACGACTACGGCATCAAACTCCCGACCATTTATAACGAACCCTTTTTCGTTCAAATCTTCAAAGATCAGGATATCGACGTCAAACGTGCCGCCAACCTCGCCGGCATGAGTCATGAAGAATTCAGCACTTTGAATCCCTCCTTCAACCGTCCCGTCATCGTAGCATCGCACAACCACTCGATGCTGATGCCGACCGATAAGCTCGACCAATTCATCGAAAATTTAGTCGCGTACCGCACCAGCGGTAAACCGCTTTCGAGCTGGACAACTTACCGAGTCAAACCCGAAGATACCGTTGCTTCCATCGCTCGTAAAGCTCACATGACGGAAACGGCCCTGCGCGAAGCAAACCAGATTCCGGTCGGAAGGCGAATTAAACCCGGTTCTTTGGTTCTTGTCAGCAAAGCAAGCGGGCTCGGAAACGCAGAAGACATCTCTTCCGACACAATTGATGCTTCATTTGCTTTAGCGCAAGACTACCGCCGCGTTACTTATCGCGTTCGCCGCGGCGACAATATGAGAAGTGTGGCACGACGCTTGGGCGTTTCGCCTGCGACCATCATGAAGAGCAACGGCCTGCGCTCCCAACGTCTGCGCGTCGGCCAGACACTTCGTGTCAATGTGCCGATCGTTACCCGTCAGACGACTTCCTCACGCCCCTCTACGGCTAGGAGTACTCCGAATACGCCGGTTGCATCCACCAAATTCTACGTCGTGCGTAAGGGCGACACGCTGTACAGCATCGCGAATCGATACGGCATCAGTGCTTCCGCGCTGAGAAACGCAAACAACATTTCGGGAAATAACATTTCTGTCGGTCAGCGTCTAACCATTAATGCTTCAGGCACCCCGACCAAACGCCACGTTGTGCTGGAGGAAGTCCCTGCCAAACTTCAAAAGCAGGTTAACAAACGGCCATTGGCTAACAAGGCAACCTACAAAGTTAGAAAAGGCGACACGCTTTTCTCTATTGCCTCTTCTGCCAATATGTCTGTCAACCAGCTAAAGAAATTAAACGGTATCCGCAACAACAATCTAAAAGTCGGACAAACATTAAAACTGGCACAGTAATCTTCGCTGCTATCCATTCAGGCGCAGGCTTCACATGCTCTGCGCTTTTTCTTTGCCGTTATTCTTCTGACCTTCGATTAAGCAATTTCGTGTTTTTGTTCACAAGTCCTGATTTGTTTTCTGTAATTCGTCCTGAATTCGGCAAAATTTGCTCTTTTAATCTCAAAGTCGCTTAATATCTCATCAGTTTTAAAATTCCTTAGGACGAACAATGAGTTTGCTCAAAGACAAAAAAATCTTGCTGACGGGTGTGTTATCTAACCGCTCTATCGCTTACGGTATTGCCAAGGCTTGTCATCGTGAAGGCGCTCAGCTCGCTTTCACCTACCAGAATGAAAGATTCTTGGATCGCATCACGGGCTTTGCTAAAGAATTTGACAGCGATATCGTCCTTCCGCTGGACGTTGCCGATGACGCACAGATTTTTGCTCTTGCCGAGACGCTTAAAAACACGTGGGGAACATTGGACGGTGTCGTTCACTCCATCGGATTTGCGCCACGCGAAGCCATTCAGGGTGACTTTTTAGACGGTTTGTCACGCGATGCCTTCAAAACAGCACTCGATATTTCCGCCTACTCCTTCCCTGCATTGGTTAAGGCCCTGGTTCCTCTGATGGAAGGCCATCCTTCCTCCGTCCTGACGCTGACTTACTTAGGCAGCGAACGCGTCGTCCCGAATTACAACACTATGGGCGTGGCTAAAGCAGCTCTTGAGGCCTCTGTCCGCTACCTGGCCAACAGCTTAGGCCCCAAAGGCATTCGTGCCAACGCTATTTCTTCCGGTCCGATCAAGACGCTGGCTGCCAGCGGCATCAAGGATTTCTCCAAGATTCTGAAATACATGGAGACCTCCGCTCCGCTCAGACGCACGGTCACGATCGACGAAGTCGGCAATACGGCAGCCTTCCTGCTCTCCGACTACGCTTCCGGTATCACGGGCGATAATGTTTACGTCGACGCCGGTTTCCACGCCGTCGCTGTCCCCGATCTTTTGGAATAAGGATTCATCATGCATTTTTGGGCTTTCATCGGAAGTCTGCTTCTTGCTTCCGGCGTTGCTATGGGAGCGTATGGTGCACACGGCTTACGGGCCATCGTGGATGTACCTCGTTCCATCGAAGCTTTTGAATATGCGGTTCAGTATCAGCTCATCAGCGCTTTAGGTTTTTTTGCCATCGCTTGGGCAACAAACCACTTCAAGGCCGGTTTAGTCAACCTGGCCGGCCTCCTGCTTCTGATCGGAACGATCGGTTTTTCTCTGAGTATTTATCTGTTGGTTCTCGCTCAGTGGAGACCTTGGCCGTTGGTCACTCCGATCTCCGGCGGTTTCATGATCGCCGCCTGGATCGTTATGGCAATTGCCTGTCTGACTTCTAAGCCGAAGCACAGTTCCTTCTATTAACTTCGTTTTGTTCCGAAAGATCGATGCTCTCTTCTCTGCCTTATCCGCTTTTATTTGTGACCGACTGCTCCGAGCGGCCGCCGCAAAAGTATATCGACAGATATCTGAGCCCCGCTTTGCTGAAATATGCGGCAAATCATCCTTTGGAACAAAACGCTGTTCTCTGGAGCCGCTTGCTCCTTCTTTCCATTCCTTACCAGCAGCATCCGGACGATCCTCCTTTGATGATCGTTTCGGATCGTTTTACTAAGAGCCTGACGCTTGGCGGAGACTCCTATCACTACTGCAAGACTGATTGGCAGGGAGACAACCTGGCGCTCGTCGTCTCCGACCTCCCGGTTTTCCTTTCCTTTAAGTCGTTCGATTCGGTTAATGACCATTTAAAGGAAATCGCCAGACTGCGATTTCCCGCCATCATTAACAATTGGATTGATCGTCAGGAAAATTCCGAGCTGGCTTTTTACCAATACTGGACCTTGAGTGAGTGCTTAAAAGATCGCGACGACCCGACGGTTCGAATCAAAATTGACGATGATGACTGTTTGACTGTTCGAGGCTCCAGTGTGCTCCTTCGGGAAACCTTCCAGTTTTGGACGTCTGAGGAGTGGATATGTTCCGTTCAGGGACCGGCCCTCACGAATTTACTCTATGAGGTCAGAGAGCCGAAGAAAACTTTACAGATGCTTGATGAGGCTTTCGAAAAATTTGGTACGGAGTAAAGACAATGACAAAAGAATTCAGCACCGTCGGGGTTTTCGGAAAACGAGACTCTCTCGATTACGAACCTCTGCGAATTATTGCCGAGCTGCTCATTAAATCCGGACGCCAAGTTTTACTGGAGAAAAAGCCGGCAGAAGCCCTTTCGCTCGGCGAAGGTTATACCCGAGACGAAATCGGTAAAAAATCCGACCTCATCATCATTTACGGCGGAGACGGAACCTTCTTAGGTGTTTCTCGCCGGATGGCGCACTACGATGTGCCTTTCATCGGCATCAACGCCGGACGTCTCGGTTTTGTCACCGATATTCCTTCCGACAAAATGGTCGAAGAAATTTCCGAGATCTTAAGCGGCCACTATTACACCGATACCCGCTGCCTCTTAGAAGGCATTCAGATCCGCAACGGTAAAGAGATCTATCGCAATGTTGCCGTCAACGAGATCTGCGTTTCCCGCGGTAATTCAGGCGGCATGATCGAAGTATCAGTTTCGGTAAATAAACTTCCGATGAGCCGTCAAAGAGCCGACGGTTTGATCGTGTCCACGCCGACCGGCTCGACCGCTTATGCGCTAAGCGTCGGAGGTCCGATGATTTATCCGTCGGTTGCCTGCACGCTTTTAATTCCTGTAGCACCGCATTCCCTGGCGAATCGTCCGATCGTGATTCCGGAGAATTCTCTGATTGAGATTACCGTGACGGATATGAGAGACGCCACGCTGTATTTCGACATGCAGGATAATTCTGAGGTTTTAGTAGGGGATATCATTAAGGCATCCCCCTATCCTCATCGCGTTAAAATTCTTCATCCGAGTCGGCACAACTACTTCGATACGTTGTGCAAAAAATTACATTGGAACTACCTTCCCACGGACCGATAATCTCTCATGCTCAGTTCACTGAACATTCGCGACTTTGTCATCGTTGACAAACTTGATTTGGAATTTTCAGACGGTTTTACTGCACTCACCGGCGAGACCGGTGCAGGCAAATCGATCCTCATTGACGCACTTCAGCTTCTCTTCGGCGCTCGCTCCGATCCGGAAGTTATTCGTGCCGGCGCCCAAAAGTCCGACCTCACTGCCTGCTTTACGATCAATGACAAGATCAAATCCTGGCTCGAGGAACGTGAACTTACCGGCGTCAACGGTGAGTTGGTTTTAAGGAGAACGTTAGATATTAAAGGCCGGAGCCGTTCATGGATTAACGGCACGCCGTGCTCCCTTTCTCAATTAAAAGAGCTCAGCCACATGCTTGTCGTCGTACACGGCCAGCATGCCCACCAATCTTTGCTCCGCAAAGGTTCTCAGTTGGAAATGCTCGATGCTTACTCCGGACTGCGTCCTCAGGTCGATGCCGTTCGTTCTGCGTGGACACAGTGGCGTGAAGCACAAAAGACCCTTGAAGAAGCCAGAGAAAGGCAGGCGTTTAACCAGGCAGAACTTGAACGCATGAAATGGTTCTTGGAAGACATGAAAGAGCTTTCTCCGATCAAAGGAGAATGGGCTCGCATCAATGAAGAACACACACGACTTTCGCGCTATAACGACATTATTGATTCCTGCCAAAAAGCCAGAGAGGCTTTGACCGAAGCTGATTACAGCGCCTTGGAGCTCGTCGATTCCGCCATCAGCGCTATCGGCGATGTCTCGGACGTCGACGCAAAACTTGAGAAAATCTACACGCAGCTTAACGATGCTCGTGAAATTATTGATTCCGCATCCGACGATGTGGAGCACTACTTAGATCGCACAGACTTTGACGAAGCTCGTTTCGAAGAGCTCGATCAAAGAATTAATCTCTATCTCGAACTGGCGCGCAAATATCACGTCGAACCGGATGAGCTTTATGCAGAAATGCAGAAAGTCACCGAAAAGGCTGTTGAGATGGAAGGACTGAGCGATCTGACGGCACTCTTTAATAAAGCGCACGAGGCAAAGACTCAATACGACAAACTTGCCTCAGAACTTTCCAAAGAGCGCAAAAAAGGCGCGTTGAAAATGCAGAAGAGCATCACGGATGTCATGCAGACATTGGCGATGGCAGGAGGCTCCTTTGAAGTTGCGGTCACAGAAGCTGAAGCACCTTCCTCCGTGGGTATCGACCATTGTGAGTTCTTGGTCGCAGGTCACGCCGGTGTCCCTCGCCGATCCCTTTCTAAGGTTGCTTCCGGCGGTGAATTAGCGCGTATCAGTCTTGCGATTGCCGTTACCGATACGATGACTGCCACAGTTGACACATTGATCTTTGACGAGGTCGACTCAGGCATAGGCGGCGCGGTTGCAGAAACCGTCGGCCGTCTTCTGGCTCAGCTCGGTGAGCATCAGCAGGCCCTTTGCGTCACGCATCTGCCGCAGGTTGCCAGCTGTGCTTCTCACCACTTCAAGATTGAAAAGAAAGCTGCCGCTGAGGGCGAAGCTCCGATCTCCAATGTGTATCCGCTCAGTGAAGATCAGAGAGTCCGGGAAATCGCCCGCATGCTCGGCGGCCTAACGATCACTCAGAAAACGCTGGATCATGCCAGAGAAATGCTGAGGCGTTAACTTCAGTAAAAAAAAGAAAGGATCCCAAAAATCGAGGATCCTTTCTTTTTGTGCATTCCGGACTGAAAATCAGATTTCTCTCTTTTCAGCCTTATGCTTTTGGCATTGAGGGCAAACGCCGTATAGAGCCATAGAGTGATCTACGAGTTCATAGCCGTGTTGCTTGGCAACTTCTGCTTGGCGTTTTTCCACTTCTTCGTCCACAAATTCGACGACCTTGCCGCACATCACGCAGATCAGATGGTCATGATGATGTCCGTCATCCAGTTCAAATACTGCAGTTCCGTGCTCAAAATTTCTACGAGTCAGAATACCGGCGGAGGCAAACTGGGCCAAGACTCTATAAACGGTGGCTAGACCAACGTCTTCTCCCGTGTTTACAAGTTCTTTGTAAACTTCTTCAGCACTCAAGTGACGGTCTTCACCAGCCTTTGCGCGTTCCTGAAAAATTTCAAGAATTTTGAGACGAGGCCCCGTTGCTTTTAAGCCGAGGTTTTTTAAATTTTTGGCGTTTTCTTGTTGTGTATCTGGCATATTTTGTTCCAACCTCGAGATTTACAAGTTCGATGGTTTTTTGATCAAGTCTTATCGATTATCATACAGGCTTGATAATATTTCTACTCCCTGTTTTTCTAAATGAAACGGTTAATTTTTTGCGCACTTCTTCCTATCACTCTCTTATCCGGGTGCTCTTCCGTTAGTGACCATATCCCCGGATGGCTCAAGCCTTATACCCCGGACGTTCATCAGGGCAATGTCGTGACTTCCGAAATGGTTGACGCGCTCCACGAGGGAATGACAAAGAACCAGGTTATCTTCCTTCTGGGTACGCCTGCGCTGCGCAACTTATTCCATAAAGAACAGTGGAATTACGTGTATTACCTTAAACCTCGTTTCGGCCAGACCAGCATCCGCAAGCTGGAAATCACATTTGATGAAGACGGACGCGTAGAAAGCTTCAAGTCCGACAAGATGCCTGACGAAACCAACGCTGACTTGGCAATCCTCGGTGAGCGCGCCAGAGAAAGCACGTTGAAGCGTCAGGAAGAACTGGAAAAGGAAAAACAGGAAGTTCAGCAGCCCGCTTCGGAAGGAACTCAGCAAGCTGCGGAAACCGAGCCCTCAAAAGAGGAAACGACCGAAACTCCGGCCGCTCAATAACCTCGAGCAAAAATCGCACATAGCTCACGGCACCGCAAAAATCGGTGCCGTTTGTTTTTGTGAAATCGAGCCAGGTCGGATTTCCGGCAAATTTAGAGTAAATTAAAGAGTTACTGCGGAGCGTCTCTACGGCATTTTCAACAATTTAACTTTCCCGTCGTTCAGGGCGTTCCCGATCCTAACTACAACTTAACCTTCCGGAGTATTTATGGTCAAAATCGCAGTCGCCGGCGCCAAAGGGCATATGGGCAAAATGATTATCGATGCCGTTTGGAACATGGAAGGCGCAGAATTAGTTGCTGCCCTCGCACACAAAGGTACCGATAAATGGGAAGCCGATGAAGATGCCGGCGCCTCCTTGGGCTACAACACCGGCGTGAAGATCACAGATGACTACAGCGTGCTTCGCACGAGCGGTGCACAGGTACTGATCGACTTCACTCGTCCGGAAGGTACTAAAGAATTTTTGAAGATCTGCTCTGATGCCGGCATCGGCATGGTCATCGGAACGACCGGATTAGATGCGGAAGGCAAAGCCGCCATTGAGGAGGCCGCCAAGGTGATCCCCATCGTTTTTTCTCCGAACATGAGTGTAGGCGTAAACGTCACATACAAGCTGCTTGAGCTTGCAGCAAAACTGCTCAAAGACTACGACGCAGAAATTTTTGAAATGCACCACAACCGTAAAGTCGATGCTCCAAGCGGCACAGCCATCGCTATGGGTAAGGCCATTGCAGATGCTCGAGGACAGAATTTTGAAGAAGTCGCCGTATGGGCGCGTCAGGGTCATACCGGCCCGAGAGTGCCCGGCTCTATCGGTTTTGCGGCACTGCGCGGCGGTGACGTGGTCGGTGACCATCAGGTAACTTTTGCAGGCAGCGGCGAGAGAATCGTAATTTCTCATCTGTCGAGCTCTCGTGCCGGCTACGCTCAAGGCGCCGTTAAAGCCGCCCTTTGGGAAGCCGAAAAAAAGCCCGGACTTTATTCCATGAGCGATGTTCTCGGCTTGTAATTTATGAATCGGGAAGAAGCATTCAAAATCCTTGAGGCAAGAATCCTTGAGCTTCTGAACCGCATCAGCCATCTTGAGGAGGAGAACACTCGTCTGAAAAACGACCTCTCCTCCAAGACCGCTCAGCTGCAGGCGGCCCAAACCAAAGTCAGCATTGCGGCCGAACAGCTTCACATTGAGCTTGATCGTCTCAGAGCGTTCAAAGACAGATACCGAAATCCCTGATTTCTATGCTTTACACTATTGCGATTCAAAACTTAAGGCTTCAAGTCTCTGTACCGGACTCAGCCGATACGGCTGCACTTGATAAAGTGATCCGTGAATTCAACGACCATCTCATGACCTTTAACGGCGGCAAGCCGGTTGAGTTATTCGAGAGCAAGGAAATTAAGCTCCTAATCTTCACACTTATCTCTTTCATTCTCGGAATGCAAAAAAAACAGGATGAGTTGGAAGAAAAGCTGCGGGAGAAGACCTCCTCCGTACCGACGGACGAAGGTAAAGAAGTAAACATTCGTGACGACAGCGAGACCATCGAGACGATCAAAACACTAATTTCCCTTTGCGACAGAGGACTTACCAAAAATCCATGATTTCGAATACGCCCGAATAGCGCAATTAGCTTTAATACGGACTTTAAAAAATTTTCGAGAAGGCTACAATACAAATCGTCCCCTGCGAAATTCGAGCATCGGCTGTTGTTCTTTGAACCAATACTCTAGTTTCGGGGGCTCATTGACAGACCATTAAGTTGAGCGGCACGCGCTGTTGCTCCTTGTGCCTGGCATAGGCCTCCACCCTGAACCCTCGGTTCAGGACTCAAGCCGGACGGTTTCGGCGGGAGACACAAAAACGCTCTCGAACTTCGAGAGCTTTTTTGTGTCCGCTGCTTTTCTACTTGGCAGGCGGTTCATAAGGCCGAAAACAAATCAAATACAAAAAATTCAATGCATTAACTTTGGCCTTACAATACCCGCAACTCTTAACTGTCTCAAAAATCGGAACGATTTCCTCGAGGCTCAACCTTAATTTAAGTAAGAAGAAAAGAATTATGTCTTTTACGATCAAACTCGCCGGCACGCCTTATGAGTTCAAGGCCGAAGCCACTGAAACTATTCTTGAAGCCGGTGACAAAGCCGGTTTTCTGCTGCCGAGCGCCTGCCGCAGCGGCGCCTGCGGTGCCTGCAAGGCTCAAATCATTTCCGGTACTGTTGCATTGGGACCTCATGAGCCTTTTGCACTGACCGAAGCCGACCAGAAACTCGGTCTGACTCTTCTTTGCCGTGCCAAGGCAACTTCCGACTGCGAAATCAAAGTTAGCGATGTCAAACTGGCTCAAAAGAAACCGGAAGGTATCCAGGCGGAAATCGTTGAGAAGACACTGCTGGATCCATGCATCATGCGCTTAGTTTTGAAGCGTGCCGACGGCGGCGTCTTTGAATTCAAAGCCGGCCAGACCTACGCCGTCGAGCTTCCCGGAAACCAGAAACGCTATTACTCCGTCGCCAGCTCTCAGAACCAGAAAGAGACCGTCGAATTCCTGATCCGCAAAGTCACCAATGGTATGTTCACGGGCATGCTCTTCTCCGACATGATCCGCGTCGGCGATAAGATGCGCCTGAAAGGACCGGAGGGCACCAGCACTTTCCAGACACCGAAGGGCCGTAAAGCCGTCTTCCTCGCTACCGGAACCGGCATTGCTTCCGTCAAGAGCATTGTTTCCACACTGGTAGAAAACAATGACCTCGAAGGCCGCGAACTCTTTATTTACTGGGGCGTCCTCACCTCTCAGGAACTTGTCGTCGGAGAAATCTTCGAAGAATGGGCCGCCGCTCATCCGCAGATCCATTACACCGGCGTCGTATCCCGTGAGGACACCTGGCCCGGTGCGAAAGGTCACGTTCAGACTTTTGCAGCAGCCGACAACGGTGACATGACCGATATGGATGCCTATCTCTGCGGAAGCAACTCCATGATTAAAGCCGCAGTGAACTATTTAACAGCTCGCTGCGGCCTTCGTGAAGATCACATCTTCATGGATAACTTCGGTTTCTAAGCTTTTCGACGGCAGGCCCAAATCCAAAGGCCTGCCCCGATAATGATCATCGGCAGCGAAAGCCACTGGCCTCTTGAAAGATCCAAGGCCTGAAGACCTAAGTAGCTGTCGGGCTCGCGGAAGAATTCCACAACAAAACGAGCCAGCCCGTAACCGAATAAGAAGAGACCCGAGACTGCACCTGCGGGTCTCTTTTTTATTGAATAAATCCAGACGACGAAGAACAGCACCAGTCCCTCCAAAGTTGCTTCGTAAAGCTGAGAAGGATGGCGCGGAACGCCGTCTCCTGCCTGCGGGAAAATCATGCTCCAGGGCAAGTCAGCCGAGGCGACTCTTCCCCAAAGTTCTCCGTTAATAAAGTTTCCGAGTCGACCGAAGAAAAATCCGAGCGGCACCAAAGGAGCAACAAAATCGCCAACCGTGAGGATGGATTTCTTGTTTCTCCACGCGAAATAAAAGAGCGCAAGAATGACGCCGATGAATCCGCCGTGCGCGCTCATACCACCCTGCCATACCGCGAAGATTTCAAGCGGATGTGTCAGGTAGTATTCCGGCTGATAGAGCAGCACAAAACCCAAGCGGCCGCCGACGATCACGCCGACCATGCCGACAAAGAGCAAATCTTCAAGATTCGCCTTGGTTATTCCTCTCCACTCCTGACGGCAGCGGTAGAGACCCAAGAGATAAAAAAGCGTAAAGCCGATCAGATACATCAGACCGTACCAATGCACGGCCAATGGTCCCGCCTGAACGGCAATCGGATCAAACTGAGGATGAACCAGCATTCTTTAGGCCTCGTATTCAGAACGGAGGTTCTCGACGTAACCTTCAACGTCCTCCAGAATTTCCAAACCGTGCTCATCAGCACCGGCTCGGGCTTCTTCGAGCTCTTCGTAGAACTGAGTAAACGTTCTTGAGTCCCCCAAACCTTTGACAAGCTTGTTGTATTTGTGAAGACGCCACAGTCTTTCAGTTTCCGGAGTGAGTGCATACTCCGGGTAGTTGCGCCCCATGAAATACAGCGTCAGCTCCGCTAAATCTTCTCGATCAAACTCAAGCCGATCGAAAGCATCTGCCATCTCTTCAGGAGGCAAAGCTCTAAAGTTGGCCATCTTTCGGGCATCCGAGTTACTCGGGAAGCCTCCGCTGTAAAGAGCTTCTTCCGGAATGTCCCTGGCGTGCTCTTCGGCCTTTCTGTCTGCGAGCGCCATAAAGAGCGGCTGAAGTTCTGGCAGGCGATCCACGGATGCAAGAATCTTCGAGGCGTTCTCGGAGTAATAGCTTGCAGGCTGTTCGAATAAGCCTTGACCGCTCTTCGTGATCCAAGCAGACATACCCTTCATAAGGAAGGGCTGCTTTTTGGTTTTAATGCGCACAAAGGGCAGCGGTTTGATGCCCTGCTCTTTTTGCTCACGCGTCACGAAGGATCTTTCCTTCATGTCTTTTTCCGTGATCGCCCACATTTCGCTCGGATCTGCGGAAAGGTCCCAGCAAATCCATTCGTTTCGAACGGAAGGATTCTCAAAGAGCGGCATCACCGGTCTTAAGCCTCTGCGATGATGGAGACTGTAGCGATCCACATAGAGAAGCGGACGTCTTTCATTCAGAAGCTCGACGATCTTGTCGGACTTGCTGATCGAAAGCGCATACTCCCAAAGGCGAGGATTCTTGCTTGCAATCAGTTTGGCCAGCTGCAGTGTTGCAAAAGCATCCGAGCTTGCGTCATGCGCGTGACGGTGGGGCAGCTGATTTGCAGGCGTCAGGCGATCCAATTTGAAAGAAACCGTACCGTCTTCTTTCGTCGGCCATTTCAAAATCTGCGGCGCCACCGCATAAACGGCAATCACTAAAAGAAAAACGTCAAATCGTCCGCGTCCGTCTCCGTACTCGGTGTCGTAGGCCGGAAGCAGATTGCGCCAGAACATGAAGCGCGTCATCTCATCGTCGTAATTACGATTGTTGTAGCCGATCGTAATCGTGCCGGGTTTGCCCATTTCATCTCGGATGACTTTGGCGAAATCGGCCTCAGCCAGCGCATTTTCTTCATCCATGAGCGACATCGGCGTAATGCCCGTCACCAGAGAAGAACCGGGAGACGGGATGTAGTCGTCCGCAAGCTGGGCGTAAAGCACCATGCTTTGTCCGATGATATTGAAATTGGTATCGGTTCGAAATGATCCGTACTGCACGGGGCGGTCTTTACGTGCCTCTGTTCCGAATGTTTCGTAGTCGTACCAAAGGTAAGTTGTTGAATTGTTGACGGTATCGGTCATGGACTTTTCGCAAAATGAAGTAGGCCAATATTACAAGAATCCTCAGTTATCCGACACATTCGCAGGCGCGGCTAGGCGTAAAAAAAACGAAAGCCGGCGTTTCTGCCGGCTCACACTCTGGAAAAGCTTAACTTACATCGCCAAGTATGCTTGTCTAATCATGTAGAGGCAGACGAAGCACAGCAGGCAGGCGAAGATCTTCTTAAGCGGCTTCGTATCGATAGAGTGGGCAACCTTAGCGCCAAGCGGTGCAAAAAGCACACTGGTAATCGCAACTGAGAACAAAGCCGGAATACAAATGTAGCCAAGGTCAATCGGCCAGAGAGGCAGACCCGACACGTTCCAGCCGCTGATGATGTAGCCGATAGTGCCGAAGAGCGCAATCGGGAAGCCGAAAGCTGCACTGGTCGCCACAGCGTTCTGCATTTTGACGTTGCACCAAACCATCCAGGGAACGGAGATAAAGCCGCCGCCGGCGCCCACAAGGGCGGAGAGAATACCGATCGCGATGCCCATGAAGAACTTGCCCATCGTTCCCGGCAGATTGCGGTCCGGACGCGGGGATTTATTCAGGAACATCTTGAACGCGGAGAACCCGACGAAACCGGCGAAAATCAAGGACAGCCAGAATGTCGGCAGCCAGCCTGCGATCTGTGCACCGACGACCGCACCGACCAAAATACCGGGGGCGACAGAGGCCACGACATTCCACAGAACGGCGCCGCGTTTATGGTGAGCTCTGACGGAAGAAAGCGAAGTAAAAGCGATCGTTGCCAATGACGTCGCGATGGCCACGTGAACGATGTGATCGTGCGGAATCAAACTCGACGGGATCAGCATAATCAGGAACGGTGTAATGATCATGCCGCCGCCGATACCCAGTAGGCCTGCCATAAATCCCGTAAAGCAGCCTAATAAAGCCATAAGGCCGATTGTTGTGAGTGCCACTTAATCCTCTTATATGGTTTGAGAATTTGAAAATTTGAATAAGAAAAATCTTAGCGCTTATCTTCGTTTTTTAACGGCTTTTCGCTGGAAGTGGCGTAAATACTAGGTTTGCGGGATGAGGTACGGCTGAAGCGCTTTCCACTCGTCTTCATTCACGGGCGTGATCGAGAGGCGATTGCCCTTTTGAAGGACGCGCATTCCCTCACAGCCGGGAATCGTTCGAAGCTCTGCGATGGAAACCAGTCTGACCTTATGCAGTACGCGAACATCGACCTGAACCCAGCGCGGTTTTTCCTGAGTGCTCTTAGCATCGAAGTATCCGGAAGTTTCTTCAAACTGTGTCGGATCCGGATAAGGTTCGGAAGCTATCTCACCAATGCCGACGATCCCGGGCTGAGCGCAGGAAGAATGATAGAAAAGAACCGGATCTCCGATCTTGCAAAGATCTCTCATGAAGTTGCGGGCCTGGTAATTACGGACGCCGAACCACCCGACTTTGCAGCCGTCCATCTGCAGGACGTCATCAACGGAAACTTCGCTTGGCTCCGATTTCATCAGCCATGCATAGTGCTCAAAACCTGCCATAATTTGTCTACCTCTATTTACTGAGTAGCTCCTTATATCATGTCTTCAGACTCTGTCCAACTTTGTTTGTCCCGCAAGACCGGAGAAATGCTTCAAAGACTCCGTGCCAATCGCCCTCTCGTTCATTGCATTACTAATGAAGTCGTACAGGAAATTACGGCTGACGTGCTTCTTGCCGCAGGGGCCTCCCCCGCGATGGTAGTAGGCGAAGGCGAAGCCGAATATTTCGCCGGCATTGCCTCTGCACTTTCGGTCAACGTCGGAACACCGTACGAAGCACGTATCGAAACCATGAAGAAAGCAATTCGCGGCGCTCTTGCCGCAGGTAAACCATGGGTTCTCGATCCGGTTGCCGCCGGCGGCATTCCCTGGCGCGACAAAATCATTTTTGAACTCTTAGAAATGCATCCGACAGCGGTCCGAGGCAACGCTTCCGAGATTCGTTTCTTAGCCGGTGTGGGCACCGGCGGCAAAGGAGTGGATAGTTTGGATGACTCTTCTTCCGCCATTGAAGCGGCCAAGGCCCTTGCCCGTAAGTACAAAACATTTGTCGTGGTAACGGGACACAAGGACTACGCCACAGACGGCGAACGCGTGCTTTGCGCCGTCGGAGGCAGTGAAATGATGACGTTAGTCGTCGGAACAGGTTGCTCGCTATCAGCCCTTCTCGCCGCTTTCCTCGGAGGCGCGGAGCGCTCGCTTGAGGCCTGCATTGCCTGCTGCGACTACGTAAACTACGCCAACGACACCGCTTCTACCCGCTCGAGCGGTCCCGGGTCCTTCCACGTCCAATATTTAGACGCCCTCTATCAAATCCGCCCCGAAGATTTCAGAAAATGAAAGCAGATAGAAAATTAGATCTCTCGCTGTACTTGGTGCTTGACGCCAACCTTTGTAAAACTCCGGAAGGAATGGTTGAAACGACAAGAAAAGCAGTAGAAGGCGGTTGTACCGTTGTCCAGCTTCGCGCGCCGGAATGGAAAAAGAAGAAGCAGCTTGAGGCTGCGTTTCTTCTCAAGAAGCTTCTTAAAGATACGGATGTACTTTTCATTGTGGATGACCACATTGATATCGCTTTACTCAGCGGGGCAGACGGAGTTCACGTCGGACAAGAAGACATCGATCCGAAGTACGTTAGACAGCTTTTAGGTCCCGACGCCGTAGTCGGCTTGTCCGTCGGAAGCATTGCAGAATTAAACACCATCGGGCCGGAGGTTGATTACATCGGAATCGGGCCGGTGTTTTCTACCAAGACAAAAGTCGATGCAGGCGCAGCGGTGGGCCTAGACCTGCTGGAATACATTTCCAAAGAAGCGGGACTTCCTAACGTTGCCATCGGCGGCATCAATCAAAGCAATGCCGCGGACTGCATTCGTCACGGAGCCGACGGTGTCGCAGTCGTCTCCGCAATCTGCGGCGCGGAAAATCCGAGGGCCGCCGCAGCTGCCATAAAGAAAGCGGTTAACGACGCGCTTTCGATTTAGATTTCGTTTTTTCGGCCGTGCCTGAAGATTCGGGGACGGCCTTTCTGTTTGTCCATTTCATCAGGCCAAAGAGCGCAAGCAGAATCACAAGCCATGCACCGATGAACATGAATACCATTTGTGTGCTGGCTTTTCTTGACTGTCCCTGAACAAATAAACCATAGCTCTGCTTGGCCTCATCCAAAGAAGAAGCGCAGATCAAGGGATTTTTTGCCGGCTCAAAAATTTCTTTCGTTACCGTCTGAGGGGTCTTGCCGTCTCCGGTAATACCGATCTTGGTGCAGTAGTCAGCCAAGCCCTTGTGCCCGGCCTTCTCAACATATGTCCAATCCGCCTGCGCTAATTTTTCACCTCTGGAAAACGCAAAGGTCGTGTCCCAAATGCAGTAGAAAGCGCAAATTAAAAGCGTGACCAGAAACCAAAGCTGCCAGCGGATTTTCATAGGAACCAGATTCGAACGGAAAAGAAGTGTTACGTACTCATTACGGCGGCACAAGTCTAAGCCAAACCGTTCTTCTATGTACTATGCCGACAATATACGAAACAATTTCGGAGTAGGGAATGAACGTAAAAATGAAGCATTTGATGACCGCCTTGATTGCCTCCGCTGCTGTCAGTCAGGCTCTCCACGCACAGGAAGCTCCGTCCGCTGTAGCACAAGATACAAAGCAGGTTGAACAAGCCGCTGACGGCATGGCAAATAAAGTCGCAGGCTGGCTCGATAAATTATCCGATTCCGTTAGAACCCTCGGCGAAAAAAGCGAAGAGTGGTCTAAGGACGCTGCTACTTATAAAGACCAGCTCAAAGAACAATGGCCTTCTATCAAAGAGCAGTTCAACCAGAAGCTCAGCGAAGGCATGGAGAAAGGCCAGCAGTCCAAAGAAGCCGTTTCAAAATGGCTGGATGAGACTTTCTCTCAGGAACGCATCAACAAAGCCGAAGAGTGGATGACCAACTTCAAGAACGGCGTGACCGACAATGTCGTAGACCCTCTAGTTCCCTACCTTCTCGCAATGCGTTATCCCAATCCGATGGACGAATGGAACCAGGGCTACCGCCGTGAATACCCGGTTTCCATCAAAGGCATGGATCGTCCGCTTCAGGTCACGCTGCCGCTCTCCTGGAATCTTTCTCAGAACCTGCAGCTCGGACAAAATGAATTCATGAGCTGGCGTAGTGAATCCGGCTCCGGTCAATATGTGGTCGCTTTAATCGAAACCCCGACCGGAGCGACTGTGGACAGCATTGTTGCCGGACTGCAGAAAGCTCGTCCCGACGCTGTAACGGAAAAACTGCCTAATTCTCAGATCGTCCGCGTTTACTTCCCGGCCAAAACCGATACCGAGAATGCCGTCTATTACTATGCCGTCCCGGCAGGAGATCAGGTCTTCACGGTCTGCGGTGAGGTCTTACGCGGCAAAGATGAAAAGACCGACGCCCTAAACCAAAGACTTCAGGCGGAAAGCGATTTCTTCAACGCCGTGGCGTCCAACATCTTTGTAAAACCTGCCTTCTAATTAGGAAGTATTTTTGTTCGAAAGCCTGAGGCAAATCTCAGGCTTTTGTCATTTTTTAGGCCGAACTTTCGTGGCTTTAATCCCGTCGGAGGGACTTGCACTGAATTAAAATGATGCCATTCCGAAATTCTCAATTCCTCACGTACATCACTCCTTCCTTCAGCGGGAATCAGTGTTCAGGAGAAAACATGGCTGAAATTGTTACGACGTCCATCAAGTCTCTTCCGCTCGTCTATCGCGGCAAAGTCCGTGACAGCTACGCTGTCGGTGATGACAAACTTCTTATCGTCGCTTCCGACCGCATCTCTGCATTTGACGTCATTCTTGGCGACCCGATCCCCAAGAAAGGCAAGATTCTGACGGCTTTAACCGACTTCTGGTTCAAAGAACTCGACGGTATCGTCCCGAATCATCTGACGGGCATCGATCCCGAAACCGTGGTTGCTCCCGAAGAACGTGATCAGGTTAAGGGACGCGCCGTTGTTGCAAAACGCCTGAAACCGATTCTTATCGAATGCGTTGCCCGCGGATACATTTCCGGCAGCGCCTGGAAGGAATATCAGGCCACCGGTCAGATCTGCGGCGTCAAACTTCCTGCCGGATTAAAGCAAAGCGAAAAACTGCCCGAACCGATCTTCACTCCTGCCGGCAAGGCTGAAGCCGGTCATCACGACGAAAACATCACTTACGAAGAAGTCGTCAAACAATACGGCGAAGACATCGCTTCCAAGATTCGAGACTACACTCTCGCCCTTTATAAGAAGGCCGCCGAATACGCGGCTACTAAGGGCATCATCATCGCCGACACCAAATTCGAATTCGGTTTGGATGAAAACGGCACCGTCGTTCTGATGGACGAAATCCTGACACCGGACAGCTCCCGCTTCTGGCCTGCCGATGAATACAAAGTCGGTCAGTCCGAACCGAGCTTTGATAAGCAGTTCATCCGCGACTGGCTTGAAAGCCAGCCTTGGAACAAGAAAGCTCCGGCCCCCAAGATCCCGCAGGATGTGTTGGATAAGACCAGCAGCAAGTATGAAGAAGCTCTGATCCGTCTGACAGGCAAAGGCGTTACCGCCTAAAATCCTCCTAATGAAACACAGAACGCGCCGCTTGCGGCGCGTTTCGATTAACAGAAATCCAATAGGAATCTCAAGATGCAAGAAAAGAAACCGGTTGTCGCTATTTTGATGGGATCCAATTCTGACTGGGACGTCATGAAAAACGCTGCTGAAATGCTCCAGTCTTTTGATGTCCCGTTTGAAGCCAAAGTCGTCTCCGCACACAGAATGCCGGACGAAATGTTCGAATACGCAGAAACTGCCCGCGACCGCGGTATCCGTGTGATTATTGCCGGCGCCGGCGGTGCAGCTCACCTTCCCGGTATGCTGGCCGCTAAAACGACGCTTCCTGTCTGCGGCGTTCCGGTCCCGAGCCGCTACCTGAAGGGCCAGGATTCTCTGTATTCCATCGTTCAGATGCCTAAGGGCGTCCCCGTCGCCACCTTTGCCATCGGTGAAGCCGGCGCTGCCAACGCTGCGCTCTACGCCGTCCAGATTCTGGGTACGACAGATGTCGGCTTGGCAGATAAGCTTGCCGCTTTCCGCAAGGCTCAGAACGAAAAAGCCCGTAACATGACTCTCCCTCTCTAATAGCCCAAATATGATGAAAGACACACCGATTCTCCCCGGCAGCTGGCTGGGACTCATGGGCGGCGGTCAATTAGGCCGTATGTTTGCTCAAGCCGCTGCAACGATGGGCTACCGCGTCTGCGTATTAGAACCCGATAAAAACGCCCCGGCAGCCATCGTTGCCGAAAAGCACATCTGCGCTCCCTATACGGACGAAGCTGCACTGACCGAACTTGCCTCGCTCTGCAAGACCGTCACGACCGAGTTTGAAAACGTTCCCGCTGCCGCCTTAGAGTTTTTAGCTTCTAAAGGTGCGGAAACATGTCCGGCAGCAAACGCTGTCCGCATCACGCAGGACCGATTCGATGAAAAGTCTTTCATCAAATCTGCCGGCGCCCCCGTTGCTCCTCATTTGCTGATCGAATCCGACGAGGACCTCAAGAAGGCTTCCGCTCCTTACTTCCCCGCCATCCTGAAAACCGCCCGTCTGGGCTACGACGGCAAAGGCCAAATCACGGTTAATGACCGCCGTGAGCTGGCAATCGCTTTTGAGAAGCTCGGTAAAGTTCGCTGCGTCTTGGAAAAGCGTCTGCCGCTTTTTAAGGAAGTCTCCGTCATCGCCGCCCGCAACAGCAAGGGCGAAGTGGCCGTGTTCCCGGTCTCTGAGAACTACCATCGCAAGGGCATTTTGGCTGTTTCCGTCATGCCGGCCCGCTTGGATGAAGAAATCTCCGACCGCGCTCGTGAAATCGCTTCCAAGATTATTGAGAAACTCGATTACGTCGGCGTGCTTTGCACCGAACTCTTCGTGCTCTCCGACGGACGTCTGGTCGTCAACGAATTAGCTCCGAGACCGCATAACTCCGGCCACGCCACGATTGATGCCTGCATCTGCAGCCAGTACGAACAACAGGTTCGCGCCATGGCCAATCTTCCGCTCGGCGATACGACTCAGGTTTCTAAGTCCGTCATGCTCAACCTGCTCGGCGATCTTTGGTTCGATGAAAACGAAAACATCCGCGAGCCGAACTGGAGTCAGGTGCTGGACATCCCGGGTCTCAAATTGCATCTGTACGGCAAGAAGCAGCCGAGGCACGCACGTAAAATGGGTCACATCACTTGTTTAGCCGCCACGGAAGAGGAAGCGATGTTTAAAGCCCAAATGGCGGCCCGCATTTTAGGTCTCGAACTTCCTGAATAACGTTATGCATTCTGATCTTGAGAAGGCCGTCAAAATTCTCGAAGCCGGCGGTTTGGTAGCCATTCCCACAGAAACGGTCTACGGCTTGGCCGCCGACGCAGAAAACGAAGCGGCGGTTAAATCAATTTATGCCGCTAAAAACCGACCGGCCACGCATCCGCTGATTGTGCATGTTGCGTCTGCGGAAGCCCTGCCCTACTGGGCCCGAGAAATTCCCGAAGATGCTAAGAAACTCACAGAAGCTTTTTGGCCCGGGCCTCTGACGATCGTTTTAAAGCGTTCCGAACACGCCAAAGACTTTCTGACGGGCGGCCAGGACACGGTTGCGATTCGCTGTCCGTCTCATCCTTTGGCGCACGAACTTTTAAAACGTTTTGACGCCGGTAAGGGCCGCGGCTTAGCGGCCCCGAGCGCCAACACCTTCGGCAAGATCAGTCCGACAACCGCTCAGCATGTTCGTGACGACCTCGGAGAAAAGCCCGAGGGCAAAACCAACTTCATCCTGGACGGCGGAGAATGCACTGTCGGTATCGAGTCCACAATTCTTGACCTCACCGGTGAGGCACCGCGTATTCTTCGAGAAGGCGACGTGAGCGGCGAGATGATCTCCAAGGTCATCGGCAAGCCCGTTGAACACGGCGCCATCGGCGCTTCTCCGCGCGTCTCCGGCTCTATGAAGAGTCATTACGCTCCTGAGCACGTTCTGAAGATTGTCTCGGCGGACGACCTGCCCGGAGAGACGCAGTTCTTAGCCCGTCACTTCAAGACCTTCTCTTTGATTGCGCCGGAGAAAATCGCGAAGCGCTTCTGTACTGTCGCAGAAAAAGTTCGCGGCTACAAGGACGCCAAGGAACTTCAGGTCAACCTTTACAAGTGGCTGCACGAACTCGACCATGACGGCGGAGATGTGATCTTTGCCGTTGAGCCGGAGTTAACCGATTCTTCTGCCGGTGTTTTGGATCGACTGACCCGCGCCGCTGCCGAAAGACCCAACAAGGAAAGCAAATGAGCGATACAACCGCAGATCTCGTCCGCTTATCAAAGCGCATGAGCGAACTCGGCTTATGTTCCCGACGGGAAGCCGACGAGTGGATTGCCAAAGGCTGGGTCAAAGTCGACGGAGAAGTTGTCAGCGAACTCGGCAGTAAGGTACGTCCGGATCAAAAGATCAAGATTGATCGAAAGGCCAAGGATCAGCAGAACGAACGCGTGACCATTATTCTCAACAAGCCTCTTGGTTATGTCTCCGGACAAGCCGAGGACGGTCACGAACCGGCACGCGTTTTGATTACGCCGAGAAACCGCTGGATCGATGACCCGTCTCCCCGCCGCTTTAATCCTTCTCAGTTAAAGAGCCTGGTTCCGGCCGGCCGTCTGGACATCAATTCCACGGGTCTTCTCGTCCTGACTCAGGACGGACGCATTGCCAAAACCATTATCGGTGAGAACAGCTCCGTTGAAAAAGAATACATTGTGCGTGTTGCGATGGCTGACGGCCGCCCCAACAGCGAATTTCCTCCTGCGAAACTCGCGCTTTTAAATCACGGATTGGAGCTGGACGGGAAGCCTTTGGAGAAGGCAGAAGTCTCTTGGCTGAACGAAGACCAATTAAAATTCGTCCTTCGCGAAGGACGGAATCGTCAAATTCGCCGTATGTGCGATCTGGTCGGACTTAAGGTTCTCGCACTAAAGCGGGTTCGTGTCGGCAGCGTCCGTCTCGGCAAACTTCCCGTCGGAAAGTGGAGATATCTGGAAGACGGCGAAAGCTTTAGCGGTCCTGCTCCTAAAAGGGGCGCCACCGGCAGACCTGCCCTCAGCGCACCGCGTCGCCCGCAAAACCTCAAACCACGTAAACCAAACTTTAGAAAAACTCGAGACCAATGACGCCGAGTCGCTTTAACGTCAGCCCCGAGTGGGGCCTTGTGATGGTGACGGCCCTTTGGGGTTCTTCTTTTATTCTTTTGTCCCTGAGTCTCAAAGGACTCTCGCCGGGGCTGCTTGTTGCCTTACGTTTCGGAGGCGGCGCCGTTCTCATGGCGTGCCTCTTGAGATCGACGCTTTTTAAACTCAAAAAAGAAGACTGGATCGCAGGATGCGCTACTGGTACCTGCATCTTCTTAGGCTACTTTCTTCAGACGGTGAGCCTGCAGACGATCACAAGCTCGATTTCGGCTTTTTTGACCGCGCTCTATGTGCCGTTCGTCCCGCTCTTCCAATGGATTCTCTTTAGGAAGCGACCGACACCGATCATTGCAGGCGGCATCTTGTTTGCCTTCATCGGCATGCTTTTGATTTTGGATCCCACCAAAATCTCCCTTCACGGCAGCATCGGAGAATGGCTCACGATTGCCAGCGCGGCTGCCTGCGCAATGGAAATTTTGGTTCTCGGACACTTCGCCAATTCCTGCGACCCAAAGGCTTTCTGTTTTACTCAGCTTGTTACCGTCACGTTTTGGAGCACGCTTTACTGCATCGGATTTGAAGACATCCGCTTTGATCCGACGCCGGTTACCTGTCTCTGCATGGCTATTTTGATCGGCATGATTGTTTTTAATCAGGTCATGATGTGCTGGGCTCAGAAGTTCGTCTCTCCGACGCGTGCCGTTCTCATCTACACCCTTGAACCGGTATTTGCCGGTGTCATCGGCTTTGCCATCGGAGAACCGTTTACCAAAGGCGCCGTGGTCGGTGCCGTGATGGTGGTGCTGAGCATCCTTATCAGTTCCTGGCTTCCCGGCTACCTCAAGAATCGCGGCCGTATCCGCAAGGAGGATGTCCGTGCGTAACGCTCCTATCGGAATGTTTGATTCAGGACTCGGCGGCCTCTCGGTGATGCACGCTGTTCGAGATGCGCTTCCCGGCGAAGACATCCTTTATTACGGCGACTGCCTTTATGCACCCTACGGCGACCGAAACGCCGAATACATCAAGGAACGGTGTCTTGCGATCGGGCGTTTTTTGATTTCCAAAGGCGCCAAGGCCATCGTGGTTTCCTGCAATACGGCAACAGCGGAAGGCGTTAATACGATGCGGGAAACGCTTGACATTCCGATCATCGGCATCGAACCCGCAATTAAACCGGCCGCAGCCGCCACACAAACCGGCGTTGTCGGCGTCATCGCCACGACCCGCACCATTACCAGCGAACGGTACCTGAGATTAGTTCGAGAATTCGCCGGTACCAAGGTCAAGGTCGTTTCCGTCTCGTGCCCGGGCCTTATGGAATGCGTCGAAAGCGGCGAGTGGGATTCATTCAGGACCCAAAAGCTGATTGAAAAGTATCTGCACCCGATTAAGCGGGCCGGCGCCGATAAGCTCGTCCTCGGATGCACACATTATCCTTTCCTATCAAGCGCATTAAAGCGCGAACTTGGCGGCGGCACAGAACTTATCGATCCGAGCGCCGCTGTGGCCAGAGAACTCAAACATCAGCTCTTAAAACGAGACTTATTATCAGACTGTGCCAAAGGCAGGGAAGTGTTTTATATCAGCGGAGATGCAGAAAAACATCGCGCTGTCATCGAACGTCTTTGGAGCTCTGAGGAAGCGCTTGATCTGCGTTCCGATCCTCCTGCGGCGGATCCAACTCTTTCTTGATGCTTTCCGACCTGCAAATCATCCAATTTGAGCGAATTTAGACGCTGCCGCTGACTCGGACTGCCATACTTCAGGCAATTAAAGAAAGTTTTGGATTTCACTCAAATGCACGACTCTGTTCTTGAACGTGTTACGTTACGCCGCTCTCTCGGAGCAAAATATCTCACCACACCTGCCCCCACTAAAGAAGACTACGATGAAGCCCTGACCTGGGCCATTGCAGCGCCTGATCACTGCCGTCTGAGCCCTGCCCGCTTTGTCGTCATCGAAGAGCGTCAGAAGTTTGCAGACTTCTTTGAAGCCGGGGCTTTAGCCGAAGGGGCCGACCAAGAAGGTGCGGAACGAGCCCGCAGCAAAGCGCTGAAAGCTCCGGCCATGGTCGCCGTGGTCGCCAAAATCGACGAACACAACGCAAGAGTTCCTGCTTATGAACAATGGATGACAGTCGGCGCCGCCACCTCCAACTTCCTTGCGGCTCTTGAACTCAAAGGCTACGCAGGTAAAATCGTGAGCGGTTCGTCTACCCGTTACCGCGATGCCGTCGATGCCCTCTGCAAGAAGGACGAAGTCATCGCCTGCTGGATTATGCTCGGAACCGCAAAACCGAATGCGCCGGGCGCTGAGGTCCGTCCCGTCTACGACGAACTGTTAACCTATTTTTCTTAAGAAGTAAACAATACGAGGCCGTCATGAAACGCTTTTTCCTTATTCTTCTCGGCATGTTCATGTCTGCAACCATGCTGACCGGATGCGGATACAACGAGATTCAGACTCTTGATGAATCGACCAAGGCAGCTTGGAGCGAAGTTTTAAACCAGTATCAGCGCCGCAACGACCTTATTCCGAACGTAGTGAACTCAGTTAAGGGCGAAGCGGATTTCGAAAAATCCACGCTGACGCAGGTGATCAATGCCCGTGCGAAAGCCACATCCATTCAGGCAACGCCTGAGCTGATGGAAAATCCCGAAGCCTTCCAGAAATTTACACAAGCTCAGGGCGAATTGAGCAGCGCATTATCCCGCCTGCTCGTGACTGTCGAGCGCTATCCTGATCTGAAGGCCAACAAAGCCTTCCAGGACCTGCGCGTGCAGCTTGAAGGCTGTGAAAACCGTATTGCGATTGCACGCAACCGCTACATTAAGTCCGTCCAGCAGTACAACACGTACATCCGTCAGTTCCCGCAGATGGTCTGGGTTTGGATCCTCGGATACAAGCCGAAAGCTCAGTATGCGGTAGCCGACGAAGCTGCCATTACGACACCTCCGAAGGTAGATTTCAATGGTTCAGCAGCTACAGCTCCGGCCAAACCTTAATCGATTCGGCCTCCTCATCGGTGCGTTCTTCTTCTGGCTGAGCGCACTATTCTGCACGGTCTCGGCGGCCGATTTGCTTCCGATACCGGAAGTGGCCTACGTCACGGACACGGCTCATCTTCTGACCGCCGAACAAAAACGCTCTCTGGAAGCCAAACTTGCCGGCTTTGAAGAAAAGTACGGTTCTCAGATTGCCGTCATCATCGTTCCGTCCACAAACGGCGAACCGATCGAAGACTATGCACATCGTGTCGGCGACAATTGGAAGCTGGGCCGTAAAGATGTCGGAGACGGCCTTCTTCTGATCGTTGCAGTCAACGATCACAGAATCCGCATTGATGTGATGAGAGCGCTTGAAGGTGCCATTCCCGATGTGGCCGCGTCCCGCATCATCACGGACGTGATGGCGCCTAACTTCCGTCAGAACAACTACTACCAGGGCATCAGTCAGGCCTTGGACAAAGTATTTACGCTGATTGAAGATGCCAAACTTCCGGCGCCGCAGAAAAAGCGTGCAGAAGCCAATATTCTTTACGACCCGGCGGAAGCCCTTTGGGACGAACCTTGGGTTGCCGTGCTTTTCATCGGGTTTGTGATTACGATGATGCTGCGCGAACTGATGGGCCGTAAATCAGCCCCTCTGGCAGGATTGGCTGTCGGCGGTCTGGCGGCATTTATCATGCAGTCGCTCTTTGCCGGCATTGTCATCGCTTTGATTGTGGTTGTCATTGCCATGTGCATTCCTACCGCTGTTCTTGAGGCCGGCGCCCGACGCACCGCCAAAATGTACGGTACCGATCGACGTTACCGCGGTAAACGCGGCGGCGGAGATGACGGATTCGGAGGCTTCGGCGGATTCGGCGGGGGCGGATTCGGCGGAGGTGGTTTTGGCGGCGGCATGGGCGGCGGAGCCGGTTCAGGCGGAGGCGGTGACGCAGCCGGCGGCGGCGCGAGCGGAGGCTGGTAAAAATGTCTATCGGAAGAATTCTTAAACATTGGGTGATGTCTCCCGTCCCCGTAACCCTGGCTTTCCCGCAGTCTTCTCTGGATGCCGTCACCAAGTGCATTGAAGAATGCGAACAACGGACAAGTGCTGAGTTCCGACTCATCATTGAACGCAGCATCCCTGCTAAAGGTTTGCGCGAGAACGTCACTGACGCGCAGCGAGCCAAAGAGCTTTTCGGCCGTTATGGCGTCTGGGACACGGAAGACAACAACGGCGTCTTAATTTATTTAAACCTCTCAGACCGCGCGATTGAGATTTATTTAGATCGAGGAGCGGCACGAGAGGTTACACAAACCCAGCTGGATGACATCGTCAAACAGATGGAAATTGCATTTGCCGATAAAAAGTTCGAAGAAGGTGTCTGTCAGGCTTTCAGATCGTTAGCCGCGATCCTCTCTAAGCCTTTCCCGAACAAACCTGTTCAGGATCCGGTACCCAATACACCGGTTGTTCTCTAATATCCGGTACTATCAAAAGCCGCTCGAGTTTTTCTCCGGCGGCTTTTCTTTTGACCGCTCGCTTTTCCTCCGAACTACCCGCGCCAAGTCGATGAACTACCGCGCACTTACGTGCACGGTTTCATGGGAGCGTGCTCCCATTTTTAGCAACTGACGAACACCTACACATTCATGCAGGTTTCGTACAACTGCGGGCGTGTCCACAAAGACGCCCCATCGAGTTCGAGCAGCTTTTTGAGCCACTCATCCCCGAGTTCTTTTCGGCCGATATTTGCTGCGCCGTTGATATCGGCATTGATCAAATGTCTTTTTGATGACTGATAGAGACCGCGTTTGAACCTCTTCCCTGAGAAGGAAATCGCTGGTTTTCTTTCCTTTGGATCGAAGTCAGGAATTTCATCAAAGTCCATTGCACTGGCTTTAGATGTGTAACTCTCCTCACGCACTGTCACTTGGATGCCATATTCTTCAGCCTTGTACCGGACCATCTCAATAAACTTATTGTGCGGCAGCATCACAAAATTTTGGTTGTTGCGTTTGCCAAGGTTGAGTCTCTGTTTCCAGTTTCTGTTTGTTCCGATGACTATACGGCCCAAATCATGCGCAAGACAAAAATTCACTGCCAGGCGACTGATCTTATGCATCAAGTCTTGGAGCTGCCAATAACGTTTAACCCCTTTTATCCGAATGTGCTCATGGTGTTTCTTGCTTCTGAGTTCAGCGACTTGTTTGTTGTACCGCTGATTGATGCTCTTAAGTATTTTGCCCTTGACTAAAAACGGCCTTACTCCGGGTTTAGTCGAAACGAAAGTTGCAAAATTATCAATGCCTAAATCACAGCACAAAGCTTCATTCGGATTCAATGAGACGCTTTTTGAATTTTTACACTCATCCTTATCGACACGATAAGTCAGCTCTACAATGAATGTATTCTCCATCGGAATAATTCTCAGATCTCCCGCAATTGCCTCCTCAGCTTTGGCGTTGAACTCTTGACGTTCGCAGCAAACTACGCGAATGGGAGAAAAACCGATATCTTTCCCTCCGGTGATCGTCAGTTGGCCATCGCGGATTTGGTAGCCGTTGCGGCCGACATAGAACGTACGATATTTCTTCCTATAGCCCGGCAAGCGAGGCTTCCCTTGAAACTTCTCAGGGTGCTTCGAGTATTCAGCAGCCGCCTTCGCAAAGCCTTTGAACTGTTTGGCTATGACTTGTCCTTGTCTTTGCGCGGAGGCAGCCGACGGCATAGCTCGATAGTCACTGCCGTATTGATGCCTGAGTTCCGTATCAAGTTCTTTGCGTGTCAATACAGGCGCCTTTTCAAAGACTCTATCGTGAATTTCCAGCGGTTTCCTACTCTCGACGCCAAGAAGCTCGTTAACGCCCCA
>ENA-ORTZ01000241-ORTZ01000241.1-human-gut-metagenome-genome-assembly--contig:-NODE-241-length-52975-cov-7.957861_pt1 | contig 52975 bp, 62 predicted proteins | sample MGYA00242075_ERZ509199 | MGnify/ENA primary metagenome ERZ509199 (study PRJEB26280, sample SAMEA2338824) | human gut metagenome | biome: human gut; feature: human-associated habitat; material: faeces...
TCCGAACCTATTGCAACCCTGGATGGGGAACCTAAGCCTAAAGGCAGGCCTAAAAAGAAACCTGTCTTTGTCGGTCCTAAGAGACCTAGAGGAAGGCCGAAAAAGACAGAAACCGACTAGCATATAGTACAAATAATTGAGAAACCTTTAATTAATCAAGATATGTAGTGAATAAGTTTTTTCTTCCTAGACGATGCAGTCTTACCTAGCGTGCAATCATTGGGAAAACGGCAGGCAGAACACAGCGTTCTCCTGTCGATTTTTTTGGTACCTAACTGACTCTGAGAGAGAAGCCTTTTGAAGCTTCAAAAAGTTGATTTGTTTTAGATAGACGAGTAGGCGGGTTAGTTGTGGTCTTTTTCTCATTTTTGGCTGAAGACCTGAATGTACAATACTCGTCCTCGTCATCTATTACTTTTTGTTGGATTCACTGATGCGTACACTTGGCAACATCATTTGGAACTTTCCGTTCTTAGGCTTCGTTACGGCAGCCATTGTTTTCTTAATCGGTCTTTTGTTCGTCGTAACCATCATCGCTGCGCCGATCGGCCTCGGCCTAATTCAGTATTCCAAGTTTCTTCTTCTGCCCTTTTCGTATGACATGGTTTCTAAATCGGAATTGGAAGGCGAGGCGGACAAAAACATTCTTTGGCAAACCTACGGCTTCATTCTTAAATCTGTCTACATCATTTTCTTAGGTATACCGATGGCGATCGTGACGCTGATTCAGATCATCGGCTGTTTCTGCAGCGTTATCGGTATTCCGGTTGCGATTGTCATGGCGAAATCGCTTGGCACGCTGCTTCAGCCTGTCGGAAAAGTCTGCGTCGATCATTCCGTGGCACAAGCACTATTGGTGGAGCAGGGAAGGAATCAGCTTCAGTCTATGAACAACAATCGCTAATGCCGATGTTCTTATGAGCGGAAACTTTATCTTCTGAAGCTTTCATAATTTTCATCGTTCTGAATACAAAAAAGCCTGTCTGCAAATCAACACAGACAGGCTTTGAAACATTTTCAGATCTTTATTTTCGGATTTTGTATCCGATCTGCATCAAGTAAGTCGCAAATCCTGCAGCCGCTAGTCCAGATATCGTTACGACCGAGAGGCTTACCCAGGGATTGAAGTCGCTCTGAGAAAAGAACCCGTAGCGGAATCCGTCAATGATGTAGAAGAACGGATTGAATCTCGATAACGTCTGGAAAATCGGCGGCAGCTGGTTAATCGAGTAAAAGACACCCGAAAGGAAAGTCAGCGGGAGAATGACAAAACTCTGGAACGCACCGACTTGATCAAACTTATCAGCCCAAAGTCCGCAGATCAATCCCAAAGAGCCCATAAGCGCTGCTCCTATAAACCCGAAAACCAAAATCCAAAGAAGATGATCCATCGGGGGCGGAGACCAGAGGAAAGAAGCCAAGAGGACGCCTGCGCCGACAATTAAGGCGCGGACAATGGAAGCGCCGATCATCGCTAATGACAGCTCCCAGCCGGCAAACGGCGGCAGCTGTATAAAGATCAGGCTCCCCATGATCTTCGAAGACAGCATTGAAGAAGAGCTGTTTCCGAAAGCGTTCTGCAGCATCGTCATCATTACGAGGCCGGGAACAAGGAAGTGCAGGTAATTCACGCCGTCAAAAGTCGGCATTTTGCCGGCCAAAACTTGACCGAAAACCAATAAATACAAAAGTCCCATGAGAACCGGTGCAAAAATCGTCTGCAATGCAATCTTTTTGAATCGGAGAATCTCTTTTTCCAAAAGCGTAAGAAAAGAAGCTCCGGGACGGTAAGGCTGAGGTTCTATTTTGAATTTCATTTAGAGGTAATTCTCATAAAGACTTCTTCGAGATTGGCTTTGCCGAGTTCTAAACCTTCGGGCTCTAAGCCTCGCTTATGAAGCTCGTCGAGCAGGATTCTTAAACCTTCTGGGGTGTCGTAGTTCAGGCAATAGAATCCGTCCTGAAGCTTTTCTACCTGAATCGGAAAGTCCGAGGGCAGAGGAGCCGAAAGGGTAAAAACAACACGGTCTTTTGAGTATTCCTTCAGAAGATCGCGTGTGTTCTCTAAGGCCGCAATGCGTCCGTGATTGAGCATGGCGACATTTCTGCAGAGTCGTTCTGCTTCTTCAAGGTAATGGGTCGTCAGAATGATCGTGTGTCCCTTGCGGTTTAGTTCTTCCATAAAGGTCCAAAGCGAATGGCGAAGGTTGATGTCGACCCCGGCTGTCGGTTCATCCAACACAATCAGAGGCGGTTTATGGACAAGCGCCTGGGCGATTAGAACGCGGCGTTTCATACCGCCGGACAAGCGCATGACGCTTTCTTTCTTTTTATCGGCAAGATCCAGAACCTCAAGCAGTTCGTGGAGCCACTTATCGTTGTGACGCAGGCCGAAATATCCGCTCTGCAGTCTTAATGTCTCCCATACACTCAGAAATGGATCGAAAGTAATTTCCTGCGGGACGATGCCGATCGCCATTTTGAACTGCTGCCAGTCACGGCGAATGTCGTAACCTAAAACAGAAACGTTTCCGCTGTCAGGCGTTACAGTCTTGGCCAGTACACCGATCAAAGTGCTTTTTCCGGCTCCGTTAGGGCCGAGCAGGCCGAAAAAATCGCCTTGTTCAATCGAAAATCTCACATCCGAAAGGGCCTTTTTTGGATTTTTACCGGCGTTAAAAGACTTCGAAATATGTTCAATTTGAAGTGCCGGAATATTAAATTCAGTCACGAATTTTTTCCTTTTGTCTGTTTTTATTCAAAGATTAACCATTCTTCAAACTACTGTTTTAAACGAAAGTCTCAAATGGTTAATAAAAATTCAGATCAATCCGAACCGGTTAAATTTTTATACATATTGATTACAAGGATTCAGGTAAACGATGATGATAATCATTTGTATTAAAATTGTCTTAGTGCTAAATTTATTCAAATGATAATCATTATCAATACAATATTTTAGCATTATGCAAGCACAACACACTGACCGACAGAAAGCAGTCCCGATGTTTAATGCCTTCCAAAGCAAAGGGCAAGACGACATCAGCCGCTGGCTGGCCAAAGTTTCTGAGAATCCTATTGTCGAAGCTTTTCCCGAAAAGATTGATATCCATCCGGGAATGGACAGCTCCATGCTGTTGTCTACGGAAATGCCGGCGATCTTATCCGAACTTGTCTCTAAGCCTCGTACACGCAGAACGGTGGCCTATATCAACGTTCCTTACTGTGAAACCCGCTGCTTCTATTGCTTGTTCTATATCAAGCCGTATCGCAATAAAGAAGAAAGCAAAGCATTTGCCGATACGCTGATCAAAGAACTTCAGCTTTGGTCGGATAAACCGGTGCAGAAGGGCGAGCCCGTCCACGCCGTCTACTTCGGCGGCGGCACACCGACTGCTTTAGAAGCCTCTGATATTGAAAGAGTCATTAAAGCTGTTCGTCGCTACCTTCCGCTCGCCAACGACTGTGAAATCACTTACGAGGGCCGTTTGTCCGGTTTCGGGACCGACAAAATGGAAGCTGCATTAGCAGGCGGCGCCAATCGCTTCTCTTTGGGTGTTCAGAGCTTTGATACGAAGATCCGTCAGGCCGTCGGCCGACGTTCGGATAAGGAAACCCTGATCCGTCAGCTTGAAAAACTGATGAGCTACGATCAGGCCGCCATCGTGATTGATTTGATTTACGGTTTTCCGTTCCAGACCTTGGAAACTTGGAAAGAAGACTTACGAATTGGCCGAGAGCTTAACCTTGACGGCATCGACTGCTACCAGCTCCGCGTGTTTGAGAAGTCTCCTCTTTATAAATATATTCAGAACGGCAAACTTCCTCCCGGACCGGATCATGAACTTCGCGCTGCGATGTTCCAGGAAGCCGTGCAAAGCATGCATGAAGCAGGCTGGAAGCGTCTTTCCATCTCCCATTGGGCTTCAAACACCCGTGAACGAAATTTTTATAACTACTACGCAAAGACCCGTACCGATTGTTTAGCTTTCGGTCCCGGCGCCGGCGGCAACTTAAGCGGTTACGGCTTCATGCAGCACCGTCAGCCGGATGCTTGGGCCAAGGCTGTCGAAAGCGGTGTCAAACCAATTGCCATGATGACCAAACCGCCTCTGTTCTGGGAACTGGGACGTGCGGTCGCTGAGCAGCTTGAATTGAATTTCTTTAACCCTTCCCAACTGGCTCACGAGTTTTCTGAGAAGTTTGCAACTTTGTGGAATCCATTGATCGATAACTGGACTGAAGCAGGGCTCCTTGCCCCCGTCGGAAACCGTTTTGAACTGACGGTTCCCGGCCAATTCTGGCAGGGCCGTATGACTCAGCACATCCTCGACTACTTCAAATCTCAGACAAAATGACCACTAATCTTACTTTCAAATTGACGGCCGCAGCCGCATTGACTTTTTGCTCGCTCGCACTTCAGGCCGAAGAAACCGTTCAGACTCCTGAAGTGACGGTAACTGCCGGACGCGTTGAACAGCAGCTTCTCGAAGTTCCGATGGCAGTGACGGTCGTAACCAACCAGGAAATCCAGGAATCTGCCGCCCGCAACGTGGGCGAGCTTCTGGAAGACATTCCCGGCGTCATGGTCAATAACGCCGGTTCTCAGGGCTTAAAACGCGTTTCCATCCGCGGTGAAGATACTTTCAGAACATTGACTCTTATTGACGGCCAGAAGATTTCCGAACAGAAATCCATGTCCGGCGCTTCGATTCTTATCGATCCGAGCTCTATTGAGCGCATTGAAGTGATCAAAGGACCGGCTTCCGTACTTTACGGTTCCGACGCCTTGGGCGGTGTGGTAAACATCATCACGAAGAAGGGATCTAAGAAACCGTTTGAAGCCGAAGGATCCGTTGCAAGGAACGGCGCAGGTCACGGCTGGGCGGAAACGATTTCTCTCGGCGGAACTTACAAAGGTTTGAACTACCATTTGGATGCCGGTTATCAGAGTCACGGCAACATCAAGACTCCGCTCGGATACCAGAAGGGTACGGACTTCCGTCAGAAAAATGCCTCTGCTTTCCTGAGTTACGACTTCAATGAGCATTTCACAGCCGGTCTGCGTGCGGATACTTTTGACAGCGACATCAATTCTTCCAGCTGGGAATATGAACAAGATCCGAACAGCGAATTCTTTGTTCGTATTCCGAAGTGGAAGCGAGACAAGGTCGCTCTGTTTGCAGAGGGCAAGAACCTTAACGAATACCTCACCCGTTTGCGTTGGGACGGCTATTGGCAGAAGAACCATAAGAACATGAGAAATTACGTTTTGGTGTCGCCATTCCCTACTGCGAAGGTTATAACAGATTCACTTGCGGATAACCGTATCAAAACTTACGGTACAAGTCTTCAGGCTGACTGGCAGCTGGGAGAATCGAATTTCCTGATTACCGGCTATGAGTTTGTTCAGGATCAGTTGGAAGCCGATACCGATGCCCGCTCTTCCATGTCTATGAGATCAATGCTTATGAGCGATACACAAACCCATCGTTTTAACAAAGGCAAAGAAACCACGAATGCAATTTTTGCCTCCATGGAAACATCTTTGCCGATGGATTTTACGGTTAATTATGGTGTTCGTTATACCTGGGTCAACTCTAAGCTCAGTAAAGCCTCTGCAAGCCTCAATGGTTTTGATAGAAATGGTCAATATAAAAACTTTGACGACGGATCTGCAGGTAAAACCGGCAGCGATAGAAACAGCCGTCCTGTCTTTAACCTGAGTTTGAACTGGACCGGCCTCCCGGATACCTCGTTAAGAGCCGGTTGGTCTCAGGGCTTCCGTGTTCCGAATCTTCAGGAAAAGTATCTCATGAATAGCATGGGCGGCGGAACGATCTTTGGAAATCCGAACCTTAAGCCCGAGAAGTCCAACAACTTTGAAATTGGGGCTCGTTATGCAGGAAGCGCTGTTGAGGCAGACTTCGCTCTGTTCTACAACCTCGCGGATGACTACATTTCTACTATTCGTATCTATCCCGATGTTGGTACGAAATCTCAGTACACCTACGAGAATGCCGACAAGGCTAAAACCTTCGGTGCCGAACTCTCCGTGAACTTTAAGCCGACGAACCACATTTTCCCTTACGCCAGCATGACTTGGCTGCGCAGAAAGACCGAGTGGGGCAGCGGAGTTTCTACCTATGATTCCGGAGTTGCCGGTTTCACGGCTCGCTACGGTGTCAAGACGGAGTTCGAAGTCTTTAACGGCCGCTGGAATACGGATACGTACCTCAGAAGCAAGACGGCATCTAAGTCTTATTCACCGAATACCAGTGAGACGACCCGTGTTGCCGGTTATACAACGCTTAACTTTGCGACCACTTATCACTTTGGTTCGCAGAAGCGTTACATGGTCAGCGCTGAGGCCATCAACATTACGAACCAGCTTTATTCCTACGGCGATTCGATCTACGAACCCGGACGCCACTTCAACTTCAAGCTGAGCGCGAAGTACTAAGCAGTAATAAGGATTCATTTCAACGGGAAACAGCATGACGGAAATGACATTGGAGAGAAAGGAGGGCCGTTCTTGGCTCAGAAGGTTCGGTGACCGCTGGGGTGCTCGTGACCTCGTGGTAATCGGAGTTTTTGCCGCGACCGCAAAACTCTCCACGGTTTTAATCGCTATGGTGGGCGGAGGAATGAATCCTGTCAGCCTTCTGCTTAAAAATGTGGTTTTCACCACACTGCTTGTGATCATGCTTTACAAAGTGCGTCAGCCCGGAACGCTGAGCCTCTTTGTGATCGTAAGCGCGCTGGTGAACTTTCTGCTCTTGGGCGGAAATGTCACACTCATTCCGCCCATGCTGGTAGCCGCTTTAGTCTCCGAAGCAGTCATGAAGTTTGTTAAAAGCCTCGGATGGAAAGGTGCCGTCTTCTGGGGCGTCGGTTGCTTTGACTTCCTTTCCAAAGGATTGTCGCTCGCAGTGTCCTATCTCATGATGCGCGAATCTCCGGCCCTGATGGCAGTTGTTCTCCCGATCGTTTTGATCGGTTATGCCGGTTCTTTAATCGGTCTTTATACGGGTTACCGTTCAATGAAGGAATTAAGACATGCAGGCATCGTCCGCTTCTAAATTTGATGTTTTAACGCGGCTGGATGTTCGCAGCAAAATGCTCATCGCCGCCTTAGCAGCAGTGATGACGATTGCGCTTTCTTCCCTGAATTCACAGCTGCTGCTTTTCACGACGTCGCTGCTTTACTTGTTTGCGCTCGGCCGCAACAAACTGATTTTTGTAAGCTATGCCGTTGCTCTCCTGATGATGGCCTTGTCCGTCGGATTTGCCTCTGTGTTGGCGCTCTTCATTCCTTCCATGGGCAAAAGCCTGGAACTCGGTTCTTTGTGCATTCCGTTCCTGAGAGCCCTGACAGTGATGAACACAATTCTGCCGATGGCTTTTACAGGCAGACTGCAGAACATTCTGAACGGTCTTCAGCAGCTCAAGCTCCCGTTCATTATTTATCTTCCAGCCGCTGTGATTATTCGTTTTATTCCGACGTTTGCCGGAGATGTGAAACAAATCTGGGAATCTCTGAAGATCAGGGGCTTCAAGATCAATCCTTGGCAGTGCACGATTCATCCGATTCGCACCACCCGCCTGCTTTTTACGCCGCTCCTTTTCAGAGCACTTAAAACCAGCGACGAATTAGGAATTGCAGCGGAGCTTAAGGGACTTCACGCCGGCAGCAAATCGGGCTCTGTGCACAGAAGAGGATTTAGCAAACATGACATTACGGCCATTACTCTGGTTCTTTTGATCTGCACGGCAGCGGTTTTACTACAAATTTACTTTCCTACCGACATTAAGGCGGCAATGAGATGATCGAACTGAATCACGTCACTTACCGTTATCCTTTTTCCGATAGAAACGCCCTTGAAGACATTTCATTGACGGTTCGTCCCGGCGAAGCAGTGCTTTGCACCGGCGTATCCGGCTGCGGTAAATCCACCTTAATTCGCCTGATTAACGGTCTTTGCCCTCATTATTTCGGAGGCGAACTTAAAGGAACTGTTCGCGTCGCGGGACAAGACAATCAAACGATGAAACTGCACGAGATCAGCAGCCGCGTCGGAACACTCTTTCAGAACCCGGAGAGCCAGTTCTTTGCGCTTGGAGTGGAAGAGGAAATGGCATTTAAGCCTGAGTCCAGAGGCATGCATCCCGATAAGATCCGTGATCTCATTGCGAAGACTTCTCAGCGCTTCGGCTTGAATTCCGTATTAAAGAACACGATTCATGAACTTTCTCAGGGGCAAAAACAGAAGGTCGGCTTGGCTTCCCTGATGATGGAACCGCTTCAGGTTCTGATTCTGGATGAACCGACCGGAAATCTGGACCCTGAATCTACGATGGATTTGGCGCAAGAGATTCTTCGCTTAAAAGAGAAGGGCGTTGCTGTCCTCATTGTCGATCATCGCCTGTATTGGTTAAAAGGCGTAGCTGACCGCGTCTGTGTGATGGAAAAGGGCCGAATCGTTCAGGAAGGAACTTTTGATGACCTGAGCGACGAAGTCAGAGCGCGCTACGGCCTGAGAAAAGTCGATGTCGAAGATAAAAGACACGAGCTTCCGCCGTTGTCTGACGGCAAAGAAACTGTCATGAAGATCTCCGACCTTTCCTTTGCTTATCCGCGAAAAGATAAGATTTTCAACGGGACTGATCTGGAACTGCGTAAAGGAATTACGGGTCTGTTCGGTCCGAACGGGACCGGCAAAACGACTTTGGCCCGAATCCTCACAGGATTAAATAAACCTACCCAAGGAACTTTAGAAATAAGAGGCAAGAAGGTTAAACCTCAGGAGTGCCTCAGACATGTCGCGGTCGTTCTGCAGAATGCCGACCACCAGCTGTACATGCGAACGGTTTTTGATGAACTTCTGACCAGTCTGGAAGCCGCAGGCTGCCGCGGCGGCAAGCAAGCCGCCGAAGAGCTGATGCAGCTTTTTGATCTGACAGAACTCAGAGACCGTCATCCTCATTCGCTTTCCGGCGGCCAGCAGCAAAGGCTTGTGATTGCCTGCGCGTTTGCCAAAAAGCCGGATGTCATTATTTTGGATGAACCGACAAGCGGCTTAGACGGTGCAAATCTTCATCGAATTGCCGGAGCCTTGCGTCAGCTTTCTGACGAAGGCAAAGCTGTGCTTGTCATCACTCATGATTTGGAGCTTGTGGACATGGTGTGCGACAGCGCAATCAGGCTACCGCTTCAGAAAACAAATCTTTCATCAACTATTTAATAAGTTAATCGGAAAAACCTATGACAACAATCGTTGAACAGCAGAACACAATTAATGAACTTTTAAACAGCGGCCGTCCCGTAACACTGGAGACGATTGCTCAGGCGCTCTCCGTGACAGCTCAGGAAGCAGCTCACCTTTTGCCCGAAGGTTCCGCTACCTTTGCTCCGGGTTCCGATTTCGAAAGCGTTTGGGCCGCCATTGCCGAATGGGAAAAAATTACTTTCATCGTGACCGCACACGGCAACGTCATCGAAGTTGAAACCAAGCTCGTGACGGGCAAGGCAGCCATGGGCTACTACAATCTGATGGGAGGCAAGAGCCCGCTTCAAGGCCACTTTAAATACGGCGACATTTCCGAGATCGGCTTTGTGACCATGCCGTTCATGGGCCGTGAAAGCCATTTCGCCGCATTCTTTACAACTTCCGGCGACGTCGCCTATTCGATGTATGTCGGCCGCGAAAAGCACAAGTTAATTGAAAGCGCCAAAGAAAAATTCCTTGCCCTCCAGCAGAAATACAAAGCCTAAAAAGAGGAAAAGAATGAAAGTTTTAGTCGCATACGCTACCGTTACCGGAAACACAGAGATCATCGCTCGCGCCATCGCTTCAGCGATTCCCGGCGCTGATCTCAAAAAACTGCCGGCGGACGTCAATCCTCAGGATTACGACTTTATCTTCGCCGGTTTCTGGTGCGATAAAGGGACACCGGATGAAGTTTGGCAGGCATTCCAGAAAGAGGCCAAGGCTAAACCTATTGCTTACTTCGGAACGATGGGCGGAGATCCCAACAGCGAACGCGGACAGGCTTGGGTTAATAAAGTCGCGGGCCTTTTCCCGTGCGAGAACTTCAAGGGTCTTCGCGTTTGGCAGGGCAAGATCGATCCGAAAATCCTAGCCGCCATGGCCAAGATGCCCGGCGCTAAACCGGTGACACCTGAACGCCAGGCAAGACTTGATGAGGCCGCTAAACATCCGACGGCTGAAGATCAGGCTCAGGCCGGAGCCTGGGGCTTGGAGCTTCTTGAAAACTTCCGTAGTGGCAAATAAACATGGACTTTAAAGAGATTTATAACCTGATCGGATTCGCCGGTGTTGCATTGGTGATTATCGGAGTTTTTGCCCTTTATATTACTGTTTGGAATTTTCTCTATTTGAGAGGCGTACTTTCTCGATTCAAGAAGCACTTCCACGGAATGGACAAGGCAACGCCTGAGCGTATCCGCCGTTATTTCGGAGAGAGCACCAATCCTTTGGAATGCATTGTGCGCGACATCGTCATGACGCACGGTGCTCACTCAGACGACATCCGCGCCGAAGTGGCCTACCTGTTCCACAAGCACTTCAAGCCTGTGAACAATGCGCTGACTTGGCTCAAGTTAATTTCCGCTGTTTCTCCGCTTCTCGGCTTGCTGGGTACGGTTGTCGGTATGGTGGCGGTTTTCCGCACTATCTCTGAGAACCTATCTCCCGATCCGACGATGCTTGCCGGCGGCATTTGGACAGCTCTGATCACAACAGTTATGGGTCTGGTGGTCGCAATTCCGGCTTTGATGGCTTATTACTACCTGATGCTCAAGGTAAAAGAGCTCCGAATCGAAGCCGTTGAATATAGCTATCGAGCTTTAAATATCCGCCGTGAACCCTGCCGCTGCGCTCAAAGGTTAGAAGACGACGAGCAAAAAGCCGCCTGAGATTTAAGAGACAGATATGTTTGACGAACTCGAAGAAGAGCCTCGGGTGGATTTGACGCCGCTCATTGACGTGATTTTCATGCTGGTCATCTTTTTTGTGATGACCATGACATTCAGCAAACCTGTGCTGGATGTCGTGCTGCCTGCGGCCCAGAATTCCGAGGTCAAGAAGAAAACGACAGAGCTTGTGATCAGCGTGAAGTCCGACGGAAAGTATTTCTTTAACGATCAGGAAATCCCTAAAGAAGAAGTTTCCCGTTTCTTGTCCGAGCATCCGGACGGAACGCTCAACCTGATGGTTGATGAGAAGGCCCCGTTCGAAGCTTTTGTTTATTTGGCCGACTTAGTAAAAGTTAATAGAGAAGGCCGTTTTGTAATCAGTACTAAAGCAGCTGCGCCGCAGAATTGAGATGTTAAGCCCTTCACGCAAAGACAATGAATTACTTAATGCCAAGCGGCTTTCAAAAGCTGCTTTGGCCGCCTTTGCCTGTGCGTTTGCCTGGGCAGGCTGTACTTTAAAGACAGATGCTCCGCTGCCTGCTCAGCAGCCGCGGACTATAGAACTGAGTTTTGCTCAGATTCAGGAAATCCAACCGGAAGAAACGCCGGAAGTCCTTCCGGAACCTCTGCCACAGCCGGTCATCGAAGAACCTAAAAAACTTCTTACAGATGAGTCGGAATTTAAAGTTGAATCTGAAAAGGTTGTAGAAGAAAAGCTTCCTGAATCTGAAGCAGAACCGGTGCCTCCGCCTCCGGTACCTGTTGAGCAGCCTAAACCGAAGAAGGTTGAGCCTGAGAAGCCAAAACCTAAAGCTGCAGAGAAGCCCAGACCGGTGAAGAAGGTTAAAGAGCCCAAGGTAGAAAAGAAAGATCCGGCCCCTCAAAAAGCCTCTGAATCGACGGAAGGAAAGGCCGCATCAGTGGGACATGCTGCGGCTGAGCAGGCAGTTAAAAAGAAAAACATCACGGCCATGCTGGTCAGTTTGGTTGAAAAGCATAAACGCTATCCGAAAGCCGCGAGAAGAGCCGGTATGGAAGGCGTTGTCTTAGTGGAATTCTCTGTCGATCCAAGCGGCAAAGTAACCGGCGCCTCAGTCATTAAAAAATCCGGAAAGGGTCCTTTGGATTCCGCTTCTCAGGATTTGAGCGATCGAATTATCGGGACGGCTTTTAATGTTCCGAATGCAGGAATGAAGATTCAAGTGCCGATTCGGTACAGCCTGGATTAAGTCATGAGGGCGCTTCGAAAGAGGCGCCTTTTCTTCAGGTATCCAGGAATACCGATTTAGTCACTTGTTTTTATTTAATTTCTCAGAAAGCTTCTTTGACTCTCACTTGACAAAGTTTTTTCCATTTCTTAGATTAAGTGGGACATCGGCAACGGGTGTGTCGATGAAGCGTTGATCTGAGAGAGTGTGTCAGCAGGCATTGGCTCAGGGAGCTTCTCCGGAGGGGTTGGGTCGAAAACCTCAAGCTGACTAGCGAAAGCGAAAGAAAACACCAATAGGCCCGGAGACGGGCCTTCTAATTGTTGGAACGTTGCATCTCTAGAAAAACAAGATGTTCCGAATTCCAATGAATCAAAAATCCAGTTGGGTGAAAAGTGACTAACTTAAGGCACTGAGATCTTTAGAGAGGTGTTTTGGCCAAGGAACGGTAGAAAACTTCAAGCTCCACGTCTGAAATAAACAGATATGACATGCCTGCCATGACTTGGATTTTTCGCGGATATCCAAGAGGGAGAATCGGGGAACATAAAAATTGGCGGAAAGGGTGTCCCCTTGAGAATATTTAAGAACCTTCGAGAACTGAAGAGAATCAAAAAGAATTTTTAAGAATATTCAAATAGTTAAATTCTAATTTATTTTATCCTCAAAAGGAATCTAAGAGAACTATCGAGAACCTAAGAGAATTTTTTCTAAAATTTCTGTGGTGTTTCTGTGGTGCTTTTTTAGAGTTGAGGATATGAAAATAACAAGCAAGAACGTTTTTACAGTTGAGGACGGCAACCACACGGTGGCTCCGAACCTGATTCTAGTCGTGCGAGGCAATACGCGCCGCTTTATTTTTAGATACTCTGAAAACGGGAAACGGACGGATAAGTCGCTCGGGCCAGCTCGTAAATTATCGCTATCGGACGCGAAGGCCCTGGCTGATGAACTCCGTTCTAAATTAGCGCTCGGCGAGGAAATTAAAACTAGGAGAGAACTGAAAGAGAAAGAAAATACACCGGATGTGCCAGTCTTCAAAACATACGCCATTGAGACTATTAACCGTCTTCAAGAGGTCAAGTGCTGGAGGAATAAAAAGCACGCACAGCAATGGCGCAACACGATAGAGCAATACGCGTTCCCATTTATCGGAGACAAACCGATAAATGAAATCATTCGGGATGACGTATTAAATATATTGAGGCCGATTTGGCAGGAGAAGAACGAGACGGCTTCAAGGGTTCGAGGCCGCTTAGAGAACATCCTTGCTTATGCCGTTACTGACGGGATCTTGCCGTCTAATCCTGCCGCATGGAGAGGAAATCTTGATAGGTATTTGGCGCCACAGAGTAAAGTTAAGGTGGTCAAGCACTTTGAGGCTATGCCTTTCAGTGTTTTGCAAGATAAGGTTAGGTGTTTAATTCCAGCGAACAACCGGACTAGACGGGTCATTTTATTTACGATCCTGACCGCCTCAAGAATTGGAGAATCAGTGCCAGCGTGCTGGAATGAAATTGATTTTAAAAACAGAGTATGGAGTGTTCCTCCGGAACGGAGGAAAGATGGAAAGCCGTATCCTCACCGAGTACCCTTGAGCACTCAGGCGATTGAATTATTAAATTCGATTGAACGGCAGGGAGAGAAGATTTTTGACGCGCCAAACAGGAAAGCGGATAGCCGTTATTCCCTGACTGGGCTATTAAAAAGAATGACAGGGACCGATGCAACTATGCACGGTTTTAGGTCCACGTTCAGGGATTGGTGTGCAGAAAATGGTGTGCCAGAAATTTTGGCAGAGAAGAGCGTTATGCACCAAACTGGAAACGCCGTCGTCCAGGCATATCAGAGATCTGACCTCCTGGAGCAACGGCGTGAAGTAATGCAGAGATGGGCGGATGCAGTGTTTGAGAAAGTTGAGGATTAAGCACAGTTAAGGTTAGGCCGAGACTTCCACCAATTATCAACTTCTCGTTCAGACCAAAAGGGGCGCCGTTTAACATAGCGCCCCTTCGGGAAATAACCTTCTTTAATCCACTTGTCTATCGTCCTGGTGGTCACCTGCAGCCGCTCGGCGACTTGAATCTTATTTAGAAAGACCATTTTTACCTCCTGCTTTTTCAATTCTTCCAATCTCTCGATTCACTTTTTCAAGACAAATCTTGTCGAACTCTTTCTTGTCTTCAGGCTTAATCAACATCTTGAATTGCTCGATCATGATGTGAACATCCGCTGCCTCCTCAATAATATGGAGCCAGTGTTCTTTGCTCGGATTATCGAAATAAATATCAAAGGCTTCCTGGAGTTCATCGACCTCTTCGGGCAGTTTTTCAAAAACCTGATTGTCATATCCGTAATGGTTCGAGATTCTGACCAGGCAGTCTTCAAATTTTGCCGCGTTATGCAGATTCATCATCAGCCTCCTGGAGCACTTTGTTTACCTGCTCCTTCAGTTTGTTCTTCAGCTCCATGCTTGCCCCAATCTCTTTGTTGTCACGTTCTTTCATAAAGCAGGCGTGATCCAGATAAAAATAAACGAGGCGGATCATCAGCAGCGCCTCGTCTTTTGTGATTTCAATTTTGTCCATCATTCATCCTTGAAGAAAACTAAGAAAAATCTATTGGTCCCCGCCTTGTTAGCGGACGGTTTCTTGTCTCCGAAAATTGGCTCACGACCGAGCACGTAAAGGAGCTCGGATAAGGAGACATCTTTATCAGCCCACTTAAAAATTAGGGTGCCGTTGGGTTTGAGCACCCGCCATGCCTCGTTGAAAATCTTTTTCATGTCTGCATGCCAGGCCTTCTCAAGAACGCCGTAGCTTTTAGCCATGTCGGAATTTTTTCCGCAGTTGATTAAATGGGGCGGGTCGAGGACGACCATATAAAAAGAGTTGTCAGGAAAATCTAATTTCCTGGCGTCCATGATCTGATCCGGGTGAATCTCCAACTTTTTGTATTGCCGCGTCCAGTGTGTTTCATCCCGAATGTCTCCGAAAAGAACGCTTTTATTGTTCTTGTCGAAATAGAACATTCTTGAGCCGCACATAGGATCAAGTATCGGTTTCATAATGACTTCTCCATAAAAACAAAAACGCACTGATTTCTCAATGCGCTTGTGTTTTGTGAGTTGTACGATGAGTTCGTACAACTCTCGGAACAGTTTTTATCTCAGGTGCCGGAGGAACCCTTCCATTTTCAAAGCCCAGCAAAAAGGGGTTCGTTCCGGATGTCCATTAAAGCCTCCAGTGCTTTTCGTTCCCGCTCCGCTTTCTCAGCAGCTCTCTTTTGGCACCTGAGCCTGAATTCTTCTGCAGAAAAATTCTTCTCGTTTGCACGGAATCGCTTGATGTCTTCGCATAACTTTTTGTCTTCTTCAGACAGCTCCGTCGGGACACCTAAGCTGAGTAAATACCGAACTGCTTCTCCTGGAGTCATGAGGTCGGTAAACTCTTCATCTCTTTTGTTTAGTTCAGCATCGTCAACCTGAGATTTCCCAGCAAAGTATTCTGGCCGTTGCTGAAGTTCTTTCTTCTCAAATTCATCAGCAAACAGCGGGGCTGTCTTTTCAACTCTCGTTTGCATCCTCTTTCTTCTCATGGATGCTCGTTTTTCTTCGTCCATCTTTCTTTTTGGTTTTGGATTCTCGAAGTAGATGCCGATCGCCCATGCGTTGATTCCCCAGTTCGAAGCTATGATCCAAGGAAGCGTCAACTCTTCTTCGAAAGGACTGCTGCATAAAATCTTCGGAAGGCCCGCAGGTCTCGGCTTGTAAGGATTCCTCCAGGTTACCGTGTACCTAAGATCAGACACTGGTCGATCTTTCATGATGTCACCCAATAAAAAAGCCCTCCGAAGAGGGCGCATCGTTAAGTCCCAATAGTACATTCTTCTAACAACTACTGAAACAACTCAGGGGCGCTTGAAATGACGTTGATTTAATATCGCTCGGGCTCGTCCAGGCAGCTCGAAAACGTCACGAACTCCCTCATTGATTTTTTCTCTAGCCAACTGGCGAGCGGCCAGAAACTCCTTGACGGTTCGTTCTGGTGAGATGTCCATGCCTTCCTTAAGCAACAGCACAATCTCCGAGCAGACTTCTCGGATCGTGTCCAGCTCCTCAGCCGTGCCAATGTAGCGAGAGGCTTTACCGCTTTTCTTTCTGTCAACGATAGCGGCCAGGGCATAGAGCGCCTTGATCTGTCTGTTAGTGAACTCTGCTGCTTCTTTCTCCTGACCCTTCCAGGAGCGATCAAACAACATCATCCCTCCCCAGTTGAGTAAGTCTTCAATCTGCACCATGTGGTCTTGCGTGGCATCACCACGTGGCAGAGTGACTTCAACCACCAGGCCCATGTCATTGATGATTGACTTAATCTCGGAAATGTCGGCCTGAGAATAAAAAGAGCCAGTCAAACGAACTGGCCGAGGTTTGTAAGGCTTGCGTGGTTTTTTGTTAGTTGACATGTTGAATCGTTTGATTTATTTGTCAGTAGCATGATTTTAGCGCCCTGCGGATCGCGATCTTGGCTTCTGAGAGCAGTTCCCAATAGTCGGTTACCAGAGTTTGAACAAGGATCGTTTCAAGCTCAGAATCGAGCGAACCTTCTGATCTGAGTGTCCAGAATCCCTGGTATGTTTTGTATAGCGTGCAGACTGTCTCGCCATTGAATCTGATGTCGTACAGCTCATGGTCTTTCCAGACAAACTCAACCTTATTTGATGTTGACATTCTGTCGCTCCTCAAGATGTGCCCCAGGGACTACCTCACCAGCCTTCAACTTCTTGCCGATAGCGATCAAATCAGGACTTGTTTCAACTTTCACTCTGAGCAGATCTTTCGGCAGGATGTCCATCTCGTCCACTATCGTGGCAGTGGACTTGCGCAGGTAAACAGTGACGAGCGGATCAGAAACCTTCTTGAGGCCGCTCGAAGTCATAGCGTCCAGCATCAGATTTTTGAGAGTATCAGCGCGGCGCTTCATGCCATCCTTACGGGCCTTCAGTCTCTTGATCTGGGCGTCGATCTGCTGCGCTTCGCTGTCGAGTTCAAACAGATACAGGCCCGTGTTTTTGATTGTCTCGTTCAAGTCTCCAGCAAATTCGACAAGGGCATCAGTGCCTAAGATTTCACCTGTCTCTTCATCAACCTGGACGCCTTCGAGGACTTTGCGGTATTCCTCAGGAATTTCATAAAGTTTCATACATTAAAAAAAGCGCAGTTATTGGCCGCGCTTTCTTGTACGTTAGAAAAGATTAGAAGGGGATGTCTTCAGGGTTGCCCGTGTAAGGCTCCTCGGCTGGAGCTTGTTTGTCCTGTTTTACCTGTGCGGGTCTGTCGGACTTCTTGTCGAGGAGCTGGAGGTTATCGGCCACAATCTCCGTTGAGTATTGGGTTTTGCCTTCCTTGTTCTCCCATTTACGAGTGCGCAGGTGGCCTTCAATGAAAACCTTTGAACCCTTGCTCAAGTAAGTCTGGGCAACCTCAGCAGTGCGACCAATGCATGTAATACGGTGCCACTCTGTTTCTTCCTTTCTTTCACCGTCTTCACCTTTTCTGAAGGTGGAGGTGGCAACAGAGAACGAAGTGATCTGAAGGTTAGTGTTAGTAAAGCGGGTTTCTGGATCACGTCCGAGCGCACCCAGGATGAAAACCTTATTGACGCTAGGCATTAGTGGCCTCCTGTTTTAATTGATCGTGAATTTTTGTTCTGACTAAATACTGCTTTTCATCCGCGTGCAGTTTGCTGTAGAAAGCCTTGTAAGCCTCCAGGCCGTCCAGACAAACTCTCTTTGCTTCCTCAACCAGGTTGAAATACTTTTCATCTTCGGAAACTTGGTCCGGTTGTGGAGCTGGCTGCTTCGGCTGAGGCGCTGCTTTCCTTGCAGGAGCGCGGGTCTTTCCTTTTGAGTAGGCATCCTCAGATGCCTGGCGGCCGTCATCGTCTTCTTCACCGTAGCTGAGACCGAGAAATGAGACGAAAGAATATCGACGGGCATACGTTACTGCGCTCCCGAATGCTTGAACTCCTTTTTGCTGTAGGCCAGCGGTGGTCACGAAGAACACGCCAGAGGAAAGTGTTTCGCCTTCCTCGGAGACAAGGACTGTCTCGATCCCCACGCGGTCTTCTTCAGTCGTGGTCTTTTGGACGACGGCCAGGCCGTGCTTGTTGAGAATGGGCAGAATCGTGTCCAGGCAGGAGGAGATGTTTGCGTAACTGTAACCGCGTCCGCTGCCGAAGGCTTTGGCTTCCTGATCTTGGACAATACGCGGAAATTCCTTTTGCGCATCAATCAGGCGCATGCAGATGTTTTTATTAACTGTAGTCATGTGTTATCCTTTCTGAGGGTTGTGGCCGCAACCCTCTGTAAATAAATTGAAGATTTCCAAAAGGATCTTTAGAAAGGAACTTCATCTAATTCAAACGGGATGAAGTTCTTTTTTTGTTCCCAAGCCTCATGCTGGCGCTCGAAGTCATCAATCTCGGCATCAGTCCACTCTGGATCTTTTGGAGCTGCGTCCATCATTTCTCTGTATTCTCCGTAGGTCATACCCAGGCCGTGATACTCAAGCTCGTCTGGCAGATCTGGAGGCTCATGAAATTGAAAGCGGCCTGCCTCAGCAAGATCCATCATGTAGTTCATAATCTTTGACATACTCAATCTCCTTAAAAATCAAACAAAGCTGAGAACGGTGTTTGCGGTAGCTTCGGTTTCCTTTTGTTCTTCCGCTTCAGGTAGTTCTCATGGTTTCTTTCTCGGCAGCGCTCTTTATTGCGCTGGTAGTAGCCCTGCATGTAGGCCTTGATTTTTTCTGGTGTGCCGCGCATCAATGCCACCCTTGCTCACTGAGGTACTTATCAAACACGGGCTCGATTTCAGGATGCCTTTCATCCTCACCATCTTCTGCAAGCTGATTTATTCGCTTGTCGCAGTAGCGCGGGATGTACTCTTCAAAGAACTTTTCGAGCAGCCGCTCATACTCTGCTTCGCGTTTTTCTTCTTGCCAGGACGGCTGCCAGAGGTCCCCAGGGCCAGGACAGGTGCGAGGTGTGTAAGTCATTACAGCCACTCCACGAGAAAGAAGGGAAGAATTACCGAGACGGCCAGCATGACGCCAGAGAGCACCAACAGGCAGACGTTATCTCCGTCCGAATTTTTTGCGGTCAGAAACTTCTTCATAACAACCTCCAAAGGAAAAGCCCCCGCCATCGCATCAAGGAGTACCGCGAAGGCAGGGGCCAGGAGAGAGAAACTTAAAAACTTTTCACATCTGGATAGATGTCTCGGTCAATCGTTTGCCAAACGAGATCAGAAATGAAATTCGACGCATACTCTTTAAAGAGCGCCTTTACTTCCTTCTGGGCCTCAGCAGTCGAAACAACGTGAGCCAGGTCAAGCGTTATCTCTTTCTTTCCAGAGAGAAGGGCGGAGACCACAGCGCGCTCGGCATACTGAAGAGCATCAGTGAGACAGATTGCAGAGCCGCGCTCCTTCAAAATGTCTTCAACAGCAACATCAAAAATCTGTTTTTGTTCATCTACTAATAGGTCCATTTTTCTCTCCTTAAAACTATGTAAAAAAAGACCACATTCACAAGCTCCCCTAAGCGCAAAAATTGGAACTTAAAAATTGGTAAAAGCCCGAGGAGCTTATGAAGATGGTCTGAAGATGTCCGTCTTTCCGGACTGTCAGGGAAAAAAGCTCATTGAGAAACCCCCGCGTGTATTTGCGAATTTTGGTCGGTTAGCAGTACATGACCATGCGCAGGGGTTTCTAAATAAGCTCAAACAGAAGAACACTCCATCTAACCAACTCAGGAGATCTGCAACTTACTGACTTTCAGGAGTGCCCTTATGTTTGCGAACTGTCTTTGCTGAACGGCCCCTACCGGTGCTACACGACTTTAACGTTTGACACTTTCAGCATTCTCTCTGCCGCATCTTCACTTTCGATCTGATTGCTTAGGCGCAATTCACTTGCCGCCTGGTTGCTCCCTGGCTTTTCGGTTTACTCAGCTTTAGGAGCAGTGTTTCTTGATTACGAACCTGCAAGAAACATTTTAAAGAGCTACTTGTTCGTTACAAGTACAAACTGTAAACCAATTGAAAGAAAATTGCAAGCAAAAACTGTAGCATTTCTTGCAATAAGGGAAAGTGATAGTAAAGATTTAGTTGTTCTTACCGTGCCAGCGCATAGCTCTCCTAAAGCCAGCGGCCTCAGCTTCTTTGACTGTTAAGGCTAGAAACTCTCCTTGCTTGTCGATCTTTACTTTGTCATATTGTTGGTCGAACGGCAGGTGGTAGATCTTCTCTCCAGAAGAAGAAATATTGCACTTGATCATAGGAAAGTCTTTCCGTAACTTGTAGTTTTCTTCGATCTCGATACCCAATTCTTTTGCGCATTCTTTGGCGAAGTCATCTAGCTTTGTTGTAGTAATAAAAACTCCTCTAACTACTTCTCTCGGGTGCTTTCGCTTATATTCAAAGATTGTTCCAAATAGTTGGAAAATATGCTTTTCAAAAATAGTTTTCTTTGCTGACCAGCACTTAGCTTGAACTATGAGAGTGTCTCCCATCCCTGCAAACTCTTTGCAAATTAAATCGCGTCCCCTATCTTTTTTCTTGTCTTGAATACCCGTGTATTCGACCAGATAATTTGCTTGCTCGTATTCCCAGCCGAGTTGCAGTTCAAACAATTTTCCTACGTAGCTCTGACTTGTGTGTTTTAAAAACCGATCGAGGGCAAGTTGGTTACGCTCTGATGTCGGAAGTTTTTTGTACTCCTCTGAAGACATGAATCTTCTTACTCTGTCTACTCCAGAATCATCAGTTAGGTCCATAGGTAAGAAACCGTTAGTTTCTTCCAAAATCTCCTGTTCGTACTCTTCCACAATTGGGAAGTATTCTTTAATGGTCTCCAGTTCGGACTTTAGAAGGACGTTCTCTTCGACAAGAGCTTTTTTCTCTCTCTTAATTCTGGCCACTTCGTTGGCAGCCGTTATTGCAGGTCTAGCCTTGTATCGTAAGCATTCTTCTAAAGCTTCATCCTGTGCTTCTTTATGCCTGGCAATTAACTTTGCAAGCCACTTGCGGCCTTCCAAAAAATCTTTCTTGAAGCAACTGTTTAATTTGAGAGTTCCCAACAATATGTTTTTGTTCCCCTTTATTTCTTTTTGAAGTTCGGCTCTCTGTGCTTCGATTTTTTTCAGAACTTCCTCATTGTCTTCCAGAATCTTTCTGTTTTTAAAGAGTACTTCATCATCTTCTTTTTTTAAGTTCGATATTCTGGAGAGCGAGTAAATCAACCAGACGCTATAAGCGAGCACTAGGATGAATAATACGAAACCTTCATTCATCAGAGCCTGCTTGCAGTCCACGCGAAGACAATTTTCCCAATAACCCGAACAGTATCAAGTTCGTCCTTTGGAATGTACATTTTTTCGTAATCCTTATTGTCGGAGATTACTATCAAGCCGCCGTCAATATTTCTCTGGATGCGTTTTACGAAAAGTTCTCCGCCGATGTTGAGGGCATAAATAGCATCACTGGTGATTTTCTCGATACCCGTATCCACCAAGAGGATGTCTCCATTCTCAAACGTGGGAACCATTGAATCCCCGCGGCCTGTAATGACTTCCAACTTATTGAACGATGAGCAGGATACATGCTGCCTCAGCCAGCTCTTGCGGATTGAAAGATGTTCGACCACTTGATCCTCGTCAGGATAGACAACATCCCCGGTACCCATTGAGGCGGTTGCATTGAATCTCGGTATTTTGATTATGTCGTCCGGATCAGAATCAACGGTTTCTTCTTTGACAACAGGGATAGGCTCCTGGCCAGTCAAACTCTCCAATGAAACACCTAAGACTTGAGCAATCGCGGTTAAGCGGTCAAGTTTTGGCGTAGCCGTTCCCTTTTCCCACTGTTGAACTGATTGTGGTCGAATTCCTAATCTTCTGGCCAATTCACTCTGATTCAATCCAGAACGCTTTCTTGCCTCTGCAATGTTCGAGGCTATCTGTTCCTTATTCATAAGAGGCTCCTTCCCCTTAATTCTACAAGGTTTACCTGTAGGCGGATATTTTTAAACAATACAGTCAATGCTTGTAATAATTAAGTATTACTTGTAGAATTGACTGTAGATTTTTAAAGAGGTTTTTAAATGAGCGCTAAAACTGCCTTAAAGAAGGCCATCAAGAAAGCTGGCGGCCAAAGTGCTTTGGCTAGGAAGCTCGGCATTAGCCAGCAATCCATACAGCAATGGGTCGTTGTACCGCTAAAACGAGTGAAGCAGGTTTCTGAAATCACCGGTGTCCCCCGTGAAGAGTTAGCTCCTGAGTTGTTCAAATAATGTTCCTACATCCTGAAAATCGGCGTGGTGACATCGTGGTCAAGTGCGCCGTTACAAAAGAGATGAAAGCAAAGCTCGACGCTGTTTGCATAGCCGAAAACTTGCATTCAAATGAGCTGCTTTTGTGTCTCCTTCAGGATTTCTTCCAACGTGAAGAATACAAAGTCAGTTTATGGACGCGGCTGGTAGCTGACAAGGAAAAAGAAAGTAATTCTGAAGTACCTCAGAGTTCCCGGATTAAGGGAGAACGACATGAGCTTTAACGCTATCAAGTGGGCTATAAACCAGGACATTGACGACCCAAAAGAGAAACTACTTCTGGTCGTTCTTTCTGACTTTCTTAACGACAAATCCAGGCAGTGCAATCCGTCTCGCGAAACTTTAATGCGAAAGGCATGTATCAAGAACAACAAGACACTTTCTTCCAAGTTGGACAGTCTTGCCTCAAGAGGTCTAATCGAAATTGTCAGGGGGAAGGGTGTATCTAATCACTACCTAGTTCAGAACCGAACCACGTTCAGTACTGAACCACGTTCAGCAGTGAACCACGTTCAGCAGTGCACTACCACCCAGTTCAGTACTGAACCTACCCCTAGTTCAGCAGTGAACCACGAACCTATTAATGAACCTATAAAGGAACCTATTAATAACTCTATAGAGAGCGCACCAAACTTTTCCTTAACGTCTCCAGAGAACCAAACCATTTCCAAACCGGAAACAGTTGAGAAAAAACCAAAACGTCAAAAGAAGGAAAAGGTGCCGTGCCCTTATAACGAGGACGAACAAATCCCGGAAGAGTTTTTGAAGGTCGCTCAGAAGCACAACATTCAAGACCCTCAGCAACTCTTTTCAAAGATGGTCGCTTACTGCAAAGCCAACGGAAAACAGTACGCAGACTACAAAGCCGCATTCACAACGTGGTGTCTGAACGAATCCAAGTGGCAGCAGCAGAAGCCAGCCAACCAACAAGCCTCTAAACCATACGCATACGAACCGCCTGGCGGATTCACTGAGGAGTACTACCGGGAGCAGTGCAAGTTTGATAAAGACGGGAACTTAATACTATGAACAACACCGAAACCAAAAATCTCAAAGCCGTTAATACCATCCTCGGAAAATTGGAAATACGGCAAGCTAAAACAATGTGCCCATTGCACGGGGAATACATTGCAAATCAAGTCTGGTTAAGCGGACAGATCAAGGAAATAAGCGAATGTCCTGAATGTTTCAAACTCAAGCAAGCTCAAAAGGCTATTGAGGAAGAGAAGGCAAGGAAAGAGGAAGCCGAGAGAAACCGCAAGCAGAGAATTGTAGAAACCCGTATGCCGCTTGAGTATCAGACCAAGGACTTCTCAACCTTCATTCAAGAGACCGACAGCCAAAAGGCCGCATTCAAATTGGCAAGACGTTTTGTTAAAGGCTGGGAGAAGGCAAAAGCAGGCGGATATGGACTTCTGTTTTTGGGAAGCTGCGGGACCGGGAAGACACACCTTGCATGCGCAATCATGATTGAGCTTCTCAAGGAGTACGCATTCTCTTATCCAAGGTATTACAAAGCAAGCGAAATCTTCTCGTCTGTCCGCAGCACCTACCAGGCCGGATCAACAACGAATGAAGAGGAAACGCTGAAGTTCTTTTCTTCGATTCAGCTTTTGGTGATTGACGAAGTCGGAGTTCAAAAGGGCTCAGAGGCTGAAAAGAGGATTCTCTTCTCCATTCTTGACAACCGTGTGACTTCAAACAAGCCAACGATCCTTCTCAGCAATCTCGGACCAAAAGCACTTGAGGAACTTCTCGGAGATCGTTTGTACGACAGGGTGCGTTCTAAATGCGTGCCCATGCTTTTTGCCGGATCGTCAATGAGAAAACCCGCAACTGCTGATCTTTTCGATTGAGGTGGTTATGTCTGATTCTGCATGGACGCTTTTGATGATTGTGCTGGCACCGATTGTGTTTATCAACCTGGTGCTATTCGGATTACTCGTGAGAGCCGCTTTCCAACTCAGCCAGGAGAAACATCATGACGTTTGACTTCGCTTACTTTGCCAAGGCTCTTTGCATGATTGGCGGGTTCCTCTACTTTCAAGACATTTTTTGGTTTGCCTGGCAAGGCTTAAACATTGACTACAGCTTGCCATTCCTAATCGGCATTGTGATCGGAGCTGTCATCGGTTCATTCAGGAGAAAGTCATGAGCGGGTGCTGCTTGTATTGCATTCATGCTCAGGCTTACTGGGTAGGGTCAGATGGAAAGAAGCATCTGCCTCCAAAACAGTCCTTTGGGGACATGAACATCTACTGCCACCACCCGAACAAAGGCGCCGGTATCGAGTGCTACCCGATCTCATTCACACGGCGCTCGGTTTTTGAACGTGACACAGACGAGCGTATAGAACGCAGGAGAGCATTTTTCTCTCAATTCGATAGATACCGCGTCCATGCAGAGTTAATCGCTCAGAGACGCTAGACGTCTGTTTAAACAACATTCAACCAAGGAGAAAAGAATGGGAAAAAGCCAACGAACTAAAGGGGCCGCTGGAGAGCGCGAAATCTGCGATCTCATATTCCAAAACCTCGGCATACAAGTGCACCGCAATCTCTCTCAGACGAGGGACGGAGGAGCGGACATCAAGCTCAACCCCTACTCATTTGAGGTCAAACGGAGAGCGGCTATAGGCAATTTGTATGAATGGATGGAGCAGGCTGGAAACGGGTGCGAACCAGGTGAGCGCCCCATTGTCGTGTGCAGGGCCGACCGTAAAGAATGGCTGGCAGTGCTCCCAATCGAAGAACTATTCCGCCTCATACGTGAAGAAGTGAGCGCGACTGGAGGGAAATGATGAATGAAGAAAAACGAGAACCAAGGGGAGTTGTTCGAGCATACCGATACCACAGCTTATTGCCAGTCGAAGCCCAAAACAGCCTCATTGAAAGTGTCAGACTTAGAGAAAGAGAAAGCCAGGTACAACGAAATCTGCGCATATCGAGAACGATTGATCGAGTTAAGAGCAAATATCCTGAGTTTTTCCGAGCTCGGTCTTGACCCGTCCACGGTCCTTCTCTCTGACGCATCAGTACGTGTCGGAGTGTCCAGCCCCAAGGCGAAGTATTCAGATCAGGACTTGATTCACTGCTTTGATCTTCGCTTAGCGGGCCTTTCTTTGCGTGAAATTTCAAAAAAGATGGATATTCCAATACGGACTTTACGAGACATTTTCTCAGGACACAGACGTGCAGTTATTCCAACGAAATTCAAATGACGCAGTGCGCACCCGTAACCAGAACAGCTCAATACTGAAGAAAAATCGGGGGATTGTATGACTAAGAAAAAGCCATTGACCGATAAGCAGAAGCGTTTTATTGATGAATACATGGTGGACAACAACGCCACTCAGGCCGCAATACGTGCTGGCTACAGCGAAAAAACAGCGCGTACTCAGGGCAGTTTGAATATGACAAATGTTGACATCCAGGCGGAAATAAGAAGCCGCCAGGAGGCATTAAAAAAAAAGCTCGAATATACGGCTGAAGATTGGACACGTGATGTCCTTGAGCTGAAAAACCGCTCAATGGAGGAGATCAAGCTTAAAGACGAGGACGGCAATGTAGTACATACGGAGACGAAAGATCCGCAGACCGCTCATAAATGCCTGGACATGCTCGGCAAACGATTAGGCCTATTCGTTGAGAAGAAACAGGTGGAGGTCAATATTTCTGACCGCTCCTCCTGGCTGAATGATGTTTTGAAGGACATGAAAGATGAATAAGGAAGCCGCTGAGTTTGAGATGGGCCTAAGGCGCCTGGCTATCGCTTGCACGAATGATCCGCTCCTTTTCGTCCAGAAGTGCTTTAGATGGGGACACGGTGAGCTTGCAAACTATGAAGGTCCGGATGTGTGGCAGCAGAAGATCCTTTGTGACATTAGGGACCGCTTGAAGAACGGGGAAACGAGACACAAGGCCATTCAAATTGCTGTAGCCAGCGGGCACGGTATCGGGAAAACGGCTTTTGTTGCCTGGATCATGCTCTGGGCTATCTGCACATATCCGGACATGAAAGGAGTTGTCACGGCTGAAACAAAGAACCAGCTCATAACCAAAACATGGTCGGAGTTGCACAAGTGGCACCACCTTTGCCTGTTTAGAGATTGGTTTGAGGTGGCCGCTGAATCCATTTTCTCAACTCAGCCAGGACACAAATACACCTGGCGCATTGACGCAATCCCGTGGAACGAGAACAACACGGACGCCTTCCAAGGTTTGCACAATCAAGGGAAGCGGATTCTTGTCTTGTTCGATGAAGCATCAGTTATCGCTCAAAAGATTTACGAGGTGACCAAGGGCGCATTAACCGACAAGGACACGCAGATTATTTGGTGCATTTTCGGAAACCCAACGCGCCCAGACGGCCCATTCTTTGACGCTTTCCACAAGAGCCGCCACCGCTGGTTAACGTACAACATTGACAGCAGGACAGTGAAGATTACGAACAAGGAGCAGTTGCAAGAGTACGTGGACGATTACGGAGAGGACAGCGATTTTGTGAAGGTGCGTGTTAGAGGTGTATTTCCCAGCGCATCAGCCAAGCAATTCATTAACCGTGAGGACGTTGACGCGGCTATGAATCGTGATGTGAGCCAGGTCAACTACTCAAGAACGGTGGCTATCCTGGGCGTGGACGTGGCGCGGGAAGGCGATGACCGCTCGGCCATAGCCACGAAGATAGGCAGAGACTGCACTATGCCGCTGAAAGTCTTTCGCGGTTTGGACGGCCCGCAGTTGGGTATGCAGGTGCTCATGTACGCGAACGAGCTCAAGGCAAAGGGCATTCCTCGTGTGTACATCAATCTGGACTACACAGGCGTTGGTGCGAGCCCTTACGATTGGTTGAAAGATAAAGTACAGCACTTGAACAAAGTCATCAGTGCCAGCCAGTCAACCAATCCCCAGCGCTGGGCGAATAAGCGGGCCGAGATGTGGGACAAGATGAGAGACTTTATTCGAGATGACGGAGCGATCCCAAAGAGTGAAGAGCTAGCCGAAGATCTTTGCATACCTGAGAAGCTCATTGACCAGAAGGGCCGGTTGCTCCTGGAGAGCAAGGACAGCATGAAACGCCGCGGCATGAACTCTCCAGACACAGCAGACGCACTGGCACTCTGTTTCGCTATTCCCATCCAAGAGTACATAGAGGACGATAGCTGGAGACATCAGCGTGTGAACCGTCATAAGGGCATACGCGATCCATACGCATAGAGGGTGTGCGCATCAGTCTGCGTACAGGCTCGACAATCGGGACATGATGAAGATCGAAACCTGTACGCTCAGTGACCTATTCAATGACCCTCGGTATGAAGAGGTGTGCCAGCACTACCGCCAGGAGGCAGGACACTTAGACCTCAAGGGCATTGTGGACAAGGATAAATACTCATTCCTTGCACAGAACGGCTTATTGCTTTGTGCCAGAGCCGTGAGTGATGGAAAGTTGGTAGGGATTATGGCAATCGTCATGTGTCCTTCTCTCCACAACTCTAAAGACGTGGCCAATGTTGACACGCTTTACCTTGAGCCAGAGCACAGAGGACACGGCCTGCAATTCCTGAGACACGCACTAAAAATGTCTCGGGAGTTTGGTGCCGCAGGTATTCGATTTTCTGCACCCGCTGGGAGCCGCACTGAACAGCTTTTCGACCGATTGTTCACGCGCTCGGATGTCACCTATTACAAATCACTGGAGGATTAATCATGGGTATGGAAATGTTAGGTATGGGCCTTTTAATGGCCGGATCTGCCGCACTCTCTTCTCACACACAGAGCAGGGCCGCAAGAAGCCAGGCATCAGCTCAGAAGGCCGCCACAGAGGAAGCCAAACGCAACGCAGAGAAACAAGCTGAACAACAGCGTGAGCAAATGCGTATGCAGAACCAGAAGACCGCAGACATTAGCAAGATCCTCAGCGACAACACCAATGATCTGTTATCAGGCGGTCAAACAATGCTGACAGGCGCAGGTGGTGTGGACCAGAACGACATGACGCTGGGCAAGAAGTCTGCCCTGGGGTAGGCCATGAAAGAACGTGAATTAAGAGAAAAGCTCATAAACCGCTGGAGAGAACTCCGGCGGGAGCGGGATCCATACTTGGACCAATGGCGGAATATCTCAAAGTTTCTGAGGCCCGCTAACGGCAAGTTTTTGAGCCCAAAGAATCAGAACGAAGCCAAGGACAAATGGAATTCCATTTACGACAATACGCCGCTCAAGGCCTCGGACGTGCTAGCCAAGGGCCTCATGTCTGGCATGACGGATCCTAGCCAGCAGTGGTTTTACCTGACAACAGGAAGCCCTGATTTAGATGAATCGGTAGAGGTGCGCCGCTGGCTGTCAGAGGTGAGCCAGATCCTTTACATGAGTTTTGCTCGGACAAACCTGTATCAGTCTCTCCATCACGCATGGATGGAGGCGGGACTTTTCGGTGTCCTGGCAATTATCATTGAAGAGGATGACCAGCTCGGCTTTATCTGTAGTCCTCTGACAGTCGGAGAATACTGCATAGCCTGTAACGCACGCGGCATTCCAGACACTCTGTACAGAGAGTTTTCAATGACCACGCGCCAGCTCATTGATGAATTCGGAATCGATGTGCTCCCATCCTCCCTGGCCGCCGTGGCCAAGGATGGAAAGTTTGATGAACAACAGGTTGTTTTGCACGCTATCGAGCCGCGCAAAGACCGTGATCCGAGATTCAAGGACAACAAGAACATGCCCTGGCGCTCGGTTTACGTCCTCAAAGACTACAACGACAGCGCCCATCCAATCCTCCGCGAATCTGGATACAGGACATTCCCAGCCGTCGTTGGACGCTGGGGCGCGATCAGTAACGAGACCTATTCTTCTGAATCGCCTGGCATGATTGCCTTAGGCGATGTCATGCAGTTACAGCATGAGCAGAAGCAGAAGGGAAACGCTATTGACTACATGGTCAAGCCTCCAATCGGTCTGCCCACTGAAGCTAAAGATTCAGACATTGACACGGACCCTGGCGGCGTTTCTTTCGTGAACGGTGCCACAGGCCGCAAACCTGTAGAGCAGTTGTGGAATGTGAACATCAATCTTGGCGAGTTGCGCCAGGACATTGGCGAGGTGCAGCAGAGAATCAAAGCGGCTTTTAATGTTGATATGTTCCTCATGCTCAACAACCAGAGCGCTCTCAACCAGATGACGGCCACTGCCGTGGCAGAGTTGCACGAGGAAAAACTTCTTATGCTCGGCCCTGTTCTTTCAAGATTCAACAATGAAGTGCTCAAGCCCCTGATTGATCGTACTTTCGACATTCTCAACGAACAGGGAATGATCCCTCCAGCTCCCGAGGCGATCCAGGGCACGGATCTGAATATCGAGTACACATCAATCCTCAGCCGCTCACAGAAAGAGATTCAATCTCGTACCGACCAACAGGCCATTCAGGAGGCGCTCCAGATAGCGCAAGTACAACCGGACTTCTTGGATAACTTCGATCTGGACAAGTACGCCCAGATTGTTTCCGACAAGCGCGGTGTTTCTCCTGAAATTCTTCGTTCTTCGGACGAGGTGGCAGCCATCAGACAGCAGAGGGCTCAGCAACAGCAACAGGCTCAGCAACAACAGCAGATGACGCAGAGCGCCGACATGTTATCCAAGCTCGGAAAGGTGCCAGCGGGTCCAGAAACAATGGCTGGCCAAGCGGTACAAGGTATGCAGGACATGGCGGCAGAGGGTATGTCATAAGGGTGTGCGCATCAAGAAATTAGGACGTTAGAGAATGAGCAAGACAGTAAGAGATCCGTTCGCAACTTCGACTGCTGAGGCTGAGGCTAAGCAAGCGGAGTTGGCCAGAGAGGAATACGAATTCCGAGAAGCTCTCAAGGAGGTTTTGGAGACGCGGGCAGGAAAGACCGTATTCAGGCGATTGTTTGCTGAGAGCGGCTTTTTCGGCTCGGCATTTGATACAAACGCTCTCAACATGGCTCGGAAGGAAGGTAAGCGCGAGTTTGCGCAAACCATTTTCGAGTACGTCATTAAACACAAGCCTGAATTTATTCAGGAATTGAGAGAACAGAATGAATGAAACTGTAGAAACAGCCGAAAAAACTGAAAGCGAGGCCGGATCTACTCCCGCCCCTGTTGAGCAAACGGCTCATGCCCAACAGCCAGAAACTCCCGAAACTATCGAGGAATCCTCCCTGCTCAATTCCGACATGACGGAAGAGGCGAAGGAAACCGAAGAGAAGCAGGAGCCTGAGAAAGAGGCAGGCGCTCCCGAGAAGTACGAAGACTTCAAGGCGCCTCAAGGCGTTTCCCTTGACGCTGATGTGGTTAAAGGATTCTCAGAAGTAGCAAAGGAGCTGAATCTTCCGCAAGACAAAGCACAGGCAGTTATCGATAAGGTAACGCCGATTCTTGCTCAGAAACAAGCAGACCAAATCGCGCAGACAAATAAAGCCTGGCAAGAGAAGGTTAAGGCTGATCCCGAGATAGGAGGCGATCACCTCAAGTCGAGTATTGCCACAGCGCAGAAAGCGCTCAGAGATTTCCGAGGCGCTGACGGAAAGTTTGTTGATGAAGACGTTGCGGAACTGGCGGCAATCGCTGGCAATCATCCAGGCCTAATCAAGATTCTCAAGCATTTTGGTTCGGTTATCGGAGAAGACCGCTCACCCGCCGCAAAGAGTAACGCCGTGAAACAAGTATTAACGGCAACAGATTTCTACAAAGCAAAGGAGTAAATCATGGCAATTATCAATACTGGTGCCACCACACTTGCTGACATTGCTAACCTGACCCAGGACAGCGATCTTCAGAAAAAGGTTCTGATCCAGACCATCCGAGACTATTCGGGTTTCTTCGATCAGCTCACTCTCATTCCTGCCAATGACGGCACAGCCTGCAAGGGTACGATCATCACCGAATACCCTGAAGGTGAAATTGTTGGCTACAACGAAGGATGGGGCACTTCCCAGGCTAAAGGCCGTGCAGTCAGATACGATTCTTTCCGTGTCCGCACCTCTTCCGAAGTTGACGCCGATCTTCTCGATTCTCGTAAACCTGAAGACAGAGACACATTCCGCCTGCGTAAGGATGCCGCTGTAATGCGTGGTCTTGCACGACAGGCCGCAAAATCCGTGTTCTATGGTTCTGGTGACGGTACAAGTCTCGGTCTGTACAACATTGTCAATGGAGCAGACAATGAATTCTATGACCGCATCATCAAGGGTTCATCTTCCAAGGCCACTGGCAACTATGACATCTGGCTGCTTTCCTGCGACACCGAAAACCTGTTTACCTTCTATCCTGAATACGGTGCTCAGGGCGGTGTCTGGATCAATGCTCGTCCGCAGAAGGAACGCATTGATGACGGTAACGGCAAACATCATTACGCTTATGTCACCGACATGGGCTTTGATATTGGCGTGGCCTGCTTCAATCCGCTGAACATTGTCCGCATTGCCAACATTGACGCCTCCTCTCTGGTTAAGGACGGCAAGACAGGTGATGACCTGATTGACCTCATGACCCAGGCTCTTGAGAAGTTGGACGTGGCCAATCCTGGCAAGACAGTGTTCTTCGCAAACGACACAATCCACAGCTATCTGCGCCGCCAGATCAACAACAAAGTGACAGCCTCTTTGAACTTTGAAAACGTGGCAGGACGCTCCGTCATAACCTTTGACGGCGTACCCGTTCAGAAGGTTGGTACAGACGTTTTGAAGACTTCCGCAAAGATTAGCTAAGGAGACAGAATCATGTACGACAAAGAGTTACTTATTTTCAAGAACAAGGCGCTCACAGCCGCAATCACTTCTGATGTGATCGACCTCGGCGCGGACATTAACACAACGGGCCAGAAGCCGCTTTACCTGGTCATCATGCAGACAGAAGAGATCGAATCGGCGGCCGCCACGGTTACATTCAATCTTCAAGAATCCGCCGACAACTCCACCTACACAACGGTGGCAAGCACTGGCGCATTGACTGCAAAGACCATGGGCTATGGCGTGGCAATTCCGCTCCCTGCTAAGTGCAAGCGTTATCTGCGCGTGACCACCTCAGTGTCCTCTACCGCTCCGACAGCAGGTAAGGCAACTGCATACGTTTTCGACAAGTTCACAGATCCTTGCGTGAAGATGATCTAAGACTACTAATCAGTTAATTCTTGTTGCAGTTTTCAGTAGTTGTTACAAAGAGAGGAGGGAGGCTTAAAAACCTCCCTTTTTTAATATGAATGAAGTGTCAATTTGCAATGCCGCGCTCAGCTATCTGGGCGAGAAAGGAACGATCACGAGGATCAAACCACCAGAAGGCAATCCCATGTCTGAGGCTTGTGCTGAATACTATCCGCAAGCACTGAGATATTTGCTGGAGGCCCATAACTGGGCTTTTGCGATCAGGCGAGTGAGACTGCCTGAATACAAGAAATATGACGCCGACCTGTATCAGTGGGCCCACGGATACACGCTCCCGTCTGACTATTTGCGCACGGTCAAGGTCTATGAAAAAAGTTCTCAGGTGGACGAGGCCGGAATTGATTTTGAGATTGAGACAATTTCAGAAACAGGCTCATTTATTCTCCTGACTGATTCTCCCGCTCCCATGCTTCGATACGTGGCAAGCGTCCAGAACGTGTCAATCATGCCGCAGTATTTCATTCAGGCCCTTGTTCTCCAGCTTGCTAGTTATCTGGCAGGCCCACTGATGAAAACTTCTATGGCGCAGCAGATGATCCAAATGGCCGCTCAAGCACTGGAGACTGCGAAGTATCAGGATTCTCGAAACTCTATCAGGGTCAAGCACGAATATTTAGCGCCCCACCTGGCCGCACGGAGTATTTAAATGTCACTGAAAATCTACAAGCAATCAATCGGAGGAGGTGAGATTTCTCCTTCGATGTACTCAAGAATCACGGATCCTTCATATTCTGCGGGGCTGGCCAAGTGCCGAAACATGATCGTTGAGCCTCAAGGCCCTGTAGTGAGGAGGCCCGGATTCTCAATGGTGCGTGAGACCAAATATCCGGACAGAAAATGCCGCCTGATCCCGTTCACATTCTCAGCTACTCAGACGATGATCTTAGAGTTTGGGCATCATTACGTCCGATTTCATACAAACGGATCCACACTGATGAACGGCAATGTCCCGTATGAAGTTGCCACGGATTATGACGAATCGGAGTTGTTTGATATTGACTATGCTCAGAGCGTGGACATCATCACGCTGGTGCACTGCTCCCATCCGCCACGGGAATTGAGGCGTTATGGCGCGCTGGACTGGCGACTTGTGGACATCACTTTCAACACTTCACTTACTCCGCCTACAGGTGTGACGGCCACACAGCACATCTTGCAGTCTGCGACATACAAAGACGGATATGTCCGCAAATATGTAGTGACCTCTTGCAACTTGGACAACTCAGAGGAATCGAAAGCGAGCCAGGCCGCCTCAGTTGTGTGCAACCCTTACGGGGATGGTGCGTACAACACGATCACATGGAACACTGTAGCGGGGGCCGACCATTACCGTGTTTACAGGGATAAAGGTGGTATCTATGGCTACATAGGCGAGACCCGCACAAACAGCATTGATGATGACAATATCGCGCCTGACAGCTCAATTACGCCGCCAATCTATGATGATGTATTCCTCACAAGCGGCGGCATTACGGGGGCAACCGTTGTGGCGGCAGGCGAAGGATATACAGGTCCTAATGGCGAGGTTACAGGCATTACATTGTTAAAGAGCCAGACATGGGCAATCGAAAGCAACATTAAATCCTGGAATCGAGGCTCAGGTCTAAATACTTTTACTCAATTTCCCGCGACTGTTAGAGACATTGATTACAACTATTTGTATCCAGCGCAGTGCGCAATTCCTAATAATCTGTTTGAGTACATTCATGCCACAGTTGAAATTTATGACGCCGAAGGAAGCGGTGTAGGAGCTACAGCAGAGCCGATTTATGGTGCACAGACAGATGTCTTCTATCAGCCTACAGGTGTATCAGAATATTCCTATTATCCGATGTGGAGACCTGTTAAGGGAGTAAGGATTACAAATCCTGGGTCAGGCTACAAGCGGCCGATATGCAGAATCACTATTGACGGCTGGCCAGAATGGTCTGGACGTTGGACTGGTGTCAACGGCAAGTGGACCGAATCAACGAACAGATTAAAACGTTATACGGGAGAGTTTGAAACCTCAGTATCTACTGCAGGTTTCCTACAGACCTCGATTAGAGTTACTGATACAACAGGGAGCGGGGCCGTGCTTCAACCTGTATTTTCAGGTGGAAAACTCACGAATGTAGTTATTAAGAACGCTGGGGCCGGATACACAAACCCGACCGCCACTCTTATTTCAAACTATGGCTCAGGCGCACAAATCTCTCTGACTGTTGCGAATGCTGGCGACTACCCAGGATGTGTCTCTTACTTTGAGCAGAGAAGGTGGTTCGCTGGCAGTCGTATGCGTCCCCAATATATTTGGGCAACGAAGACGGGCACTGAAACAGATATGGGCTACTCCCTCCCGTCCCAATCCACAGACAGAATCAAAGTTAGGGTAGCGAGCCAGGATTCAAACAGAATCCGCCATATCGTCCCCCTGTCTCAGCTCCTCATGCTCACGGCCAGCGGGGAATGGAGAGTGAGCCCCGTGAACTCAGACGCGATCACGCCTGAATCTATGAGCGTGAGACCGCAGTCATACGTAGGGTCCAGTCAGACCAAACCGGTCCTTATCAACAACACGATGATCTTTGCCTCAGCCCGAGGCGGCCACCTGAGAGAACTCGGCTACAGCTATCAGGCAGGCGGCTACATTACGTCCGATGTGTGTTTGAGAGCGGCCCACCTCTTCGATCACCACGAAGTCGTTGATATTGCATACGCCAAGGCTCCCTATTCGATCTTCTGGTGCGTTAATGACATAGGCAAACTAATCTCCTTTACCTATGTTCCAGAACAACAGGTGGGCGCATTCGCTCAGCACGAAACCCAGGGAGACTTTGAATCATGCGCAGTGGTGCCAGAATCCAATGAGGACATTCTTTATGTCGTGACCAAGCGCAAGATCGGAGAGAACACCGTAAGATTTGTTGAGCGCATGAATGAGTACATCATTGACAAGGATGAAGATTATCTCTTCATGGATTGTGCAGGCACCTACTCAGGCCCAGCTAAGACCGAAATATCTGGCATTAGCTGGCTGAATGGAATGAAGGTTTCCATCCTGGCTGACGGGTATTGTGTGCCGGATCAAGTAGTGCAGAACGGCAAAATCACGCTAAGAAGAGCGGCTTCTAAGGTTCATGTTGGTCTTCCGTATAACTCAGATATTCAGACATTACCTCTTGCATTACAGCTCCAAGACCTCTCTTTTGGCAGTAACCATAGGAAGAACATCAGTGGTGTATCAGTGAGGATGATTGATTCAGCGAGCATCTTGGCTGGCTCGAGTTTCGACGACCTCTATCAGCAACCAACGAGAGGAAGAGAAACTCCAGGCACGCCGCCGAAGAAGAGGAATGGAGAGTTTGAGGTGAATATCGCCGCGAGCTGGACGGATGACGGTCAAGTCTGCATTAGGCAGAACGCGCCGCTCCCGCTGAAAATCTCCAGTATTACCGTGACCTGCGACGTGGTGTAGTGCGCATCACGCTCTAGAAATCCTCCAATATCTATGCTGAGTTGGAGGATTTTTTATGGCCGGATCTAGTTTCTCTTTTGGCACACTAGGCCTTATTTCTACAGGTGTTTCCACACTCTTTAATGTCTTCGGTGCGAAGAGTGTCACGAAGTACAACAACGCTATTGCACAAGCACAAGCCGATATTGCAAAGATCAACGCGGACACGATGAACTTGCATTATCAGCAGAGATTGTTCGCCGCTGAAGGTGAATACCAGCGAGAGACAATGCAGGCCGCTCAAATGAAGGCGCGGCAGAAAGTCGCTTTAGCCGCGAACGGAGTTGCTATCGGTGTCGGATCAGCCGCCGAGCAATTAGCCAGCACGGACATTGTGAAGAAGATCAATCTCAACAGGCTTGAATCTAACGCCAAATCCAAGGCGTGGGGCTACCGAGCAATAGAGACAGACTTTAGAAACCAGGCTTTAATGAGCATGGCTAAGAAGCAGAGCGCAAGCCGAGCCTTTACGGATTCTCTTCTGGTGGGCGCTGGGAATATGGGAATGGCATTTGCTTACGGCAAATTGATGGATATGGCCAAAGCATCCGAATCGGCCGAAAAGCCGAAGGCTGAGGAGCCAATCCACATTGATGCAATCTCCGGAGCAGACCCTGGAATCAAGATTGACGCCATATCAGGCGCCCAGCCAGGCGTAACGAGGATTGATGCTATTTCAGGAGCACAACCGAACCTGCTGCTAGGCCAGACAGTCAAAACGACACAGCTCTATCCGACAACTAAAAACATCTTCTCTCTGAACTACAGAGGATAAAAAATGCCTATCGTCCCTAAATACGAAAATAACGTGCCTGGAGTAGTCGAAAGCGGAAGAGGTTTCGGCGCTCCCGTTGATAACGTCCGACCCTCATTTGATTACGAGAATGTCATGAACAGGGCCTTGCAACCCTGGAGCCAGCTTGCAGACAGCACGATCAAGATTGAGGCTTATCACCGTGACACGGTTGTAAAAGCACAGGCCGATGAACAGCTTGACGCTTACAACAAAGAGGTGCAGACAACGCTGTACGACCCTGAGAAGGGCTATTTTGCACAGCGCGGCAAGAACGCCGTGACAGGCTGGGATCAGGCGCAAACCGACCTTCAGTCTATTTACGACAAGCACCTAAGCCAGATTGATGACCCTGATGTCAAAGAGGCTTTTAAGTCGAATGCCCTTCAGCGCCTCAACTCTGTAAGACAGAAGACAGTTGTCTATCGCAATGAACAGAACATCCGCTGGCGCGCCCAGACCTCTAAAGACCATGCAGACAACCTCGTGGAAGAGTTTGCCTTAGGCGGATTCTCTCCCGACGGTCAGCGCACAATGGCCAGCCTGATGAACGAGATCGACTACCAAGGCAGGATGGAAGGCTGGGATGATGAAACATTGAAGCGCCAGAAGAACGCCTATAAGTCTCTGGCTTATGCAGGTGCCTACAGCAATGCTTCTATGGCCGATCCTCTTGGCGCATTTAGGCATTTTCAAGTTGACGGATCAAAGCAGATGTCTGCTGATGTCGGACGCAGAACTTACCAGATGTTATTCCAGCGTTCTGCCCTGCAGCTTGTGCAGATTATGCGAAGACTTAATGGACCAACCGCCGTAGCCCTCACTTCAGGAGCTACTGCGAGGGTATTCAGCAATACGGATCCTAACGTGTTGCGCCAATCAGCGGCTCAGGCGGGCATAGGAACTCCGCCGAAAGTCTCGGACAAGGTTCTCAATACGTCCGGTTATAAGGGATGCAATCCGTTAAATGTCAAAGTATTTGGCAATAAATGGAAGGGCCTCATAGGTCAGGATGAAAGAGGTCATGCAATCTTTGCACGTCCTGAAGACGGCATCCGCGCTGGCGTGAAAGTCATCCAGACCTATGCCAATAAGTATGGCCTCAATACTATTGAAAGTATTTTGTCTCGGTTTGCCGCGGCAGATTCACTGACAATGGGCTCATACGTGGACAACGTAAGCCACGCCACGGGTTACGGGTCCAACGAGCGATTAAATCTGAAAGACCCCGAAGTCTTAAAGAAAGTTGTTACCGCAATGATGAAGCAGGAGATCGGCGATGTTCCGTACTCCGAGCGCACGATTATTGCAGGTATCCAGGGCGCTCTGGGTAAAGAAGACATTAACGACTTCTCCGACTTCTACAACACGAAACTTACAGACGAAGAGGAGGCGCAGTATCAGGCCTGGGCTAAGAAGATCGGCCATGAGCGTGATGTTTACGATTATGACCTCAGAGGCGCCTGGAAAGCGGGCGCGGCACAGGCTGAGAATGGCCACTTCCCTGACACGTTTAAGAAACCAAACCACCACACATTCTCTGTTGAAAGTCAGTATGCAGACGGGAAGAGAAATATTGGCGGCCGCTGGGTAGTCGAGAACGGCCAAAACATCTTTATTGGTCCGAACGGTGAGCGCCGCGATGATAACGGCAAACTCTTGAGCGAAGGTACAGATCAGGCGCCAAGACTGACGGCAGCAGACCTTGCTTTTAACCCGAAGGTGAAAACAGGGATTGAAGTCTTTGACGCCCTGAACGATCCGGAAAAAATCTGGATTATGCAGCACGCCAAACAAGCTATGGGTCAAGACCTCAAACAACAGAGAATCGAGCTGAAAAAGAATGTGGACAACGCTCTTTCTCTTGCGCTGACCCAAGGAGACATCAGCACCCTTCCGGATATTTCTGACTTCATTGGTGTTTATGGCCAGGATGACGGAGTACGCATGCATCAGGAAGCTGCAAAGCAGGCTCAGCTAAATTCGTACATGTATCAAATGCCTGGCATGTCCCTAGCTGAGATTACTTCCATCAGCAAGTCGCTAATGCCTCAGAAGGATGATCCGGAGTACGCGAACAGAATAGAGCAGAAGGCAACATGGGATAAAGCGGCTCAGACAGTCCTTAAAAAGCGAGACAGTGATCCGATGTCTTTTGCAATCAATCATGTCCCGGCCCATGGATTGACGACCATAGAAGACTTTAATCAGCCATTGGCCAAGACGCTAAATGAGGTTTCTAATCGTGTATCTCAGTTTGAATCTATCGGTCAAAGTTTCGCTATTGCTCCGCAGTCTATGAAGTTGTTCACAAATGAGGAAGCTGCGAGATTAAATGACACGTTGGAAAAGATGAATGCGGATCAGGCCGCTCCGATTGTCTCGGCAATTTCTGGACTTGTCGAGGAACAGGGAGGAGCAGCGGCCTCAAGAACTCTGATTAACCAATTCACCAAAGACGGACGGCCAACAAAACTGAGCTCGGCCCTGGCCCTAGCCACGAGCGCTAATGCAGTCAATAAAGGCTATGTGAAAGAGTACTTGGCAGGGAACGCCTTCTTGACCAATAAAGAGGCTGATCCAGATACGAGCAAGTCAGCAGTTAATGAAGAGATTGGCAAAGAGATTAGAGGCTTGTTTGGCCAGCCTGAAGCAGGCCGCCAGGCCGTTGAATTGATCCGAGGTATTTACGCCTACAGACAAACAATGGACAGCGATAGGAAATCCATTGAAGAAATTGTTGAGGACGTTTACGGAAGAAACGAGGAATTTAACGGAGCTAGGGTCTTCATGCCTCGAAATACGAATGCGTCCATGAGAAGTCTTGTGGCCGTCTTCTCAAGACAAAACGCAAACGACAAAACCAGTGTGCAGTTTAGAGGCGGGAAGACCACGCTTGGAGAGCTCACAGAAATCTTGCCGAAGGCCCAGCTTGAATGCGTGGACGATGGGAAGTATCTCATTAGAGACGGTACAGATTATGTCCGTTATTCCGCCAATCAAGCACCTGTCGTTCTGGACTTTGGCAAAGCCATTGACGCCGCCAACAAGGATCTTGACGTGATTCTGGACGCGGCCCTTAAGACCTCGAATTTAGAGAATGACCAAGATTACGATTACGAGTGAGAATCATGTCGAGCCTTTACAGTTTTAACAATATTGGATACGGCACATCCCGATACCAGCTCGGCGTGGACGGAACTCAGATCCCCGAGCAGAAGAAAGAAGCAGGATTTTTTAGCGGTATGGGAGAGGCCGCCTTGGACATTCTCCCAGCCGCAGGAAACTCAACCTTAGCTGCTGGCCTGGATCTTTTGGGCTCGTTCATGCGCAGTGAACCGAACGAAGATGAAAGCGGGTTCACTCTTGAAGACGCGCTCACCAGCGATGACATCATGAAGGCACAGGACCTTAAAGAGCAGGCCGCGCAGAAGTTTGAAACGAAAGCAAAAGAGCGCAGAAGTGTGGTTAGGGAGGACTACACGCCCAAACCCGAAACAACGGGAATGGCGGGTCAAATCCTTTACGGGTTTGGTGTAATGGGTTTGAAGCAACTCGGATATTCAGTTATTTCTGGCCTTAACCCGATTGGCGGCGCCATCCTTACTGGTGTTGATTATGGTGTCAACGAAGCAGGGAATCTCAGAGATAAAGGCGTAAAGCCAGAAGTTGCGACTAAGGCCGGTATCACCTCAGGTGTGATGACAGCTGGAGGATTATTACTGCCTGGCGCGGCTCCTGCTGGAAAGTTCAATCCCTCCCGATTGACATCTGCTGCATGGGGCGCAGGTGCTAATGCTGTAATGGATTCTGGAGAAAAAGGAATCATTAATTACATTCTGCAGAATGCCAATTATTCGGACATTGCCAAAGAATACGATCCTTTAGATGCTGCTGGATTAACCGCCTCGGCAGGTATCGGAGGCATCATGGGCGCGATCCTTTTCAATAAAAACAGAAGGATTAAATTTAAGCCCGCCAAAAAAGCAGAAGAAAAGATCGACCCTATCGAGCTGAACACGGAAACGCTTGAATCATTGAAGAACCGTGACAGAAGCACCAATGCCTCAGTACGGCAGATGAAGGCCATATCCGCAAACCCGCGCTACTCACTTCTAAGAACTTCTCCTTTATTGGCAGAAGGTGCACCTGTCATCACATACGCTGGAGATATTCCTGCAATTAGGCGTGGTCACACGGATACAGCCGCCTCAGGGGACAAATCCTATGATGTTTATTACGCAGTCGTTGAGGCAGATTCTGTTTTAGTTTCCAACGATATTACAGGACATAAGAACCCAGCCTATACAGACCCTAATATTCAAGGGCCTAGAGCTATCGCAGGGAATGGCCGTATTGCCGGATTGCAAGATGCTTATGCTCAAGGCACTGCTGGCCAATACAAGGCCGACCTTGTAGCAGACCAGAGAAGGACAGGAATTTATGGCGATGAAATAGCCCGAATGGAGAAGCCTATTCTTGTTCGAGTTCTTGATCCCAAAGATGTGACGAAGGACTTAGCGGATAAGACCAACACAAGCGGTGTGTCCAGAATGTCCTTGAGGGAGCGTGCGAAGAACGACGCGGAAAGAATCGACCTTGAAAAGCTGGAGTTTGATGAAGACGGCCGCATCACAGATCAGACGGTTGTCAATTTCATCAAAATGCTCCCAACAGAAGAGCAGGCCGAACTCATTGACAGTAAGTCAGGAAAAGCGAATAAGACGGCAAGAGATAGGGCCGAAGCTGCTATTTTTGCCAAGGCCTACAAAAACGACACGCTCATTAATCTGGTTACCGAGGTGGACAAGCCAGAAGCACGTTTAGTTTTAAAGGCGCTCATGGAATTGGCGCCGAAGGTGGCGCAGTTGGAAGGCAATAAGCTGGATATCACTCCTTCGATTATCCGAGCCGCTTCAAAGATTTTGGAAGGCTACAAGAAAGGATTCAAACTCAAGGACATTGCCGCACAGAAAGAGTTTGATGAAGATCCCTATGCTGATGCAATCGTTGAACTTTTCGCAAAAGATTCTCGGACCAATCGGCATGTAGTGGACGTGTTGGGAGAACACCTCGATAGTCTGCGGGAATCTGGAAACGCGGATCAGGGCTCTTTTGACCTTCTTGGTGGTAGGGAGGATGCTCTTAAAGATTTACAAGGCCGCATTGCCAACCGCTATCCAACTCCAAATGAAGCAGTAGTTGACGCCGCCCGCACCAAACAAGTTGCCGACACTATCAACAAGGATCAGCTCGTTAGCGAAAAAGCTGGCGACATGAACCAATCCATTGAAAACGAATACCGTGCTCAGGCTCAGATAGATGATGGTGAGCGCGTATCCGTAAATGAAAACGCAGTGGATCAGGCCCGTGTAGAACAAGAAAAGGCAAGAACTGTTGAGGCGATGCATAAGGTCCGGGAGGAAGCCAAGGGCGATCCTTTAGAAATCCTCGCAAAAGTCGAGCCCGAAGATGTTCAGGGAATGACGATTAGAAGGGGATGGTATCGAAAGACAAATAAACCGCAGGAACAATTTGCGGAATTAAATACACCCTTCGGCCTAGTAAAAATCTGGCTTAAGCACTCCAAAGACGAAAGCAACGAAAATCTTAGGGTGACGGACGAGGATTTAAGACAAATCCCTACCATTGTTAGAGAGTACGATCCGATCCCCAGACGGAATGAAAGAGAGAAGAACAGGACTTGGCGAGTTGTTATTAACAATAGGGAACTTGTTCTAGCTGATAGACCGTTCAAATCCGACGGAGAAGAAAGGACGTTGGCTACTTTCTATATCCAAAATCCTGAGACAAGGGCGAATGGGAAAGCTAAAGGTTCTCCGTTATCGAAGAAGAGAGAAGTTGTGGCCCCGAATGCTGAGTATGAACCCCCAGCATCCGGAATTACTCGCGCGCCTTCCAACCTTAGCTCTCGAGCTTCCGTCCCGCACGAAGGCGGGGAGCTCACTACGCGAGGCACTGACACTAGTGTCAAGACCAATTTAACAGATGGAATTGAGCAAAGTCAAGAGGTTAGAGACGCAACCCAGGGAACAAATGATGCAGTGCAGACACAGCAAAACGTCATGAATCAAGTAGTGAACGCTTTGCCAGAGGAAGTAAGGGAACCGATCAAACGGGTCGTGGCCGATCTAACTGGAGAAAGGATTGAGCCCACGCTTTCACCTCAGCCAGAAGTCGGACGCGAATTCAGCTTGGAGGCTCAGTATGAGACGGCCATTCGAGACCATCCAGACATGAAGATTTCCCTTGAGGATGAAAACGGAGGAACTCGAGAAATGACTGTAGCGGACTTTTGGAATGAAGCCGAAAGGGAAGCGAAGCAAGCAGAGAAAGACGCCCACGCCCAAGGCGAGGCGATGATGTGTGTGGTTAAAAACAAAGGGATACTTTAATCATGGCAAGAACAATGGACCCAATGAAACCGGAATGCAGATCCGTAATTAGCCGCGTCCTCGGAAGAGAGTTCGGAGAGGAAGAATCTAAGCGCTGGCTTGCCGATATGCGCCGTGAATTTAGATATGTCGCAGGTACAAAAGAAGCTCAGGCCGCTGGCTGGACACGTGACCAGATAGCTCAAAAGGCGGCTGAGAGGCTTGCCCAAAACTATTTACACAAGGCGGCAAAAAGACGCATTAGAGCGCAACAACAAATTGTTGCCCAGGCCGCTTTGGAAAACAACAGAGAAAAATATGTCAGAAACGGTGAGAAGGCTTTTAAGTCTGTCGGCCGAGTGTTGGAGGATGTGAATAGGTATGTGATTGGCCTGGAGGAGCAATATCAGGGCCAGATGGTTAAGGCCATCAGCTCCATACAAAGTAAATGGCTCGGACTTATGGAAGATAGAGATACTGCGCTAGCCTTCGTTAAAGAGTGTTTTGGAGAAGACACTGGCAACAAGTCCGCGAAGGACGCCGCCAGAGTGTGGAGAGAAGTATCAAACGAATGGCGGCAACGATTCAACAACGCAGGTGGGGATGTCGGTGATCTTGGTGATGACTGGCACATGCCTCAGTCTCACGATTCTTACAAGGTCTTAAAGGCACAAAAATTAGTAGAAAAGAATGAGAAGTATCGTGACAAATATAAAGGCGATGACAAGACGGTCTGGGTGGATTTCTTGTTTGACCGAATTGATAAATCTCGATACGTGGACGATGAAGGAATCCCGTTAAACGATGCAGAGATTAAGGACGTTCTCGGCAGCATGTACGAAAACATTACAGGCGGGAAAACAGCAACGGGTGCATCACGAGTTGCGGGGAGCAGAAGCGGGTGCTTTGCAGATAAACACGCCAAACACCGAGCAATCTTTTTCAAGGACGCTGAATCATTCTTTCAGTATCACGAAATATTTGCTAGAAACCCTTCTATTGTCGGAACAATGTTGGGACATGCGAGGTCAATGGCTAGTGATACGGCTCTGCTTGAACAAATGGGACCTTCTCCAAACACGGCCTTCAATACTTTATACAAGGAAGCGGCGGAAGAAGCCGCTGAATTCAAAAGGGCCACAAAAAGCACCAAAGGGCACAAGGATATGTATGGCCCAGGTTTTATTTCAGTTAAAGACATGTGGTCCAATTTAAACGGAGAAACATCAACAATTATTCCTAACCATGAAGGTATTGCTGAGGTTTCTCAAACTTTACGAAACATGCAGGTTTGGGGAAAACTTGGTCAAGCATTTATCACTTCCCTAACAGATATTCCTTCTTACTTCCATGCAACGGGCTACACCAAATTGCCCTGGGGAACAGCCTTTAGAAACATCCTTACAACCTGGGGAAAATCTGATAGAGAGTTTGCTACCAGGGCCGGAATTATCGGAGATACCCTGGCTAATAGTTTGTGCCGATGGACTTCTGAAAGTGTGGGTTATCGCTGGTCTGGGAAACTTGCCAATGCAACTATGTACATGTCCTTACTTTCTCAATGGACTAATGGCGTGAGACGTGCTTATGCCATGACCATGATGGGCGCCATAGGTAAGATCACCCGTAATAAAGATTGGGGAAATCTGGACGCCTGGGACAGATTTATTCTTGAGAAGTATGACGTTACAGAGAAGGATTACAAACTCTTTCAGCTTGCCAAGACGGACAACTATCGCGGATGTGAAATGCTCACACGTGGAGCCATTGAAGAAATCTCTGATGCAGATCTGGCAAAAATCGGAGCCACGAGGAATGATGCTTATATTGCCGCTGGCAAACTAATGTCAGTGCTCACCAATGAAGCTCAAATTGCCTCGTTACAACCGGACCTAGCAACGAGAACCGCATCAAACCGCGGCCATAAAAGAGGTGATCCCACGGGAGAAGTTATCAAATCCTTCATGATGTTTAAGTCTTTCCCGTTAGGAATGGTCAGTGCACACATTGACAGACTTAGAGACAAAGGACGCTTTATCCGAGAACAGGGAGGAACGAAGCGCCAGGTCATGGCGGCCCAGAGCCAATACCTAGCAACACTCATAATTGGTACTACCCTCATGGGATATTGTGTGAATCAGATCAAGACCCTTATTGCTGGTAAGGACTTAGAGGATCCAGCGGCTATTGACACCTGGATTTCTGCATTTACAGTAGGCGGGGGCGCAGGTATTATCGGAGACTTGTTGGTTAATGCTACAGATGATTCAAAGTATGGACATTCTGCTTACATCAACTTCATGGGGCCTGTAATTGGGACAATTCTTTCTGCCAGTGAGACTTGGGATGCAACCAAAATCGGTGGAGATGGGGGAGCAAAAGCCTGGCGATTAGCAAAGAGTAATTTGCCATTTATTAATATTTGGTACGTTAAGGCCGTTCTGGATCATACGGTGCTCAATCAATTGAGCGAGTTTCTAAGCCCTGGCTACAGAAAACGCATGGAGAAGAACACGCGCAAGAGAACGGGGCAAGGATTCTGGAGAAACGAAAGAGGAATCCGCCGCGCTCCTCGAGTGGCCAAACATCCCGATCCTTGGCCGCATCCTTTCGGTTTATTCAAGTAAGTTTAGGTGTGCGCATCAACAGTCTGGCTGACATGAAAATGTCTCTAAACAATGAGGTGTTTTCATGCTGCCAGATGTTCCGCGACGGGTGGGCCCTGTAACAGGCTTGGGTATCTCCCGAGTTGATTTTGACTTCAAGATATTTGCGTCCTCCAATGTGCTCGTAATCCGCACGAGCAAGGAGGGCGTGGACAAAACGCTGAAAGAGGGTGAAGACTATACAGTCACCTGGGACGAAGACCAAACCGCCAATATCGGCGGCTACATCACTCTTGACGAGTTCCTCACTGACGGGGAATCGGTCACGATTCTTTCTGATGTCGCCTACACACAGGAGCTCGATTTACACGCCGAAGGGGATTTCAATCCGAATGACATCAATGTCAACTTTGACCGCACTGAAGCGCAGATCCAGCAGTTAAAAGAGAAGTTGAGCCGCGCCGCAGTTGCCCCCGCCTCCTCAGGCATGGAAGGTGAAGAGTACGGTGAAATCCTCTTAGCGAACTCAACGAAATCAGGCGAATACGCCGCCCAAGCTCAAGAAGCCGCCGAAACAGCTAAGGCCGCGGCCGCAGTGGCCAGCGCCGCCCAGGACAATCTTGACGCATCAACCGATGTAGCAGAAAACGCAGCAGTAACAGCGAGCAATGCGGCAACATCCGCTGCTCAATTCAAACTCGATTCTGAGGCCGCTGCTACTACAGCGACAGAAGCCGCAGAAGTGGCGAAACAGGCCGCTTTCTCGTATCGCTATTGTGCGGCCGCTACCGCCGGAGGTACTGTCAACACCTCCGCAATCGTGCCTGCCACGCTAATTAAAGTTGGCGACCACGTGATGAATGCCAATGGCCAAATCTTTCGAGTTTTGAATGTTGGTTCCAGCACATGCGAGTTGTCCGGAATTATTACGACCATCAGCGGCCCCCAGGGTTTGAAAGGTGATTCAGGCAGTGTCGGTCCTCAGGGCAGTGCAGGCGCAACATTCACACCATCAGTTAGCGCGGAAGGTGAAATCTCCTGGACGAACAACAAAGGGCTTACAAACCCAGCTCCCGTAAATATCCGCGGCCCAAAAGGCGAGAGGGGTGAACGAGGTTTGCAAGGAAGCCCAGGCCCAGCCGGTAGTCCAGGACCTCAGGGTCCGATGGGAAGTAGTCCGTGGGCAACCGCTTTCGGCCAATTCCGCATTGACGGAGCCGACCTCAAACTTGATTACGTCGGCCTGGACACTTCAGCAGATTTCTCAATCAATACGAACGGTGAATTAACAGTTACGGTGACAGAATGACTACTTTAAATTTAGGTCGAGTTCGGCCAGTCTGGAAAGGTGACTGGACATCAACGGCCACCTACCTGGCTTTTGACTTCGTTAGGTACACGGACGGGAATGTTTACTTAGCCGTCCAAGACGTGCCAGCCAACTATATTCCGAGCTCCCAGACAAGTTACTGGGTTTTATTCGGCGCTAAAGGTAGTAAAGGCGACACCGGGAGCGCGGGTAGTGTTGGCGCAACGGGTAGCCAAGGCCCCCGAGGTGTGACGTTTACACCAGCAGTTAGTGCTGAAGGTGACCTCTCCTGGACGAATGACGGAAACCTCAGTAACCCAGGTACAGTCAATATTCGTGGGCCTCAGGGTTTGAAGGGTGATACCGGTAGCCAAGGGCCAGCCGGACCGACGGGGCCAGCGGGAACAACGAACTACAACAACCTGACTAATAAACCTGTTTCGGACACGTCTTTAAAACTGGCGGGCGGGTTTGCTGATGCAAAGGCGACTGGTGAGGCTTTAGATAAACGTGTTGGAGTAGCCAGTCAATCCTTCTCTGACAATGAGAAAACTATTGCCCGCACGAATATCGGAGCAGTCGCAAAAACAGAAGCTGTGCTCCTTGCTCAGCAAACGGTTTCCGACACTGAGAAAGAACAGGTTTACACGAACTTGGGATTGATCCAGATGTTTAAAGAACTCTGCCTGGCCAATGGCGCCACTCAAGACGAAATCGACGCACTTCAGTAGGAGAACCGAATGACCACACTAAGTGAAATCAAAGCTCAATACCTGGCTGCGGCCAAGGCCAAGCCGATCGAGAAATACTGCATCAAGAACCATGAAGGCAAGATCGTGGCAAGAAGTAATTCTCCCGTTGTCCACGTATTCAATAATGAAGAGGATGACGCATACGCCGCTGAGCACTACACGCTCAAGGAAACCTACAACGGCATGAAGTTCTGGCTCGGCGAGGAATCACCGACCGGACTATATCAATCGGCTGACGGTCAGTTCTACACAGAATCCGAGTTGCCTGAAAACTCCGACGCATTCTGCGCACAGCGCTATGCCAACGAGATCAAAGCCGAGCGTAACGCAAGAATCTCGGACACAGACGATTACGTGAAACTCCCTGATATCACCGTGGCACGGTCAGCAGGAGCCAAGAGATCAGCGCTTGAGGACGCAGACAGAATCAGTCTTGAGACATACCGACAGGCACTTAGAAACTTGCCTGAAGTCGAAGGCTTTCCGTTCGTACCGTGGCCTGAGTTTCCGACCGCTCTTGCTTACGAGCTACAGCAGAAAGTTGACGCAAGACAAAACATGAGAGGAGGTTTCAATGCTTAAGGCCCTCATTCAACTTTTCGCAGAGAAGTTCCTTCAGAACAAATCTGAGTGGGTCGGCAACCAAGCAATGCCGATCACTAACACAGCAAACCAAATTAAATTCACACCGACAAATCTCGACTCTTTCTACACTGCGCCAAGTGATGGCTACATCGCCTTGTACACGAGAAACTACACGTGGTCTAAGCTGAACAACGGAGACAGAGCTGTCCTTAGTTCTTCATCCGGCACAACGTACTGTCACTTACAAATGGCCGCAGCTAAGGGTACAAGAATTAACTACGAGATTAAAAACTCGAATGGAGGCAATACAGAAGCCGTTATTTCCTTTACTCCAACAATCGGAACGTAACGCACTGACAGGAGGCGCATTATGCTGAAAAACGTATTGAGCCTCCTGCTGAGCAAGTTCTACAGCAAACAGGAATCCGAGCTTGTAGAACATCAGGCTATGCCTAATTTTGAAAATGCAGTTGCGCTGAGCCTTACAACGGATAACGACGACACTATGGTAAACGTAACATGGCGATTCTTCCCCGCCAAGCTCTAACCGCTCCGCCCCTCAATCGGGGGGCTTTCGTTTAGGTGTGCGCATTGAAAGAAAAAGCGCTCATAACATGGTCCTGATACTTGAAGCCGACACGATAGTTGACAATGCGAGGAGCCGTTGCATTGAGGCCTATCGAGTTAGCCAAAATGCAGAACGTAAATCTCTAGGACGGATATGTGGCAGGACCTTTTCAATATTGTGCGCGACCTGGACACCAATGCGATACGCAACTTGGTTGTCGGTATCGGCAGTCTTCTCAGCGGCCTAGTCGCCAGCGTGATGGGCGAGCATCTCTTTCTCTTTAATTGGCTGTTCGCTTTCGTGGTCGCGGATTATCTGACAGGCCTTTATGCGGCCAAAGTCACGCACACGCTATCGTCACGTGTGGGAATGAAAGGGATCCTGCGCAAGTTTGTCATTCTGTTCACGGCCATCGGCTTCCACGGCATTGACCAAATCCTTTCCATGCCATTTATCGGCGCCTGGGCGATCGGTGCCTTATCCGTTAATGAGCTCATATCCATCTTGGAGAACGTCGAGAAGGCGGGCCTGGGATCCGTCATTCCCTCCAGGGTACGGATCCTCCTGGATTCAGTACAGCAACAGCAGGACAAGAAAGTCAAAGAGAAGTTGGGCGTCAACGAGCCTAACCTCAAAGGAGAAAATCCCAAATGAGAAAGCAAGACATATTGTTGTATCCACCTGAATTAGCAACTCAATTCATATCGGAATTCGAGCAGGGCCCTAAGGGCGGACCGGCCCTCGAATCATACAAATGCCCTGCTGGGGTCTGGACCATTGGGTTCGGGCACACGAAAGGTGTCCACCCTGATGAACACATTACGCGGGCTGAGGCATACGACCTTCTAACTAAAGACCTGGTTCAAACGCAGGAGGAGTTAGCGGCGCTTGTTCATGTGCCAGTGACCGAGAATCAGTTTATTGCTTTAATGAGCTTTGTATTCAACTTCGGCATTACGAAATGCAGGCGGTACACCTTATTCAAAATGGTGAACGCAGGGAACGAGGACGGAATCCGAGAGTGGTGGCCGAAGTATTGCAATCCTGGCTCGAAGTTTGAGAACGGCTTGCGCCGCAGACGTTATGCAGAACTAGAACTCTTTTTCAGAAAATGATCCGAGTAATTTTGATTATTGCCGCAGTCATGTTTTCGAGTGTCTTGGGTTACCACTTCGGCCAGCAGGAGACGGAGCTGAGGTGGACGCAGGAAAGGGAGCGGCTACTTGCTCACCAGATTGAAACGCTACACAGAAAGGATAAAGAAATTGCCAACCTTGAAAAAAGTATTACTACTCTCAATGATTCTGCTATGCGGGTGCGCGAGCGAGACGCCGCGATTCAGCGAAAGTTACAGAGGGAGCTTGGAGAGTGTAGTCGATTTAGACGCGCACTTGAGCTCTCTTCAAAAACTCTTGCAGAATGTGCAGAACGCGCAGTCAGCGATAGACGAATCATTGAAAGATGTGCAATCCAACTCAGGTAAGGAGAAAGGAAAATGACTGAACTTGAAAAACTCGGTATCACAAACAGCGAGAGAACGAGGTGTGAGGTCTGGACCCGCGTGATGGGCTACCACCGCCCAGTCGATTCATTTAACATCGGAAAGCAAGGCGAGGTGGCAGAGCGGAAATATTTTGACGAGAAGAAGTGCTGCTGTCGCAAGTAAAAAGCAGAAGTCTCAGACATTAAAAAAAGGCGCTCAACGCGCCTCAACTTTTTTCTACTGGTGGTGCTTTTGGTGGTGCTTTTTAAAAACTCTCTTGCAAGTTATTGATTTAAAAAGACCGTTGGCGGAAAGGGTGGGATTCGAACCCACGGATGAGGATCGCTCATCGCCAGTTTTCAAGACTGGAGCATTCAACCGCTCTGCCACCTTTCCGAAGAAAAACTGAATTATACGCAATTTCGTAAAACAGGCAAATTATTAAAGATCGGCAGGTATCCTGACGGAATTTTTTGAGGAATTTTCTCAGTCGTCTGACTAAAGTAGCTCTGAGGAGGTTCGAGAAGGATTAGCTCTGGGTTCTCGAATGAGAGTAGGAGGCTTTACAAGTTGTCCAAGAATTCCTTTGCCTCTGATTCCAAAATATTGTCGTTAGATGGTCATTCTATGCTGTCGCGTAACAGTTCAAAGGCATCACAGTAACGATACCTCTGACGATCATTTCGTTTGCCCTTTCCATGGTCATTGCTGTTGTTGTGGCATTGTTCCAGTATTCTAAAGTTCCGGTCCTTCGCTACATTTGCCGCTTTTACGTTTGGGTGATCCGAGGAACACCGCTTCTTGTCCAGTTGTACGTCGTTTTCTTCGGACTTCCGAGTATCGGCATTATGGTGGATGCCTTCCTTGCAGCTGTGATTGTTTTCTCAATCAACGAAGGTGCCTATAACGCTGAAACGATCCGCGGTGCGTTAGAGTCGGTGCCTCAGGGATAGATGGAAGCTGGACGCTGCGTCGGCCTGAATTATTTTCAAATCATGTGGCACGTAGTTTTGCCTCAGGCTTTCAGAACGGCTTTTCCTGCGCTGGGCAACTCGATGATTTCAATGGTCAAAGATACTTCTTTGGCGGCGAACATCACGGTGGCTGAAATGTTCTTTCAGGCTCAGAGAATTGCCGGACGAACCTACGAAACCATGGCGGTGTACATTGAAGTTGTCATCATTTATTTAATTTTCTCGACGATTCTTGAGTACATCCAGCGCCGTGGAGAAAAGAAACTCGGCAAATACGGCTCAAACTAACGATTCATTTTTGCAGTCAAAATAATGGAAAAAACCGATCCGCTCCTTCGCATAAGCCATGTGAGAAAGTCTTTCGGCACCTTGGAAGTCCTGAAAGATATCAGCATCGATGTTTATAAAGGCGATGTAGTTTCAATTCTCGGACCTTCCGGCTCAGGAAAAACCACGTTGCTTCGCTGCATCAATTTCTTAGAGAGGGCAGACGGTGGTTCCATAACGCTGGACGATACAACAATAGATCTCAAGGCTGCTACAAGAGAACAGGCCTCAGAGGTTCAAAGAAAAACCGGTTTTGTTTTCCAGAACTACAACCTTTTCAGAAACAAAACTGCGCTCGAGAATATTACCCTTGGCTTGACTTCCGGCAGGGGCGTGAGCAAAGAAGACGCCAATAAAAAGGGCATGATGCTGCTTCGAAAGATCGGTTTGGAAGACAGAGCTAATTTTTACCCCAGCGAGCTTTCGGGCGGCCAGCAGCAGCGTGTCGCCATTGCGCGAGCCCTAGCCACAGATCCTGAAATCATTTATTTCGATGAGCCGACTTCCGCACTGGATCCGGAATTGACGGATGAAGTCTTAGAGGTAATGCGTCAGCTTGCCCGAGAAGGCATGACCATGGTTGTCGTGACGCATGAAATGAGCTTTGCGCATAATGTATCTAACCGGGTTATTTTTATGGATCATGGTTTGATCGTTGAAGAAGGCAGTCCCGAACAAATATTCGAACATCCGCAAAACGAACGTACGCGTGCTTTCCTTCGTTTAGCAAGCGGTTCACAGGAAGCGCAGCGCTCGGCATTGGAAGCTTTCAAGAAACAGCGTGAAGCGGAAAACGCGATGAATTCTCTTTAATTTTTAGTTATTGAATAAGATATGACACATAATTTTAATTCTTTGGTTAGGGAACCTCTGCACAAAAGGTGGGTGATATGCTATAATTAGCACACTACCGAAAGTGTGATTATGAAGATTAAAGCTCCCTCATTTGCTGATTTATTCGCAGAAAC
>ENA-ORTZ01000261-ORTZ01000261.1-human-gut-metagenome-genome-assembly--contig:-NODE-261-length-50579-cov-35.255621_pt1 | contig 50579 bp, 42 predicted proteins | sample MGYA00242075_ERZ509199 | MGnify/ENA primary metagenome ERZ509199 (study PRJEB26280, sample SAMEA2338824) | human gut metagenome | biome: human gut; feature: human-associated habitat; material: faeces...
AGATGGGAAAAAGTTCATTTTTACAGGAATTTAAGGCTTTTGCCATGAAAGGCAACGTGATAGACATGGCTGTCGGTGTGATTATCGGCGGTGCGTTTGGAAAAATTGTCTCTTCCATCGTGGCAGATGTGATTATGCCTCCTATCGGGCTACTGGTGGGCGGTGTCAACTTTACAGACTTGAAGTGGGTGCTGAAACCTGCCGAAATGGTGGACGGAAAAGAAATTGCTGCCGTGACCCTGAATTACGGTAATTTCTTGCAGGTCACCTTCGACTTCCTGATTATAGCATTCTCTATCTTCATGTTCATAAAGTTGTTGACCAAGCTGACTGAAAAGAAGAAAGAAGAGGCGCCTGCCGCTCCTCCGGCTCCCCCTACCCCGAGCAAGGAAGAGGTGCTGCTGACCGAAATCCGTGATTTGCTGAAAGAAAAGTAATATCGAAGCGGAACTTCATAGGGGATGTCAAAACCCTCTTGACGCTTTTTTTAGGCGCGGATTACGTGGATTTCACGGATTTATTTTACTGAATCCGCGTTATTCCGCGTAATCCGCGCCTAATATTATAACATGATGAAAGCGTTCATGGCTTTTGATACATCCCCTAATGCATTTAACTCTCCCCGGTACCGCTGGAAACTGTCCCTTTTTATACTAAGCAGTAATCTTACCACAGCTGTGGTAAGAAAATAACATTGCTGTGGTAAGCAAGTTGCATAGCTGTGGTAAGAAAACAGCACGGTTGTGGTAAGAATAGCTTTTAGTATCCTTGTGGATAGTTCTAGCCTGAATTTAAAGCTGTTTTTTGAAAAAAAACGTTTTTCTGTCACATTATCCCTGATAATTCCTTTACTTTTTCTACTTTTGCAAATCATTTATTAAAGTCTATACGGATTTATATGCAAGAGAAGATTATTATTCTTGATTTCGGTTCGCAAACCACGCAGCTCATCGGCCGCCGGCTGCGCGAACTGAATGTCTATTGCGAGATTGTACCTTACAACAAATTTCCACACGGAGATGAGAGTGTAAAAGGAGTTATCCTTTCGGGTAGCCCCTTTTCTGTTTATGATAAGAGTGCATTCAAGGTAGATTTGAGCGGGATTCGTGGGAAATACCCCATTCTGGGTATCTGCTACGGTGCGCAGTTTATCTCCTACAGCAACGGTGGACGGGTGGAACCCGCCGGTACTCGCGAGTACGGACGTGCCCATCTCGGTTCCTTCGATTCGGAGAACGTCCTTTTCAAGGGGGTAAGAGAAAATAGCCAGGTGTGGATGAGCCACGGAGACACGATTACCGCCATTCCCGATAACTTCAAGACTATAGCTTCTACGGACAAGGTGGCGATTGCCGCTTACCAGGTGACGGGTGAGAAGATGTGGGGTGTGCAGTTCCATCCGGAAGTGTTCCACAGCGAGGACGGTACGCAGATGCTGCGCAACTTCGTGGTAGACGTTTGCGGTTGCAGCCAGAGCTGGAGCGCCGCCTCGTTTGTAGATACTACTGTGGCCGAACTGAAGGAGCAGCTTGGCAACGACCGCGTTATCCTGGGACTGAGTGGCGGTGTGGATTCTTCGGTAGCCGCCGTGCTGCTGCATCGTGCCATCGGCAAGAACCTGACCTGTATCTTTGTGGACCACGGGCTGCTTCGTAAGAATGAGTTCAGGAATGTGATGCACGACTACGAGTGTCTGGGGCTGAACGTGATTGGCGTGGATGCCAGTGAGAAGTTCTTCAAGGATTTGGAGGGAGTGACCGAGCCTGAGCAGAAACGTAAAATCATCGGCCGCGATTTTATCGAGGTCTTCGATGCCGAAGCGCACAAGATAACCGATGCCCGCTGGTTGGCGCAAGGCACCATTTATCCCGACCGCATCGAGAGCCTGAACATTACGGGCAAGACCATCAAGAGCCATCACAATGTGGGCGGTCTGCCCGAGGAGATGAACCTCCGTCTGTGCGAGCCGTTGCAGTGGCTGTTCAAGGACGAAGTCCGCCGCGTGGGACGCGAATTGGGAATGCCCGAACATCTGATTACCCGTCATCCTTTCCCCGGTCCGGGACTGGCTGTCCGCATCCTGGGGGATATAACACGGGAGAAAGTACAGACCCTGCAGGAAGCCGACGATATTTTCATCCGGAGCTTGCGCGACTGGAAAGTGCAGGATGCCGACGGCAACGAGACATCGCTCTACCATCAGGTCTGGCAGGCGGGTGTCATTCTTCTGCCCGTACAGAGTGTGGGCGTGATGGGCGACGAGCGTACCTATGAACGTGCCGTTGCCTTGCGTGCCGTTACTTCCACCGATGCCATGACCGCCGACTGGGCGCATCTGCCCTACGAATTTCTAGGCAAGGTGTCCAACGACATTATCAATAAGGTGAAAGGTGTGAACCGCGTAACCTATGACATCTCTTCAAAACCACCCAGCACAATAGAGTGGGAATAATCAAGCCTCCTCGCAACTCCACTGAGCTATAGCCAAATACACCACATCGGGACAATCCACATGGATTGATACCAAATACTTACAAGCAATCCACGGTTAACTCGCTGAGTCAGCCGTGGATTCTCTTTTTGCCCGCTTTGGAAGAAACGACCCCGCTATTCGTCCCCGAAATAGGGAAACGCCCCCGATTGCCCTTTTGAGTATGAAGCCCACTCTTCCAGTTTGTTCTCAAAATCTATGGCATCGTCACAGTAGGGGTCTTCTGCATACCTTTCTTTGAGGATGGTGACACGTTCATTGAGGAAACATCGGATTTTCCAATACGTTTGCTCTGCCAAATCAGGGCTGGGTGCTTTCTCCATCAAAACGTCCAGAGCTATGAGAATGTCTTCCCAGGCTCGCCAATTATGTGGATAACTATTGAGGATTCTCATATACATATCCTCCTCTCGGTAATAACGGTCAAACGCAGCGTCTTGAGATTGCTTCAAATCGGTCGCTCCCAGTGTACCATGGTAGGTATCTATATTTTCTTCTTTCTTCTCTGTATTGTCTGCATTCTCTGTATTCTCTACATTTGCTGCATTATCTATATTGTCCTCACTTTGGGGGAGAAGCGGTTGCGATTGTGGGATAGTCTCAGATGCTTTGACAAGATAAGATGGCTTCCATCCAGTCGCTTTATGCTGGTCGGTTTTGATTGCATAGTCGGGGTTCTTTATGCAATCCTCAAGGCTATACTTTTCCCATTGGAGCATTGCAGCCTCATTGAGCCTAAACTTATTGGGAGTTTGATTTTTGGATTTTCCATCCAACTTGACATCAACAATGCCAATTCGGTAGAAGGTGCTGATTGTGGCTCTAACCAAATTCTCACTGAGACGGCTTTCCGCTTGAAGGTCTGCATTAGACCGAAAGAACCAGCCATCCCATTTCTTATTTTCTGACTTACTCCGATTCTCGAAGTATGATGATAACTGCAGGAGCGTAAAGAGCATACTTCTGCAATTATTGTCCATGCAGGCGGTCAAGTTCACGGGCATTGCCGTAAACTGATATTTGTGTTCGTTCTTCTTCATACTGCTGTCTTGTCGAAAAATTTCTGTATCATGGCAGCGTGTTCCTCTTTGCCAACATTGATATATTTCAGAAAGTTGGATTCAGTGGTGTGACCAGTCATCTGCATTATGCTTATTGATGGTGCGCCCATGCGGTAGAGGTTTGTCGCAAACGACCTGCGTCCAGTATGAAAGCCAATACGCTGATATTTCATCAGTCTTTCAGTTATTTCTTTTCCTCCTTTCACGGTTGTGCGCAAAGTCATCTCAGTCAAGCCAGCCAAGCGACCCAGTTCTTTGAGTTGAGCGTTAGCTTTGCTCTTGTCTATCAGTCGGGGGAATGTGCCTTTGTACTTGTCGTAGAGTTGTCTCACCATGGGATGTAAAGGTATAGTAACCCTTTTTGCAGTTTTCTGAGTTTGAATTGTCAGTGTGTTGGCTTCAAGATTGAAAACTGCTTCATTGATACGATTGAGGTCTGCTCTTCTTAGACCTGTCCAACAGCCGATGATGAATAGGTCTCGTGTCGCTTCTATAGCCGATTTCGCATCTATCTTGTTTTCCTTGATGAGAGTAGGTATGTCGAGTTTGAATATTGCCTCTATTTCGTCAGTTGTGAGAGCTATATTATCAACATCACTCCCTTTACTGGGTAGCTTACGGTAATCCTCACCAACAGACAGCCCCTCTTCTTTAGCATTTTTAAGCCAAACTTTGAGTATGGAGAATGTTGCGATGATGGTATTTTTAGCATAACCTTTGCTATTCGCCCATGCCGTAAATCTTCGTTCAAAAGACTGGTCGAATAAGTCAAAACTGTCTGATTGTCGCATATCGTTCATAAACGCTTGTAATCGCTTATATACGACATTGTGATGTCCCTGGGTACGTGTGCTGATACAACGTCCAGTGCCTCGGTTGACGATTGAGGTCATACCGTCGATATACTCACGGAAGAACTGTGTCGGGGTACGACTTAACTTGGCTTCCTCTTCTTCCACCTCCTTCTTAGCAGCCTTGACCCCATACTCAAAGATTGGGCTGAGGTCTATATCTGATAGAGAGGTAGAACCAGTAAGCCAAAAGTTCCCCATCTGAGACCAACGGTTGTTAATCTCATTCAGTTGCTTGTTGATTTTCTTCAAGCCGCGCTTGAACTTCACTGTTCCTTCTACGTTTTCATTGCAACGTTGTGTAGTTTTATCCCATACACTTGTAGGGACTGTGATGCCAGTGGACTTCTTTATTTGCTGTCCACCACCCCGAACAATCGCCATGATAAGCGACCGCTCCTTATGGGGATATTGTAGGTTGAATCGTATTTTCATACGGCTTCCTTTTTATTATTTGTTGTTATTGTGGCAACCTTGCGGATGGTAGTCACGCTTGTGCCAGTAATTTTACTTATGTTTCTAAGGCTGTAACCTCGTTTGAGTAGTCGTAACTCTTCGGCATACTCCTCTTTGTAGGCTTCGATGGATTTGGTGTAACCATCCTTGCGTCCTACTTTGCCTCCATTAGCCCGATAATTGGCATATCCGCTCTGCATACGGCTTCTGATAAGACCGCGCTCCATCGCGTTGAACTGAGCCAAAATTCCGAGGACAAGTGTTGCTATCGGGTTGACCTTTCCATCGGGAAGCATGGTCTCAAGGGCATTTTGAAGGATGAAGACAGATATTCCACGCTCGTTAAAGGTCTCTATCAACTGGAGGAAGTCAACGGTTCGACGGCTCAGACGGCTACACTCATAGATGAGGATTTTATCAACCTTGGTTTTACTGGTGTAATCCAATAACTCCTTCATGGCTTGACGCTCTTCGACCTTCTTCGCTCCCGATATTTTCTCAGAGAACTCTTTGACTACTTCGTAGCCTTGGCGAGAGGCATACTCTCTTAGGTCGTGAAGTTGGCGGTCATAGTCTTGTGAAGAGGTCGAAACGCGAGCATAGATAACAACCTTGGTTTTTTCCATTCTCGGAGCTGATTATGCGGTGAAACTATACTCTTTGTTAACTCGCTCTTTGTAGTCATCGGTGCGCTCTACAAGGCTGTCAATGACATTCACCAGTTCATCGAAGTAAACATCCTCGACCCTCTTACCAGTCTTTTTTAGAATTACCGTGAACGTGTCAAGCCCTTCCTCGTAGATTACCTCTACCCAGCCTTTGTATTTGAAGCCTTGCACCTTGAACGCGAGACCTCTGTTGTCTGAGAGGCGGGTTGGTGAGTTGAAGCCCCATGACCACATTATCATCAGTTGAGAGCGGAGGATTGACAGTATGTATTCAGCCATATTCTTGATATCATCGGTTAATTATCACCCTGCAAAGTTACATCTAAAGTTAAGCGATTCCAAATTTCTTCAGCTAACTAAAGTTAATTCATGCTGAGAAAATTGATATTTCGCGTTAATTTAGCTACCTTTGCGGTATATAACCGATGGATATGGACACTAAGACACTTTCAAACCGCGTCAAAGAACTCTGTACAGAGCAAGGAATCACGCTCAAGGAGCTATCAGAAAGGATTGGAATAAAGCCCGAATCTTTAAGCCGTGCGCTCAATGGTAATCCTCAACTATCCACACTTGAGAACATAGCCAAAGCCCTTGGATTAGGAGTAGCCGAGTTATTAACTGGTGGGCGGTCTTATGAACCGCTGACCTCTGACTTTACAGCCTTGGTGGTCGATGATGGAAAAACTTATCTCTTTCATTCTAAATCAGATTTGAAGGACTGGTTAATGAATATCTAATTACAGTTATTCAAATCCTCTCTGTAAGTCTGGATAACTTACATGAATTGAACCGTAAGAATTGAATAGAGTTAATGCCCTTGAAAGGGCTTCTTTTTCAAGTCCAATGGGAACATCGGAAATTTCGATATCAATTCCGAGTCCTACAAGTGTTTGTGTCTTAGAAATGAAGCCAAAAGCACACCAGCCAATATTTACAAAATCTGAGATTGGGGCTTTTCCCATTTCATATCCTACATAATCACATACGCCATTACCTCGTCTCCACTCTTGTCTTTGTAGAGTTCTAAGAGTTCTGTAACGTCGTCTTAACAGTTCTTCTAAATCTTCATCTATAGACTCGGGAAAAGAACTATTATAGAACTTGATATACTCTTCCTCAGTGTATCTCTTGTCTCCCTTGAAGAGACCGATTTTAAGGGTCTCACTCATATAGTCTTCTCCCTTAATGAGATATTCGATGAACTCTATTGTTTCAGAAGGGAGAATATCAGTCGAAACTTTTATACTGCATGGTAGATACAGATTTATCGTCTCTAAATCTTTATGAGACCATTTGAAACAATGGGTTCCGTCAAAATCTGTATGATGTTGCCATATAAAGTTATCGGCAGGTCCATACACTGATAAGATATGGAATCCATCGGTCTTATAAACATCGTAGAACTGAATGATTGCGGAAATATCTGAAATGGCTCGTTCCGTATCGTGCAACCACTGTACGATATTGAAACTTCGGGGTAAATTGTCAAAATGAATACCATACTTACGGAATAGAAGGTCTGTTTCCTTGGCTGTTAGGGGGATGAACCTTTCTTCCTTGAACTGACTAACATGGGCTTCGTTAAGAACCGTTGCAATTTTCATAAGTAACTGAAGTGTCTCATTCAGTGAAGCAACAAACGTATCATTGTCTTCATTAGTGTTGAAGAAAAGTTGAGTGGGGATTGGGGTCGATTTCATATCTTAGGATGATTAAGTCAATCCAGAGCGACGGACTATCCGTGTCATTGTTGACGATGCAAAATTGGCAATAATCTGATTGACAAGCCAATAGAATTATCGAGCGGGGACGGAATCATCCCAGCCTCAGGAAAATAAAAATGAAAGTGGTAACTGCGAGGTAACTGTTATTTCAGATATTGAGCCTTAAATGTAGCCCACTTCGAGTTAATTTGGGAGTAGATTCGTGCCTTACGCCTTACCATAGTGTCTGTTTCGGTAACAATCTTTCCTTCCTTGTCCTTTTTAGGTTTAGGTTCGCAAAGTTGGACTTCCTTGGTATAATTGGAGGATGGCAGACCAAGGAAAGATAACAGTGTTTCCAAGCCTCTTTTAAGGCTCATATTATTGCGCTTTATTAACGGACTCTCTGACAAAAAACGATATACTATTATGGTACGTCGGTGCGCATCTTCCTCCTGCATGAGATTCCATTCTTCGGAGAGATGTTTAAGGCTGACTTTGAGCAGGTGTAGATTATCTCTATTGTTTGCCTTCAGAAGATTGCCAAGTGCCAAATCAATTTCATTAGAATTGACAATCATCTTCAACTGCATCTCCACATAGGTATCCCGATTAAGCGAAATTTCCCACACCTTCAAAATACGGCTAACAATCTCAACCTTTGGCTTGGTAGAAATGACCGTTAATATCGCCTTGGCTACTTGCTCCTTGGTGTATAGAGGTCTTATCTCGTCCAGATATGCCAAAGCCAATTCTCGCTCATCTTTATCTTTATGCGCTGGGTATGTAATGTCACCAGTCTTCAAAAGGCTAATAACATTCTCCGACAGTATTTCATCCCCATAAAAACTGTTCTCAGTGTAGTTCACACCCCATTCCTCTATTTTCTCATCACCATCATAGACCAAGGTATTTAGCTCACGCTTCTTGTCCTCCAAAATACGTTGATAGTATGTTTCATCCTCGTATTCATCTCTGCTCATAAAGATATAATCAGTTATCTGCTCTCCATAGATGGGACAGACATACCGCAATCTCACTGTATATCGGAGCTGAGGATGGGGGTATGTATCGAGATAGAGGGGCATGGTAATGGTCTTTTATGGTTTACGGAATACGAGGAAATAAGAGTGCATCTTTCGGGCGCAACGCTGCCTATACGATTGTTTGAGTAATTTTGTTGTGGCAATCAAAAGGAACTGGTCAAGCAACTTAAAACCAAGTTGTCGAGCTTGCTCTATAACGTATAACGCTACCCATTCTTGCTTCCCCTTATACCAATAATCTTGTGTTTTCATCACTAACACCCCGTTAGATTTTAATAAGCGATATGCAAGTGAAATCATCTGCTTATTAGTGCCGTATAACTCTTCGTTGCTGTCAAAATATGAGAATCTTTTTAGCATCATGCTCTGAATGGTTTTGGATTCTGCATATTCATCGACTATGAACGGCAAATCAATAATAATACTGTTGAACGAGTCATCGGGAAGCAGCTCCGTTTCTTCCAATGGTTTTACTGTTTCATCAACAGGATACTTGTCGAAAAGATGTACGGGGCGAGGGATGCCAAACTTATAAAAACCGCCCACGGATGTAGTTAAATCGCAATCGAAAGTGGGAGCATTGTCGCAATAGAGCCTCAGAATCCCCGATAGTATTGCCGTTTGGTCTTTATCGACCGTCTTTATAGGAGCGGTCAGTTTCGACAGATTCACCTTTGAAATCTTATCGGTATTAGGCTTTACTGGAACGCTCTCCATAGCCATGTACTTCTTAACCGTATTGAGTGACATATTGAGAGCCTTGGCAACCTCGGACGGCTTTGCTTCCTTATGGGATTGCATATAGACCTTGACGGCATTATATCGCTTAACCTGCTCATCATATCTGCGGTCGATTCCTTGTTCATTGATATATTTGCGTATAGCCGCCTCAGTCACACCGCACCGCTTGGCGTTATCTTCAACGCTAAGAGAGGGATTGTAATTTATGCGAGACCTCGTTGGCATTATCAATTATTTCTACGGCAAAGGTAATAATTTTTGATGAAATATAGCACTGCTCGCTTGCCCTCTCAGAAAAATTTCGTAAATTTGTGTCGTTATTGGCTTGATAGCCTTTGACAGACATAATGGAAAGTGTTTAGGCTTTTCTTGACGATGCAAAATCACCACCTTTGCTAATCGGAGTCAGGAAATGCGTAACGCTCTCCCCATAGTTGCATATTGCGACAACACGTCGATAATATACGCTGTGGGTGAGTTGCATCGCGTATAGTATCGACTCCGTGGCTTGTGGTGAGCCTGCATCGTAGATAAAATGCCGATTGCAGCTCACTCTTTTTTATATGTCTTAAATATGTTAAACCGTAAGCTGTCCGATTGAGCTGATAAGGACATTGTTAGGAGATATCTTTGTTTGCTCACTAATATGTCGGATTATACAAAACAACTGCAAGCGGTTTTTGAGGAACTGGTGAGACTTCAAATATTACAGCCTCAATATCATCATTCCATTGAAATTCTACATTCTTCCGATGAATTTCAAGAGGGGGAACATTGCTATTTCTTCTCAAATGTAGGTCGTGTCTTAACAAATCGTCCACAGATAGGTATAGGATTTAAGTTTTCCAACGAACAAGAAAATCAGTTTAAGAAGCTCAATATATTTTCAGAGTTTGTGCATAATAACGAAGACGCGAACACTATCTGTTACGACATTACACTAACAGATGATGCTATTAAAGCAGCCTATGTTTTCAAAGAAGTGGTAGAGAATATCTTTGTGCTACATACCATGCCAATTCTTATTACCACCACAAATAAGAATTTCATCCGTGATAAAAAATCACTTAAAGCATTCTTTACGAATCATCTGCCGATGATGTTTTGCTTTGACCTCCCAAAATCTACAAATCTGAGTCAAATAAAGACTCAGCTCTCGAAAACGAAAACTACTGTAGAAAAATATGGGTTTGGAAAGGCTGAATTTTCAGAGAAGGAAAGGTGTGTAAAGGGATATTATCAACCGACAGAAGAACCTACTGGATTCTTTGCCTCAATAAAGCACGGGGGGAAAATGGGTGATTGCGAAGGAGAACTCATCCATTTACTTTCCCTATGTTACGATTCATTCAAATAAAATGATATGGCATTAGTCGAAGTGATAAAATGGGAGGTCTCAACTTCCGAACTGGTTCACAAATTCCAAGTGAATGACCTTAAACTCGGGTCACAGCTTGTAGTATATCCGAGTCAGACAGCGTTCTTTGTCAAAGGTGGTCAGATACTGGATGAGTTTATCTGTGGGACTTACACTATTAAATCTGAAAATATTCCGCTCCTTAGCAAACTGACAAATCTTCCGTTTGGTGGGGAATCACCATTTCAAGCTGAAGTATGGTTTGTAAACCAAGTATCTTTACTTGATTGTAAATGGGGAACTCCCTCTCCCATTCAGATAGAAGACCCGAAGTATGGTGTGATTGTTCCAATCCGTGCTTTTGGTCAATACGGCTTTCATATAAGCAAACCAAGGCTGTTCTTGGAAAAGTTTGTAGGCAATATGCCTTCATTCGCTATGCAGAAAGTCTCTGATTATTTCAGAGGAGTCATATTATCCAAACTTACAAACATAATCACTGAAAAGCTATATGCCGACAATCTGTCAGTAGTCAATATCAATACTCATGTGGAGGCGATTGGTGCTTATGCCAAGGATAAACTTGCGGAGGTATTGACTGACTATGGTATCATTCTTGAGATGTTCCAGACAATCGCAATCTCAGTCGATGAAAACGATGCAAGTTTCAAAAGATTGAAGGATACCAAGGACTCTCTTGCCCGAATTAACATCATGGGGAAAGAGAATTATCAGATGGAGCGCAGCTTTGATGTGCTTGAAGGTGCTGCTGAAAACAGTGGAGGTTTAGCAGGCGCAGCCGTCGGTATCGGTGCAGGATTGGGTATCGGAAAACAGATTGGTGATATTGTCAATCAGAATCTGAACGTAGCCCCACAAGAAATGCCACCACTCCCAAGGGTATCTTTTTATATAGGAGTTAACGGTCGACCGCAGGGTCCGTTTGATTTGGCTGTTTTGCGGAACGCTTGCCAAGGTGGTCAGTATTCCGCTACAACACTTGTATGGCGCAAAGGAATGACAGAATGGAAACAAATGAGTGAAGTTCCCGAATTTGCCGATATTTTTGAGGATTGTCCTCCTCCACTCCCTCAAATCTAAATAAACTGATATGAAAAAGGCAATCATTATCACATCTGCTATATTGCTGGCATTAAACCTTATCGTTGGGCTTGTTCTGTCATCTTACGATTGGTTTAATGTCGTGGTATCAAGTGGAATAATCGTTCTCACAGTCTTTCTGAGTCTTCTTGCTGACAGAGCTACGATTAAAGACGGCTTCAAAGTATCGCTCTTAGTATTATTCTCTATCATCGGGCTGATACAGTATATCTTGGCTGTTTTCATGCCCTCGGCATTTACTGACAACTGGATATTCATAGCCATAGTAATTCTTATTGGCATAGAGGCGATATTGCTAACGTGTGCTAACATTGTATCTAAAAAATCACATGAGTTATGGGAACGATAAAATGCCCTAATTGCGGAGCTTCCTTTCAATCCGATGGAGTAAACAATGTATGTCCGTATTGCGGAAGCGTCATTAAATCGACCACGCCAAAATCCGCGTCGAAAAAGTCAAATGAAGAATCTCCAACTATCCTTCCTTTTGTGCTTTCGGAGGATGATGCAATCTCTACCATCATAAAAGAGTTGGTCGTAACCAATGGTGTGCCTCTTAATGTTTTTGAGCGACTGAGCAATATAAAGGTGGAAAAATATAGACTGCCGATGTATGGTAGTCTTATCAATTTAGACGTTTGTTGGTCTGCTCAATCCGTAGTGAGAAAGACAAGAAAATATCGTGACAAAAATGGCAATGAGAAGACTGAATATTACGATGAGTATTATCCGATTAGTGGAAATGCCTTTGGACGATGTGATACTTTGTTCTTAGCCAATAAGTCCGCTGAAATCCCAGGGAAACTAAGAAATTACGCTGAACGCCTACCCTATACGACTGAATATTCAAAGTATATAGACTCTGAACTCTCAGAAACAAAAATGGAAGGCGAGAGTAAGGATATTCAAGCCGACATACGGTTTGAAGACTTAAGGGATGATAGAGAAACCGATAAATACTTTGCTGATGAATCTTTCAGCATTGCGCATGGTCAAATCTCAGGAAGTTATGTTGACCTGCAAACTACATGGAAAGCAAACTTCTATGATGTTAAGCTGATGATGATTGGCTTCTATTATATTACCTTCGAATATGATGGAGTCGAGTATTATGGTTGTATGAATGCCGTTACTGGCGAGCGTTATGTCAGTGTCCCCAAGGACGAGCAAGGGGCAAAACAAGAGCATAACGAGTCGAAAAATTTTATAGCAAAAGCATGGGTGTTCGGTATTCTCGCATTCATATTTTTGGCTGTCACGATGGCACCTCTCTTATTTGGAAAAATCGAGTCATATTTCGGCTTCTTCTTCATTCCTTCTACGCTATTTGCATTTTTCTACATAGTGATTAAGGGCTGTCTAATAAGTGAGCGGTACACCAAACAAACCAAAATTGCCCTTAATATGGAAAAAGCCTTACGTCACGAGAGTGCTGTAAGTCTCTTTCCTAAATATTGCGGTAAGCTCAATCAAACTTCATCTGAATCAGCAGAAAAGTCTGAGGAACTTACTCAGATGAAGACTCAAACAAGCCAACAAGTCAACTCTCTTAAATTGTGGCTTATTATATCATTTGTTGTCATGCTTGCGAGTCTACTGTTGGCATTTACCAATGGTGGCAAATTCCATGATATAGGACAATCGATATCTTCAATCTTTCAAAAAGCTCCTCAACAGTTCTCAGACAGTATCATGCCATATAGTGAACAACTTGTGAATGGCGCAGAAGACGGGAATGCTAACGCTCAACTTAATTTAGGGCGTTGTTATTACTTCGGCAATGGTGTGTCTAAAGATTATGTCAAAGCATTCGATTGGACTAAAAAAGCTGCCGAGCAAGGTCATTATGTGGCTCAGTATAATTTGGCAAATATGTACTTCAATGGTTGGGGAACAACGAAAAGTCTGGCTTCTGCTAATGAATGGATGAAAAAGGCTTCTGATGCTGGCTACGCACCTGCTCAATACGCATACGGTATAGCCCTTATTAATGGAGAAGGAATACCGCAAAACGTGAATGAAGGAGTCGCATTGATTAAGTCCTCTGCCGAAAAAGGAGTATTAGATGCTCGGGCAATGATGGGACACTTCTTGCTTAATGGAGAATATCTTGGACGAGACATTGAAACTGGACTGTCGTATACCAAGTCCGCTGCCAATGAAAATCATCCGTTAGCTTTCTACGATTTGAGTATCTGTTATCTGAATGGAATAGGAGTAACGGCTGATAGGAACAAGGGAAAAGAATATCTCAACAAATCAGCAGCCCTTGGCTATCAGCCCGCAAATAATGAGCTGGAAAAGTTAAAACAGTCAGAAGCTCCTACTCTTGTTGGGAAAACATATATCGGATTCGGAAATTCCAGCGGATTAGGATGTGATATGGAGATTCATTTTGAAACAGATGGTGTTTGTACCTGTATTTCTGACTGGTATAGGGCATATCCTTCTGCCATTACCACAACTGGCAATTACATTGTAAAAGATAACAAAGTCACAGTAAGATGCAATGGAGAGACATTACTCTTCACTATCTCCGACAATGGGAATACTCTGAGTTTTGACAATTCTAATGCCGAAGGTATGGGAACAGCCTCTAATGATTATATGACTTTACATCTTCAGAATGAAATGAGGGTAGCTGAGTAATGAAAACGACTTTGGATTGCTATCATAATTTGCTACTGTCATCTTATCAATTTTTAACACCAAAAACTTGACAAGGGGTGGGTTGATGTTGTAACTTTGTAGTCTAAAGAGGGAGAATCCCTCAGTGTCAAGAGTCAGCCTCGCGGCTGCACCAACCGAGACTTACATGACAGTCCACGGTGGTCGGAGAAATCCAGACACGATAGTATGAAACTATAAAATAAAGAGTTATGAGCAATCCAACTTATCTTTCGACTTCTTCTTCCGTGTCTGAACTCGTTGCGTCGGTTGGGCGCGAGGAGCGACTTGTCGCGTCTGAACTACCCGTATGGTGTTTCAAGAAGGTTACTGATATAGTCGAGGGCATCGAGATGAGACTCAGCAATATGGCAGGGGGCTATCCGTTTGAGTTTGCTGGGGTCAACTGGCCCTCATCCGAGCAACTTTACCTTTGCGGCGAGTTTGCCGACGAAGCCATTCAGCAAGAACTTCTCTCTGTAACAAGCGGTTATGCAGCCAAGCGTTTCATCAAGGCGAAGTATAAAAAACAAGTCCGCGAGGATTTTCCGACATTTCGCTTGCAGTGGATGCTGTTTGTTGTATGGCAGAAGTGCGTTGGTAATGCCGATTTCCGAGCCAAGTTGCTCTACATTCCTGAAGGAGTTACGCTGGTCGAGGAAACCACCCTCGACACTGGCGGCACGGCAACCATTTGGGGCTGTAAGAATCCTCAACTGATAGCCTATCGAAAAGAACTCACTGACCGCATCAAGCGATGGAGTGGTGCTACACTCACTAAGAAGGCTCTTGACCTCAGAATCAACATCGAGACCAATGCTGTCCGCAATGTGGGTACTTTCATAGGACAGAACAACATAGGCAAGATTTTGATGATTTGCCGTCGCTGTCTGATTGAAGGGATTGAGCCACCCATAGACCGCTCACTCCTCAACTCAGCAAATATCACCATCTTTGGCAATCGTCTAACATTCTAATCACCAATATTTCACGCTTATGGAATTATATAAGTGCGACTGTGCTGTGCGCATACATTCCGACATGAAAAAGGCAGTTGAAGACACAATCGCCCGATTCCTTGAAGATGAGTTGAGAATCCGCATCCCAGTTTATATAACGGTCTCGCTCACACTTGACGACCTCGGTCAAGTCGTGGATATGCACACCGACTGGAAAACTGACCTTGAGACTGCATATCGCATGAGGCAGCGCATGACATTCAGCCGTGCCCTCGGTCTTTGTGGCTCGCTGTGCCGATATGGTGAGCGCAACGGCATCCGTCTCAGTCCTTTTTACTTTGCTGATATTCTCAACACTTTCCGTCACTTCCTCATTCAAATTCCCAGTCTTGGTGAATATCTCGAAATCACTTCATATATCACCCCACAAAACTATAAGCCAATGAAATTAGTAGTTTGTAACAATCCCGACAAGGGGAAGAACCTCCTCTCCAAGTTCATCACCGAATGCCTCGGCCAGGACGAGAACGACTGGTTCGCCCTCCGTCTCAACCTCTCAATCGACAGTCATACTGGGGCTGTGAGAAGCCTCTATATCGGCACTGGGTGGCAAACTCCCCAGTGGGCAGAATCTGGTGACCGTGGCCCGACGTTTGCCGAGAAGAATCAATTCCAAACCTTCTTCACCGACTGGTTTAAGACGGCTGGGATTTCTCCCACACCCGCGACCACCGAAACCGTGGTACGTTTCTTTGAGGTAATGCTCAAGGCTTGCCCTGACCTCTCAGAATACTTCACCATCATAGAGAAATAATCCGCGCTCACCACAAACGACGGAGATTGGGTTGCGTGTTCTCCTCAGCGCAGCCCAATTAACTTATCCAACCGACACCTTAATAATATGGAACATATTCATAACTACCTTACGCTATCCGTTGAAGCCGATTCAAAGAAAGAGGTCGAAGTAACAAACTGGTTAAACCATGCTCACTACGTCTACGCAATCGACCATGAGAGAAACGCTGTATTGGTCTTCAACATCCCCAACTGGCTAATCTCGCATCTAACCGAGAAGTTCAGCATTTCAGAGTGGGGATTTGAGGAGAATCCGAAACCGCCAAGGCATTACATCAAACTCTTCCGCTTCATCGACTGGCACCTCTTCGAGAACATAAGCGCATACCGTTGGTTAGCGCAGAGGCACGATTACCGAGCCTTCTCCTCCATTTCCGAAAGATATGCTATAATGGATGCAGCCTACTACCATGACGGCTATTCAGCATGGAGAGTGCGCTACTATCTTTCGCATCTGCTGATGGGGCTGAACGCAAAGAATCCTCGACGCTGTTTCCATTACGATGATGACAATGAAGACTTAGCCCTCATCCGTAAAGCCGTACTGCCACAGCTTGTGGAAGCGGAAAAGAAACTGGAAGTGCCATCGACATTCCGTTACCCTATCGACCTCGACATTTGGCTTGACGATGACCGACTTTATATAGGTTGGTTCGTGAATGACCTCTATGTTTATACCTTCCGAGGGCTGTTTGAGAAACTCAGTATCATCACAAACGAGATGAATCCTTGGTTTGAGAAGAACGGCTATCCGCGCAACACACGCAATCAATCCGAAATCAACCGCTTCCTCGCTCGACTGCGACAGAATAACTTAAAAGAATAAAGTGATACACTTGGTGGGTGTAACAAATGCCCTCGGCAAGATTAAAATGACACACCTCAAGAGTTGGCACAGTCCGTGGAAAATTCCAGAAAATTTTTGGAAAAGACGCATCCATTGGAATGCCGCCTATACCCAGGGAGGGAGGACTGGAGGGGTGACGGGGGTTACAGTGCTTCATCATAGTCTCTTACCCATTAAAACATGAAGAAATCACACTCCCAGGTCATTTTGCCGTGTACAGAGGATGCCCCAAATTTTGCAGCTCTTTGATATGGTGAATGTTATAAAAAATGCGTACCTTTGCAGACGCAAGCCCATTGAAACGGCAGTAAGTGAACAAAATGCCAGCAATCAGCATGGGATTTCACGCCTAACTCGCTGTCCTCCAGTGCGCCTGCCAAACTCAAAATAACCCCGTAATTCATCCCCGATGAGACAAGACAAGAAGATAACTCACGATATATCAGGCAACTCCCGTTTCAAACACTCAATCGAATGGGAATAAGACCGACTGAAATTATTAACTTAAAAAACAATATAGAAGAATGAAGCAGGATATGATTGTGATTCTGGATTTGGGAAGTCACGAAAACACAGTGCTTGCCAGAGCGATTCGTGCGTTGGGAGTATATAGTGAAATCTACCCGCACGACATTACCGCTGCCGAACTGAAGGCTTTGCCGAATGTGAAAGGTATCATCATCAACGGTGGCCCCAACAATGTGGTTGACGGGGTGTCCATCGACGTGTTGCCCGAGATTTATGAAGCAGGATTCCCCGTAATGGCTGCCGGACACGACAAGGCGCTGTGCGAAGTGAAGCTGCCGCAGTTTACGGATGATGTGGAAGCCATCAAGGAGGCTGTGAAATCTTTCGTATTCGATACTTGCAAGGCTGAGGCGAACTGGAACATGACGAATTTCGTCAACGACCAGGTGGAGTTGATACGTCGTCAGGTGGGCGACCGTAAGGTGCTGCTGGCACTGTCCGGTGGTGTGGATAGCTCCGTAGTGGCCGCTTTGCTGCTGAAAGCCATCGGCGACAAGCTGGTTTGCGTACACGTGAACCACGGGCTGATGCGTAAGGGCGAATCGGAAGCCGTGGTGGAAATCTTTGGCAAGGAGCTGAAAGCTAACTTGATATATGTGGATGCCACAGACCGTTTCCTCTCCAAGTTGGAAAACGTTGCCGACCCCGAACAGAAGCGCAAGATTATCGGCGGCGAGTTTATCCGCGTCTTTGAGGAAGAAGCCCGTAAATTGGACGGCATCGACTTCCTGGGACAAGGTACCATCTATCCCGATATTGTAGAGAGTGGCACAAAAACAGCCAAGATGGTGAAGTCTCATCACAACGTAGGCGGTCTGCCCGAGGATTTGCAGTTTGAATTGGTGGAGCCGTTGCGCCAGCTGTTCAAGGACGAAGTACGTGCATGCGGTGTAGAGCTTGGATTGCCGTACGAGATGGTTTACCGTCAGCCGTTCCCCGGTCCCGGATTGGGAGTACGTTGTCTGGGAGCCATTACCCGCGACCGCTTGGAGGCTGTACGCGAGTCGGATGCCATTCTGCGTGAGGAATTCCAACTGGCAGGCCTGGATAAGAAGGTATGGCAGTATTTCACTGTGGTGCCCGATTTCAAATCTGTGGGTGTACGCGACAATGCACGTTCGTTCGACTGGCCCGTCATTATCCGTGCCGTCAACACAGTGGATGCCATGACCGCTACCATTGAGCCGGTGGACTGGCCCATCCTAATGAAGATTACCGACCGTATTCTCAAGGAAGTGAAAACCGTCAATCGCGTTTGTTATGATATGTCTCCGAAACCCAATGCGACTATCGAGTGGGAGTGAGATTGACCAATGATAATGATAGCCTCACCTTAAAAACGGTGGGGCTGTTTTTTTTATAACAAAACAACAAAGAATAGAACAATGAAACTTTTATGTATGATTGCTGTCTTTTTGTGCATCCCCTGGGTAGCCTCTGACGCACAGAAGCAGGACTGGGGAAATTTGAAACGCTATGCAGAGGCAAACAAGGAACTGGTACGGAAGGGAAAACAGAAGGACCGGGTGGTTTTTATGGGCAACTCCATCACGGAAGGATGGGTGGCAAACGATGCCGCTTTCTTTGAAGACAACGGTTATGTGGGCCGTGGTATAGGCGGGCAGACTTCTTCCCATTTCCTGCTCCGTTTTCGCGAAGATGTCATCAAGCTTGCTCCGGCGCTGGTCGTGATAAATGCAGGTACCAATGACATTGCGGAAAATGCAGGCGCTTATAATGAAGAATACACTTTTGGAAATATAGTGTCTATGGTAGAGCTGGCACGGGCCAATAAGATAAAGGTGATTTTGACGTCTGTGTTGCCTGCCGCTGCCTTTGGCTGGAATCCTTCGGTGAAGGATGCTCCGCAAAAGATAATGCAGCTGAATGCCAGAATCCGGAAGTATGCCCAGGAAAACAAGATTCCTTATGTCGACTATTACAGTGAGATGGTGGAAGGCGACAATAAGGCTCTGAACTCCTCGTATACCCGGGATGGGGTACACCCCACTCTAGAAGGGTATAAAGTGATGGAAGCCTTGATAAAGAAAGCGATAGACAAGGTGTTGTAGGAAATTCCGGTTCAGGTGGCCTATAAGAGCTTTTCTGCGTCGGGAATCATCATCTCGCCTCTGTGCAGTTCGAGCAGGCCTTTCTCCTGCATGCTGTTCAACGCTCTTGATACTCCCATACGGGTATCATTGACCACCTGAGCCAATTCTTCCATTTTTATTTTCAGTATTTTCCTGCCTGACGGACGTTCGATATGTGTCAGGATAAAGTTGCCGATACGTTTCTCAAGGTTGTCGGTGCTTTCTGCCCAAAGACGGCTGTTTAGGCTTTGGGCGCGGTTGCTGATGATATTCATGTAATTCAGGCGGAATATGTCATATTTGAACAATTCGCTCATGACGAAAGCCTTGCTGATGCTCACTGTGTGGGTCTCGGTTTGGGCGGTATAGGCCGAGACGTAGGAGGTGCTCATCCCGAACAGAGATTGTGGCTCGATGACATAAGGTGCCTGAAAATATTCCGTGGAGCTGTATGATGTATTCGCAGATGAAGTACATGAGGAGATTTCACCTTTCAATACGAATATCAGTTGACTGCATGTGTCACCGGCTTTCACGATAACTTCGCCGGCTTTATGCTTTGTAAAGCTCAGCTTGACTTTCCCCAGGATATTGGTAAAGTCTTCTTGTGCGAGTCCTTGAAAGAGTGGCAGTTGCAGTAATGTATCAAACATTGTATTCATAATGCTTTTTCTTCTTGTTTTGAAACAAAAGTAGATATTATCAAGGTGTACTGTAAACTCTTTGCCCCTCTTTTTGTTTTTTTTATTGTTTCTTAAACGTGCTATTCAATCCTTGTAGACGAATCCTCATCCTTCTCCTCTTCCTTCTTATCGTCCTCATCCTCATTGTTTTCCTCATCTTCGTCTTCCTCCTCGTCTTCCTCTCCGGCAAACGGATCGGGCCGTTGGGGACCGTATCCCATAAAGCCTATGGCGCATAGCGTGCCTGCTATGGCTCCGCTAAGGTGTCCTTCCCAGGAAGTGGTGGCTTTGGCAAATTGTGGGAACATATTCCATACCAGGCCGCCATATAGGAACGTTATCAACAGTGAAATGGCGATAAGCGGTACATGTTTGCGCAGAATGCCGCTGAAGAACAGAAAAAAAGCCAGTCCGTATATGATGCCGCTGGCTCCGATATGCCATCCCGGTTTCCCTATAAGAAAGGTAAGCGCACCGCATCCTATCCAAATGGCAAAGAAGATGTAGGGGGCTATATGCCGGTAGAAATAGAACAGACACCACATCAGGAAAAAGAGTGGAATCGTATTGGCGAACAGATGCTTGAAACTGCTGTGTACCAGTGGATGTGCGAAAATTCCGAACACGCCCCGCTGTTCCATCGGATATACTCCCAGTCGTGTGAAGTTCCAATCCATGCCTGTCTCCAAAAACTTCAAGATGTATAAAATGAATAGCAAGAATAGGGGTATAACCGCCGCCAATGCCATTCTGCGTATATCATGCTTCATATTTCGTACAGTGATTGCTATTTTTGTACAATACTACGGAATATTTGACGAAAACCGAAAAAAAACTGACTTTTTATTTTGCCTATAAGCTTTAATTCGTATTTTTGGGCATCGCTACATGGCTTGTAGCGCATATACCGAAATAATTAACCTTTAAATAATGCACAACTATGAGTTATTTACGATTTGACAAGACCCTGATGATTAATCTGCAAGAATCTTTGCCAAGGGAGATATTGCGGACGAATAGGTCGGGAGCCTATCATTGTACAACAATTGTAGATTGTAACACACGCAAATATCACGGTCTGTTGGTGATACCGGTCCCCAACCTCGATGATGAAAACCATGTGCTGCTGTCTTCTTTGGATGAAACTGTAATTCAGCACGGTGCGGAGTTCAACCTGGGGTTGCATAAGTATCAAGGAAACCACTTCAGTCCTAACGGGCACAAGTATATCCGAGAGTTTGACTGTGAAAATATCCCCACAACTACCTATCGTGTAGGAGGCGTCATCCTTCGTAAGGAAAAGATTTTCGTACACCATGAAAATCGGATTCTGATTCGTTATACCTTGGTCGATGCCCATTCGGCAACCACACTTCGTTTCCGCCCTTTCCTGGCATTCCGCAGTGTGCGCGAGTACACGCACGAAAATGCGCAGGCAAGCCGCGACTACCAGTTGGTAGAGAATGGCATTAAAACCTGCATGTATCCCGGTTATCCGGAGTTGTTCATGCAGCTCAACAAAAAGAATGAGTTCCACTTCCAGCCTGACTGGTATCGTGGTATCGAGTATCCCAAAGAACAGGAACGCGGATATGACTTCAACGAAGACCTTTATGTGCCGGGATATTTTGAAGTGGATATAAAGAAAGGGGAAAGCGTTGTCTTCTCCGCCGGTATCTCCGAGATTTCTCCCCGCAAGCTGAAGCAGACTTTTGAGTCCGAGGTGGCCGACCGCACTCCGCGTGACAGTTTTTACCACTGTCTGAAAAACTCGGCGCACCAGTTTCACAACAAGCAGGGGGAGGAGCATTATGTGCTTGCAGGCTATCCTTGGTTCAAGTGTCGCGCCCGTGACTTGTTCATCTCCCTGCCGGGTCTTACTTTGGCCTTAGGCGAGCAAGATGAATTTGAAGACGTGATGAAAACAGCCGAAAAGGCTATCCGTGAGTTTATCAATGGAGAACCTTCCTCCTATAAGATATACGAGATGGAGCATCCGGATGTGCTGCTGTGGGCTGTCTGGGCTTTACAGCAGTATGCCAAGGAGACTTCGCGTGAAAATTGCCGGCAGATGTACGGTAATCTTCTCGAGGAGATTGTTGACTATATCCATGAACGCAGGCATGACAATCTCTTCCTGCACGAAAACGGACTGTTGTATACCAATGGCACCGAGAAAGCGGTTACCTGGATGAACTCTACCGCCAATGGCCGCCCGGTTATTCCACGTACGGGCTACATTGTAGAAGTGAATGCACTGTGGTACAATGCCCTGCGTTTTGTAGCCGATATGGTTCGGGAGGGGGGCAATGAAATTCTTGCCGATACACTGGACGCTCAGGCAGAAATCACCGGAAAGTCTTTCGTAGACGTCTTCCGCAATGAGTATGGCTATCTGTTCGACTATGTGGATGGTTATATGATGGACTGGAGCGTACGTCCCAACATGATATTTACCGTTGCCTTTGACTATTCTCCGTTGGATAGGGCCCAGAAGAAACAGGTGCTTGATATTGTGACGAAAGAACTGTTGACTCCGAAGGGCTTGCGTACACTGAGCCCCAAGAGTGGCGGATACAATCCGAATTATGTAGGTCCTCAGATTCAAAGAGATTATGCCTATCATCAGGGTACGGCATGGCCGTGGCTGATGGGTTTCTACATGGAAGCATATCTGCGTATCTATAAAGTGAGTGGCGTGTCGTTTGTAGAGAGATACCTCATCGGTATGGAAGATGAAATGACTTCCCACTGTATTGGCGCATTGCCCGAACTCTTCGATGGTAATCCTCCGTTTGTTGGAAGAGGGGCGGTGTCATTTGCCATGAATACGGCGGAAATCCTGCGTATCTTGAAGTTATTGTCTAAGTATAATTTATAATAGGAGGAACGAAGATGAAAGTTTTAATGTTTGGATGGGAATTTCCTCCCAAAATATATGGTGGTCTTGCGGTTGCTTCTTATGGAATAACTAAGGGATTAAGTTTGCAGGGTGATGTGGAAACTACTTTCTGCATGCCCAAGCCGACGGGCGAAGAAGAGGACTTCTTGAAGATAGTGGGCATGAACCAGGTGCCTATCGTGTGGCGTGATGTCGATTACAATTATTTGAAGTCGAGGCTGACGCGCAACATGACGCCGGAAGATTATTATTCTTTTCGTGACCATATCTATTCGGATTTCTCTTATATGCACGTCAATGACATAGGCTGCATGGACTTTGCCGGCGGTTATCCCGGCAACCTGCACGAAGAGATAAACAACTTCTCGGTGATTGCCGGAGTAGTGGCTCGCCAGCAGGAATTTGATATTATTCATGCCCACGACTGGCTGACGTATCCCGCCGGAGTGCATGCCAAGATGGTGAGCGGAAAGCCGCTCTGCATCCATGTCCATGCTACTGACTTTGACCGTTCACGTGGAAAAGTCAATCCTACCGTCTATTCTATGGAGAAGAACGGTATGGATTATGCCGACTGCATCATGTGCGTGTCCGAACTGACCCGCCGCACGGTTATTGAGCAGTACCATCAGAACCCCAAGAAGGTGTTTGCCATGCACAATGCCGTCTATCCTCTCTCGCAGGAATACCAGGACATTCCACGTCCCGACCATTCCAAAGAGAAGATTGTGACATTCCTGGGCCGTATCACCATGCAGAAGGGACCGGAATACTTTGTGGAAGCAGCTTCGCTGGTATTGCAGCGTGCCCGCAACATCCGCTTTGTTATGGCCGGTTCGGGAGATATGATGGATGCCATGATTAATCTGGCAGCCGAGCGGGGCATCGCCGACCGGTTCCACTTCCCGGGCTTCATGAAGGGAAAGCAGGTATATGAGGTTTACAAGAACAGTGATGTATTCGTTATGCCTTCCGTTTCCGAGCCTTTCGGTATCGCTCCGCTGGAAGCCATGCAGTGTGGGACTCCTTCCATCATTTCCAAGCAGTCGGGATGCGGTGAAATTCTTGATAAGGTCATTAAGACCGATTATTGGGACATTCATGCAATGGCCGATGCCATTTATTCCCTCTGCACTAATCCCGCTCTCTTCCAATATCTGCAGGAGGAAGGCAGGAAAGAAGTGGATGGAATCACGTGGGAAAAAGTAGGCTTGAGAATCCGCGCCCTCTACGAGGATGTGTTAAGAAACTATGGTAAATAACAAAAACAATAATAGAAATGAGAACTATCTGTCTTTATTTTGAAATACATCAAATCATTCATCTGAAACGTTACCGTTTCTTTGATATAGGTACCGATCATTATTACTACGATGATTATGCCAATGAAACCAGTATCAATGATGTAGCCGAACGCTCTTATATCCCGGCATTGAACACCTTGATTGAAATGGTGAAGAATTCCGGAGGTGCGTTTAAAGTGGCTTTCTCCATCTCGGGGGTTGCGCTGGAGCAGTTGGAAATATATGCACCGGCTGTCATCGACTTGTTGCACCAGCTGAATGATACCGGTTGCTGTGAGTTCCTTGCCGAGCCTTATTCCCATGGCCTTTCTTCTCTGGCCAACGAGGATTGCTTCAAGGAAGAGGTGATGCGTCAGAGCGCTAAGATGAAGCAAATGTTCGGTAAGGCGCCGAAGGTGTTCCGTAATTCCAGCCTGATTTATAATGATGAGATTGGTGCGATGGTGGCAGCTTTGGGATTCAAGGGTATGCTGACGGAAGGAGCCAAGCATGTTCTGGGTTGGAAGAGTCCGCACTATGTATACCATTGCTCTATGAATCCTAACTTGAAGTTACTGTTGCGTGATTTTAAGCTGTCTGACGACATCAGCCTGCGCTTCTCCAACTCCGAGTGGAACGAGTATCCTTTGTTTGCCGACAAGTACATCAACTGGATTGACGCTCTGCCGCAGGAAGAGCAGGTCATCAATGTCTTTATGGAACTCTCTGCTCTGGGTATGGCACAGCCGTTGTCTTCCAATATTCTGGAATTCCTGAAGGCTCTTCCATACTGTGCCAAGGAAAAGGGGATTACTTTCTCCACACCGACGGAAATCGTTACCAAACTGAAATCTGTTTCCCAGTTGGATGTTCCATACCCGATGTCTTGGGTGGACGAAGAAAGAGATACCAGCTGTTGGCTGGGTAATGTGATGCAGCGTGAAGCATTCAACAAGCTGTATAGTGTTGCCGAACGTGTCCATCTCTGTGATGACCGCCGTATCAAGCAAGACTGGGATTATCTGCAGGCAAGTAACAACTTCCGTTTCATGACTACCAAGCAAAGCGGTGTCGGTTTGAACCGTGGCATTTATGAATCTCCTTTTGATGCTTTTACCAATTATATGAATATTCTTGGTGACTTTATCAAACGTGTCGATTCTCTCTATCCGGTGGATATAGATAATGAAGAGCTGAATGCATTGCTGACCACTATCCAGAACCAAGGTGCCGAGATAGAGGAACTGCATAAGGAATTGGAGAAAGCACAGGCCAAGTTAGAGAAGATAAAGGCTGCAGAAAAGAAAGAGAGCAAGGCTACAGCTAAATCTGCCGCAGAAAAACCGGCAAAGACCAAGGCTCCTGCCAAAAAGCCTGCCGCAAAGAAAACAACTAAAAAGGCTGCTGAATAATATCGGCAGCTTGTCCCATCAATCAAAAAAGCCTTCCGCTCAACAATGAGTGGAAGGCTTTTTTATGGAATATCTGTCAGTTACTTGTTGAAACTGGTGTATGTAACTTCTATTTTCAGCGGAGATTCCACTTCACCTTTTGCATTCTCTTTCGGGCCGCCTTTTAGTTTGGCATATCCCGGCTTAAGGTCGTTTTGGATACCGGTCATGGTTTTGTTACCGCTACTACTTGTACTGTTGTCATAGGTAATGGAAACCGGAATCAGCAATACCTTATCCCAGTCTTCATTTTCTTTGTTCCAAGTTTTCTCCCACTCTGTCTCATTCCAAGAACTGCCGGCTTTGTCTTTGGCGGCTTTCTTGGCAGCTTGTTTTTCGTTGATGCAAGTGGTAACCAAACGGGCTATGTTGCTGAATACATATTGATTAGTAGCAAATGCATTGTGGGTGGTTGTAAATGAGGTAATATTATCCCTGACTTTGTTCTCTTCAAAGAAGCTCTTCAAGTCCTGTTTACGTATCAACAGCACGTCATTGGGAGCACTCATGCTATATTCGTAGTCACTGTTTATATTGTAATTCGTGAAAGTCAGCTTCACGGCATTCAGGGTGTCATTGGTCAGTTTGTTGTATATTGAATCGTATGGCATGATAGCTTCGGTGAAGATACCGGCAGGAGATTTGATATAAGTGTGTTGGGGTTCGGCAGCCTTTTCCTTTATCAAATCAGAATTCATGAACTGGTTTGCCTGGATAACCTCTTTGGTAGAGGCAAATACAGTCTGCATGCTATAGAACAAAGAGTCTGTACCATCTTTTTTCTTCAGTGCTACACCGGTAGTATCATTTACGTGGTGGAAACGGAATTGCATATTTAAAGCCACATAATCCACATAGAGGATGGTTCCATCTCCGTAATCGCTCTTTACATATACTCCTTTGAAAATCTTGTCTATGAAAGTTGCGGCGTCTTTAAAGTATTCGGGATGCTCGCGATAAACCTTCAATATTCTGTCTTCGCCGAAAGTTTTCTTGTCCAATGGGAACGTCACATTGGGATAGAAAGTGTAATAACCGTTATTGTCTTTTTCAAATCTCACAGAGTCCGGAACAGACGTATCGAAAGCTGAATAAGCCTTACGTCCGAGCAGGGACTTGGGGTCGTACTTGTTGTAGTACTCTTCCGGATTGATATTGGTATAGCGATTTTTGTCCAGCTTCTTGTCCAATTCATAGATACTCATCCGGCATGCATTCAGGGAGTCGCCGAACCAACTGGAATAATAGACTGCAAGTTGCACTGAAACTACCGAGTCGGCAGTCATTGTACCAGTTGCCTTGATTGGATTTCCTTCACTGTCCCGTTCGGTCACTTTATACACTTCCGGAAGGGAGAAGTTTTCCGTACAGTTCAGCTCCGTAAGGAAACTTGTTTCGTAATAACCGAATTCCGGGTCGGAAAACTTGCCTATATAGCCGGTACTCGTTTTGGCAAATACAGAATCAACGGCAAATGAACGTGTTGTTACATTAAAAGTAGTAGTATGCGCTGACATGCCGTCAGAATCGGGCAACATACCCAGACCTAATGTTCCGGTGTTGTCATCGCATCCAAAGAAAGTCAGGACTGCCAAAAGCAATGTTCCCAGGTATCTTACTTTCATAGTTTTAACTGTCTAAATCGATTTTATTTTTGTTCTGTTTCCCATACCTTGTCGTAGAAGTCATTGCAGGCTTCAGCAAAGTTCTCGGGAGATTGATATTCCAATACCGGTTTTCCGGATTCGCGGGCATAGTTCAGTACTTCCTCATTGACGTGTTCGCTTTGCTGGATAATGCCGTCGGAGAAGTCAGCAGCCAGTTTGCAAAGTGCTGTGTAGTCAATGGGTTCCTTCAATCCTGCAATATCTTTCTTGGCGATGCCTTTCAACAATAGCTTGTTAGAGAAGTCTGCGTGGAAAGGTTGTTTGAAGTCATCTTCATAAAGGGAAAATATGACCTTGGCATCTCTGAAGGAAGGTTCGTCTTTATAGACTTTTTTGATGTACAGAGGCGCTAAAGCGGTCATCCAGCCGTGGCAGTGGATGATGTCGGGACACCAACGCAGTTTCTTCACCGTTTCCAGTACGCCGCGGGCATAGAAGATGGCACGGGCATCATTGTCTTCATACTCTTCACCATTTTCGTCTGTTACCTGCAAGCGGTTCTGGAAGTAGTCATCGTTGTCGATGAAGTATACTTGCATACGTGCAGACTGGATAGAGGCAACCTTGATGATGAGCGGGTGATCGGTATCGTCAATGATGAGGTTCATGCCGGAGAGTCGTATCACCTCATGCAGCTGGTTTCTGCGTTCGTTGATATTTCCCCATTTGGGCATAAACGTTCTGATTTCTCTGCCTTTTTCTTGAATAGCCTGAGGTAGGTTTCTGCCTACGAGGGACATTTCGGATTCTGAAACGTAAGGGGTAATTTCTTGGGTTATAAATAAAACCTTGTTCGCCTTTGTCATAATAACAATGTTCTCAATTATTCTGCAAAGATATAAAAAAAATCGGGCAATAAAGCAAACGGAGCCCGTCTATAATTCCTTATGAATTGTTAACTGCTTGTTATTCAGTGAGACAGCTGCTTCTGGAATTGCCGGAAAGTGTACTGAGTTTTGCATTAATTTGCGATATTTCTTCTTTATATGCTAAATAATGGTTTATTTTGCACCGCTTTTGCGAACAACCAAGTTATTATATAACCAATTAAAATGGAAATAGTACATACTATCAAGGACTTGCAGGCCGGACTTTCGGCTTTGAGAGCCCAAGGAAAGAAGGTAGGTCTGGTGCCAACGATGGGTGCCTTGCATGCCGGTCATGCCTCATTGGTGAAACGTTGTGTGGCAGAAAACGACGCTGCCGTAGTAAGCGTTTTTGTAAATCCGACCCAGTTTAATGACAAGAATGATTTAGTGAAATATCCCCGTACGCCGGAGGCTGATTGCCGTTTGCTGGAGGAGTGTGGAGCGGCATTTGTCTTTGCACCTTCAGTGGAAGAGATGTATCCGGAACCGGATACCCGCCGTTTCAGCTATGCGCCGCTGGACACAGTGATGGAAGGGGCATTCCGTCCGGAACATTTTAACGGTGTCTGCCAGATTGTGAGCAAACTGTTTGATGCTGTGCAGCCGGATCGTGCCTACTTCGGCGAGAAAGATTTCCAGCAGCTGGCAATTATTCGCGAGATGGTCTGCCAGATGAAGTATCCTTTGGAAATTGTAGGGTGTCCGATTGTGCGTGAGGAAGACGGGTTGGCTCTGAGCAGTCGCAATGCCCGTTTATCTGCCGAAGAACGTAAAAATGCACTGAAAATTTCGCAGACTTTATTTGAAAGTCGTACCTTTGGAGCTTCACATACGGTAGCTGAGACACAGAAGTTTGTGGAAGACACCATCGCAGCCGCCCCCGGATTGCGTTTGGAATACTTTGAGCTGGTGGATGGCAATACCTTACAGAAGATTACCGATTGGGAGGAAACTTCTTATGCTGTGGGTTGCATCACAGTATTCTGTGGGGAAGTTCGTCTGATTGATAATATCAAGTACAAAGAGCCTGCTGCCTTGTAATTTATAATTAGTAATTCGTAATTTATAAAGATATGATGATTGAAGTGTTGAAGTCGAAAATCCATTGTGCCCGCGTCACGGAAGCGAACCTGAACTATATGGGAAGCATTACGATTGATGAAGATTTGATGGATGCCGCCAACATGATTGCCGGCGAGAAGGTGTATATAGCCGACAATAATAACGGTGAACGTTTTGAAACCTACATTATTAAAGGCGAGCGTGGCTCTGGCAAAATTTGCCTGAACGGTGCGGCAGCCCGCAAGGTGCAACCTGATGACATCGTTATTATCATGTCCTACGCGCTGATGGACTTTGAAGAAGCCAAGTCGTTCAAGCCGACGGTGATTTTCCCCGACCCGGCAACGAACAAGGTGGTGAAGTAGTCTCCATATTGAAATATGGAAATAAAGCCCTGTTTGCAATTTATTTGTAAACGGGGCTTTGTTTTACTTCTGATTCTTCTCCGCAGGGTTCGTATGAGAATGAGGAGCCGATTTAATCTTGTCGAGTAAATACAGAATCTCAGTTTGGACATCGAAATTATATCTTTGGTAATCCTGATAGGTGGGCATCAAGTCTGGATAAAGTGTGTGGGCACACCGGTCTTTGCCCGGAAAGCATATTTGTATGGAGTTGGAGATAGAGCCTTGCATACCGGTATAGGGTAGCCGGAATAAGGTTTGTTCCATGTAGGTATTGGGGGCTTGTCCGCTGGGTATTCCTACAAGGGTAGCACCCATTTTCCACAGATAGAAAGTGTAGTGGAAAGCTGCACTGAAGGTACGTTCGTTGGTAATGACGTAAATGTGTTCCGGAGTATAGAGCGCCTTTCCTTGTTGCTTTCTCAGTTCTTCCGGCACACTGGATATACAGTTCTTGATGAAGTCGGTCCGTCGCTGTTCTATGTTTGTGGTGTCTGCTTCGTCCGTACTAAAAGTGTAGTCACCGTAGGCATAGTCTGTTCCGTATGCTTGGTTGAAATCCTGTAAGTTTGTCTGTAGTTTTTGCATGTAGAGGGGAGAGATGATACGATAGAATTCTATATCCATATCCGTTTGCAGGAAGTGGTCGCCGAACAGTTGGTAAAGTGTGGGTAGGACAATTGGAGTCCAGCCACCGCTATTGTTGCGCAAATCTATGATGAGGGTGGAGGAGGCTTCCTTCTTCATCTCTTTCAGCATATGGGCGAAAACTTCGGAAAGGGACGGGAGTTGCCGAATGGCTAGCAGGGTATCGGCGGGCATCTCTTGTTTCAGGATATCCCGATAATAGAATCCTATTTGCCGGTATAAATCTTTCAGCCCTTGTTTTTGCATATACTCAAAATTATCCCGTGCCATGATACTGTTGATATTGATGAGCATTATTTGCTTGTCGTTGTCTATGAACTGATAGGCCAGTTGTTTGTCTGTATAAGCTTTCCAACTGTTATTGTGTTGCATGGGTGTGTTTTGCACTTCCTGCCTTGACAATAAGGGAAGGGTTAATCCTCTTGATTTGCCGTCGGGAGTAAGAAGTGAGAGGTGAAGGTTGTCTTTCATTTCAGGGAAAAGCTGTCTCAAGAAATGTTCCGTAGGCATGGACCTGCATAGATTGGCATAACGGTCATATAGGTTTTCACTGGCTTGGATAGCGGCAGTGCGGGCCAGTACCTCTTCTAAAGAATCTCCGTTGATGGTTGTGATACGGCTACCTAACAAGTCTTTGTACGTTTCAGGGATTCCTTGAAGTATAATGCCGTCGGGGATGGTGCGTACTTCCAGTGCCAGGTAACGCTGATTTGCTTGTTGATTGGCTGTGGGAGGTAAAAGGTAGGTATGTCCGTCTTGCAGATTGGATAGGAAAATGCTTACCTTGTCAAAAAAGGTCTGTTTCGTACCGGGAGTCCGGCGTAACTCGTTCTCCAGATGGAAAGCTTGTTCGTAGAAGAATACTTTTCCTCCGAAGCCGCTGTAAGGGTCGGGATGGGTTGCTGCCAGTTCTTTTACCAGATACCGAAAGTCTGAGGCAAGGGAATCCCCGTTTAGGGGCTCTTGGGCGCTTGCCAATAGGGAAGCCAGACAGGGAAGGAGGGATAGATAAATACGTTTCATATTCTTGAAATATTTAAATTGTATGCTAGAAGGGGAAAGTAGAGGGAGAGGTTGTAGTAGAATAAAAAAGGTGGAGTTCGTATGTCTCCACCTTTCATGACAGATTCTTATTTTTTTAGCTGCTCATTCATCGCTGCTGCTGCCTTTCGTCCGTCTCCCATGGCAAGGATTACGGTGGCACCTCCGCGGACAATGTCGCCTCCGGCAAAGATGGTCGGGATGGACGACTGCATGTTATCATTGACGGCAATCGTTCCCTTCCGGCCCAATTCCAATCCCTTGATGGAGCTTGGGACAATCGGGTTGGGAGATACACCTACGCTGACGATGGCAAGGTCGATGTCGATGGTTTCCGTGGCTCCGGGGATGGGTACGGGACTGCGGCGTCCGCTGGCATCCGGTTCACCCAGTTCCATTTTCTGAAGCACCACTTGTTTCACTTTTCCTTGTTCGTCGGCAATGTATTCGATTGGGTTGTGGAGGGTCAGGAATTCTACACCTTCTTCCTTGGCATGTTTCACCTCCTCGATACGTGCCGGCATTTCTTCTTCCGAACGACGGTAGATAATCATGGCACGCTCTGCACCGAGACGGCGTGCGGTACGTACGGAGTCCATAGCTGTATTTCCACCACCTATCACGGCTACGCATTTGCCGAAAGGAACCGGAGTATCGGAGTCTTCACTGGCGGCATCCATCAGATTGACACGGGTCAGGTATTCATTGGACGAGAGGATATTGATGGAGTTCTCGCCGGGGATGTTCATAAAGTTGGGCAGTCCTGCACCGGAAGCTACGAATATGCCTTTGAAGCCTTCCTCTTCCAGTTGTTCCACGCTGAGCGTCTTGCCGATGATACAGTCCTTGACGAATTCTACTCCCATTTTGGCAAGGTTGTCAATTTCCACATCCACCACTTTGTTGGGCAGGCGGAACTCAGGAATGCCATATTTCAATACACCACCAATCTCGTGCAGTGCTTCGAAAACAGTCACGTCATAGCCATACTTCGCCATATCTCCGGCAAATGACAGACCGGCGGGACCCGAACCGATGACAGCTACTTTGATACCGTTCTTTTCCTTGATTTCAGGTATGGAGATTTGTCCGCTCTCCCGTTCGTAGTCAGCGGCAAAACGTTCCAGATAGCCGATGGCTACCGGCTTTTCGTTCATTTTCAGATGGATACATTTGGATTCGCACTGTTTCTCCTGCGGGCAGACGCGACCGCAGACGGCAGGCAGTGCACTGGTTTCTTTCAGTGTCTTGGCTGCTTCGAGGAATTCACCGCGCTCAATGTTCTTGATGAAGCGGGGGATGTCGATACCTACCGGACAACCTTCCGTACATCCGGGGTTGGCGCAGTCCAAGCAACGTTTGGCCTCTGTCAGCGCTTGTTCTTTCGTTAACCCTTGGTTGACTTCCTCCTTGCGGCTGTGCGAGCGGTATTCTGCATCGAGCTCGTTCATCTCCACGCGTGGAATGGCAGTCCGTTCTTTGGCTTTCATGGATTTGCGTAACTCCTGGCGCCATGCAGCATTACGGCTTTTCTCATCTTCCATGTTTTCACCGGTAGCTTGGCAGGTCTGAGGTTCTTCCAGCTTGTGCATCTCCTCGCGTTCGATGTTTTTAAAAGCGCCCATACGCTTCAGCATCTCGTCGAAGTCCACTTGATGTCCGTCGAACTCAGGGCCGTCCACACATACAAATTTGGTCTTTCCTCCGATGGTGATTCGGCAGGCGCCACACATGCCGGTACCGTCAACCATAATCGTATTCAGGGATACATCCGTGGGGATTTCGTATTTCTTTGTCAGCAAACAAACAAATTTCATCATGATGGCGGGGCCGATGGCGAAACACTTGTTCACCTTCTCGCGCTTGATGACTTCTTCTACGCCTTCCGTCACCAGACCTTTTCGTCCGTAGGAACCGTCGTCGGTCATGATAATGACTTCGTCGGAGCTTTCGCGCATCTCCTTTTCAAGGATGATCAGTTCTTTGGTACGTCCTGCCAGTACGGTGATGACGCGGTTGCCGGCAGCTTTCAGCGCTTGCACGATAGGGAGCATGGGAGCTACGCCTACACCACCTCCGGCACAGACCACAGTACCGAAGTTGTCAATGTGCGTAGCTTGTCCCAACGGGCCGACAACATCCGTAATATAATCGCCTTCGTTCAGTTCGCAAAGACGGGTAGAGGAGAGCCCGACTTCCTGAACCACCAGTGTGATGGTTCCCTTTACCGGGTCGGCTTCCGCAATGGTAAGCGGCATACGTTCGCCTTTTTCGCCCACACGTACAATGACAAAGTGCCCTGCCTTACGTGATTTGGCAATCAATGGTGCTTCAATGACTAACTTAAAGACCTTTTCAGAAAAGTGTTCTTTGCTAATGATTTTATTCATTATCTAATAATTTTGTTGGTGTAATTACGCAATTACTGTCAGATTGATAGATTTTGCAAAGATAGGGGTTATTTGGTAATATCAAAAGAAGAATAGGGTAAAACTGCATGTTGTCACTGGATAACATTCCTTTGTCACTATAATTTGTTCACTTTCTACAGCCTGCCTACTTTTGAAATAAAAAATGAGGAAGAGTATGTATCGAAATGTTTTTTTAGGGGCAATTTTATTGAGTATGCCTTTGGTGGTTTGGTCGCAGCAGGATACGATTGCCGACCAGCGTTTGGAAGAAATTATGGTAACTGCTAAACTCCCGTTGGTAGAAATATCTGCCGGTAAAACAAGTTACCGGATGGATGCGTCAGTCACTCAAAGTACGGGAAGTCTTTATGATGTTCTTGCTTCCCTGCCGGGAGTCGTGATAGATTCCAATGGTAATATCTTGCTGAACGGACAAAGCGGTGCGACGATTCTGATGGATGGCAAGCCTACTTATCTTTCGGGAGATGAATTGATGAGTCTGTTGAAATCTACTCCTGCAACTAATGCTGATAAGATAGACTTGATAACCCAGCCTTCCGCACGCCACGATGCGGCGGGAAGCTCCGGGTTGATTGATATCCGTACAAGAAAAATCAGACTGCGCGGTGTGAATCTGGCCTTGAACGGCAATGGCAGTCTTGGACGGACGGGTAGCGGTTATGGAGGTGCCTCCATGAATATCCGGGAGAATAAGTTCAATCTTTATTTGAACTATTCGTATTATCAGGGGAAGGATGTCATAGACTTGTTTATCGACCGTGCGTTCGAACGGGATGGAGGAAGGATGATGCAGGACTCTTACCGGAAGCGTAGGAATTATTCGCACTATTTTCGTACCGGATGTGATTATTATCTCAATGAGCGGACAGTTTGGGGAGTCTCATTGGGTGGAAACTTTTCCCGGCAAAGGGAAAATGCAGGCATGTTTACGGAAATCCGAGAAACCGGAGTTGCGGGAAATACTTACAGCCATGCGGAGCAAAACCGGAATAATGTTTCTGCCGGAACCAGTATGGTGCACAAGCTGAAAAGAGAAGGGGGAGAACTCAGCGCTTCTTTTGATTATTTCCATTACTACCGTGTTGGAAACCAGTTGATGGATAGTTTTAAGCCCGATACATTGAAAGGGGATATGAAGGGAAATACCGACTTATATGTCGGACAGATAGATGCGGTTTATCCATTGAGTGAGGTTTGGAAGTTACAGGCCGGAGTCAAAACCTCATTTGTTACGATAGACAATACGGCAGGTTATATGCGTCCGTCGGTTTCCGGCTGGCTGCCGGACGGGGCACTTGGTTCCCGATTCGTATATGATGAGAATATCAATGCCTCTTATCTACAAGTCGGCTATGAGAAAGACCGCTTGAAAATCTCAGCGGGTCTAAGGTTGGAACATACCCATGTACACGGGGATTTTGGAGGAAATACACAACAGAAAGACTCTTCGTTTACAACGAATTACTTCCATTTGTTTCCTACTATTGCTTTGCAATACGGTTTGACTTCGGAACATCTGTTTCAGCTTTCGTATGGCAGGCGTATTACCCGCCCCAATTATGGTGATTTGAATCCTTTTACCTATATATTTGATGACTATACCCATGAAGGGGGAAATACGAAGCTGCATCCTTCTTTCTCTGATAATATAGAGTTGGGGTATGTGTATCGTGACTGGTTTCAGACAGTGCTCTTTTTCTCGCATACAGATGATGCTATCATGAAGAGCTATCGCGAACAGGAGGGGCGGCGTATCTATGTAATGCCCCAGAATCTGTCTTCCTATGTACAGACGGGTATGCGTGTACATGCCGCCAACCTCTCACCTGTTTCTTTTTGGAAGGTGAATCTGACCGCTATCGGTATTTATAATAATTATGGTTGGACGGAGCAAGGGCAGAAAATGAAAAACCGTATGTTTACCCCGATATTCGGCTGCATGAACCAGTTTGCTTTCACTTCCGTATGGTCGGCCGAACTTTCGGCAAATTATAATGGACGAATGGCCTACGGACAAGCCACAGTACATCCGGCGCTGGAAGTGAATGTCGGCATCCAAAAGAAGATGTTCCGTAACAGATGCACCGTTACCTTGTTTGCCAAGGATGTATTCAACACCAATTATCAAAAAGTAGATATTCAATCTCCCGGTGTGCAGGCGTTTGTTGACGAACGGCACAACAAACGTGTGCTGGGTATTGCTTTCGCCTGGCGTTTTCAAAAAGGCAGCGAGACAAAAGAAAGCAGAAGGAAAAAAGAAATAGATGAAACAAAAAGAGTAAATTTGTAACTGTTATGGGCAGACTGTGGAACAAGTGGCTGGTGCCGGCATTATTTGCCGTGATTCTTTTTCTGTGTATTCGTGTGGCGAATGATATTCCGAAACATGAATACTATTGGGAAAGTAATGAGTGGAATTTCATGCTGAAGGATATGCTTGTGGTACTCTTCATGTCTTATCCTATCTTTTTTCTATTGAAGTATTGGCTTCGTTTGTGCCGGAAGCGGAAGTTGGTATGGTGGCAGGAATACGGGGTAGTTGTCCTGACGGTTCCCGTCTGGTGTCTTCTGACGATGTGGGTCATCCGCTTTTTGATGGGGGTAAGTCTTGATTTATACGATGCGCCTGTTCCGGCCATAGTCAGTATGTTGCTTGGCGGCTTCTTTTATATATTCTTGCGTAATCAGATGATACAGAAGGAAAATGAAGCTCAACGCCTGCAGTTGGAGAAGATAAAAAATGACCAGCTCCAGACAGAACTGAAATTCCTTAAAGCGCAATATCATCCACACTTTCTTTTTAATGTACTCAATACGGTTTATTTTCAGATAGATGAGAATAATGAGGCTCCGCGGCATACTCTTGAGCAATTGTCCGATTTGCTTCGTTACCAATTATACAATGATGGGGAGAAAGTGCAAGTCCGTGTGGAAGTGGAATATCTGAAACAATACATCAGCCTATGTAAACTTCGTGCTACGAAGCGGCTGCAGTTGCAGGTGCATTTCGATGAAATGGAGGCGCAGGTTGAGATTTATCCATTGTTGTTTGTACCGTTGGTGGAGAATGCTTTCAAATATGTGGGAGGGAACTATTTTATAGCTATGGATATGTGTCTGAAAGAAGGCAAGTTGTGTTTTAGTATTGAAAATTCTATACCGGAACCATTAGTGCACCAGAAAGGAAAACATGGAATCGGCATAGAAAATCTGAGGCGCAGGCTGGAGCTGCTATATCCGGAGCGTCATACGCTGGATATAAATAGAGGAGATACTTTGTTTAGAGTAAAACTTGTGATAGAATTATAGGATGAAACAGGTAAAATGTGTAATAACCGATGACGAGCCTACTGCATGTGAAGGATTGCAACGCTATGTGGAAAAGGTGGATTTCCTTTCTTTAATGGGTGTATGTGAAGATACTATGCAGTTGAACACTCTTTTGCAGACTGAGCAGCCGGACTTGTTGTTTCTGGATATTGAAATGCCTTATCTTTCGGGGCTTGAACTCTTGGCATCTCTTGCCCATCCGCCTCATGTGATTATCACTTCCGCTTATGAGCAGTATGCATTGAAAGGTTATGAACTTGATGTTACGGACTATCTGTTGAAACCGATTTCGTTTGACCGGTTCCTGAAAGCGGTGAATAAAGTACATGGTCTTTTGCAGCAGGAGAAATGGCCGGATGAAGCTAATAATTTTATATTTGTCCGTTCAGACCGTCAGATGCATAAGGTGTTGTTTAAGGATATTCTGGTGGTGGAGGGGCTGGAAAATTACGTCTGTATTTATACGGAAAGCACAAAGCTGCTTGTACGTTCTACCATGAAGCGTATGATAGAGGCTCTTCCTGGTGGAGTATTTCAGCAAGTCCATAAATCATATCTGATAAATTTGGAAAAGATTGAGATGATAGATGGCAATCGGATTATAGTTGGGAGGCATACTGTTCCGGTGGCACGTAATTTCCGCGAGGAGGTGTTTGCACGTATTTTGAAGAATACTTTGTAGTTGCGCAGGAGAAGCTTGTCATGATAAAACTCCGGGCACGAATTACATGGATTTCACGTTTTTTGCTAACCGCAACTGTGAAATTCATGTAATTCGTGCCCGAAAGAAAGTGTCAAAGGCGTATTGCTGCACGTGACTATTATGGCCTTAGTCTATTATTTCAAATCCCGTATACGGAACCAATGCCTTTGGTATGCGGATTCCTTCTGGAGTCTGGTTGTTTTCCAGCAAGGCGGCAACGATGCGTGGCAGAGCGAGTGCGGAACCGTTCAGCGTATGGCAAAGCTCTGTTTTCTTTTCTGCCGTACGGTAGCGGCATTTCAGACGGTTGGCTTGATAAGTGTCAAAATTAGAGACGGAACTTACTTCCAGCCAGCGTTTCTGTGCTTCGGAATACACCTCAAAGTCAAAACAGAGGGCAGCCGTGAAGCTCATATCGCCACCGCAAAGGCGCAGGATGCGGTAGGGGAGTTCCAGCTTTTGAAGCAAACCTTCTACGTGGTCCAACATCTCCTGGTGGGATTGTTTGCTGTGTTCCGGTTTGTCGATGCGTACCAGTTCCACTTTGGAGAATTCGTGCAGGCGGTTCAAGCCACGTACGTCTTTCCCGTATGAACCGGCTTCACGGCGGAAACATTGTGTGTATGCACAGTTCTTGATGGGCAACTGCTTTTCGTCCAGAATCACATCACGGTAGATGTTGGTTACGGGGACTTCGGCGGTAGGAATCAAGTAGAGGTCGTCCACTTCGCAATGATACATTTGCCCTTCCTTGTCAGGCAGCTGTCCCGTGCCGTAGCCGGAAGCGGCGTTCACCACTGTGGGCGGCATTATTTCCGTATAGCCGGATTTGCGTGCTTCGTCCAGGAAGAAGTTGATGAGTGCGCGTTGCAGTTGTGCGCCTTTGCCTTTGTATACGGGGAAGCCGGCACCGGTAATCTTGACACCCAGGTCAAAGTCTATCAAGTCATATTTCTTGGCCAGTTCCCAGTGGGGCAGGGCGTCTTTGGGCAGCTCGGTTTCCATACCACCTATTTTCTCTACTACATTGTCGTCGGCACCTACGCCTTCAGGCACGCTGTCGTAGGGAACGTTGGGGATGGTATAAAGCAAAGTCTGCAAATCGTTGGCAGCCTGGTCCATATTGGCTTGCAAGTCCTTGTTGACTTCTTTCAGCTCGGCCACGCGGCTTTTGGCGGCTTCTGCTTCTTCTTTCTTGCCCTCCTTCATCAGTTGTCCGATGGATTTGGAGAGTGAGTTGGCTTCTGCCAGGTTTTTATCTAGGATGGTTTGATTGGCTTTTCTTTTGTCATTGAAGTCCAGCACTTGTGCAATGGTTTCTTTTGCATTCTTGAAGTGCTTCTTTTCCAGTCCGCGGAGAACCGCGTCGGTGTTTTCTGTAATTTGTTTGATGGTAAGCATATCTTATACTTGTTTTTATGTTATTCGGTTTTTTGAGTGCAAAGATATGGAAAAAACAAATAAAGTGTTGCTTTTGACATAAAAGAAAGGGATGCAACCTATTCGGATTGCATCCCTTTTCCTTATTTCTTGTTCGGAAACTTATGCTTCTGCATTTTCTGCAGGGATAACAGAAACTGAACGTCTGTCTTCCTTGCCCACTTTGAATTGTACAGTTCCGTCTACTAAAGCGAAAAGAGTGTGGTCTTTTCCCATACCGATGTTATTACCCGGGTGGAATTCAGTACCTCTTTGACGAACGATGATGTTACCTGCTTTGCAAGCTTCGCCACCAAATATCTTAACGCCTAATCTCTTGCTCTGTGATTCGCGGCCGTTCTTAGAACTACCGACACCTTTTTTATGTGCCATTTCTTCTTACTGTTTTAATTGATTAAGCTACTACTTCTGTAATTGTTAACTCTGTGAATTGTTGACGGTGACCGTTCAACTTACGATAACCTTTTCTTCTTTTCTTGTGGAAAACAAGAACTTTATCGCCTTTTACCATGTTTGATACGACCTGGCAAACAACCTTTGCACCCTCTACTGTGGGAGCACCTACGGTGATGTTGCCGTCTTTGTCTACCAAAAGAACCTTGTCAAACTCTACTGTTGCACCGTTTTCTGCATTCTGGATGTGGTGTACAAACAGCTTTTTGCCAGCTTCTGCTTTGAATTGCTGACCGTTGATTTCTACAATTGCGTACATTTCTTATATATAATGTATAAGTTAGCTCCGTCGGGTGGTCTCTAATCACTTAGAAAGCACTTGGTCGAACCCGGTGCGGAATAATCGGGCACAAAAGTACTCTTTTTATTCTAAATGGACAAATGTTCTTTTGCTTTTTTGTTCTTTTAATGCAGATTGTACTTTTAGATTATTGGAGAAAAACTGTTTCATCAAGGAGAAACAGTCCGTGTAGGGATGGTTTCTGTTACAAAATGAATTTCAGAACATAGATACCGGCCAGCATCAGCGCCATTACAAGACACGCGAATATGACGAGTAGCACAAGACTGTAAGTCAGCATGAGGATAGTGCGCCAAAAGCTTCTCCACCAGGTGCAGCGGTACAATTGTTTGTAATCCCAACAGAATAGGACGAAAATAAGCCATAAAGGCAGCTCATACAAATCGTCTACCTTTGCGTACCCGTTGAAAGGCAGCACGATGATGCTCAGCAGGAGTATCTGGCAAGCTATGTAGGCTTGTATGAACACATGCTCCGTGGTATTGTAGTTTAACTTATATTTCCGGCGTCGGAAGGCAAGTTGGGTGGCAAGTGCAAACAAAGGCAGTGTGGCAATGATGCGGAATGCCTTGTTTCCGTGTCCCCAGCTCTTCATCAGATTCCATACTTTCATTAGGAAAGGAGAGTTCTGTAAGACTTTTTCCAGTCTGTCTCCCACTTCCGAGGTGTCGTTTACAAATTCATCGATGAGGTCGCCATCATCGCTGTTCTGTTCGGACACCTGTGTGGCAGAAGTGGAGTCGTTCTTCTCTTCCAGTTTGTTCAAGCTTTTCTCCAGGCTTTTTATAGTGATGGCGAGGGCTCGCTTTTCCTCTTTGCTATAGGTTTTCTCCATCTTTTTGGTAAGCTTCTCTTTAGCGGCAATGATTTCTTCTTTGTCTGTCTGCTCTGTCTTTTCCGTCTTTTCTTTTTTGCTTAGGGCTTCCGGGTCTACCAGTTGCACAGCCATGATATAAAGGGCTGCAAGAATGAAGAGTGTCTGGAACGGGCGAAAATACTCTACACGCTTACCACCGATGAAGTCTCTAATCATGTACCCCGGACGGTAGAGGAGTTCCAGAAGGGTACGTCCAAAGCCATTATCTATATTGAAGAAGCCTCCGGCAATGTTTTTAAGCGCGTTACTCAACCGATAGCGTGGAGTGTTACGGCTTTGTCCGCAACGGTTACAGTAGTTGCCGGTATAGGTGGTGCCGCAATTCAGGCAGGTGCAGGTTTCGTTGCCAGCGGGAGGAGTTTTTCTCCCTTGTATCAGCTTGATGTGAAATGCGCGTAAGCGTACTGCGCAGGGGTGCCACCATGAGTCGATGAAAGTTTTTGCTTTGTTGGGTAGTATCCTTCTTTTTTGGAGGATACCCCACAATGTCAGTATGAAAACAACCGGGAAGAAGTTGCTGTCGTCGGTCATGTCCAGCTCTTCAATAGCCAGCCAGAAGAGTGTCACTAGAAGGAGGATTTGCCAGACGCTTATCCTTTTCTGTTTCCGGGGAGAAGTGGCATGCGCATTTTCCGGCCGGATGGGATTTTCAATCTTGAATATGGAAGGATGCTCCTCCTGAACTGCCAGCAGTTCTTCCAAGGTGTTCATTATTTTCCGGTGTGGGTACTTCTCCAATTCTTTGGCAGTGGTTACTCCGTGGGTGACTCCAGCAAAGTCTACTCCGGCCGCTTGGGCTGTTTCCGCATCTACCGTGCTGTCGCCTATATAGAGGGTCTCGGCTTTGCTGACATGTAGCCGCTTAATGGCAAGGAGTAGCCCTTCGGGAGATGGCTTGGCGGCTTTCACGTCTTCACCACCCACGATGATGTCCATAAAATCTTCAGGAAAATGCTGGTTGAGGAGTTCCTTGATGCGGAATCGGTATTTGGTCGAGATGATTCCGATGCGGGCGCCGGAGTCCTTCAGTGCAGTCAGTACGGACTTGGTTTCCAGGAAAAGCACCGTGTTGACAGTCATATGCGTATCGGCTTCTTTTCGGTATTCTGCCTTGAATCCTGCCAGTTGTCCGGCATCTGTCACGCCGGTGAGGATGGAAAAAGAGTCTTCCAGAGTCTTGCCGATAGTACGTTTGATGTCGTCATCCGTCACCTCTGTATATCCGTGACGGGTCAGTACGTTGCGGAAACAAGTGACGATTCCGCGGGAAGAATCAGCAAGCGTATAATCAAAGTCGAAAAGATAGGTCGTGTAATTCATTGTGACTTTTTGTGACAAAGATAGTGTAAAGTATATTTTTACAAAATAAAAAAGAGGATTAATCGGAATTTTGTATTACTTTTGTTTGCATGAATTCTGTAGAAAAGTGACAAGATGTGTAAGTGTTTTATCCGGTTAGGTTGTTATACTATACACGTTAACCCTATAATGTTATGAATTTGATAAAATCTTGTTGTTTGTTTGTGGTCTTTTCATCCTTTCTGGCATGTACCTCGCAGGTGTCGGATGTGAAGAGTGTGTCTTATACAGAGTTTGTGAATCCCTTTATCGGTACAGATTTTACAGGAAACACCTATCCGGGTGCCCAGGCGCCGTTTGGCATGGTGCAGCTCAGTCCTGACAACGGACTGCCGGGCTGGGACCGTATTTCCGGATATTTTTATCCGGACAGTACCATTGCAGGCTTCAGCCATACCCATCTCTCCGGAACCGGCGCTGGTGACTTGTATGACATCTCTTTTATGCCGGTGACATTGCCTTATAAGGAGGCGGAAGCTCCGCTCGGCATTCACTCTTTGTTCTCTCATTCGGAAGAGTCGGCAAGCGCTGGATATTATCAGGTGCGTCTGAAAGATTATAATATAAATGTAGAGTTGACGGCCACCGAGCGTTGTGGCATTCAGCGGTATACTTTCCCAAAAGCCGATGCTGCCGTTTTCCTGAATTTGCGGAAAGCCATGAATTGGGATTTTACCAATGATTCTCACATAGAAGCCATCGATTCGGTAACGGTGCAAGGTTACCGTTACTCTGACGGTTGGGCACGCGACCAGCGCCTCTACTTCCGTACACGTTTCTCCAAACCGTTTGCTGCGATGCAGCTCGATACAGCTGCCATAGAGAAAGAAGGCAAGCGGATAGGGACATCTGTCATTGCACGATTCGACTTTCAGACTAAGGAAGGAGAACAGATTCTTGTCAGTACTGCCATCTCCGGTGTAAGTATGGAAGGGGCGGCACGTAATCTGGCAGCAGAAGTACCTGATGATGATTTCGACAAATACCTGGCTGCTGTGCAGGATGATTGGAACGAACAATTGTCCCGGATAGAAATAAAATGCGATGACCGCGATGAGAAAGTCAAGTTCTATACAGCTTTATATCATTCGATGATTGCTCCTACCATTTACAGTGATGTGGACGGCGCCTATTACGGTCCCGACAAGCAAGTGCACCGGGTAGAGGGCTGGACAAATTACAGTACTTTCTCCTTGTGGGACACTTACCGTGCGGCTCATCCTCTCTATACTTTTATTGAGCCGGAACGGGTGAATGATATGGTGAAGTCCTTCCTCGCCTTCTTCGAACAGAACGGCCGCCTTCCCGTATGGAATTTTCAGGGGGGCGAGACAGATATGATGATAGGTTACCACTCTGTGCCGGTTATTGTAGATGCCTATCTGAAAGGTATTGGGGACTTCGATGCGAAAAAGGCCTTGGAGGCTTGTGTAGCTACTGCCAATATCGATTCCTATCGTGGCATTGGGTTATATAAGAAATATGGCTATGTTCCTTATAATGTGACGGATCAGTATAATTCGGAAAACTGGTCACTTTCTAAAACACTGGAATATGCATATGATGACTATTGTATAGCCCGTATGGCAGAGAAGCTGGGCGATAAGGAGGTTGCGGACGAGTTTTATAAGCGTTCCCGTAATTACCGGAATGTCTACAATCCGGTAAGTTCTTTCATGCAGCCCCGTGATGACAAGGGAGAGTTTATCCGGAACTTCTCGCCGGACGACTATACTCCGCACATCTGCGAGAGCAACGGCTGGCAATACTTCTGGTCTGTGCAGCAGGATATTGACGGTTTGATAGTTTTGACCGGAGGTAAGGAACGGTTTGCCCAGAAGCTGGACAGTATGTTTACTTACAATCCTTCTGCAGATGATGAGTTGCCTATTTTCAGCACCGGGATGATTGGCCAGTATGCGCATGGAAATGAGCCTAGCCATCACGTCATCTATCTGTTCAATGCTGTGGATCAACCTTGGAAAACCCAGAAATATGCAGCCCGGGTGATGCGTGAACTCTACCAGAACACTCCTGCCGGTTTGTGCGGCAACGAGGATTGCGGACAGATGTCCGCCTGGTATGTGTTCAGTGCGATGGGCTTTTATCCGGTAGACCCGGTTGGTGGAAAATATGAAATCGGTACCCCCCTATATCCGGAAATGAAGATGCACCTGCCCGGTGGAAAGACCTTTACGGTACTGGCGCCGGCGGTGAGCAAGGAAAATTGCTACATTCAATCTGTCAAACTCAACGGTAAGAACTATGACAAAAGTTATATTACGCATGAACAGATAATGGATGGAAGTGTTTTCGAATTTGAAATGGGGGATAAGCCAGGTCAGGCATGGTACAGTCCCCGATAACCGGCTAACATATGAATGAACATTTCGACTTGACATATAAATCCCTTTTCCGCAGGTATTATACCAACCTGCTGTTCTATGCCACACGCATTGTGGGGGAAGAAGATGCGGAAGATGTGGTACAGGATGTTTTCGTGGAGCTGTGGAAGCGGAAAGATACCATGAAGGTGGGAGAGCAGATTCAGGCTTTTCTGTATAGGGCGGTGTATACCCGTGCCTTGAACGTTCTGAAGCATCGGGACATTGTGAGTGGCTATGAGGCTGTCATGCTCGAAATCCATAAAAAGAGGGTTGAGTTCTATCAACCTGACAGCAATGATGTGGTGAAACGGATAGAGGATGCCGAACTTAGGAGGAAGCTGTCCGATGCCATCAATGAATTGCCGGACAAGTGCCGGATGGTATTCAAACTCAGCTATCTGCATGATATGAAAAATAAGGAGATAGCTGATACGATGGGAGTGTCATTGCGTACGGTGGAGGCCCACATGTACAAAGCTTTGAAGTTGCTGCGTGATAAACTGGGGTATCTGAACCTGATGTTGGCTCTGTTTTTCATCGGGAAAGTAAGTGTTTTTGCGAGCAGCGTTGTTTTATTATCATAATGAAGGAAAGAATGAATAAGTTGAATGAGGAGATATTGGCCAAGTTCCTTATGGGTGAATGTACGGAAGATGAACTTCGTGAGGTGAACGCCTGGCTGGAAGAGTCGGGTGAGAATGCACGCGAATTGTTCAGGCTGGAGGAGATTTACCACTTGGGGAGACTGGGGGATACTTCGAATACACAAGACATAGAAAAGGCCGAAAAGCGATTGTTTAAAAGGCTGGAACAAGAGAAGACGAAACAATACAAGGTACGGAGGATGGTTGGGTGGATGCGGTATGCGGCCGTATTTGTGGGCTTCTTCCTTTTGGGTACTTTCGGCTATCTTTTTTATCAGACTTATAGCCAGCCGGAAACATTACTGGCTGTCACCACTCATGATAAGATTAAGGAACTGAAACTGCCGGATGGAACCAAAGTCTGGCTGAATAAAAACACTACCCTGAAATATCCACATGAGTTTGCAGGGAAGGGAAGAAAGGTTTATCTGGAAGGAGAAGGATATTTTGAGGTGATGAGGAATCCGGAAAAACCGTTTGTCGTACAGAGTGAGGCCATGCAGGTCAGAGTATTGGGAACTGTTTTCAACCTCAAGTCTGACAAGGCTAAGATGTCTGCAGTAGCTACCCTTTTGAAAGGCGAAGTAGAGGTGAAAGGTAATCATGGCGAGGGTATGATTATCCTTGCCCCCGGACAGAAAGCCGAGCTGAACGGAATGACTAGGCGTCTGGTGGTGAAGCAGGTGGATACGGGAATCGAAAACTGGCACAATAATGAGTTTGTCTTTGAGAAGGCTGACCTATACACCATTGCGCGTACATTGGAGAATTCGTATGGGGTGAGGGTAATTCTGGCACCGAACATAGATGTAAGCAAGACCTACTCGGGTACACTGAAGAAAAAAGAGAGTGTGGGGGCTGTGCTGAATCTGATAAAGAATACCATTCCATTGGAGTATAAAATTGTGGGGAACAGTGTTTTCCTCTCCTCAATGAAGTAGGAAGGCCGCACAAATTCGAGATATGACGAGAAGAATTTATTTAATACTAACAACTTTCTAATATTATGCGAAAATTAATCCTATTGTTTCTTTTTGTGAGCACTTCCTTGTGGTTGCATGCCAAGGACTTTACCCGGTATGTCAGTCCTCTTGTCGGCACGCAGTCTACTTTCGAGCTTTCCACCGGTAATACCTATCCTGCGATCGCACGTCCCTGGGGTATGAACTTCTGGACTCCTCAGACAGGTAAGATGGGTGACGGCTGGCAATACGTCTATACCGCGAACAAGATCCGTGGTTTCAAGCAGACACACCAGCCCAGTCCTTGGATTAACGACTACGGGCAGTTCTCCATCATGCCGGTGGTTGGCACGCCCGAGTTTGATGAGGAGAAGCGTGCAAGCTGGTTCTCCCACAAGGGCGAAGTGGCACTTCCTCATTATTATAAGGTGTATCTTGCCGAACACGATGTGGTTACCGAGTTCACCCCTACCGACCGTGCCGTATTGTTTCGTTTCACTTTCCCTGAAAATGATCATTCATACATTGTTGTCGATGCCTTTGACAAGGGCTCTTATGTGAAGATACTTCCGGAACAGAATCGTATTATCGGTTATACTACCCGTAACAGCGGCGGTGTTCCCGAGAACTTCAAGAACTATTTCGTGATAGAGTTCGACAAGCCTTTTACTTATAAGGCTTCTGTAGCCGATGGCGTCTTGAGCGAGAATAAGGTTGAGCAGGAAGCCGGACATGCCGGTGCTGTTATCGGTTTCAAAACCCGCAAGGGTGAAGTGGTACATGCCCGTGTAGCCTCCTCTTTCATCGGTTTTGAGCAGGCTGACCGTAACTTGAAGGAGCTTGGCAATGACAATTTGGAAACATTGGTTCAGAAAGGCCAGGATGCCTGGAACAAGGTGCTGGGCCGTATTGATGTGGAAGGCGGAACCCTTGACCAGTACCGTACTTTCTACTCATGTTTGTATCGTTCCTTGTTGTTCCCGCGTGCATTCTATGAACTGGATGAGGCGGGAAATCCGATTCATTACAGTCCCTACAATGGGCAAGTGTTGCCCGGCTATATGTATACGGATACCGGTTTCTGGGACACTTTCCGCTGTCTTTTCCCATTCCTCAACCTGATGTATCCGTCGGTGAACAGGCAGATTCAGGAAGGTCTTGTCAACACCTATAAGGAAAGCGGTTTCTTCCCCGAATGGGCAAGTCCGGGTCACCGTGGCTGTATGATTGGCAACAACTCTGCTTCCGTACTGGCAGATGCCTATCTGAAAGGTGTGAAGGTGGAGGATGTGCAGACGTTGTACGAAGGTCTCATCAACGGTACAAAGAATGTCCATCCCGAGGTCTCTTCTACGGGTCGCCTCGGCTATGAGTATTACAACAAGCTTGGTTATGTTCCCTACGATGTGAAAATCAACGAGAACACTGCCCGTACTTTGGAGTATGCTTATAATGACTGGTGCATCTACCGCATGGCAAAAGAACTGAACCGTCCGAAGAAGGAGCAGAAACTCTTTGCGGAACGTGCCATGAACTATAGGAATGTATTTGATAAGGAAAGCAAGCTGATGCGTGGTCGTAATCAAGACGGCCAGTTCCAGTCTCCTTTCTCTCCTTTGAAGTGGGGTGACGCCTTTACTGAAGGTAACAGCTGGCACTATTCCTGGTCTGTATTCCACGACCCTCAAGGTCTGATAGACCTGATGGGTGGAAAAGAGTCTTTCGTAGAGATGCTTGACTCTGTATTTATTGTCCCGCCCTTGTTCGATGACAGCTACTACGGCCAGGTAATCCATGAAATCCGTGAGATGACAGTGATGAATATGGGTAACTATGCCCATGGCAACCAGCCCATCCAGCACATGATTTACCTTTATAACTACGCCGGGGAACCTTGGAAGGCCCAATATTGGCTTCGTCAGGTAATGAACCGCATGTATACTGCCGGTCCCGACGGTTATTGCGGTGACGAGGACAACGGTCAGACTTCCGCGTGGTATGTCTTCTCTGCACTTGGTTTCTATCCGGTTTGCCCTGGTACGGACGAGTATGTATTGGGCGCCCCTCTGTTCCGTAAGGCTACCCTCCATTTCGAGAACGGTAAGTCCCTGACAATTGACGCTCCGGATAACTCACCGGAGAACATGTATATCGAGTCTCTCAAGGTGAACGGCGTGGATTATTCCAGGAATTATCTGACGCATGGCGATTTGCTGAATGGCGGTACCTTGAGGTTTGATATGGGCAGCCAGCCTAATATGAAGAGAGGTACGCAGCCGGAAGATTATCCTTATTCTTTCTCGAATGAACTGAAGAAGTAAAGAATAGTAATAATATAGTAAGAAAAGGGTTGCCTCGAAAATAAGTTGATATATCATTTTGTTATTTACTATCTGTATTATAGGTGTTTTTCTTGAATCAGGTGGAAATAATTATTTGCTTCGTTAGTAATATTGAGCAAAATGATATATCAACTTGTTTTCGGGGTAACTCTTTTTTTTAGGATTAATGATAAAAAAGATACTTTTTCAGTAAGTGTATTTTCATTGTCTGTTGTTTTATATAGGAATGCGAGAGAATGAATCTCTCGAAGTAATTTATTGTATAACCTATAAATTGTGTTTATGAAAGACAATTATGCTTTTCGGAGTTCGACGTTCATGCGGGCTTTATTAGTTTTGTTGTTCATGGCAGTTTCTATCCAGTGGGGCTTTGCCCAGTTAAACCTGAATGTGTCTCGCGGCACATTGGGGACAGTCATTGAACAAATCAAGTCTCAATCCAAGTATCAATTTTTTTATGACGACAAACTGGCTGCGTTGCCGGTAGAAAACGTCAAAGTGAACAATGCGTCTATAGAAGATGCTTTGAATGTTATTCTCAAAGGGAAAGACATTTCCTATAAAGTGGAGGATAACATCGTTTATCTTTCTGAAAAGTCTGCTGCTCCTCAAGAGGGCAACCAACAAGGGAAAGAACGGACGATTACCGGAGTCGTGTCAGATGACATGGGACCTCTGATTGGTGTGAATGTATTGATAAAAGGTACCAGCAACGGGTGTATTACCGACCTCGACGGTAACTTTACGCTGACCACTACGGAGGCGAATCCGGTGATTGTATTCTCTTATATCGGTTATACTACGCAGGAAATCCCCGTGAAAGGTAATGCGCCGATTAATGTAATGATGGCCGGAGATACCCAACAGCTTGAAGAAGTTGTGGTTACTGCACTCGGTATCAAGCGTTCGGAAAAGGCATTGTCCTACAATGTACAGCAGGTGAATACAGATGCCATTACTTCCAATAAAGATGCCAACTTTGTGAACTCATTGAGTGGTAAGGTAGCGGGTGTGAACATCAATGCTTCTTCATCCGGTGTAGGTGGTGTATCAAAGGTAGTGATGCGTGGTACGAAATCTATCATGCAGTCTTCCAATGCACTTTATGTAATTGACGGTGTGCCTATTTTCTCTGGCCGTGGTACTGCCGGAGGTAAGGAGTTCGACTCCCAGGGATCTTCAGAACCGATTGCCGATATCAACCCGGAAGACATCGAGTCAATGTCAGTCCTGACTGGTGCCGCCGCTGCTGCCTTGTATGGTTCGGAAGCTGCCAACGGTGCCATTGTCATTACTACAAAGAAAGGTAAAGAAGGTAAGGTGAGCCTTACTGTCAGCAGTAATACTGAATTCACCAATCCGTTTGTGATGCCGAGCTTCCAAAACCGTTACGGTACGGGAACCGGTGGTGTGATGAGCACTTCAGGAGCCATGAGCTGGGGAGCGCCTTTGTCTGCAGCCAATAACTACAATTACAGCCCGAGAGATGATTATTTCCAGACGGGTATTGTAGGAACAGAGAGCATTTCTTTGTCAACCGGTACAGAGAAAAACCAGACGTATGCATCGGCTGCTGCTGTAAACTCCAAGGGTATTGTTCCCAACAACAAATACAACCGTTACAACTTTACGGTACGTAACACCACTACTTTCCTGGACGACAAGATGACTCTGGATTTCGGTGCAAGCTATATTCTGCAGAATGACCAGAACATGACGAACCAGGGTACTTACAACAACCCGTTGGTGGGTGCTTATTTGTTCCCGCGCAGCAACGACTGGTCTGATATCAGCATGTATGAGCGCTATGACGCTGCCCGTAAAATTTATACGCAATACTGGCCGGTAGGTGACGAAGGTATGGTAATGCAGAATCCTTATTGGATTAACT